>OJKP01000003.1_pt1 | contig 376043 bp, 338 predicted proteins | sample 1596521 | NCBI WGS metagenome assembly OJKP01 (sample SAMEA4350130, study PRJEB24818) | metagenome | biome: human; feature: gut; material: faeces | place: Denmark | collected 2013-09
AGATGAGATGTCCCTGTCTATAAGACAGTAAGACCCCTGAAAGAGTATCAGGTAGATAGGGCAGAGGTGGAAGCACGGTAACGTGTGGAGCTGACTGTTACTAATCGGTCGAGGGCTTGACCAAAGCAACTCGGAAAGCAATCTGTATGAAGTTTTGAAGGTATGTACCTTTAAGGCCCAATGGCTCAGTTGGTTAGAGCGCCGCCCTGTCACGGCGGAGGTCGCGGGTTCGAGTCCCGCTTGGGTCGTTTCAAATGGGATCTTAGCTCAGCTGGGAGAGCATCTGCCTTACAAGCAGAGGGTCACAGGTTCGAGCCCTGTAGGTCCCACTTTTCTTGTAGTTATAAGTGTAGCACGAGATATGCCGATGTGGCTCAATTGGCAGAGCAGCTGATTTGTAATCAGCAGGTTATCGGTTCGAGTCCGATCATCGGCTTTATACAATTTCATATTGTATAGAAATGGGCAGATTCCCGAGTGGCCAAAGGGGACAGACTGTAAATCTGCTGCAAATTGCTTCGGTGGTTCGAATCCACCTCTGCCCATTCTTCTTTTTAGAAGATAATTGAATAACGCGGGATGGAGCAGTCTGGAAGCTCGTCGGGCTCATAACCCGAAGGTCACAGGTTCAAATCCTGTTCCCGCAACTCTTGCCCAGTTAGCTCAGTTGGTAGAGCAGAGGACTGAAAATCCTCGTGTCTCTGGTTCGATTCCGGAACTGGGCATTCTCAGAAAACCTGAGAAATGGGATATTAGCTCAGTTGGTAGAGCACTTGACTTTTAATCAAGTTGTCCGGGGTTCGAATCCCCGATGTCTCATTAGTTAAAAATGGCGGAAATACTGATAAATACAGTGTTTCCGCCATTTTTGTGAGTAATCGGAAGTGGTGCTAAGTAAGCCTAAATATTCATCTTCACCCCATCTTCAAAGGCATTTTTGAACCTCTTCATCTTCAAAAATTAATTGCATTTTTTACTACTTCCTGCACGTTTTCTTTCTGTTCCAGAACATAATTATAAACCTCTAAAACCATCTTCTCAGAATCACCTAATAATTGTGCAATTCTTTTAATACTGATGTTTGGCATCTGATAACATAAGTTTGCACAGTAATTATGCCGAAAGATATGCGCGGTCAGTCCGGTTATTATTTTAATCTTATTTGACCCACTGGCAGCAACATTCATTTTGGAAATAATATTAGACCACATCTTATTATAAGCAGAAGCAGTCATATATTCATTATTGGCAGAATAGAAGAGATTGGTTCCTGGTAAGGCCTTTATGTATTCTGAAATAAATTCATTTAAAAATGGTGGTATGGGAACTATACGATTGCCATTTACGGATTTTGTACCCTTAATGTAAGGGATTATTGCCATCAAAGGCTAAAGCCTTGTTTACGGTCAATTCATTACGTTCTAGGGATATATCAAATATAGTAAGCAGCCTTTCAAATAACCTGATTGATTTTGATACTCCTATTCATGTGGTGAAAGGTTTTCAGGGTGTTAATTAACACACCTCTTTCTCTTGCTTCACAGCTTGATAATGAAACATTAATGCGTAATATTTGTGATGTCCTTGATATTGATTATGACGAAATCAAAGGAAAACTTCCAAATCCGGATGAAGCGGAAAATAAACCCGCTGAAGCACAAAAGGCTTTAGATGGAGTGAATGCAGATGAATCAGAGACAAAAGGAAATATATTGACTTCTTGTGGGCAACAACAAAAAGAAACGGGTGAGCAAGAAGTGTCTGAAACAACAGAAATAACAGAAACAGATTTTACCGACAAAGGTCAAAGTGAATTGTCAGAATTAGAGAAACAAATCGAAGAATTTGAAAAAGGCACTTCAGATGAAACAACTATTACACAGGATATTCTTAGAGGTGAATGGAGAATAACAAGTAAGGATAACCTTGTAAATGGTGGATTTCAACCAGAAACAGTAAAACCAGGCAATCTTGAAGTGGATTATGATACTAGTTCGAAGGATTCTAAAATAATATTTACGGATGATGAATTTATGATTTCCTATGATGAACCGATTTTGAGCAAAGGTTATCCGATGACTTGTGGATGGTTGTCACAATCTGATGATGAACAACTATATACAGGATATTCACGAACTAAAACGAAAAACACATTGAATTTAAATAAGAAAGAGAAAAAAGGAGTATGGCTATATGATGTGACACCGCAGGAAGAGGTTGAAACAACAGAATAAGTGTATAGAGAAAAAGGAATGACTGCATTTTTTAATTGTAGCATTCCTTTTTCTCAGCCTTTGTTTCAATAGTTATTGTATTAAAAATTATGACATGGAGGAAAGAAACATGGGAATAACGTTTAAAAGTGTTCGGCAAAACAACATCGTGGAGTTGATATTTTGGCGTTCATCTATTTTTAACCGCATTTTTGAATCCCTTCGTCTTTATTTCATTAAAAAAAGAAAGTCAAAAAGTAATTCATAAAAGAAAGCTAAAGATAAGCTATATACATGCGAAACAATAATAAGTATAATATGATATGTAAATTGTTGTGGGTAAATAGAAGTTAAAAACAAGAAGAGCGCAAAAAACGGAGGTATTTTTATGAGAAAATTTAAAGCAGTGGATGCAGTTTGTATTATGGTACTTGCGGGAATTGTAGGTTTCTTTATGGGGGCTTTTTTGGACAATTCAATGGGAGGAGCTATTTTATTTTCGATGGTTGCGGGATTTGCCTGCGTTGTTCATGCAATCGGTGATAGAGAAGAGTGAATGAAGAGGAAGAGTGAACGGAAAAGAAGAGAGAACGCAAAGGAAGTGTAAATGAAAAGGAAGATTAAAAATAGAATGAAAAACAAGATTACAGGGAAAATGAAAAGATTTGGCATAGTATGTATTTTAGTTATGGGGCTATTGCTTACTGGCTGTAATAATAAATTTGCAAAAGAGCAGTACGATTCAGATATTCAGATAGCAGAGGGTGGGGACCGGTATGCTAAAACAAATAGTGTATTGAATAATTATGGAAATAATGTGACATACACCGTTGGAAAATTTGATGGCAGGGAGACACTCTGGGAAGCGAATTGCAGCAGCGCGACGTGGGTAGATATAACGCTTGTGTTTACACTGGATGAAGGAAAAGCAAAGCTGGTGCAGATTGATGAGGATGGAAATGTGTCAACGGTGGTGGAATGTACGCCGGATTCTGAAGTGAATGAACTGACTACCTATTCTATTCAGTTGAAAGAGGGAAAAAATCGACTGAAGTTCGTAGGATATGATTGTAAGAATGTGACATTTTATATGGAAATCAAAGAATCATAAAAAATTAAGTATTATTTCCTCCGTTCTGTGATATGATACTGCTGTACGAAGAAGACAGAAAAAATGCGACCTGGAGGAATGATTATGATAACATATATGAATGCGTCACGAAGAGATATGGAGAATCTGATGAGTACTCGGCTGGAGATGCTGCGGGAAGTAAATGATTTGTCAGAGGATTATACATTTCCGGATAATCTGATCGACAGCAGCAGACTGTATTTTGAAGATGGCAACCAGACAACCATTCTGGCAATGGATGGAAGAAAAGTAGTTGGCTGTGCGTCGGTCAGCTATATTGAGGTCATGCCGACATTTGCCCATCCTACTGGAAAACGTGGACATATTATGAATGTATATACAAAGAAGGACTATCGTGGACAGGGGATTGCCCGCCATATGATGGAACTTCTGATAAATGAAGCCAAATTGCGTGGTGTGACAGAACTGATCCTGGATACAACGGAGAGTGGCAGAGCCTTGTATCATGCCTGTGGATTTAACGAATCCAAAGAATGTATGGTTTTAACAATAGAGCGGGAATAATAAAAATTTCATAGAAAGCAATGCACAAGGAGAACAAATATGAGAAAAATTCTGGTAACTGGTGGCACTGTATTTGTGAGCCGGTTTATTGCAGAGTATTATGTGGCAAAAGGTGATGAAGTCTATGTATTAAATCGAAACACCCGACCGCAGTCAGCGGGCGTAAAGCTGATTCAGGCAGACCGGCATGCAATCGGTGATGCATTGCAGGGACTGCATTTTGACCTGGTGGTTGATACGGCATATACCGGGGAAGATGCAGCGGATTTGCTGAATGCATTGGAAAGCTACGAAGATTATGTTCTTATAAGTTCAAGTGCCGTATATCCGGAATATGCGCCGGCACCATTTACGGAAGAAACACAGCTTGCAGAAAATGTGCACTGGGGTGCATATGGAACAAATAAAATAGCGGCTGAGACAGCACTGATGGAGAGAAATCCGAAAGCGTACATTCTTAGACCGCCTTATTTATATGGACCAATGAATAATGTATACCGGGAAACCTTTGTATTTGACTGTGCATTGGAAAACAGGAAATTTTATCTGCCACGGGAGGGCAGCATGAAGCTGCAATTTTTCCATGTGGAGGATTTGTGCAGATTTATAGATATTCTGGTGGAAAGACACCCAAAGCAGCACATTTTCAATGTTGGAAATAAAGAGAGCATATCCATTCGTGACTGGGTGACACTGTGCTATCAGGCGGCCGGAAAGCAGGCAGAGTTTGTGGAAGTTACAGCGGAGGAAGAGCAGCGTAATTATTTCAGCTTTTATAATTATGAATATGCACTGGACGTTACGAAACAGCTTGCACTTATGAGTGGGACGAAGCCACTGGCAGATGGATTAAAAGAAGCTTATGACTGGTATGTGGTAAATCAGGATAAGGTAAATAAGAAACCATATCTTGCATACATAGAGGAGCATCTGGCATAAAAACAGGGAATTTCTTTCGATTAGAGCTCCTGTGGTTGCAGAGAAAAGAGCAAAATAGTATAATAAACAAAATAAAAATCTGTGAAAGGCGCAGATTTACAAGACACAGGATAGAACGGAGAAAAACATGAGTGTATTTCAGGTAGAATTGAAGAAGGTAGTTGATGACAGTTACGAAATCGAGATTGGCTACCAGCTTGAGAACCGGTTAATAGAAGATTTAAAAAACGGTCTGGTTGGAAAAATTAAGAAATTTGCAGTAATTACAGACGGCACGGTGAAGGAGCTTTACGCAGACCACATTGTAACCTTATTACAGGAAGCAGGATATCAGGCAAGGGAATTTGTCTTTACGGCAGGAGAGACCAGCAAGACCAGAAAGACGAAAGAAGAAGTAGAAGATGCCATGTTAGAGGCAGGTTTCCGGAGAGACTGCTGCATCATCGCCGTTGGTGGTGGTGTGGTAACTGATTTGTCTGGATTTCTGGCAGGAACCTATGGCAGAGGAGTGCCATTCATTAACTATGCTACGACACTTTTGGCGGCGGCAGATGCATCTGTTGGTGGAAAAACCGCAGTAGACACACCGCTGGCAACGAATCTGATTGGACTTTTTAACCAGCCGGAGAAAGTATATCTTGACATTGCAGCATGGAAAACACTGCCACAGCGACAGTTATCCAGTGGTATGGCAGAGACAATCAAACATGCCTGCATGGCAGATAAGGAAATGTTTGAATTCCTGGAAAAACATATGGAAGATATTTTTGCGGGAGACAGAGAAGCCTGTGAATACATCGCAAAGAAGAACTGCCAGATTAAATATGCTGTGGTAATGAAGGATGAAAAGGAGCAGGGCTTAAGAGAAATCTTGAATCTAGGACATACAGTAGGACGTGCCATTGAGACAGTCAGTGACTATAGACTGCTTCATGGAGAAGCACTTTCCATTGGAATGGTAGCTATGACAGAACTGGCACACCGACTTGGTTACATGACAGAAGAAGAAAAAACAGCAGTAAAGAATCTGTTAGAGAAAGCGAAGCTGCCGGTAGAGATTCCGGAATACATTGACCGGGAAGCCCTGGTTAAGAAATTATATACGGATAAGAAAGTCCGGGATGGAAAACTCCGTTTCGTTGTAGAGAAAGGAATCGGTGGAATCGTAGAGTTTGAGGAAGGCGTATTTGCTACACCGGTGGAAGAAGCCGTTGCAAGAGATATCATTATGAAAATGAAATAGTGAGCGATGAAAGTTAATGATAAGCTGATTGGCTTATCAATAATTATCATATAATGAGCGCAAAAGAAACACCCCTGTCAGATTGACAGGGGTGTTTCTTATGGCAGTGGTCTGGTGCTTTCTCCCTGGATGATAACAGGAAGCGTTGTATAGCTTTGGATGAGAAGTTCCGGGTTCTGAAGCTTACGGATCATCATGGAGCCTGCCTGCACACCGGTATCATAGACATTGATGTCTACAATGGTAAGCTGTGGGTCGATGATGCTGGAATATGGGTAGACGTCAAAGGTAAGTATGGCAATGTCATCCGGGATGGAAAGCTGCCGGTCTTTGACGGCCTGGATGACACCTAATGCGAGGGTGTTATTTTCACATACAATAGCGCGAGGCGGTACAGGCTGTGTCAGCATATCAGAAGTAACAGAATAAGCGTGCTGGCAGCTGGAATCGGTATTTCCGATACGGGCAGCCGGAATGTGAAAGCCTCTGTCTAACATGCCTGCCATAAATCCTTTTTGACGCTGGGCAGAAATATAATCGGTTTTGCGCTCTCCGATAAAGGCGACATCTGTATAACCACAGGCTATCATGTGGGCAGCGGCATATTCACCGGCAAGGGCGTGGTTGGTATCTACCCAGCATAAGCGGCTTTCAAAACTCGGATGCCCAATGATAATGTGTGGAAAGCCTGCATCCAGAATAAGATTTGCAATTTCTTTATTAATGGCAGAGCCGTGGATGATAAGACCATCGGAGGAACCGCTTGTGATAACTTCGCTGACTTTTTCTCCGGGATAGCGTTCTTCAGAAGTGTTGACAAGCGTCAGGGAATAGTTGTTTTCGGACAAGGTATGGTGTACGCCGCACATAATGTCAAACATATGCGGATTCCGATAAGCAGTATCTTTCTCCAGATTGGTAAGATAGACAATATTGGAAGTAGCACCTTTTGCAAAGCTTACAGCCCGGGAGTTAGGGGTATAATGAAGCTTTTCAATTGCTGCATGAACCTTTTCCACAGTGGCTGGGGATATGGTGGTCCAGTGATTTAAAACTTTAGAAACAGTGGATTTGGAAACACCGGCTTCATTGGCAACATCATTGATGGTAACAGACATAAAATACCTCCTGAAAAAATGTATAAATTTACAAATATAGTATAGCGGTTTCCTAACAAAGTCAATCATTTTTGACAAATAGACATTGTAAACAAGGGAAAAAAGTGATAAATATAGACTTAGCAAGAGGAACCAATTGCATGAAAAAAAGAAGAATAAAGAAAACGGTTTCCTAAAGAAACCGGAAAACGGAGGTATTTTTATGAAGAAAAGGGTGTTAAGTCTGTTGCTCTGTACCGCAATGACAATCGGCACATTATCCGGTTGTGGAAAAGAAACAGGAAATGACGAAGGAAAGACTACAGAAGTACTTGGAAATGATGCAGAGGATGAAATGACAGAAGTAAAAATCTGGCATGATGGGGATGAAAATATCATGCAGACCATTGCGGATTGTGCGAATGAGAAACTGGCAGAGGATAATATCAAGGTTACCTTTGAAAAGAAGAGCGGTCTGACCGACCAGCTTCAGTTATATGGAAATGATGAATCCAACGGACCGGATATGTATCTTTATGCACATGATTCATTGGGAACATTTGCAGAAATGGGGATTTTAGCTCCGATTACGGATGTTATCAGTGAGGATGTAATGGCGGATTTATTACCGATGACCGTAGAAGCAGGTAATTATAAGGATACCCAGTACCTGATGCCGGTTTATTATGAGACATTGCTCTTTATGTATAATAAGGCAAAATGGGAAGGTGATGTGCCGGAAACAACAGATGAACTGTATGATTATATGGTAGCGCATACCGATGTGGATGCAGGAACTTATGCGCTGGTAAATCAGCATTCTACCGCATACAATGTGGCACCGGTGATCAATGGTTTTGGTGGATATATTATTGATAAAGATGCAAATCCTGGATTAAATACACAGGAAACCAAGGATGCTATCGCATACAATCAGAAATTTGCAGCATTGGAGGCAGATGGAGATTACAACACAGTAACTGCATTATTCAATGAAGGCCAGGCAGCAGCAATTATTGGTGGACCATGGCTGGTATCCGGAATCAAGGCAGCGGGCATTGACCTTGGTATTAAATCCTTAGCGGATTTTAAACTTCCGAATGGAAACGGACTGGCACCATATTCAGGTGTACAGAGTATTGGTGTCTTAAAATATGCAGCAGAAAATAAGAAAGAGGCAATTGCAAAAGTATTAGAGACAATTGCAAGCCCGGAAGTAGGTATTGCATTGGCGAATAAATCAAACTGTGCACCGGCAAACAGCAAAGCATATGATGACGCAGATGTTGCTGCAAATGAGATGATTATGGCAATGAAAGCAACTGCAGAAACTGCACAGCCTATGCCAAACATTCCGCAGATGAGCGTTATGTGGGGACCGACAGAAGAATTTTTGGCAGCAGTCAACAAATCCGGGGAGGATATTGACACTGCAGCAGAGACTTATCAGCAGGAGGCATTGGATGCCATTGCAGATATGCAGTAAGCAGGAGTTTGTTTAGAAGCAATAAAGAGGAAAATTAGGAAGAGAAGTGTGTATATGAAGAACAAACGGAAATTAACACCATGGCTTTACAGTATGCCGGCACTGATATTGATTGGAATGGTTATTGTATTCCCGATTATTTATACGGGCTATATATCACTGACCAATATGAATCTTTTTCACTGGTCAAATTATGAATTTATCGGGCTATCCAACTATAGCAGGGCATTATTAAAGGCAGACTCCGGTTTTCTTGGAGCATTGTTTACAACCTTACTTTGGACCGCATTAAATATGGTGATACAGGTAGTTGTGGCATATTTTATTGCATTGGGATTTCAAAGAGAAGATTTAAAGGGAAAACGTGTATACAAGACTCTTTTGATGTTCCCGTGGGCAATGCCTGCATATGTGTCCATTCTTTTGTGGAGGGTAGGCATTTATAACACAGAGTTTGGTCTTCTGAATAAGATTCTGGTGGCACTTGGCTTTGGAAAGGTAAATTTCCTTTCCACCAATGTGCCGGCATTTCTCTCCTGCATGACTCTAAACCTGTGGATGGCATTGCCGTTTATGATTATGATGATAGACGGTGCACTGTCCAGCATTGACCGCAGCTATTATGAAAGCGCAGAACTGGATGGAGCAGGTTTCTGGTCAAAGAACATCCATATTACCGTTCCGGCAATGAAAGGAATTATTGCACCGGCGGTTATTATGACGACATTTACCACATTTAAGCAGTTTGATATCGTATATCTTCTTACGATGCAGAAGGGAGCATATTCAGGGGCAACCTTACAGACCGTAATTACTTATGCACAGCAGAATGCGTTTGTTTCAAATAACTATGGGCTGTCCTCTGCGGTATCTATTATTATCTTTTTCCTCATCATGGTATTTTCGCTGTTTACCAATCGAGGGGTAAAGGAGGAAAATTATGACTAAGAAAAAGAGAAAACAGATTTTACAGCTTAGCGGATTACATATTTTTTATATTATACTGTGTCTGCTGGCACTGGTACCGATTTTATATGCGTTGAATCTTTCCTTTGAAAGGGGAAGTGGAGCATTGTCCTCCGGATTATCTTTGTTTCCAAAGGAATTTACACTGGATAATTATAAAAATATACTGACGCAGAAGCCGTTTTTGCGGTGGTTTTATAACTCTGCCGTATTAAGCTTCTTTACAATGGTCATTGCTATCGGATTTGCCATGGTGTCATCTTATGCATTTTCAAGATACCGTTTTAAGGGAAGAAATGGCATTTTAAAATTACTGCTTCTCTTAAATGCATTCCCGCAGATTCTGTCCATGTTTGCATTATTCCGTCTTTTAAAACAGATGAATATGCTGGATACGAAACTGGGACTGGTGATTATTTATGCGGGAAGCATGTGCATTTTCTCTATCTGGAATATGAAGGGGTATTTTGATACCATTCCGATAGAAATCGAAGAAGCATCGAAAATTGACGGTGCATCGGATTTCCAGCTGCTGTGGAAGGTAGTAATGCCGCTGGCTCGTCCGGCAATCATTGTAACTTCCGTGATGGTACTTATTTTTGTATGGAATGAATATCTGTTTTCCACAACATTTCTACTGAATGAAAACAGTTATACACTGGCAGGCGGATTATATCAGTTACAGTCCAACGATTACACCAGAAGCTGGGGAATGTTCTCCGCAGCCGCTATCCTGGTATCTGTTCCGGTACTGATTATTTTCTTCTGTATACAAAAGTATATGGTATCCGGTCTTACTGCAGGTGGTGTGAAAGGATAGAAATAAAATGGAAAAAGAAGCAATTTTGCATATTCCACTGTCACAATTTGCTTTTGCAGAAAAAGAAGACCGGCTGGTAATAAGAATCCGTTGTAAAAAGGGCGATTTAAAACGGTGCGTGCTGCTTTGGGGAGACCGGGTGGCAATGGAAGAGCCACTTCCGGTGAAACAAAGTGAAATGGAACATGTGGCATCCGATATGCTTTATGATTATTATGAAGTTAAGATTACGTCTCCATATACCAGGGTATGCTATTATTTCCGGTTAGAGGACGATATAGAAAGCCTTTATTATTATGGAAGAGGATTTGCAGAGAAACTGTCCTGTGGCAGGGCAGAATATTTCCAGTTTCCATATATTAGAAGAGAGGATATTTTAGATATCCCGGAGTGGGCAGAAGACATTGTTATGTATCATATTTTCCCGGACAGTTTTGCAAATGACAGACGGGAACTGACGGAAAAAGCGACAAGGCATATGCTTTTGCCGGATGAAAAAAGCGACAGCAATGGAAAAATTTTACCGGACCGGATTTGCAAGAATCATCTGGGTGGTACACTGAAAGGAATTTGTGAAAACCTTGACTATATCGAAAAGCTTGGAATTAACTGCATTTATCTGAATCCGATTTTTGAAGCAGCGTCTTATCATAAATATGATACCATTGACTATTTTGAAATCGACCCCTGTTTTGGAAATAAAGCGGATTTAAAAGAACTGGTGCAGCAGTGCCACAAGAGAGGAATCCGGGTTATTTTAGATGGTGTATTTAATCATTGTGGAGCAGATTTCTTTGCATTCCGGGATGTGCGGCAGAAGGGAAAAGCATCAAGATATTATAACTGGTTTTATCACCTGCCGGAAACGATACAGTACGCTGATCCGCCGAATTATGAGGCGTTTGCCTATGTAAAGGAAATGCCAAAGCTTAATACCGGAAATCCTGAAGTGGTGGAGTACCTTTGCAATGTTGGAACTTACTGGATTCGGGAAGCAGATATTGACGGCTGGCGCTTGGATGTGGCAAATGAAATCAATCATGAATTCTGGAGAGTCTTCCGTCATGCGGTGAGAGCGGTAAAAGAGGATATATTTCTAATAGGTGAAATCTGGGAAGAAGCAGGCATCTGGCTTCAGGGAGACCAGTTTGATTCTACGATGAATTATACTTTTTCTTATCTGTGCCGGGATTTTTTTGGAAAGGGAGAACTTTCGGTCAGTGAATTTGATGCCCAGATGCAGAGGATGATTTACCGCTACCCATGGCAGGTGAGCCTGGCACAGATGAATTTTCTGGATTCCCATGATATTCCGAGATTTTTAAGCTATTGCAATGGAAATAGAAAGAGGATGGAGCTGGCATTTTTCTATCTCTTTATGGGAGTGGGCGTGCCATCGGTATTCTACGGGGATGAAGTGTATATCGAGGGAATGAAAGAACTGGAGTATCGGGCAGCCATGGACTGGCAGGCAGTAATGGAGCAGCAGGCAGAAAACAACAGATTACAGGGAAATCTGGCAGAGAAGTTCAGCTGCTGGATTGCACTCCGAAAAGAGCATGTGGCATTACGCAGGGGCAATTACCGGACAATTTACTGCAATGATATGATGGGAGTATATGTATTTTTACGTAGCTTTGGGGACGACAAAGTCCTGGTATTTTTAAATACCGGCACCGGCAGTGTGACACTGACATCAGTGGAGGTTCCGCAGCTGCAGGAAAAAAGGATAATTCTTTCTTCTTGTGAGGGAAAGCTTTTGGTTGTTTTGTAAAACAAAAGATATTTCTATAAATAGTACCGTTCCTTAAAAAAGATAAGTGACATCTTTACATACTTGTGCTATACTTTGGAAAAGATAAAGAGACATAGGAAGGGGGACTTACTATGGTTATATTTATTGGAATTCTGATATTCGCCGCAATAATTGGATTTTATGCATGCTTTGGCCGGAGAATCAATGAAAATATCGGTTCCGGATTTGGAAAAGAATACATGAAAGACAAATGGGGAATGGATGAATAAAAGAGAGGTTTAAGAATGCCGGATGGATTTACCATCCGGCATTTTATATGCTGATTTGGAGATTAAGTCATAGACTACTTCTTGATGCTTGCACGCCGTTTGACTTTTTCCTCGTAGAGTATTGCGTCGGAATGCTTTAATATATCGGTTAAAATAAAGGAAACAAATTCGTCACCGCCCAGTCTTGCAGTAATGGCATCCTTTGGCAGGCATTTACGCAGCTGCTCCATGCTGATATGACGCAGTGTAGTAAAGCCGGTGTGCAGCTGGCAACCGCAGGAAATTCTCTGGTGAAAAATGGCTGACATCAGGCAGGATTGTGGCTTCTTTCCCTGACAGAGCATAAGCGCATTCTGTAATGCCTGGCAGCTGAACTGGAAGCTGCTGTGGGAAACACTGGTCAGTGGTGGTTCCATGGTTTTTGCGTGGTCAATGTCATATCCCACCAAAAGGTCTCTTGCAGCACAGACGCGGTATCCTGCCTTTGCCATATTATCATTTGCAAAAGCAATTGCCTCTAATTCCGGGTTGTGGTCTAGGATATATTCCACCTGCTCGGTGACAAGCTCTGAGTAGTTGCCAGCAATCAGATATGGAATGTCCGGATCGTCCGGTGTGTCCTCTAACATCAGAAATGGAATATCTTTATAATGGGAAAGAAAGCCTGCCTTTACCTGGTTACTTTTAAAAATAGAAAGAGAACCATAGGCAATAATGAGTGCATCCGGTCTGGTAAAAAAGTTGCTTCGGCATTGATAAAGCCGTTCTTATGATTGACTTAAGTACAACATAAAACGATTAAGTAGAAAAGAAAATAAAAATATTACTGGACAAAAAATGTGATATATGCTAATATAGTTGAGCGTGTGAAAGAACTGAATAACGATGCGTGGCTCAGCTTGGTAGAGCGCTGCGTTCGGGACGCAGAGGTCGCAGGTTCAAATCCTGTCGCATCGACGAAAAAAACGAGTACACTGTTAGGTGTGCTCGTTTTTTATATGAAGATTTCTACCCAAATATTGTCTGGAATCATCCTGTCATGTTATAATGAACGTAAGCAAGTCAACATATAAGCGTGATTGGCGAGCTGCAATTGTTTATCAGGAGTTGATTTTCACTTGATAAATGAAAAGGTTGGAAAATAATACAATAAAGGAGAAGACACAATATGAGTATGGAACCGGATTTTCTTACTTTGACAATCGGAAAACAGAAAAATATTGCATTGATTGCCCATGATGGAAAGAAAGCAGAACTGATCCAGTGGTGCAAAGACAATGCAGAAACTTTAAAGAAGCATTTCCTTTGTGGAACCGGAACAACGGCAAAAATGATTACAGACCAGACGGGACTGCCGGTAAAGGGCTATAACAGCGGTCCGCTGGGCGGAGACCAGCAGATTGGTGCTAAGATAGTAGAGGGAAAAGTAGATTTCGTGATTTTCTTTTCAGATCCGCTTACTGCAGCACCTCATGACCCGGATGTAAAAGCGCTGCTTCGTATTGCACAGGTATATGACATCCCGATTGCAAATAATAAGGCAACTGCAGATTTTATGATTCATTCCGAGTTGATGGATGAAGAATATAATCACAATGTGATTAATTTTAATAAGAATATCAGACAGCGGGCATCGACGATAAAGTAATGTCAGCTAAACTACGAGAAACACGCAAAGCGTGTTTCTCACATAAAAAGGAGAGGCGGTGTGAATACTCACACCGCCCCTTTTCTCTTTTAATTATTCTGGTATTATCCCTCAATGGAAATATATTTCTTTTCTTCCACAGCAGGTTTTGCTTCTTTCTTCGGAACGGTCAGAGTCAGGATACCATTTTCAAAACCGCCTTTGATGTCATCCTGAGTAACGCCATCTCCGACATAGAAACTACGCTGGTAAGAGCCATAGTAACGTTCTTTACGGATATATTTGCCATCTTTGCCTTTTTCGTCCTTGTTGTCCTGGTGTTTGGCATTGACGATGAGGTATCCGTCTTTCAGCTCAGCCTGGATATCTTCTTTCTTAAAACCTGGAAGTTCAAATTCCAGTTCATATCTGTCGTCAAATTCCTTAACGTCAGTGTTCATGGCAGCACGGTTGTCTGCTGCAGGAGCATTGTAAGCTCCGAATGGAAATACATCATCGAATATATCATCTACAAAGTTGTTTGAAAAAATACTTGGTACTAACATAAGTCATTCCTCCTGAAATAGTCTATTGTAATTAGTAATAATGTTTCTTGCTTCTGTGAGCTTCTCTGGCTTCCTCAACAGCCTCATGGTCGGCTACATTAATTTTAGCTTTTACTTTCTTCTTTTTTAATGGATGTTTTGGATTTTTGTCTGACATAATAACATGCTTCCTTTCTTAATCTGAATCAGATACTATATAAAGTTCTGTTATCCTTCAATGGCGATGTACTTGTGGTCTTCCACAGCAGGTTTTGCTTCTTTCTTTGGAACGAAGAGTTTTAAGATACCGTGTTTAAATTCGCCCTTGATATCTTCTTCGGTAACGGCATCGCCAACATAAAAGCTTCGGCTGCAGGCTCCGGAATAACGTTCCTTACGGATGTACTTGCCGGATTTCTTATCTTTATCTTCCTCATCCAAGCCTTTGGCGGCACTGATGGTCAGGTAACCATTTTCTAAGGAAGCACTTACTTCGTCTTTCTTAAATCCAGGTAAATCAATGACCAGTTCGTAACCATTGTCCTGCTCCTTTATATCTGTCTTCATCAGACGTGCGGCTCTACGACCGTAAAGTTTTTTCTCAGTCTTTTTCATATCCATGTTATCGTCCATCCATGGAAAATCCTCAAAGAAGTCATCAAATAAATTCTCTCCAAAAATACTAGGCATCAACATAAGTCATCTCTCCTTTTTTAAATAAATCTATCTATGCTTGTTTACCTTGTTTCTTTGGAACCGGGATGTTTTAGGAACCTCTTTTTGTTCCTCTCCTTTGTTCTGACTACGTTATAACACCAATTATTAGCACTGTCAAGTGGTGAGTGCTAATAAATTTGTGAAAAATTTGTGAATTAGTTGCAAATTGCGAGAAAACTAAGGGAATATAAGGGAATACGCTGTGAAAAAGAAGAGAAAATAAGTGAATGTATTGCGAAAAAAGAAAGAATATTGCAGGAACTATGAGACTGTGTTATGATTTCTATAACTTTGCGTCATGGAAATTATGAGTTTAGGAGAAGAAAAACAAAATGAAGGCACAGAATGAGAAAAGAAGTACATTTTCGGGGAAGATAGGGTTTGTATTATCAGCAGCAGGCGCTTCTGTGGGACTGGGAAACATATGGAGATTCCCATATCTTGCGGCAAAGTATGGGGGAGGAATCTTTCTGCTGATTTATATTATACTTGCACTGACTTTTGGATATACGATGATTATGGCGGAGACTTCTATCGGAAGAATGACGAAGAAGAGCCCGGTGGGAGCATATCATACCTTTGGAAAATCCCGCTGGCTCTCTTTCGGTGGCTGGATAAATGCGATTATTCCGGTTTTAATCGTGCCATATTATTCTGTAATTGGCGGCTGGGTAATGAAATATCTGGTGGAATATATCAGGGGAAATGGCAGTAAGCTTGCATCGGATGGATATTTTTCCAATTTCATTTCCAGCGGGCTTTCCACAGAAATCTGCTTTGCTTTTTTTGCAGTATTTACGCTGGGGATTATCTTTGCTGGAGTCCGGAATGGTATTGAGCGGGTATCCAGATTTATGATGCCGGTGCTGGTTGTTCTTTCTATATTAATAACGGTTTATTCCGTAAGCAGACCGGGAGCATTAAAAGGAGTTAAATATTTTCTGATTCCGAATTTTGAAAATTTTTCCTGGATGACGGTAGTAACAGCCATGGGACAGATGTTTTATTCCCTGTCCATTGCCATGGGAATTCTCATTACTTTTGGTTCTTATATGAAGAAGGAAGTTTCTATTGAAGAGTCCACGAAGAACGTGGAAATCTTCGACACAGCGATTGCCATGATGGCAGGGCTGATGATTATTCCGGCAGTCTTTGCATTTTCCGGTGGAAATCCGGAAACCCTGCAGGCGGGTCCATCATTGATGTTTATTACGATTCCAAAAGTGTTTGACAGCATGGGACTTGGAACCGGAGTCGGAATTTTATTTTTTGTACTGGTGCTGTTTGCGGCAATGACAAGTTCTATTGCATTAACGGAAAGTGCAGTATCGACTTTCGAAGATGAACTGGGCTGGGAAAGACGGGAAGCAACGGTAATTGTCGGTATTGTAATGCTTCTTTTGGGAAGTCTTTCTACACTGGGATATGGACCATTGGCGAATGTAAAAATTATCGGAATGCAGATTCTTGATTTCTTTGATTTCCTGACGAACTCCGTGATGATGCCGATTGCGGCTATTGCAACCTGCCTTCTGGTATCAAGAGTGGTGGGAGTGCAGCGGATTGAAGAAGAAGTAACCCGGGGCGGCAGCCCGTTCCGCAGGAAAAAGATATTTACAGTGATGATAAAATACCTCTGTCCGATTTTTGCAGCGATTATTTTAATCAGTTCCATAGCAAATGCTTTTGGATGGATTCAGATGTAATTAATGACAAATTAAGAAAATACAGAAATGCAACTACGAGAAACACGCTTTGCGAGTTTCTCGAGTTATCGCGGTGCTCGTCAAATCTGCATGCAAGCATGCGATTTTTCTCGCTACTCGCGTAATCAAAAAGAGCGTTCTTTCCTAATTAGAAAAGACGCTCTTTTTGGACAGAATCATATTATGAATTTGCCATATTCTTAACGGCATTCAATGCCTTCTGGACTGGTGGCAGACAGATAATGATTAATGTAATAAGTGCTTCTGCACCAAGGTATGCACCGTTGTAGGCAAGGGAGTATACCACTGCATTCGGGAATTCTTCCGGAGCATACATGCCGAAGAAAATCCAGCCGGAAAGGAATGCGAAGAAGTATCGACCTAATACACCAGCGATATAACCTTTGATAAGTCCATGTTTGGATTTGCTGAAAAGTCCGGAAAGTCCTAATGCACCAAAGGCGAAGAGGTAGTCCACTAACATTTGTGGAACACTGATGATATAAGGGTCAACGACTAACTGCAGTATTCCGTAAGCAAAAGCTGCGGTTAGGCCGGCACCCAGACCGTACCAGTAACCAATCAGAACGATGAATAACATGCTCAGTAAAGTAACGGAACCTCCCATTGGCATATCGAAAAGTTTAATCATGGAAGTTACCATGGCAAGGGCAATTGCCATAGCTGAAAATGCAAGCTGCTTTGCACTGAATTTCTTCTTTCCACCGAAGATAGCACAGCCAATCAGAAGAATGGCAATCATGATGATAACGAGGGCTGTAAAACCAGCGGTGGTAAGCTGGTAAGAAGAGCCGTCGTATGTTGCAAAAAATGACATAAAAAATCCTCCTTAAAGATGATACTCTGCCAGGAGGTTGAACTATGTGCTTCCTTACGCCGGTATTATCCGGTTCAAGTAATAAGGGTCAACGCAGATGCGTTTCTCAGCCAAAGGCGCCCCTAGCAAAGTGATATTTTGTTTTCAGTTTGTAATGGTAACAGTGGTATTATAAAATGTCAAGTGTTAATTTTCTGAAAAAGATTTTCTAAAAAATGAAAAAATCCGCTGGAAAATATAAAGAAAAAGTAACTTCCGGTCGATAAAAGGTTTAGAAGTGTCTTTTCCTGCGCTTTTTTAGAAAAAAGGGTTACTCTTGAATCTGAAAAGCAAAAGGAATATAGTAAAGATAAAAAGATGAGGAAACAACAAGCAACAAGGAGAGGTTCTATGCGTAAGTACAAGGATGTTGGAAAAAGAATACTGGTATTAGTTTTAAGTGTTTGTATGATTGCAGGCGTTCTTCCGGCAATACCGGCAGAGGCGGCGGATGCATTTCCGAGCAATGGAAGCATTACATTAGGAGCGGATGCAAATGGTGCAACTGCAACCGGAAATGATACCTATACTTATACCGGACAGGAGGTTAAGCCGGCAGTTACGGTCCAGATTGATGGAGAAACTTTGAAAGAAAAAGAGGATTACTCCGTTTATTACCGTAATAATACCAGCGCAGGAACAGCATATATTGATATCGTTGGTATCGGAGACAGCCACAGATGGCAGACCACCAAGAGCTTTACGATTGCACAGCAGAAGTTAAGCTATATCGGTGTTAATTATAAAGGGGTGGAAGGAACCGGTGAAGACGGATATGTATATTATACAGGAAGTGATGTATTACCGACGATTACAGGGGTGTATGGTATCATAAGCGGTACTTCTACCATGGTAAACCTTTCAGCAGATGATTATAACGTAGAATATACATCCGGAAGCAATACCACAGTAGGAACACATTCCTTTAAAATTGTATTAAAGAGCAGCAGTAACTATACATTTTCCGGAACAATTACAGAGAACCGTTACAATATTTACTATAATATTGGAGCGGATTCTGTGACTGTTTCCAATGGACTGAGCGATTCTACTTATACCGGAACTGCACAGAGACCGGAATTTACACTGGTAGACAGTCAGAATTCCGCAGGAATCCAGGCATCTGACTATACCACAAGCTGGGCAGACAATACCAATGCCGGAACAGCGAAGATGACAGTAACAGCGAATTCTTCTTCTTTGTACCGGGGCAGCAAGACCTTTAATTTCCTGATTGGCAAGGCAGATTTAAGTGCAGCAGGCATCAGTGTTTCCTTAAAGAGTGATAAATATTATTATGTAAAGAATAGTAAACCGGATATGACCAATGAGGTAGTAGTGAAGTTGAATGGCGTTGAGATTCCTGCCGGCAACTACAACGTGGCATACCGAAATGAAACTACTGCAGGACAGACCGGAACCAATAACCTGATTATTACCGGAACCGGAAATTTAACCGGAAACGCATTTATCAACTTTGAGATCTATGACAAGCTTGGTAAAGCAGTATTAGATAAAAATGAACTGGAATACAATGGCAAGAAAAATGTGCCAAACATTACCGTCTCCAATACATCCGGTGATGTCATCAGTGATTCCAGATATAAGATTACTTATTATAAAGATGCGGAGTATACCAAGACTGTATCTGAACCGACTTCTATTGGAAGATATTATGTGAAGGTAACCGGACTGGATTACTACGAAGGAGACCTTGGAACCAAGGCAGAGCCGATTTATTTTGATATTGTTGCAAAATCTTTAGATAAATGTATCTTTAAACTGGCAATCAACGGAACAGAAGCAGGTGTCATTAATAAAGATACCAGTTATTCCAGCTTTTTTGATGGTAAGAGCAAAGTATTATCCCTGACAGCAACCGATGATGAGGGGAATGCTTTGAAAAAAGGAACGGATTTTGACTATGCTGTTTATCGTGATCCGGAATGTACTGAACCGGCAGACGATAAGGAAGGCACTACGGGCATACAGGAACTGATTCATGCAGCAACCTATTATCTTAAGATAACCGGTCTGGATGGCAGTAACTATGCCGGAGGCGAAAGAGTATATACTTATATGATTAAGCCAAAGAACATCAGCCCGACAGATATTGTAATTACAGACCAGACTTATACCGGTAGTGCTGTTGTGCCGGATCCTGCAAATATTACCGTTTATTATACCGAAGGTAGTAAAAATGTCACCTTGGACAGCCAGTATGTAGAAGTAGTTTCCTGTGAAGATAACATCGAAATTGGAACCAACAATGCAAAGGCTTATATCAGACTGACTGGAGATTATGCACTGGCAGAGGGTGGCGTGAACCGTGGAACCTTCAGTATTGTGCCAAGAAAGTTAAATGAATGCGAGTGTAATATCGTTGCAGGTTCTGCAAACTATGATCCGACACAGGTTACCTTTGAATACAATGGCAGCATGCAGGTACCGGCAATCCGTATTACTGATAATAACGGTGCCAAAGGCCTGGTACAGGGCGAAGACTTTAAGGTTACTTATTTTACGGATTCTGCATACAAGAAGGTCATTGCAGAGCCGGTGGACGCAGGTACTTATTATGTATTAATCAGCGGTCTTGGAACTTATGCTAATTTAGGCGGAAGTATCCGTACTTCTTATAAAATCACACCAAAGAACATGAGCACGCTGACCGTAACTGCAAGCAACTGCGGTTATACCGGAGAAGCAGTGGAGCCAGGTATCAGTGTATCTGATGGAAACCGTGTACTGGTTGCAGGCGTGGATTATGAAGTTGAAGGATATTATGACGATGAATTATGTAAACAGGTTTCAGAACATAAGAATTCCGGAAAAGTATATGTCAGAATCAAAGCAGTAGATGGTAAGAATTATACCGGAACCGCAACAACCACATTCTTTATTGGAGCAAATATTGCGACCGTTGTGCCGGCATTTAATATTTCCGGTGGAACCTATAACCGCAATTCCCATAAGGATGAAATGATTCAGGCAATTGAGACAAAAATGATGGATGCAATTCCGGATCCGTCGTCCTATAGCATTTCCTTCTATAGTGATGCAGCACATCAGAATGTTGTAAGCTCTGAGACAAATGAGGCATTTATCAATGCGGGAACGATTTACTTCGCAGTATCCGGCAAGGGTCAGTATTATGGAGATATTTCCGGATATGCAGTCATTGCAAAGAAAGATATATCTGAACTGAATGCAAGAGTAAATGGAACTTATACATATAATGGAATTGAGCAGAAGGTTGTAATTTCTACTACCGCAGACGGAGATGGTGTTGTATTACAGTACCCTACCACCAATGGCTATATTCTGACCGATAAGGAATACAGTATTGAAAGCAGTGAAAATGCAATCAATGCGGGAATTGCAACTCTGACCTTAAAAGCGGCAGAAAACAGCAACTACACAGGAACAACAACCGTAAGCTATACCATTAATCAGAAAGATCTGAACGAATTAAGCAAGCTGCGTGTAGACATTACCAGCCCGGTTTATGCCAATAAAGTACTGACTCCTTCCGTAAAAGTAAGCTATGGAGATTCTTCCAGCTTATTGTCAACGAATAAGGATTATCAGTTTGAAGTATATTCGGATGAGGATTATCAGAATGTAGCAACAGCCGCAGAAAAAACCAATGCCGGCACGACTTATGTAAGAATCCAGGGTATTGGAAACTACTGTGGTGTGCTGGAAAGCGCAAATTATACTGCAGATAAGATTGCAGGTTCGAACCAGTTTATTATTCAGCGGAAAAGTATTGATGGTGTAGGCGTATCTTTGCAGGGAATGAGTTACATTTTTAAAAAGAGTATTCCGGATTTCACAGTAACACAGAGTTTTCCGAATGAGTCCGGAATTGGAGAATATTCATATACTCTGCAGCCTGGCGTAGATTATACTTATACTCCGACCCAGGTAGATAAATTTAAAGTTGGACAGCAGGATATTACCATTGAAGGAACCGGTAACTTTAAGGGAACCAAGAATAGTTACTTCTACTATGATGGAGATATGAATAATTCTGCTGACCAGATTGAAGTGAAGTTAAGCTATGATACCATTGAGTATGACAAGGCACAGGCAGCATCCGGCGGAATGAAACCTACCGTTACCGTGTATGTAAAAGGCAGCGATACCCAGGAACGTCTGATAGAGGGAACACATTACAGCGTGTCTTATAGAAATAATACTGTTCCAGGGCAGGCCAGTGTACTCATTACCGGAATTGAGAAGAATCACTGGGTAGGAAGCTATGTTGCGAATTTCGCTATTACCGGTAAAATTGAAGATGCTGAGATTACGATTCCGGCACAGAAATATACCGGAAGCGAATACAATACAACCACACAGCCAATTGAAAATATGACTGTAGTATGTGATGGCAAGACTTTGGCACTTGGAACAGACTACAACATTAAGAGCATTGTAAATGGTAAATCTGTTTCACTGACTGACCCGACCGTAACTATTGAGGGAACCGGAACTTATTTCAGTGGTGAGAAATCGGCGAAGTTTGCGATTAAATACGACCTGGGCAGTGATGATTTAAGTATTGACTTAGGTGGAGATGTATTCTCCTATACCGGACAGGAAATCAGACCGGTTCCGGTTGTGAAATATGCATTAACCGGTTCTACCTTTGATACCTTGGAAGAAGGAAAAGATTATACGGTAACTTATCGTAAGAATACTGCAGTTGCAGCAGCAAATGGCGAGAACGGACCATGTGTAGTCATTCAGGCAACAGCAAACGGTAAACTGATGGGAACCACCAAGGCGAAAGCATTTACCATTGATTCCATTCATATGGAAGATTATGAGATTACCGGAATTGCGGACAGCTATGTTTATACCGGCAAGCTGATTAAGCCGGATTCTCTGGTCATTAAGAAGATTGGCAGTTCAGAAGTAATTGACCCGGCAAACTATAGTGTGTATTACCAGACGGATGCAGATAATCCATCCAGTGCACCGGCAGGCGCAACCGAGACCATTACCGTAATCGGTAAGGGCAATTACAAGGGAACACTGACTAAGACCTTTACGATTACAAAACGTGATTTGTCTACGGTAAGCAAGACGATTGATGATGTAACCTACAATGGTGAGGCACAGGAGCCTGAAATTAAATTAACATTTAATGATGAAAATAACAAAGAACAGACCCTTACGTTAGACACAGATTATGTAGTGGATGAGTATCGCAATAATATCAATGCAGCGAACGCCGGCGGGGCAAATGCACCATATGCAGCAATCCACGGTGTGGCAAGCTGTACCGGAACTGCAACGGTAGAATTTAACATTTTAAAGAAAAATGTTGAAGATTTAGTATACTCTAAAATAGAAGATCCACAGTATGTACCGTTAAAAACCAAGTATGAACCGGAATTAAATGTTTACATGACATCCACCAGTGCAGAACCGCTGGTTCGCAATGTGGATTATGTGGCAGATTACTTTAACAATGAAGCTGTAAAAGATGCAAATGGAACTTCCGGACCGTTTGTTCAGATTACTCCGAAGGATACCACCAACTATACCGGAAGCAAGACAATTCCGTTCTCTATTCTGGCAAGGGATCTTTCTTCTGAAAATATCAGTGCGGCGTTATCCGATACTTCTGATACAGGATTTGACCCGGCAAACCGGAACTATCCTTATATTCAGGGTACTACTTATACACCGAATATCAGCCTGAAAGATAATTCGGAAAATGGAATTGTAGCACTGGTAAATGGAACAGACTTTACTTATGAATATTCCACCAATAACAGTCAGGTGGGAACCGCGTGGATTAAAGTAACCGGACAGGGTAACTACAGTGGAACACGAATTGAGAAGTTTACCATCGGTACCTTACTTTCCAATGATACTTTAACGGTAACCGGAATTTCCGATACTGTATATAACGGTCTTGATACCAAGCCGAAGAACATTCAGGTGAAGTTCAATAAGACCGGAAGCTATCTGACAGAAAACGAAGATTACATCGTAAAATACTATATTGATAAAGATTGTACGACGGAAGCAAGTGCCATTGACCTGATTCATGCTGGAACAGTATATGTTGGAATCGTTGGTACGGAAAATGACCAGACCGGATATGTAGGAACAGCGGTATATCCATATCAGATTGCAAGAAAGTCACTTACTTCTGCAGATATTGAGATTACCGGAACCGATAACGTAGATTATACCGGAAGCGAGATTAAACCGGTACTTACTTTAAAAGATACTTCTACCGGATTAACCATTGATTCTTCCCAGTATGAAGTAACTTATGAGAACAACACTGCAATCGGAACCGCAAGTGCAACGGTAACTGCAACCGAAAGCGGTAACTACAAAGACAGCATTACGGTATACTATAAGATTACCAAGCATGATATTGGAAATGCTGTGGCAGAAGCAATCCCAGATCAGAAGTATACCGGCAATTACATCCGCCCGGCACTGACGATTTATGACAACGGAAAACTTTTGGTAGAAGGGAAGGATTATCAGGTTGTCAATGGCAACAACTTAAGGGCAGGAGAGTCATGGGTAGTAATTAAAGGACTTGGCAACTATGATGAGACCAAGCGCGTTTACTTCAATATTGTGGCAAGCCTTGAGGATGCAATTATTGACAGTGTTCCGGAACAGCTTTATACCGGAAACCCGATATGTCCGCCTATCCATGTGGCATGTGGTGGCAATACCTTAACGCTGAATGAAGATTATGAAACAACGTATGCAAATAATGAGCTGGCAGGCGATGCATCCATTACTGTGCGTCCACTGACCCAGTATTATACCGGAACAATTGTTAAGAAATTCAAAATCAGCAACAGCATATCCAAGGCAACAGTTACCGGAATCCCTGCTTCAGAGCAGTATACCGGACAGACTTATAAGCCGGTTCCGGTCGTTAAGATGGGAAGCAAGGTATTAACAGAAGATGTTGATTATACGGTAAGCTACAGTAACAATAGAAATGTGGGAACTGCCAGGGTAATCATTTCCGGTATTGGTGTATACTCCGGAGAAAAAGTTGTTACCTTTGTAATTAAAGAAAAGAGCATTGAAAATTGTACGGTTCTTACGGTTGCATCCTTAAATTACAATGGAAATCTACAGACACCACCAGTTGTTGTAAAGGATGGCAGAAAGAAGTTGGAGGAAAATGTAGACTATAAACTATCTTATCGTAATAATATGGCAGTTGGAACAGCATATGTAACGATTACTGGTATACGTGACTATAAGGGTGCCGTTACAACAACTTTTGAAATTGTACGCCCGCAGATATCCTTTAATGTATTAATTCAGAATAAAAATATCGTGACAGGAACGTTTGACATTTTGATTGACCAAGTGCCAAGTTTTGTGACATCCATTATAACTCCAGTATGGACAAAAGCAGATCAGTCAGATATAGCATGGTATGAAGCTACTAGAGTTGATGGAGATACATTTATCGTACATGTAGATATTCGAAATCATAATGCTAATAGGGGTATCTATTATGCGCAAATTTATGTAAATGGTGGAGGATATGACATGCAGTATGCAGCCATTACAGAAACCAAGTTTGGAAATCCTCATCATAAATTTTATAATTACGATTATTATTATAGACGAAGTATAGCAGTAAAACAAAAATTTGGATACGCTGGAAATAAGAGTACAACTCATGGTAGTGCATTGCCTAAATTACAGAGTATAAATGAAGCAGGTGTCTTGGGTGGGAATGAAGCAAGCATATATAATTGGGATTTAGAAAATAAATTAGAGAGTTCTAGTATGCATTCGGAAAGTAAGTGTATATACAAGGATTATACTGATAAATCTGAAAAAGAAGATTTGCGAGTGTATTACAATTACTACATGGGCTGTGCAGATTGGAAAGAATAAAAAATATTGTGAGAATAATATAAATCAAGGGATGGAATAGTTTTATTCCGTCTCTTGATTTTTCGACTTTATAAGGCGAAAGATGGCTATGTATTGCCTAATGACTATAAGTATGTAAAAAAATACAATAAATACGCATAAAACCAGGGCATGACAATTGTAATCCCAAAATAAATCTCTTATACTAGAAACGTAAATTAAGTGTTGAAATTCTATTGATTTAGAAAAACAAGAGGAATGAAGAAATGGCAGCAGATACCAGAGTGGCTGTAATCGGCATTGTAATAGAAAAGGACGAATCCGTCGGAGCATTAAATGAAATTTTACATGAATATGCAGCGTATATTATCGGAAGAATGGGAATTCCATACCGGGAGAGAGGCATAAATATCGTAAGTATAGCAATCGATGCACCGCAGGATACCATCAGTGCACTGACCGGTAAAATCGGAAAATTACCGGGAATCAGTGTAAAAACAGCATATTCCAGTGTGGTGACCAGACATGAAGAATAGAGGAAAAGAGTTATTTAATAAGCTGTATCAGGATACACAGCTTACAGAGGCAGAATATAAAGAATTATTAGAACTGCATACCGATAAAGAAATTGCAGAGTACGGCTTTGAACTGGCGAGAAAAAGACAGAAAGAGACATTTGGAAATGAAGTCTATACCAGAGGACTGATTGAAATATCCAATTACTGTAAGAATGACTGCATCTATTGCGGCATCCGAAGAAGCAATCAGAATGCAGAACGTTACCGCCTGAGTGAAGAAGAAATCCTATCCTGCTGTGAAAGTGGTTATGCATTAGGGTTTCGTACCTTTGTCCTGCAGGGTGGCGAAGACGGCTACTACACAGATGATTTACTGGAAGATTTACTTCATAAGATAAAAGCTGCTTACCCGGACTGTGCCATTACACTGTCCTTAGGAGAGCGGAGCCGGGAGAGCTATGAAAGACTTTATACGGCAGGAGCAGACCGCTATTTATTACGTCATGAGACTGCGAATGAAGCCCATTATGGGAAACTCCATCCGGCAGAAATGTCTCTTAAAAACCGCAAGCAGTGCCTGTATACCTTAAAGGAAATCGGTTATCAGGTGGGGTGTGGCATTATGGTAGGTTCTCCTTATCAGACCATAGATAATCTGGTGGAAGACCTTGCTTTTATGAAAGCATTCAATCCGCATATGGTAGGAATCGGTCCGTTTATTCCGCAAAAGGATACGCCGTTTGGAGAGATGGAGCCGGGAAGTCTTGAGATGACGCTGTTTTTACTGGCAATTATCCGCCTGATGCTGCCGAAGGTATTGCTTCCGGCAACTACAGCATTGGGAACTATCCATTCAAGGGGCAGGGAGCTTGGCATCTTAGCAGGAGGAAATGTGGTAATGCCGAATCTGTCACCGGTAAAGGTGCGGAAGAAGTATGCCCTTTACGATAATAAAATCTGTACCGGGGAAGAGGCAGCAGAATGCCGTGGATGTCTTGGCAACCGTATGGAATCCATTGGATATAAACTGGTGGTCTCAAGAGGAGATTCCCCATTTATATAAATAAAGGAAATACAAGAGGTATTTCTTAAATCACCATATAATAACCAACGGGAAAGAGCTTCTGACCCGGAAGAAAGGAAATATTATGTATAACAAAGCATCATTAAAGGCAGAAGAATTTATCTGCCACGAAGAGATTGAAGAGACTCTGGCATATGCTGAGGCAAATAAGGACAATCTTGCCCTTATTGACGAAATCATTGCAAAGGCAAAATTACGGAAAGGGCTTACTCACAGAGAAGCATCAGTATTGCTGGCCTGCGAGAACGAAAAGAAAATCCAGGAAGTATATGACCTTGCAGAACAGATTAAGAAAGATTTCTATGGAAATCGTATTGTAATGTTTGCACCATTATATCTGTCCAATTACTGTATCAATGGATGTGTGTATTGTCCGTACCATGGAAAAAATAAGCATATTGCCCGGAAGAAACTGACACAGGATGAAGTACGTCAGGAAGTAACGGCATTACAGGATATGGGACACAAACGCCTGGCAATTGAAGCAGGCGAAGACCCGGTGAATAACCCAATCGAATATATCTTAGAGTGTATTAAGACCATTTACAGTATTAAGCACAAAAATGGTGCAATTCGTCGTGTTAATGTAAATATTGCTGCAACAACCGTAGAAAATTACCGGAAATTAAAAGAGGCTGGAATCGGAACTTACATTCTTTTTCAGGAAACTTATCATAAAGAAAGCTATGAAAAATTACATCCAACCGGACCAAAGCATGATTATGCATATCATACCGAAGCCATGGACCGTGCCATGGAAGGCGGCATCGATGATGTTGGCTTAGGTGTACTTTTTGGATTGGAACTTTACAAATATGAATTTGCAGGACTTCTGATGCATGCAGAACATTTGGAGGCAGTGCATGGAGTAGGACCACATACCATCAGCGTGCCACGAATCAAACGTGCCGATGACATTGATCCGGATGTATTCGACAACGGCATCAGTGATGATATTTTTGCAAAAATCTGTGCATGTATCCGTGTGGCAGTTCCATATACCGGAATGATTATTTCTACCAGAGAGAGCCAGGCGGTACGTGAAAAAGTTATCCGCCTTGGTGTATCCCAGATTAGTGGTGGTTCCAAGACTTCCGTAGGCGGCTATGATCATCCGGAGCCGGAAGACGAGCGTTCCGAGCAGTTTGATGTCAGCGATACCAGAACTCTGGATGAGGTAGTACACTGGCTGATGGATATGGGTTATATCCCAAGCTTCTGTACCGCATGCTATCGAGAGGGAAGAACGGGAGACCGTTTCATGAGTCTGTGCAAGAACCAGCAGATTTTAAACTGCTGTCATCCGAATGCGCTGATGACATTGAAGGAATATTTGATTGATTATGCTTCTGCAGATACCAGAAAAATCGGAGAAGCGTTGATTGCTAAGGAGATAGAGAAAGTACCAAATGAAAAAACAAGAGAAATTGCAAAACGTCATCTGAAAGAAATTGAGGAAGGACAGCGCGATTTCAGATTCTAGGAGGTCTTTAGCAATGTCATTGAATGAAACACCAAGTGCAAACCGGATACATATCGGTTTTTATGGCAAAAGAAACAGCGGAAAATCTTCTCTGATTAATGCATTTACCGGTCAGCAGGTAGCGATTGTATCGGATGTAGCGGGAACCACAACGGATCCCGTCTACAAGCCGATGGAGGTACATGGTATCGGTCCGTGTGTATTTATTGACACGGCAGGAGTGGATGATGTAGGCGAACTGGGGAAAATGCGTGTAGAGAAGACGGAAAAAGCCGCAGAGAAAACGGATATTGCAGTGCTCTTGTTTTCCGGGGAGGAATATCAGGCAGAGTTAGAATGGTTCCACTATTTTAAAGAAAAGCATACACCGACCTTATGTGTACTGAGCAAAGCGGATACACTGACAGATTCAGATTCCATAGCAGCACAGCTTAAGGAAGAGACAAAACAGGAAATTCTTGTTATCAGCTCGAAAAGTAAGGAAGATATAGAAAAATTTAAAGAAGAATTAATAAGACTTGTGCCGGATGATTATGGTGAAGAAACCATAACCGGAGCACTGGTAGAAGAAGGAAATTTGGTCCTTCTTGTTATGCCGCAGGATATCCAGGCACCAAAGGGCAGACTGATTCTGCCACAGGTACAGACCATCCGTGATTTGCTGGATCATAAATGTCTGGTAATGAGCTGCACAACGGATAAGTTAGAGGATACGCTGGCGGCGCTGGCGCGACCACCGAAGCTTATTATTACTGACTCCCAGGTTTTCCGTACAGTATATGATAAGAAGCCACAGGAAAGTCTTCTGACCTCATTTTCCGTATTATTTGCAGAGTACAAGGGAGATTTCGCTTACTACAAAGAGAGCGCAGCAGCCATTAGCAGTCTTACGGAAGAATCAAAGGTACTGATTGCAGAATGCTGCACCCATGCACCACTGAAAGAGGATATCGGCAGGGAGAAAATTCCGAATATGCTGAGAAAACGTATCGGAGCAGGACTGACAGTGGATATCGCCAGCGGAACAGATTTCCCAAAAGACTTATCTAATTATGATTTAATAATTCAGTGCGGAGCCTGTATGTTTAATAAAAAATATGTCATGACGAGAATTGAACGTGCAAAAGAACAGAAAGTTCCAATGAGCAACTATGGTGTTGCCATTGCATATCTGTCTGGAATTCTTGATAAAATCAGCTATTAGAAATGATGAAAGGAAGCGTAACTATGTCAATCGAACGCGCGCGAGCATATTTAAAAGAATTTGAAATGGAGGAGCGGATTATGGAGCTGGCAGAATCCAGTGCGACAGTGGAACTGGCAGCAGAAGCGCTTCATTGTGAGCCGGAGCGTATTGCAAAGACGCTTTCTTTTCTGGTGGGAGAACAGCCGATTCTGATTGTAGCTGCAGGAGATGCAAGAATCGACAACCACAAATATAAGACAACCTTCGGAACCAAAGCAAAAATGATTCCGGCAGCGGCAGTGGAAGACTATATCGGACACGCCGTTGGCGGAGTCTGCCCTTTTGGAATCAAAGAGGGTATAAAAGTATATCTCGATGAAAGCCTGAAAAAATTTGAAACAGTATTTCCGGCATGTGGTAGTGGAAACAGTGCCATTGAGCTGACAATCCAGGAACTGGAGCAGTGCTCCGGATATTCAGAATGGGTTAATGTCTGCAAGGAGGAGTAACAGTAGGCAGAAACTTTAGCAAATAAGACGGCATAAGCGTCGGAAAAGAACAGCAGAGGAAATGGGAGCGTGTTATGTTTCAGTTACTTGAACTAATCGAAAATGAAGAGGACAGGGAATTTTGCAGAAAGTTGAGTGAGCAGTTTGACTCTGCAATGTACCATGTGGCATATGGAATTTTAAAGAATTCTGCAGATGCGGAAGATGCTGTGCAGGAAAGCTATATTGCAATTATAAATAATTTAGATAAAATTTCTCGTGAAAACTGTCATAAAGCGTGGAACTATATTGTTACTATAGTTAGGAGCAGAGCAATTAATGTATATCGTAGGCGGAACCGCGAAAGCAAAATGGACGAGGATACGATTGAAAATCTGCTGCAGGAGTCTCAGGGGGACGGAGAAATCTTTGAACTTCCGGATGGCAGCAGCATGTCAGAACTTATCGGCAGAATGAAATATCCATATAAGGACGTATTATATTTACGATATTATAATGAATTGAGCTATGAAGAAATTGCAACTGCTCTTGACACAACAGTTGACAATGCAAGACACATTTCCAGCAGGGCAAGGAAGAAACTGCAGGAAATGTTAGAGAAGGGGAATTCATTATGACAGAACAGGAACTGAAGGATGCCATCACATCGGCGTGTGAGGCAGATTATAAGCACGCAATGGCTGCACCAAAGCATCGCTTTTCAAGGACATTTCGAAAGAAAATAAAAGTGCTGCTGCAACCGGACATGGGAAAACATACGATACCGGCACTTTATCCGGTGCATGGCAGACGGCGCGTCATTGTGGTTGTGGCAGTACTTATATTGATTCTCGGAACAACCGTAATGGGCAGAGGCTTTTTCCAGAGTCCGCTCGGAAAATATATTCTGACCGGGTATACCGACCATGTGCAACTGAATCTGGGCGAACCGGAGAATCTGGAAATAGTGGCAATAGAGGACAACACAAAGAACACAATGGAGATTGGTGCTGAACTGGATTCAGAGGAAGATTTTGAATTTGTCTGCAAGAAACCGCAGTGGGTGCCGGAAGGGTATACCTTGGAGAAAGAGGTTCATGAAGAAGGATGGGGAACATATGAACAATGTTATACAAACGATAAGGGACAATGCATGCTGTATCGGCAGATGAGCAACGATATAGTAGATAATCTAGGAATCAGTTCCAATGGAAATGAACAGCAGGAAGTTATGATTAAGAATGTGAAAGGATATTTTATTCCAGATGATGCACAGGATGAAGGAAGAGGGAATTTCGTTTGGGAAGATGGAAAGTATCTTTATATGATTGCAGGAGATCTGACAAAAGAAGAATTAATCAGGATGGCAGAAACAATAAAATAGTAAGTGAAATAAAATATTATTACAAAAAATAAAAAAAATTGGAAGAAATTGTCATAAAACCTCTTTTTCATTTGTTACATAAGTAGAACAGGTGGAAAGGAGGTTTTGTAATGGAAAGAAAAATATTAAAAAAGAAAATCCTGAGTATTGTTTGTGCATTATGTCTTTGCATGTGTATGACTGGTGGTAGCACCGTAGTGTATGGAGCAGGTGTGGATAGCCGTGTAGACAAAATAGCAGAAGCAAGATATGCCAATATTGCAGCCTATAGTACAGGACTAAGGTTGAATGGTTCTACATTTACAGCGCGTGCAGAGGTTAATGCCAAAGTAAAGGCATCTATATCAACTACTATGACATTGCAGAGACAGTCAGGTACAAGATGGTCAGATGTAACAAGCTGGTTTGATTCTACAACAGGTTCTGGCTTAATTTTGACTAAGAATTATGTCGCTGGCACAAGAGGAAATTATCGTGTACGTGCAGTTTATACTGTGAATGGTGAAACAATAACAACATATAGCAGTACAGTCACCTATTAGCAGTAAAGGGAGAAAGTTATTTTTTTATAGAAAAGAAAAAATTAAGGAGAGGTAAAGGGATGAAAAAAATAGTAAGTGGTATTGGGGTGTTGGTTTTTGCGTTATACATGATGTGTACAACAGCGTTTGCAACAGAAGGCGCAGATGTAACTAGACTAGAGAATCTTGTGGCAGTAAGCCAAAAAGAAAGAGGGTTATATTGGCCGAAAGAATTTGAGGTTACTAGTGCATCGAATCCTAAAACTTTTTCCGGAAAAGCAGAGGGCAGTGACTTGTACTTAAATAAAGGGGTAACTGGCTCAACAAAATATTGGATTTCAATAAACAATTACAGAGATGAAGAATTAAAGGTAGAGTTTAGAACGCATTATTCTGTAAAGCAAACAATTTATGTGCCAGCAAATGCAACAAGGAGCTTGCCGATTTTGAATATGAAGGCAGATGAAAAATATGCTTTGAAATTCTATCCCAAAAGTGATTTTGATGGATATATTTATGGTATGTAATCATGAACATATTCACAATCAAAATCATAGCATTAATCCTGATGCTGATTGACCATATAGGCGAGTTCTTTCCAGACTCGCCTATATGGTTTCGGTGGCTGGGAAGATTAGCGGCACCGCTGTTTTTCTATGCACTGGCGGTGGGGTTCCGTCATACAAGAAATCGAAAGAAATATCTGCTGCGTCTATATCTGGCAAATGTCGGAATGGTATTTTTTAATCAGATTATGTGTATGCTGCAGAGAAAACTGGACTATGTGGCGTATCAACCGAAAAATCATAATATATTTACAACACTGTTTTGTGCAGGAGTGCTCATATGCATATGGGAAAACCGGAAAGAGAAGAAAAAATTTCTTACATACATTGGAATATATATTTTCTGGCAGGCGATGCTGATAAAACTTGCAATTCTGGTAGAGACGTATGATTACTTATGGTACGGCAATGCGCGCTTAGAAACTGTTTTGCGGACAGATTATATTTTTCCTCTTCTGGGCGGAATCTGGGATGTGGAAGGAGGCGTATTCTTTATTGCATTGGGAGTCTGTTTGTATTGTGCAGTAGAGGACAGGTGGAAGCTTACACTGTATTATATTCTATTTTGCGGAACATATCTGTTGATGTGCGAAGGAGATATCCTGTATCGGATAATGAATCGATTTTCTTTCTGGGGCTATCATAAATTAGCGGATATCATATATGTGGGAAGCTGGAGCACGGGCATTCCCCTTGGAACATCGGATTTATCCCTGCTTACGGAGTTCTATCAATGGATGATGATAGGCGCATTGCCAATTATGCTATCCTGCAACGGAAAGCGTGGTAAAAGCCTTAAATGGTTGTTTTATGCGGCATATCCGCTGCAATTTCTGGTATTGTATGGCATAAGTTATTATAAATAAGAAAGGTATATCGGCTGCTGCCGGTATACCTTTTTTTGCGGGAAATTCGCAAAGCGTATTTCTTACATTTCCTGGTATCTGGTAAGGAAACCACAGGGAAACTGTTTCGTTAATAATTCACAAAAATTTCCTCTTTGTGCACATTGATAAGAAATCACTGTGAAACATCTACAAAAAATCCAAAACAAATTAGTAAAAATCACCATAAAATAAGGGAAAACGATTACCTAAATAAGAATTGACCGACAATTTCGGGTGAAATATAATCAGCTTATCAAACAAAAAGCGCGCAGATTGTTTTGGAAGATATTGATGAAGGATGTATAGGAGGAATGTTTATGAGTAAAGTGATGAAAAAAATAATTGCATTTTGCTTTATGGCAGTATTGACGATAGCCATGATACCGCAGACAATAAAAGCAGACGAAGCAACGGATGCAAAGAAGGCAGTATATGTACAGGTGCCGCAGGACTGGGAAAATCCATGTGTCTGGGCATGGGATGATGATGGAAATAATGCATTTGAGGCGTGGCCGGGCGAAGAGATGGAAGCAGACAGCGCAAATGAAGGCTGGTATTATATCTGGGTTCCAACCTGGGTAAATCATGTGATTGTAAATGCCAATGATGGAAATGTCCAGACTGCAGAGCAGGTGCTGGATGGAGAAAAGGACTGCTGGATTACCGTAACAGACGCAGATAATGCAGAAGTAGCCTATGACAAGCAGACCACCGGTGAGACACCGGAATATGTGGAAAAATTTGCAATCCATGCAAAAGTAGATGCAGGCTGGGAAAATCCTTGCCTCTGGGCATGGTCAGCACCGGATGGAACTAACGCATTTGAAGCATGGCCGGGCATGGAAATGAAGCAGGATGACAACGGCTGGTATACCGCCAAAGCTCCAATCTGGGTAAATTCTATCATTATCAATGCCAACGAAGGAAGCGTTCAGACCGATGACATTTCTATTGATGCTGCAGAAGTCTGGGTAACAGTAGATGCAGACGGAAAAGCAGATTTTAGTTATACAGACCCGGATAAAGCAGAGGTGGCAAATATAACTGTACATGTAATCACACCGTCTGACTGGGATGCACCTTGCCTATGGGCATGGTCGGCACCGGACGGAACCAATGCATTTGCATCCTGGCCGGGCGAAGCCTTAGAAGAAGGCGAAAATGGATGGCTCATAAAAGAAGTACCGGGCTGGGTAAATTCCATTATTGTCAATGGAAATGAAGGAAGTGTTCAGACCAGTGATATTTCTGTGGATACAGGAAAGGATATCTGGCTTGTGGTAAAAGATGCCGATAACTTTGAAGTAAGTTATGAAGAGCCACAGGTAGATGTGGCAGCAGAACCGGCAACCGAAGCTCCGGCAGAGACAGCAGAAGCAGGAAGCAACAATACTGCTCCAATCGTAATCGGTATTGTAGTTATTGCAGCAGCAGTTGTGATTATAATAGTTGTAGCGAAGAAAAATGCAAAAAATAAATAAAGATTAAATAAATAAGAAACAAGAAAAAGTCACAAGTAAAAGACAGGAGGACAGAAGTGAGAAGAAGAGTTAGAAGTAAATTGATGTCAATGGCACTTACACTTACCATGGCAGCAGGATTGTTAAGCGGCTGTGGTGGAAACAGCGTGTCAGAGACGGATAAGACTACCATAACAATCTGGCATGATAAAGAAGATGCAGTGGCGGAAGTCCTTCAGAAGAAACTGGAGGAACTGGAACCGGATGTGCATGTTGTGCTGGAGAAGAAAAGTGATTTGACAGAAAGCCTTAAGATGGTGGGAAGTGACCCGAAAGCAGCACCGGATATGTATTTCTTTGCCCATGATAAAATTGGAGTATATGCAGAGATGGACATTCTTGCACCGATTACAGACATTATCCCGGAAGAGGAACTGGATGTATATATGGATAATACCTTAGAGGCAGCAACCTACAAGGGAGAAATCTATCAGCTTCCTGTCTATTACGAGACTTTGTTATTCATGTATAACCGGCTTTATATGAAGGATGATGAAGTGCCGCAGACTACGGAAGAACTGTATCAGTATATGCAGGATAACACTGCCGGCGGACATTATGGCTTTGTGGAACAGCACAGTACGCCATACTATGCAGCAGGCTGGATCAATGGCTTTAATGGTACGATTCTCTCAGCCGATGGCACACCGGGGCTGGATTCCAAAGAAACCATTGCAGCCCTGGAATATCACAAGAAATTTGTGGATTTGATGCCGGGCGAGACGGAGTATGCAACGGTAAATACCCTGTTTAAAGAAGGTATGGCACATTCTACCATTGCAGGGCCTTGGCTGGTGCCAACCGTAAGAGAAAGCGGAATGGACGTTGGCGTGGCAGCAATGCCGGTAATTGACGAGACCGGAAATCCGATTTCTCCATATATGGGAGTGCAGGGAATTCATGTGCTGAAAAATACTGCAGAAAATAAGAAGGATGCGGTAGAAAAAGTACTTCGTGCCCTAATGGATCCGGAAGTAGAGGTGGATCTTGCAAAAGCAAGTGGCTGTGCACCGGCGATGGAAAGCTGCTATGAAATGGATGAAATCACATCAGATGAAGTGGTTATGGCAATGCACGATACCGCAGAACATGCAGTACCGATGCCGAATATTCCGGAAATGGATGTAATGTGGACGGTTGTTGGTAATTTGCTGACAGATGTCAACATGAGTGGAAAAGATGTGACAGAAAGTGCAGAGGCGGCGCAGCAGGAGGCGTTGCAGTTGATTGAAAGTATGAGGTAACAAATTGAAGAAAAATAAGAAAAAAGAAATCCTGTTTGCCTATTCCTGGTCGGCACCATCCCTGATACTGATTTTGCTCATCGTAATCTTTCCAATCCTGTATACCGGGTACATTTCACTGACCAATATGAATGTGTATCACTGGAATAATTATGAACTGATTGGACTGAAAAATTATAAAGATGCCCTGCTGGTGCTGGATAATGGCTTTATACAGGCATTTCTGGTAACGATTTTATGGACAATTGTAAATATGGTGTTGCAGCTTATCATAGCATTCTTACTGGCAAATCTGCTGAACCTAAAGCGGCTCCGTCTGAGAAATCTATATAAGACGCTGCTGATTTTCCCCTGGGCAATGCCGGGCTATGTATCCATTCTTCTGTGGAAAACAGGAATGTTTAACTCCCAGTTCGGTTTGCTCAATCAGTGGCTGGCAAAGTACAACATCGGGCCGGCAAAATGGCTGGGCAGCGATGGTATGGCATTTTTATGCTGTACCACCGTAAACCTCTGGCTGGCACTTCCATTTATGATAACGATTATGGACGGTGCATTGCAGAGTATTGAAAAGAGCTTTTACGAAAGTGCTGTTTTGGACGGAGCAACCTGGTTACAGAAAATGTGGTATATTACGATTCCGATGATCAAGCCAATCATTGCACCATCGGTTGTAATTACAACATTTACTACTTTTAAGCAGTTTGATATCCTGTTCCTGCTGACGCAGCAGGTGGGTGCCAAGACCGGGTCGAATCTGCAGACAATCCTGACCTATGCCTATGAAAAGGCATTTATAACGAACAATTACGGCTACAGTTCTGCAATTTCCATGATAATATTTGTCATCCTGATTGTATTTTCTGTGCTGACCAATATGAAGCCAAAGGAGGAGACGGACTAACATGAAGAAACGAACCAGAGAAAATATTGGACTCGTCTTTGCAAATATCTTTCTTATCCTGCTTTGCTTTGTGGTATTGGTGCCGGTATTGTATGCATTTTCCGTGTCCCTAAATGCGGATAACAGCTTATTGAGTACAAATTTTTCCTTCCTGCCGAAGCATTTCACCCTGGCAAATTATAAAGCAGTATTTACGGAAAAACCGATTATGCTGTGGCTGAAAAACAGTCTGATATTAGCAGTAGTAACCCTTGGAATTTCCCTTGGAACAGGAATTCCGGCGGCATATGTTTTCTCCAGAAAGGAATTTCCGGGCAGAAAAGCAATCCTTCGGACACTGATACTGCTCTATGCATTTCCATCCCTGCTTTCCATGACAGCGCTGTATAAGCTGCTGTCACCCATGGGACTGATTAATACCAGAACAGGTCTGATTATTGTATACACGGGAACCATGGCAGTATTTGCCCTGTGGAATATGAAAGGATATTTTGACACGATTCCGGTAGAAATTGAAGAGGCGGCAATGATTGACGGTACAACGCCTGTGCAGCTTGTGACGAGAATCGTACTGCCGCTTGCAAAGCCGACCATCGCAGTAACAGCCATGATGGTGCTTATCTATGTATGGAATGAATACATTTTTGCAATCAATTTTATGACAGGTTCCGATACCTATACGTTAGCAGCAGGCTTATATTCCCTGCAGGCAACGGAAATGAGCGGAAGCTGGCCGATATTTGCGGCAGCGTCCATTGTGGTATCGATACCAATTCTGATTGTGTTCTTTGTACTTCAGAAAAATATGACAACCGGACTGACCTCCGGAGGTGTAAAAGGTTAAGAAAGGCTGGACAGAGAATGAACAAAAGTGCAATTTTACATATACCCATGTCACAGTATGCATATGGAACAGACGAAGAGCATGTGACAATCCGGCTCCGTACAGCCAAAGATGATATCAAACGCTGCAGGTTGTATTTCGGAGACCGGGCATGCCGCCTGACACCGGTAATTTTCACGGAAACAGAAATGCATGTGGTGGCAGGCAGTGAATTATTTGACTATTATGAAGTAAAGCTGGTGCGCCCCTATAAGCGGCTGTGCTATTATTTTCGGTTGGAAAGTGAAACGGAAGAAATCTATTATTACGGAGACTGCTTCAGCGCGAAGCTGGTGGATGACCGCTCCGAATATTACCAGCTTCCTTTTAATCACAGAGCAGACATTGTAAGACCACCGGAGTGGGCGAAGGATGCCGTTATTTACAACATTTTTCCGGACAGCTTTGCTACAGGAAAAACGTATATCAGCGGCAAGCCAACAGAAGCCGCCTTTGAAGGAAATGTGGTAAGAGGAAAGCTGGGAGGCTGTCTTAAGGGCATTACCGAAAATGTGGATTACCTGAAAAACCTTGGCGTCAATGCCATCTACATTAATCCGGTATTTGCAGCAGGCGAATATCATAAATATGATTTGCTGGATTATTTTCACATTGACCCATGCTTTGGAACAAATGATGATTTTAAAGAGCTGGTGGACACCTTCCATGCCAACGGAATCCGGGTGATTATTGATGGTGTATTTAATCATTGCGGCTGGCATTTCCCGGCATTTGAGGATGTGGTGCAGAAAGGCGAAGCATCCGATAAAAAGGACTGGTTCTATGGATTGCAATTCCCGGTTATCCGCCCCGAAGACCCGGATGAGTATCCGAATTACGAATGCTTCGGTTACGAGCGGATGATGCCAAAGCTTGATACGGCAAACCCGGAAGTGGCAGATTTTATCTGCAAAGTAGGGAGATACTGGGTGGAAGAATTTCACACAGATGGCTGGCGGTTAGATGTGGCAAGTGAGATTAATGATGCCCTGTGGCGCAGATTCTACCGGGAAGTAAAAGAAGTCAACCCGGAGGCAATCTTAATCGGTGAAGTCTGGGAGACTGCCAATCACTGGCTGGATGGAACCATATTTGATTCAACGATGAATTATGATTTTCGGAAACACTGTAAACGCTTCTTTGGAGAAGAGAGCATCAGCAGCGCGGCATTTGACAGCCGGGTTACAAATATGCGGATGCGTTACCGGGAACAGACCGTGTTTGCACAGTTAAATCTCTTAGACAGCCATGATGTGAGCCGGTTCTATTCCCTTTGCAATGAACATGAATGGCAGTACCGGCTGGCACTGATTTTCCAGATGACATTTCCGGGCATGCCGTCCGTTTTCTATGGTGATGAGCTTGGCATAACCGGAATTGAAGAGGCGGACTACCGGCAGGCAATGCCATGGAAACAGGCATGCAAAGCAAAAGCCACGGAAGAAAAAGAACTCCGGGAGAAATCCTTTGAACAGAATTCGCCCGATTCTCTTTTTACTTTTATGCGGAGTCTGATTCAGTTACGCAGGAAAGAAGAACTGCTGCGAAGAGGTGATTTCCGTACGGTTTACACCCAGGAAAAAGGCGGACTCTACATTTATGAAAGATATAGTGCTACAGAGCGGATTCGTGTTATGATAAACAGGAATGAAGAACCGATGGACGTTGCGGTATTTCTGGCAGAGCCGGGCAGTGGACAGAGTGAGATTCTGTTGGTGCATGGATTGCTGGGAAGTAAATTAGACGGCTACGGTTATGTAATAATAAAAGGCAGAGTGGAAGAGTGATAGCACGCATTGCATGGTAACAGGATACCGGGCAATAGCATACAGATATGGTGGCGGAAAATTATTTTGGCGCAGAAAGGACAGAAAATGGCGGTTACGATTAAGGATGTGGCAAAGCAGGCAGGGGTGTCTACGGCAACGGTCTCAAAGGTTATGAATGGCTCTTATTCCATTTCTCAGGAGACCATAGACCGGGTGAAAAAGGTTATGCAGGAACTGGATTACCATCCGAACCTCCGGGCGAGAAATTTTGTCACACAGTCTACAAAGACCATTGTCTTTGTGACCTCGCTGGGGAAGAATGCAGGATTTGCCAACCCGCATATGTTTGAAATGGTGTGTGGGATGGAGCATGTCTTAACGGAAAAAGGCTATAGCCTTGTGATAAAGAATATGTCATCTGTAGAAGCGAGGGATTATATCCACAAAGCAGCAGAAGAGAAGGCGGCAGACGGCTATATCATTCATGCGGCTGTTATTTCTAAAGAACTGGATGAAATGATTTTTCAGGAATCCATTCCCCATCTGGTGATTGGCAATCCTAACTTTACCAGCCATTTCTGCTGGATTGATATTGATAACCGCCTGGCGGGTGAACTGGCAGCGAAACATCTGCTGGAGCAGGGCTGTCAGTCACTTGCATTTATTGGCGGAACGGAAGAGGATAAGATTTCCATGCACCGTCTGGACGGCGTGTTGTCGGTTCTGAATGATCATGATGTGCTGGTGCCAAAAGATTATGTGCAGCGCGGGGAATCCCAGTGTGACAGTGGATATGAGATGACCAAAGAGATTCTTTCCAATAAAGTAAGACCGGATGGCATTATCTGTGCCAACAATTACATTGCCTATGGCTGCGTCAATGCATTGCATCATGCCGGAATAGAGATACCTTCGGATATCAGGGTCATTACTTTTGATGATTATCCATTTTCGCAGATATTGAAGCCGCAGCTGACCGTAGTAAATATTGATATGTATGACATGGGAATACAGGCGGGAAAATACATCCTCCAGAAAATCAGAAAACCGAATCTGTATGCCCAGTCTTATATTACAATCCCGACATTGATTGTAAGGCAGTCGACCTGATATCGTAGCTGACTGATATCGCAGCAATCAGATACGGCGGTTAATCAGACCCGATGGTCGGTTGGAAATAACAGTTTGCCGGGAAGATAGAAATTACGAAAAAACGCTTAGCCCGAGTACTTTTTTTGTACAAGGTCTAAGCGTGTTTCTTTAATCAAATTCTTAAATCAAGATTTATTTACTACAGGAATTGCGGTACTGTACCGGTGTCATCTCGTATTTCTTTTTAAAGAGGCGGTTGAAATGCTCTACATTCTGATAACCCACGGAGTATGCAATGTTTTCAACAGTCATATTTCCGTTCTTTAAAAGAGTTCTTGCTTTTTTCATGCGGACACCCTGAACCAGTTCAACGAATGTTTGACCGGATTTTTCCTTAATATATTTGGAAATGTACGGCTCAGAGAGATGGAACTGTTTTGCCATATCCTCTAAGGTAACGGTCTGGTAGTTTGTCTGAATGTAATTCTTCATTTCCATTAAGCGCTTATCCTGAATCTCAACACTGGATTTTATGGAAGGAACCTGATTTACTGCAACAACCAGTGCGCTGATAGAGGATTTGATGATATCGTCGTCGATGCCAACACCCCAGTACATCTGACCATAGCAGGTGATTCCTACATAGGACATAGCTTTGGAAGAAGAACCATGGCTCAAAGCGTGCTCTTCGTATACGGACAGCTCATAGCTGATGCCGAAGTACTGTTTGATAATGTTGCTGACAGCATCCAGACGGCCATTTCCGTTGGCACTTACCAGGTGGTTCTGTCCACCATGAACAATAGTAGCTTCTGCCATAATACCATCCACCTGTTTGAAGTGGCATTCTTCAATCTGGAAGTAAGGCTGGCGTTTTACGTACTTATCTTCAAAGATTTCATATACCCACTGTGGAGACAGCTCTTTGTGCTCTTCATCGGAAACATGTTTTACCAGATAACCGACTTCCTCACGCATTTTCTCAGGCAGAGAAATGCCAAAGTTCTGTTTCAAAATGTAGTTTACGCCACCTTTACCGGACTGGCTGTTGATACGGATAACGTCAGAATCGTAAGTTCTGCCCACATCCATTGGGTCAACCGGAAGATAAGGGACAGACCACTCGTTGAGTTTTTTCTCTTCACGCCATGCCATACCTTTGGCAATGGCATCCTGATGGGAACCGGAGAAAGCGGTAAATACCAGATCACCGGCATATGGCTGACGTTCGTAAACGTGCATTCTGGTAAAACTTTCATATTTCTCACGGATTGCAGGCAGGTTAGAGAAGTTAAGTTTCGGATCAACGCCGTGTGAGAACATATTCATGGCAAGTGTGATGATATCTACATTACCGGTACGCTCACCATTACCGAAAAGAGTTCCTTCGATACGGTCGGCTCCGGCAAGAATACCAAGCTCTGCGTCACAGACACCGCAGCCACGGTCATTGTGTGGATGCAGGGAAAGTGTTACGGCATCACGATATTTCAAATGTTTGTGAATGTATTCTACCTGAGTGGCAAATACATGCGGCATTGCATTTTCGACAGTGGTTGGAATATTAATGATTGCTTTATTAGAAGCCTTTGGCTGCCATACATCAAGTACTGCGTTGCAGACTTCCACGGCATAGTCCACTTCAGTTCCCGGAAAACTTTCCGGGCTGTATTCGAAGGAGAAGTTACCTTCAGTCTCAGAAGCCAGTTTATTCAAAAGATTTGCCCCGTCAATGGCGATCTGTTTTACTTCCTCTTTGCTCTTTTTAAATACCTGCTCACGCTGTGCAACAGAGGTAGAATTGTAAAGATGAATGACTGCGTGCGGAGCACCTTTTACCGCTTCAAAGGTTTTCTTGATGATATGCTCTCTTGCCTGGGTCAGAACCTGGACGGTAACATCGTCCGGAATCATATTGCGGTCGATTAAGGCGCGCATAAAGTTGTATTCTGTCTCGGAAGCAGCAGGGAAACCAACTTCAATTTCTTTGAAACCGATTTTAACCAGCATTTCAAAGAACTGCAGCTTTTCCTCTAAGCTCATCGGCTCAATCAGAGCCTGGTTGCCATCACGTAAATCAACGGAGCACCAGATAGGCGGCTTGTCGATATAATCCTTCTTTACCCAGTCATAAGTACATTCAGGCGGCATAAAATATGCACGCTGATATTTTTCGTATCCTTTCATATTGAACCTCCAAAAAAATATTCTGATTATGTTGCAGTGTTACTCGCGTAAAAAAAAATCTTCCGTCTCTATCATTCGAAGATGAATCATAGAGACGAAAGAAAACTTTCGCGGTACCACTCTATTTCATGTTGTTACATGCACTCATTGGCACTATCATGCCATTCCCGGGTAACGGTGGGAGTCCGTCGCGACCTACTATAGGGTTCAGCCGGCAGCTTCAAGGCGAGTTCACTGTATTCCTTCTGCCGTCTTGCATCAACCGGCGGCTTTCTGAGAGAATTCCTGACAGTTACTATTCCTTTTCATAGCCTTTTTCAAATGTCTTTGGTAATACTAACACAAAAAAGTGCATTTGTGTATGATTAAATTTAATCACTTATATTGATATATTTTAATAAGGAATCTGACCGCTCTTGCTATATTTATTCCAAACACTCTGATATTGGAAAGTTGCCACAATAGCATAAATTGCTGCCACAAGAATCAGCCATCCGCCAAACGTTCCTGACGAAAGGAATACGTAAATGGTATTAATGACGCCATAGACACAAAGTAAAATAGAGCATACACGGCTCTGCGCAAGATGAATAGCAAGTCCGAGTCCGAGCATAATTGCAGCATCAATCAGTGAGGTATAAGTATGTAAAAAAGCAATAAGAAGCAGATTAATTCCTACACATATATAAATGATAACAGAAGAAGCAATAATATTTCCTCTGTATTTCTTGCAGAGTGGAGAATGATAGAAATCGTGTTTACTCATTCCCTGTGGAACCTGATTCGGTGCAGCGTATGGATTGCCATAAGGATATTGCTGAGCATTGTTAAACTGAGGCTGTCCATTATAAGGGTTCTGCTGAGCATTGTTAAACTGAGGCTGTCCATTATAAGGGTTCTGCTGAGCATTGTTAAACTGAGGCTGTCCATTATAAGGGTTCTGCTGAGCGTTATTAAATTGGGGCTGTCCATTATAAGGATTTGGCTGTCCGTTGTATGGACGCTGGTTTGGCATTGGAGCCGGTGCACCGCAGTTCGGGCAGGTTCGAAAGTTATCCGGATATTGTGTTCCGCATGATTGACATTGCATAAAATGTCTCCCCCTTTTGTATTCATTATATTATATTATATAAGGTAATGCAGATGTATTGTATTCAGGTCGTTGACAGAATGAAATCATCTTTCTCTCAAAAACCTTAAAAATATCATCGAATCACCTATATCATATTATTCTATCTGTTTTCCTGATATCTGTAAACAATAAAATAAGAAGAAATCCCCATCTGCCTTACACGCTGGCATCAATATGAGCTGCTTTTTTGCGGAGCCCGGAAAGATGGATATTAATTTCGCGTCGTACAGACTGAGCAGTGACAGGTTCTTCACCAGACTTATCGTCATGCTCTGCTTTGACCAAATCGGCAGTGTGCTTATCTGAGCCATCATCCGCTGCACCCACAGACTCTTCGGTAGAATCTGAACCGGAAGAGATTTCTGCATTATCGGTAGAATCGGATGTCGTTGCATCGGTTGAATCGGCAGAACTTTTATTCCTATCGGCTGGACTTACATCTTCGTAAGGCTCTTTGTCCGGTTTTGTCTGATATTCCGGCGTCTTGGTATAATCATTGTGTTCTTTTTCAATGGCATAGGTACGCTTTAAAATCTGCTCTAACATAGCCTTTTTCTTGGCTTTTGGAATGTGTGGGTCATTGGAAACTGTCTTAACTTCAGACATAAACTGCCCCATTTTATAGAGTTTTAGCTTTTCAACGTCCTTTTTGGTACGGCAGTTTTGAAGCTGTTTGCGGTAAGCTGCCACTTCTTCCTTCAACTTTTCATGTTCCTTTAAAGCATCCGGATTGACTTTTTCTAAATACTGTTCTTCCTCCGGAGTTAATTCCTGACCGGAATCTAATTTTGCCTGAAGCTCCTGCTGGAAATTACTTTCATGCATCTGGGAAATCTGTTCCTGATAATGCTGTAACAGGCGTTCCTCCTGGGTCAGCTCCTGGTTCCGTTCTTTTTTGGTAGGTCGCTGCGGGAGCCCCTGTTCCTTCTTGCGTTGGGAAAGAACCACAAGTGAGTTTTCGAGTTTGAGATTCATATCTTTTCCTCCTTGAAAAGTTCTGTGAAAATCCATTTTCACATATGCCGTTAATGAGAATCTACTATATAAATAATATCGGCAAAATAAAATAAGACTTTACAACAAAACAAACAATTGCTATTCTAAATATTAAGTAATTTAAGAGGAGGACATTTTATGTTTAACAGTAACGTGCTGTGGATTCTTGCAGCATTTGTGGTATATATGGGTATGATGATTGCCATAGGTGCGAAATATATGAAAAGTACAAAGAATTCAGAAGATTATTTTCTTGGAGGAAGAGGCTTAAGCGGCTGGGTGGCAGCATTAAGCGCACAGGCATCTGATATGAGCGGATGGCTTCTGATGGGACTTCCGGGTGCGGTATATGCATTTGGAACCGGTCAGGCATGGATTGCTATTGGACTGTTTATTGGAACGGTCTGCAACTGGATATTTATTTCCGGAAGACTGCGCAGATATACCATCCGTGCCAATAACTCCCTGACTTTACCGGAGTATTTCCAGAATCGTTTCCATGATAAGAAGAATGTGTTGCTGTGTATTTCTTCTATAGTAATAGTCGTATTCTTCCTGGTATATACTGCATCTGCATTTGCAGCAGGCGGAAAATTGTTCCATGCAGTAACCGGTGTTGATTATACCGTAGCTTTAACCATCGGTGCAGTTGTTATTTTACTGTATACCTTCATGGGAGGTTTTATGGCAGTATGTGTAACAGACTTTATCCAGGGAATGCTGATGCTGGTTGCGCTTCTTGCAGTGCCTCTGATGGCATATGCGGTGGTAAGTGGCAATGGCGGATTAAGAGAACTTTTAGATGCCAGCGGAGTAGCAGGAGGAAGCGATTCCTATATGAGCCTCTGGCAGAATGGTGGAGAGCCATATCGTGCCATCGATATTATTTCACAGCTCGCATGGGGATTGGGATATTGCGGAATGCCTCATATCCTGACCAGATTTATGGCGGTAAAGAGCCAGAAAGAATTAAATAAATCCAAAGGTATTGCAATTGTCTGGGTAGCATTATCCTTAACCTTTGCCTGCATCATCGGTGTGGTTGGAAGAGCGTACCTGTATCCGGAAGTGCTTGGAAGCGCCGGGGCAGATTCTGCGGAAAATGTATTCATTAATATGATTACACATTTGTTTACGAAGCAGTATGCATTGCCGTTTGTTGCAGGAATCTTCCTGTGCGGAATCCTTGCAGCAATTATGTCTACTGCAGATTCACAGCTTTTAGTAACTGCATCTTCCGTATCAGAAGATATATACAAAGGTGTAGTAAATAAAGAAGCAAGTGATAAAAAGGTTCTTATGGTCAGTCGTATTACAGTAGTGGTAGTTGCGATTATTGCTTATATCATTGCACTGAATCCGAACAACTCCATTATGGGACTGGTATCCAATGCATGGGCAGGCTTTGGCGCTGCATTTGGACCACTGGTAGTATTGTCACTATTCTGGAAGCGTACGAACAAACCGGGAGCAATTGCAGGAATTGTATCCGGTGGTGTGGCAGTTATCATCTGGGATTATATTCCTTTGATGAAAAACGCAGACGGTGCCATGGTAACACTTGGAACCGGAACCGGAATCTATTCCCTTCTGGTAGGATTCTTCTTAAGTTTAATCTGTATCGTAATTGTGAGTCTTTGTACCAAAGCTCCAAACGAAGAAATGCAGAAAGAATTTGCAGACGTTGCTGACAAGAGCATAGAATTATAATAGAAAAGAAAAGCTGTTTATTTGCAATGGGCAAAAGGGTGCCGGCAAGTAAACAGCTTTTTATAATGAAAAAACAAGGCAGAAGTGAAAATACCGCAAAAAAGATAGAAAATGGATTGTACGCAAAAAAATACAATTTTTCTGAAAAAAGTATTGCAAAAGCGAAACCTGTCGTGTATACTAATCCTTGCTGTGACATTGATAGCGTAGAAGCGTGAGGTTGCTGCCCGCTGTGGCAGGTTTTCCGTGGAGCGAATGTCAAGTTAGGAAACTGGCGACAAGTCACTGTATCACGAATATGGTCTACAGAGGTAGAAACAACGTGTGTAAAGCTTATGACACACACGGAGAAGTGTACAGTCACCGCTTGTCGTACTGAATTAAAGTGCGAAAAGGAGGCGACTTTTTTTATGGCAAGTCAAGTAATGAGAATCACATTGAAAGCTTATGATCACAAATTAGTAGATTCATCAGCAAAAAAAATCATCGAGACTGTAAAGAAAAACGGATCACAGGTGAGCGGACCGGTGCCGCTGCCAACTAAGAAAGAGGTAGTTACCATTCTTAGAGCAGTACACAAGTACAAAGATTCCAGAGAACAGTTCGAGCAGAGAACTCATAAGAGACTGATTGATATCATTGCTCCGACACAGAAAACAGTTGATGCATTATCAAGATTAGAAATGCCGGCTGGTGTCTACATCGATATCAAAATGAAATAAAGTCAAAACAAGTAGTAAATCCTGAGGGGCCGCAAGGCTTTCTAGGATGAACGGGAAACCGTTCCGCTGTAGAAAAAACAGGAGGAAAGATAATGAAGAAAGCAATTTTAGCAACAAAAGTCGGAATGACTCAAATCTTCAATGCAGACGGCGTATTAGTGCCGGTAACTGTATTACAGGCTGGTCCTTGTGTAGTAACACAGATTAAAACTGTTGAAAACGACGGATACAGTGCAGTACAGGTTGGTTTTGTTGACAAGAAAGAAAAAGTTGTAAACAAAGATGCCAACGGTAAGAAAGAAATCAGAAACAGACATGGCGTAAACAAAGCTGAAATGGGACATTTCAAAAAAGCTGGTGTGTCTGGAAAGAGATTTGTAAGAGAGTTCAAGCTTGAAAATGCAGCTGATTATAATCTTGCAGATGAAATCAAAGCAGATATCTTTGCAGAAGGCGATCATGTAGACGCAACTGCAATTTCTAAAGGTAAAGGATTCCAGGGCGCTATTAAGAGACTTGGTCAGCATAGAGGACCTATGGCTCACGGTTCTAAATTCCATCGTCATCAGGGTTCCAATGGTTCCTGTTCTACACCTAGCCGTGTATTCAAGGGCAAAGGAATGCCGGGACATATGGGAAGCGTTAAGATTACAACTCAGAACCTTGAAGTTGTAAGAGTAGACGCAGAGAACAACCTGCTTTTAATCAAAGGTGCTGTTCCAGGACCTAAGAAAGCTTTAGTAACAATCAAAGAATCAGTAAAAGCAGCAAAATAGTGCATTTAAGAAAGGAGGAACACACAGATGGCTAAAGTATCTGTTTATAATATGGAAGGCAAAGAAGTTGGCAATATGGACTTAAACGATGCTGTATTCGGTGTAGAAATTAACGAACATCTGGTACACATGGCAGTAGTTCAGCAGTTAGCTAACAATCGTCAGGGAACTCAGAAAGCTAAGACACGTTCTGAAGTATCCGGTGGCGGAAGAAAACCTTGGAGACAGAAAGGAACTGGTCATGCAAGACAGGGTTCAACAAGATCTCCGCAGTGGACTGGCGGTGGTACAGTATTCGCTCCAGTACCAAGAGACTATTCTTTCAAATTAAACAAGAAAGAAAAGAGAGCAGCTTTAAAATCTGTTTTAACATCTAAAGTTCAGGAAAATAAATTCATCGTTGTTGATGAGCTGAAATTAGACGAAATCAAAACAAAGAAATTCGCAGAGGTTATGAACAATCTGAAAGCAGACAAAGCATTAGTTATTTTAGGCGATATGGATACAAACGTAATCAAATCCGCTGCAAACATTGCAACTGTTAAGACAACACAGACCAGCGAAATGAACGTATTTGATGTATTGAAATATGACACAGTAGTAGCAACAAAGGCTGCTGTTGAAAAAATCGAGGAGGTGTATGCATAATGGCAAACGTACAGTATTATGATGTAATCCTCAAACCAGTAGTAACTGAGAAGAGTATGGCAGCTATGGGAGAAAAGAAATATACTTTCTTAGTACATCCGGAAGCTAACAAAACCATGATCAAAGAAGCAGTTGAGAAAATGTTCGAAGGCGCTAAGGTTGCCAAGGTTAACACAATGAACCAAGAAGGCAAGAACAAAAGACGTGGTGCTGTAGTTGGAAAAACTGCGAAAACAAAGAAAGCTATCGTTCAGTTAACAGAAGATAGTGCAGATATCGAGATTTTCTCCGGACTGTAAAATCCGGGAAACTCAGCTAGGCACAGAAAAGTGCGATAATAAACTTATTTATTGAAAGGAGAAAAACAATGGGAATTAAGACATACAACCCATATACACCTTCCAGAAGAAATATGACTGGATCTGATTTCTCTGAAATCACAAAGAAGACTCCTGAGAAATCCCTTACAACTTCTTTAAAGAAGAACTCCGGTCGTAACAATCAGGGTAAAATTACAGTAAGACACCAGGGTGGTGGAAACAGAAGAAAATACAGAATCATCGACTTCAAGAGAAGAAAAGATGGTATCCCGGCAACTGTAATCGGAATCGAGTACGATCCAAACAGAACAGCTAACATCGCTTTAATCAGTTATGCAGATGGCGAGAAAGCATATATCCTTGCTCCAGAAGGATTAACAGACGGAATGACTGTTATGAACGGAGCAGAAGCAGAAGTAAGAGTTGGAAACTGCTTACCACTGGAGAACATCCCGGTAGGTACCCAGGTACACAACATTGAGTTATACGCTGGCAAGGGCGGACAGTTAGTACGTTCTGCAGGTAACAGCGCACAGTTGATGGCTAAAGAAGGAAAATACGCAACACTTCGTCTTCCTTCAGGAGAAATGAGAATGGTTCCTCTGAACTGCCGTGCATCCATTGGTGTAATCGGTAACGGTGACCACAACCTTGTAAATATCGGTAAAGCAGGACGTAAACGTCACATGGGTATCCGCCCGACAGTCCGCGGTTCTGTTATGAACCCGAATGACCATCCACACGGTGGTGGAGAAGGTAAGGCACCAGTTGGACGTCCAGGTCCATGTACACCTTGGGGCAAACCTGCTCTTGGACTTAAGACACGTAAGAAGAAAAAAGCTTCTAACAAGTTAATCGTAAGAAGAAGAGACGGCAGAGCTATTAAATAGTAGATAGGAGGAAATAAAATGGCAAGATCACTTAAAAAAGGACCATTTGCAGACGAAAGCTTACTGAAAAAAGTAGATGCTATGAACGCAGCAAATGATAAATCAGTTATCAAGACATGGTCACGTCGTTCCACAATTTTCCCATCCTTCGTTGGACATACAATTGCTGTTCATGACGGAAGAAAACATGTTCCTGTATATGTCACAGAGGATATGGTTGGACACAAACTCGGTGAGTTCGTAGCAACAAGAACTTACAGAGGCCATGGAAAAGACGAGAAGAAATCAGGCGTTAGATAAATAGAATTTTGAAAGGAGGTTTCACTCATGGCAAAAGGACATAGAAGTCAGATTAAGAGAGAAAGAAATGCAGTAAAAGATACTAGACCTTCCGCAAAGTTGTCTTATGCAAGAATGTCAGTTCAGAAAGCTTGTTTCGTATTAGATGCTATCCGCGGTAAAGATGTTGAGACGGCACTTGCGATTGTAACTTACAATCCAAGATACGCATCAAGCGTAATAGAGAAGTTATTAAAATCTGCTATTGCAAATGCAGAGAACAATAACGGAATGAGCACAGAAAACCTTTATGTTGAGGAGTGCTACGCAAACAAAGGACCAACAATGAAGAGAATCAGACCAAGAGCACAGGGTAGAGCTTACAGAATCGAGAAGAGAACAAGCCACTTAACAATTGTGCTGAATGAAAGATAGGAGGGCAAACATGGGACAGAAGGTTAATCCTCATGGCTTAAGAGTCGGCGTTATCAAAGACTGGGATTCCAAATGGTACGCAGAATCTGATTTTGCTGATTTCTTAGTAGAAGACTATAACATCAGAAGATTTCTGAAAAAGAAATTATATGCTGCAGGTGTTTCTAAGATTGAAATCGAAAGAGCATCCGACAGAGTAAAGGTTATCCTTTACACAGCTAAGCCAGGCGTTGTAATCGGTAAAGGCGGAGCTGAAATCGAAAAAGTAAAAGCTGAATTACAGAAATTTACAGACAAGAAACTTGTTGTAGATATCAAAGAAGTAAAGAGACCGGACAGAGATGCTCAGTTAGTAGCTGAGAACATTGCACTTCAGTTAGAGAATCGTGTTTCCTTCCGTAGAGCAATGAAATCCTGTATGGGAAGATGTATGAAAGCTGGAGCAAAGGGTATTAAGGCATCCGTATCCGGACGTCTTGGCGGAGCTGATATGGCTCGTACCGAGTTCTATTCAGAAGGAACTATTCCACTTCAGACATTAAGAGCAGATATCGATTATGGATTTGCTGAAGCAGACACCACATACGGTAAAGTTGGTGTTAAAGTTTGGATTTATAAAGGAGAAGTACTTCCTACAAAAGGAAATAAGGAAGGAGGAGTTCAGTAATGTTAATGCCTAAGAGAGTAAAACATCGTAAACAGTTCCGTGGTTCTATGGCCGGAAAAGCGATGAGAGGAAATAAAATTACAAATGGTTCCTACGGTATCGTAGCACTTGAACCATGCTGGATTCGTTCCAATCAGATTGAGGCAGCCCGTATTGCTATGACAAGATATATCAAGCGTGGTGGCCGTGTCTGGATTAAAATTTTCCCAGACAAACCAGTAACTGCAAAACCAGCAGAAACCCGTATGGGTTCCGGAAAAGGAACTTTAGAGTACTGGGTAGCTGTAGTAAAACCAGGACGTGTATTATTTGAAATCTCTGATGTATCTGATGAGGTTGCAAAAGAGGCATTACGTCTTGCTACACACAAATTACCTTGTAAATGCAAAGTGGTTTCTCGTGCAGACTTAGAAGGCGGTGAATCAAATGAAAACTAGTAAATATTTAGAAGAATTAAACACACAGTCCGCTGCTGATTTAAAAATGCAGTTGGTTGAAGCTAAAAAAGAACTTTTCAATTTGAGATTCCAGAACGCAACAAATCAGCTGGATAACACGAGCAGAATCAAAGAAGTTAGAAAGAATATTGCCAGAATCCAGACCGTTATTACTCAGAAAGAAAAAGTTGCTGAATAATTTCAAAAGAATCATACCTGCTTAAGCAGGCAAACAGGCAATCATAAATGAAAGGAGATTCGTCGTGGAAGAAAGAAATCTTAGAAAAACACGTGTAGGCGTTGTTGTAAGTGATAAAATGGATAAGACCATTGTTGTTGCTGTTAAAGATAACGTAAGACATGCATTATATAACAAGATCGTAAAGAAGACATACAAATTAAAAGCTCATGATGAGAACAACGAGTGTAAAATCGGTGATACCGTCAGAGTAATGGAAACAAGACCACTCTCTAAAGATAAGAGATGGAGACTTGTAGAGATTATGGAAAGAGCAAAATAATAGAAGGAGGCTACCGGCATGGTACAACAGGAAACCAGACTTAAGGTTGCTGATAACACTGGAGCAAAAGAATTGCTGTGCATCCGTGTTATGGGCGGTTCAACCAGAAGATATGCAAATATTGGTGATGTAATTACAGCTACTGTTAAAGATGCAACACCAGGCGGCGTTGTTAAAAAAGGTGACGTTGTAAAGGCAGTCGTTGTTCGTACAGTAAAAGGTGCTCGTCGTAAAGATGGCTCTTATATCAAATTCGATGAAAACGCTGCAGTTATTATCAAAGATGATAAAACCCCAAGAGGAACTCGTATTTTTGGACCAGTAGCAAGAGAGCTTCGTGAAAAACAGTTTATGAAAATTGTTTCTCTGGCTCCGGAAGTATTGTAGGAGGTACCCGAAAATGGCAAGCTTGAAAATTAAAAAAGGTGATACTGTAAAGGTAATCGCTGGAAAAGACAAAGACAAAGAAGGCAAAGTAATTGCTGTAAATAAGAAAAACAATACTTTACTTGTTGAAGGTATCAATATGGTAACAAAACATGCAAAACCAAGCATGGCTAACCAGCAGGGTGGAATCATCCATCAGGAAGGACCTATTGATGCTTCTAACGTAATGTATCTTCACAAAGGAAAAGCTACCCGTGTAGGTTTCAAAATGGATGGAGATAAGAAAGTACGTTATGCAAAATCTACAGGTGATGTAATCGATTAATCGTAAGAGAGGAGGAGCAGCAAGTTGAGTAGACTTAAAGATCAGTACCAGAACGAGATCATTGATGCAATGACCAAAAAGTTCGGCTATAAAAACATTATGGAAGTACCAAAGCTTTCTAAGATTGTTATCAACATGGGTGTTGGTGAAGCAAAAGAAAACGCTAAAATCTTAGAGTCAGCTATGAAAGATATGGAAACAATTTCCGGTCAGAAACCAGTTACTACAAAGGCAAAGAATTCCATCGCTAACTTCAAGTTAAGAGAAGGAATGCCGATCGGATGTAAAGTTACTTTAAGAGGCGAGAAGATGTATGAGTTCGTAGACCGTCTGGTAAACTTAGCTTTACCACGAGTACGTGACTTCAGAGGAGTTAATCCGAACGCTTTCGACGGTAGAGGTAACTACGCTCTTGGTATCAAAGAGCAGATCATTTTCCCTGAAATTGAATTCGATAAGGTTGATAAAGTAAGAGGAATGGATATTATTTTCGTAACAACTGCAAAGACAGACGAAGAAGCACGCGAATTATTGACATTATTCAATATGCCATTCGCTAAATAAGACAGGAGGGAATTTAAATGGCAAAGACTTCTATGAAAGTAAAACAGCAGCGTAAACAGAAATTCTCTTCTAGAGAATACAATCGTTGCAGAATCTGTGGTCGTCCACATGCATATTTAAGAAAATATGGAATCTGTAGAGTTTGCTTCCGTGAACTGGCTTACAAAGGTCAGATTCCGGGCGTAAAGAAAGCAAGCTGGTAGGCTGTAAAGCCATTCTCTTAAATTGAGTGAGACCGAAGCCCTTGTGGCGTAGGTCGAACTTGACAGAGAACATCTACAACAAAGAAAGAGAAGAATAATAGGAGGCAGACACATCATGACAATGACAAGTGATCCAATTGCAGATATGCTTACAAGAATCCGTAATGCAAACACTGCAAAACATGATACAGTTGATATCCCGGCTTCTAAAATCAAAGTGGCAATCGCAGACATTTTAGTAAGAGAAGGATACATTGCAAAATATGACATCATTGAAGATGGAATCTTTAAGACCATTCGTGTAACCTTAAAATATGGTGCAGATAAGAATGAAAAGATTATTACCGGACTGAAGAGAATTTCTAAACCAGGACTTCGTGTATACGCTGGTAAAGATAATCTTCCTAAGGTACTTGGTGGACTTGGAGTCGCAATTCTTTCCACAAACCAGGGAATCATCACTGACAAAGAGGCTAGAAAGCTTCAGGTTGGTGGCGAAGTATTAGCATTTGTTTGGTAGGCATTGAACACTTGATGAAATCGAGCCGCAGGCGAAGATTGAGGCTAGTGTGAAAGCCGTTCTGTGAGATTGCTGAGCGCAAGCCCTTTGGGGTGCAGCGCGAAGTTGGCGAGCAGAACTACCTTAAGAGTATATTCTTAAGGCATAGCGCAGGTAACAATAAACCACAAATTATACAGGAGGTACGGGCATGTCACGAATTGGAAGAATGCCAATCGCAATTCCAGCAGGTGTTACTGTGGAATTAGCAGAAAATAATCAGGTGACTGTAAAGGGTCCAAAAGGAACATTAAGCAGAGTATTACCATCCGAGATGGAAATCAAAGTAGAAGGTTCTGAAGTAACCGTTACAAGACCAAATGATTTGAAGAAAATGAAATCCTTACACGGATTAACAAGAACACTGATTCACAACATGGTTGTTGGTGTAACAGATGGATTTACCAAAGAACTTGAAGTAAATGGTGTAGGTTACAGAGCATCTAAAGCAGGAAAGAAACTTACATTAAACCTTGGATATTCTCATCCGGTAGAGATGGAAGATCCAGAAGGATTAGAGTCTACAGTAGATGGTAACAAGATTATCATCAAAGGTATCGATAAAGAAAAAGTTGGCCAGTACGCAGCTGAAATCAGAGATAAGAGAAGACCTGAACCTTACAAAGGAAAAGGTATCAAATATGCTGATGAAGTTATTAGACGTAAAGTTGGTAAAACTGGTAAGAAATAATTAAAGGAGTGACGAGAGATGGTTAATAAAGAATCAAGAACAGCAGCTCGTGAAAATAAACATAGAAGACTGCGTAATCGCCTGGCTGGAACAGCAGAGAGACCACGTTTAGCTGTGTTTAGAAGTAATAATCATATGTACGCTCAGATTATTGACGATACAGTTGGCAATACCCTCGTAGCAGCATCTACAATGGATAAAGATGTAAAAGCAGCTTGCGAGAAGACTAATAACGTTGATGCAGCAGCACAGGTTGGTACTGCAATTGCAAAGAAAGCATTAGAAAAAGGTATTACAACAGTTGTCTTTGATAGAGGCGGTTTCATATATTCCGGAAAAGTAAAAGCATTAGCTGACGCAGCAAGAGAAGCTGGATTAGAATTCTAATAAGGAGGAAAACAGTACATGAAACGTACAATTATTGATGCTAGTCAATTAGAATTAACAGAAAAAGTGGTATCAATCAAGCGCGTTACGAAAGTTGTAAAAGGTGGACGTAACATGCGTTTCACAGCTCTTGTTGTTGTTGGTGACGGCAATGGTCATGTGGGCGCAGGACTTGGAAAAGCAACTGAAATTCCTGAAGCAATCCGCAAAGGAAAAGAAGATGCTATGAAAAAACTTATCACTGTGAAATTAGATGAGAACAATAGTATTACTCATGATATCAGCGGAAAACATACTGGTGCATCTGTTTTATTAAAGAGAGCTCCAGAAGGTACCGGTGTTATCGCAGGCGGTCCGGCTCGTAACGTATGTGAGCTGGCAGGAATCGAGAATATTCGTACAAAATCTCTTGGTTCCAACAATAAGCAGAACGTAGTACTTGCTACTATCGATGCTTTAAGCAAACTGAAATCCCCGGAAGAAGTTGCAAAACTTCGTGGATTATCTGTAGAAGAAGTAGTAGGTTAAGGAGGAATAAGAAATGGCAAATTTAAAAATTACACTCGTAAAATCTACTATCGGTGCAGTGCCAAAGAATAAAAAGACAGTAGAAGCATTAGGTCTTAAGAAAATTGGCGCATCAGTTGAACGTCCGGATAACAAAGCTGTTAGAGGAATGATTCAGCAGGTAAGACATTTAGTGAAAGTAGAAGAAATCTAATTATAGAGATAAGGAGGTGCCAGAAATGGATTTATCCAATTTACAGCCGGCATTAGGTTCTAAGCATAGTGATAATTTCAGAAGAGGCCGTGGTCACGGTTCAGGAAACGGTAAGACCGCTGGTAAAGGACACAAGGGACAGAAAGCTCGTTCCGGAGCTCCAAGACCAGGCTTTGAAGGTGGCCAGATGCCTTTATACAGAAGATTACCGAAGAGAGGTTTCAAATGTATTAATTCCAAGACTATCGTTGGAATCAATGTATCTGCTCTTGAAGTATTCGACAACGATGCAGTAGTATCTGTTGAAACTTTACTGGAAAAAGGTATCGTAAAGAATCCAAGAGATGGAGTTAAGATTCTTGGAAACGGCGAACTTACTAAGAAGCTCACAGTTCAGGCTAATGCATTCAGCGCAAGCGCAAAAGAAAAAATCGAGGCTCTTGGTGGAAAAGCTGAGGTGATCTAATGTTTGATACAGTTCGTAACGCATTTAAAGTAAAAGATATTAGAAATAGAATTTTATTTACCTTTTTTATGCTGATTATCATCCGAATCGGTTCGCAGTTACCGATTCCGGGTGTTGACCGGAATGTGTTTGCAGACTGGTTTGCTAATCAGAGTAGTGATGCGTTTAACTTTTTCGATGCAGTAACAGGCGGTTCATTCTTACAGATGTCCGTCTTTGCATTGAATATCACACCATATATCACATCTTCCATCATCATGCAGCTGTTGACGATTGCAATTCCAAAACTGGAAGAGATGCAGCGTGACGGCGAAGAAGGAAGAAAGAAAATTGCAGAGATTACACGTTATGTGACTGTTGCTCTGGCTTTAATCGAAGCAATTGCAATGGCAATCGGATTCTCCAGAAGCGGTTATCTGACCGATAAAGGATGGCTTACGGTTCTTCAGGTAATTGTAACCTTGACAGCAGGTTCTGCAGTACTTATGTGGATTGGTGAGAGAATTACGGAAAAGGGTGTTGGAAACGGTATTTCTATCGTACTTGTAATCAACATTATTTCACGAATTCCTAACGATTTTGGAACACTGTATGAGCAGTTTGTAAAAGGAAAGATTCCTGCAAAAGCAGTTCTTGCAGTAGTAATTATCGCAGCAATCATTTTAGTAACCGTTGTCTTTGTCGTTGTCCTTCAGGCAGCTCAGAGAAAGATTCCGGTACAATATTCGAAGAAAATTCAGGGAAGAAAACAGGTAGGCGGTCAGTCTACGCATATTCCTCTGAAAGTAAATACCGGTGGAGTTATCCCGGTTATCTTCGCACAGTCTTTAATGCAGTTCCCGGTTGTTATTGCGTCTCTCTTAGGAAAGGGCAATGGAACAGGAATTGGCAGTAAGATTTTAAAGGGATTATCCCAGTCTAACTGGTGTAACCCACAGGAGCCAATCTACAGCATTGGTTTGGCTGTATATCTTGTATTGATTATTGCATTTGCATACTTCTATACATCCATTACATTCAATCCGCTGGAGATTGCGAACAACATGAAGAGACAGGGTGGATTTATCCCGGGTATCAGACCTGGAAAACCAACCAGCGATTATCTGAATCGGATTTTAAATTACATTGTCTTTATCGGTGCGGCAGGCTTATCCATTGTTGCAGTTATTCCAATCTTTTTCAATGGAGTATTTAAGGCAAACGTATCTTTCGGTGGAACATCTATCATCATTATCGTAGGTGTTGTTATCGAGACAATTAAACAGATCGAATCCCAGATGTTAGTTCGTTACTATAAAGGATTTTTGAATGACTAATGTGTACCAGAAGGGGGTGCTGCAAATGCAGCGTCTCCTGTGGTGCACTAAAGTTGTTTATAGAAGAAAAAGCAGATTAGCTTGCAAAGAAGAAGGTAAACAGGAGGTTTTCTTTATATGAAAATTATTATGTTAGGAGCGCCGGGTGCTGGTAAAGGTACACAGGCAAAACAGATTGCAGATAAATATTCTATTCCACACATCTCAACAGGTGATATTTTCCGTGCAAATATCAAAAACGGAACAGAATTAGGAAAGAAAGCAAAACAGTATATGGACCAGGGAGCTTTAGTTCCGGATGAATTAACCTGTGATCTGGTAATGGACAGAATACAGCAGGATGACTGCAAGAACGGCTTCGTACTGGACGGTTTTCCAAGAACCATTCCTCAGGCAGAAGCATTGGATGCAGCACTTGGTAAAATAAACGAGAAGATGGACTATGCAATTGATGTAGATGTTCCAGACGAAAATATCGTAAATCGTATGAGCGGCAGAAGAGCCTGCTTAAATTGTGGAGCAACCTATCATCTTATTTCCATTCCACCAAAGGTAGAAGGAATCTGTGACCGTTGTGGCAGCGAAATCGTATTGCGTGAAGATGATAAGCCAGAGACAGTTCAGAAGAGATTAAAAGTATATCATGAGCAGACACAGCCATTGATTGATTATTATAAGAATCAGGGCATTTTAAAATCTGTAGACGGAACACAGCCGATGGATGAAGTATTCAAAGCCATCGTTACAATCTTAGGAGCGTAAATAATGTCGGTTACGATTAAATCAGCAGAAGAAATAGAGCTGATGCGTCAGGCAGGAAAGTATCTTGCTAAAGTACATCAGGAACTGGAACGTGCAATCAAACCTGGAATCAGCACATGGGAGATTGATAAAATCGGAGAAGAGACCATCCGCAGCCTTGGCTGCGAACCGAATTTCCTGAATTATCAGGGCTATCCGGCATCCGTCTGTGTATCGGTCAACGACGAAGTTGTTCATGGAATTCCAAGAAAAGACCATATTATTAAGGAAGGCGATATCGTAAGCCTTGATACCGGTCTTATCTATAAGGGATATCATTCCGATGCGGCAAGAACCCATGGAGTTGGTGAAATCAGTAAAGAGGCTGCTCTTTTAATAGAAAGAACCCGGGAAAGCTTTTTCCAGGGAATGCAGTATGCAAGAGCCGGAAGAAGGCTTTATGAAATCTCAGGAGCGATCGGAGATTATGCAGAAAGCTACGGCTACGGAGTTGTATATGATCTGGTAGGGCATGGCATTGGAACCCATCTTCATGAGGAACCGGAGATTCCGAATTTCCGTCAGTGGAGAAGAGGACTGAAGCTGAAGGCAGGAATGACATTGGCAGTTGAGCCGATGATAAATGCCGGAAGCCCGGATGTGGAATGGATGGATGATGAATGGACAGTAGTAACCTACGATGGTTCCTTATCTGCACATTATGAAAACACCATTCTGATTACAGAAGGAAGACCGGAAATCCTTACATTGACAGAGGAGGAAAGAGAATGTATCTGGCAAGAGTAAAGGCAGGTCACGACCGGAATCAGTACTATGTAGTGCAGTCACAGGATGAAAAATTTGTCTATCTTGTAAATGGAACCACAAGAACCTGTGACCGGCCGAGAAAGAAAAGCTACAAACATGTACAGCTTGTAAAAAAGCTTCCGCAGGAAGTCTTAGAAGCAGTAAATAAACCGGGGCTTACAGAAAATGCAAAAGCAGCAAAGCTGATTAAGGCTTATGAGCAATATATATTAACCAGAAAAGATTGATTTAGCAGGAGGAAAGAAAATGTCAAAGGCAGATGTAATTGAAGTAGAAGGAACAATTTTGGAAAAGCTTCCAAACGCAATGTTTCAGGTGCAGCTTGAGAATGGCCATCAGGTACTGGCACATATCAGCGGCAAATTAAGAATGAATTTCATTCGTATCTTACCAGGTGATAAGGTTACGATTGAGATGTCTCCATATGATCTGACAAAGGGCAGAATTATCTGGAGAGATAAATAAGGAGAAAATTCGAGAAAAGTAGTTGATTTTTCGGATTCTCTATGCTAAAATGCTAAATGGACGCTTTTGTGAAAACAAGGGCATATTATGCTGTTTAGCAGAAAGAAAAGAGAAATACCCATGGAAACAGGTTTTCCGGGGCGCAGGCAAGTAGAAAGGAGGATTATGCTGTGAAGGTAAGATCATCAGTTAAACCTATTTGCGAGAAGTGCAAAGTTATCAAAAGAAAGGGAAGCATCAGAATCATCTGTGAAAACCCTAAGCACAAACAGAGACAGGGTTAATTTCCACTTTGTTTGAAAAATTATGTGCGGCTGCAGCGCATGAGAATGTGCTGTTCATAATATAACGCGAACGCGCGTGGTCTGTTGCGCAGTCCTTACATACCGAGAGGATGCAGCAGATTGTGGCTGGGATTGCTAAGCAATCATTACTATAGGAAGAAAAAGGTGTATGCACACATTTCAGGGCGGGAAACCGCAGCTGCATGGGTCTTTGGAATTCCTTACTATTAACAAAGAAATCTATATGGAGGTGTAAACACACATGGCTCGTATTGCAGGTGTAGATTTACCAAGAGAAAAACGTGTTGAGATTGGTTTGACTTATATCTATGGAATCGGCAGAGTTAGTGCTGACCGTATCCTTGCTGAGGCAAACGTTAATCCTGATACCCGTTGCAGAGACTTAACTGACGACGAGGTAAAAAGAATTAGTGCAGTAATCGATGAGACTCAGGTTGTAGAAGGTGACTTAAGACGTCAGACAGCTCTTGATATCAAGAGATTACAGGAAATCGGATGCTATCGTGGAATCCGTCATAGAAAAGGACTTCCGGTTCGTGGTCAGAAAACAAAGACCAATGCAAGAACAAGAAAAGGTCCTAAGAGAACTGTTGCAAACAAGAAGAAATAATTCTTGGCAACTTTATAATTTTAAATTTAAGAAAGTAGGTTAGTTTAGATATGGCTAAAGTTACAAAAAAAGTGACAAAAAAGCGTGTAAGAAAAAACGTTGAACATGGACAGGCACATATTCAGGCATCCTTCAATAACACCATCGTTACATTAACAGATGCTGAAGGTAATGCATTATCATGGGCAAGTGCCGGTGGTCTTGGATTTAGAGGTTCAAAGAAATCTACTCCATATGCTGCACAGATGGCAGCAGAAACTGCTACAAAAGCAGCTCTTATACATGGATTAAAAACAGTTGATGTTATGGTTAAAGGACCAGGATCAGGAAGAGAAGCAGCAATCCGTGCCCTTCAGGCAGCCGGACTTGAAGTTCTTTCTATTCGTGACGTAACTCCAGTTCCTCATAATGGATGTCGTCCACCAAAACGTCGTAGAGTATAATTAGGAGGGATATCTAAAATGGCAGTAAATAAAGTTCCTGTTCTGAAAAGATGCAGATCTCTTGGTTTAGAGCCAAGTTATTTGGGATATGATAAAAAATCTAACAGAGAATTAAAGAGAGCGAACAAGAAGGTATCTGAGTATGGCCTTCAGCTTCGCGAAAAACAGAAAGCAAAATTCATTTACGGAGTATTAGAGAAACCATTCCGTAACTATTATGATAAAGCAGACCAGATGAAAGGTATGACAGGTACAAACCTGATGACTATCTTAGAGAGCCGTCTTGATAATGTTATCTTCCGTCTTGGATTTGCAAGAACCAGAAGAGAAGCAAGACAGATTGTTGACCACAAATTCGTTACAGTTAACGGAAAGTTAGTTAACATTCCTTCTTACCTGGTAAAAGCTGGCGATGTAATCGAAATCAAAGAGAGCCGTAAAAATTCCCAGAGAATGAAAGATGTCGTAGAAGTAGCTGGCGGCAGATTAGTTCCGGAATGGCTTGATGTTGATGCAGAGAAAATGCAGGGAACCGTAAAAGAGTTACCTTCCAGAGAAATGATTGATGTACCAGTAGACGAGATGCTTATCGTCGAGTTGTATTCTAAATAATCATAAACTAGCGGGCTGAAAGAAGAAACAAATTACCCGAAAGAAGGAGGGGCTTTGTAGTGTTCGATTTTCAAAAACCAACAATTGAAATTGCTGAAATTTCTGAAGACAAAAGATATGGAAGATTCGTATGCGAACCTTTGGAAAGAGGATATGGTACAACACTTGGTAATTCTTTAAGAAGAATCATGTTGTCATCCCTGCCAGGTGCAGCAGTAAGTCAGGTTAAAATCGATGGTGTACTTCATGAGTTCAGTTCTATTCCTGGCGTAAAGGAAGATGTTACTGAAATCATTATGAACATCAAAGAGCTTGCAATCCGTAATAACAGCGCTGATGATGAGCCTAAGGTAGCTTACATTGAGTTCAGTGGTGAAGGCGTTGTTACAGCAGCAGATATTCAGGTAGATCAGGATATTCAGATCATGAATCCGGATTTAGTAATTGCACACTTAAACGGCGGTGCTGATTCCAAATTATACATGGAATTAACCATTACCAAAGGTAGAGGTTATGTCAGCGCAGATAAGAACAAAGATGCAGATTTACCAATTGGTGTAATTGCAGTAGATTCTATCTATACACCGGTAGAGCGTGTGAACTTATCCATTCAGAATACCCGTGTGGGTCAGATTACCGATTACGATAAACTGACACTTGACGTATATACCAATGGAACACTTGCTCCAGATGAAGCAGTCAGCTTAGCTGCAAAGGTATTAAGCGAGCACTTAAGTCTTTTCATTGACCTTTCCGAGAATGCTAAGACAGCAGAAGTCATGATTGAGAAAGAAGACAATGCGAAGGAAAAAGTTCTTGAGATGAACATTGACGAACTGGAGTTATCCGTACGTTCTTACAACTGCTTGAAGAGAGCAGGTATCAATACTGTTGAAGAACTTACAAACCGTACACCGGAAGATATGATGAAAGTTCGTAACCTTGGACGTAAGTCTTTGGAAGAAGTATTAGCAAAATTAAAAGAATTAGGCCTTCAGCTCAATCAGGGCGACGAGGTTTAAGATAACTCAGTGCAGCAGCACCAGTAAGTCCGATGAGCGTGGTGATGTTGGTTCATGAGTGGCACAAAACAAGCATTCGGTAAGTAAGTCCGATGAGCATGGCCGGATGTACCACAAATGGAGGAATAAAAATGGCAAAGTATAGAAAATTAGGAAGAACATCTTCCCAGAGAAAAGCATTACTGAGAAATCAGGTAACAGCATTATTAAACAATGGTAAAATTGTTACCACAGAAGCAAAAGCAAAAGAAATCCGTAAAATTGCAGAAGGCCTTATTGCAATGGCAGTTCGCGAGAAAGATAACTTCGAAGAAGTTACTGTAAAAGCTAAAGTTGCAAGAAAAGACAAAGACGGCAAGAGAGTAAAAGAAGTTGTAGATGGTAAGAAAGTTACTGTATATGACGAAGTGGAAAAAACAATCAAGAAGGATAATCCTTCCCGTCTTCATGCAAGAAGAGAGATGTTAAAAGTTCTTTATCCTGTAACTGAAGTTCCTACAGAAGCAGCAGGAAAGAAGAAAAATACAAAGAAAGTTGATTTAGTTGCAAAATTATTCGACGAAATCGCACCTAAGTATGCAGACCGTAACGGTGGTTACACAAGAATTGTAAAGATTGGTCAGCGTAAAGGTGACGGAGCTTTAGAAGTTCTTATCGAGTTAGTATAATTAACATCGTTTTATATGAATCAAAAAAGAGTCAGGACATTCGTGTCCTGGCTCTTTTTTTGCTTGTTTACAGGAAATGAGACATTTGTCAACTTGATGGAAAGAGACAATTGTATATAATGAAATTAAGACAAAAGAATGGAGCAGGGAACAGATGATGAGACAATTTATGAAACCAGAAAGAATTCGAATCATAGCAGTGCTGGCTATTTTCAATTATATATTTTTAGGCTCGGAGTATCTGTTTGACAATATGATACGCTATGCAACAGATTCCGCAGGAGTAGTAAGGGCACAGAACTATGTGCTGGGAATCAGCGTAATAGGATTCCTGCTATTCCCATGCATTAACCGTTATTTTAACCAGAAGATGCGGGAGATAGGTTTATATTTATTGCCGATAGCAGGAATCATCTGCATTTTCGTAATTCAGGAGCATTTGTGCTATCGAAGTATGCTTTTATCAGGATTCCTGCTTTATATTTTATATGGCATGATTGGAAGTGCTGTACATTATTATGCTGTGGTAAGCCTTTCGACAGAAAAGGGACTTGCACAAACCGTTGGATTTGGATATGCCTTTGGATTATTGCTTCAGTATATCAGCAATAATCTGATACATAACAGCACTGTAGAGTCTGTTGCACTTTCCGTTTTTCTGGCAGCAATGGTATTGCTGGTTCGCAGACTGAGTCTGGAATGTAGCCGGGGGGTAGTAGGAGCAGAGGCTTCAGGGACAGATTCAGATATTGATATCCGGAAGAATAACAGGCGAAGCCTCAGACATCCGATGCTTGCGGCACTGCTTTTGATTTCAATAGTGGTTCTGATGACATGCATTTTTTCCAGTCTGGACAATGCAGTAACTTTAGTACATGCAGGTGGAAGTGTAGATATTGGTCAGTGGCCGAGATTATTGCTTGCGGTAAGCGGACTGTTGGCAGGAGTGCTTTTTGATATAAAAGAGCATAGATTTATGCAGATTATGATGTACTGTGTGACACTGCTTTCAACAATGTGTGTAGTGATAATAGTCTGGGGCGGACCATTTATGGCAGGTCTTATTGTGTTCTATTTGTCCGCAGGCTTCTTTGTGGTATATTTTACCACCAGTTTTATGGACCTTTCCTATTATATGAAAGTACCGGAGTTGTGGGCTGGACTTGGAAGGGCAACAAATAATATCTGTGCCGGGATTACAGGAACTATTTCCCTGATGCTGATAGAGACCGGGGATGGTATGCGCATCAGCATCATAGCATTGATTTTATTTGCAGTTATCAGTATGCTGGTATATTTGTATATGGTACAGTTTCGTATGGATATACAGGAAGAAAATATGGCGAAAATGTTGGAAAAAGAACGTGAAAAATTTGGGGAGGATAAATTTCAGGCGTTTGTAAAGAATTATGCACTTACAAACAGGGAGCAGGATGTGTTAAGGTTATTGCTTTCTTCTGATGAAAGTGTGCAGGTAATAGCAGAGCAGCTATATATTTCAAGAGCAGCATTGTACCGTTATATGGCATCTTTAAATGAAAAGACAGAGACGAAGTCGAGAATTGGGCTTCTTCAGTTCTATTATAGCTGGAAACAGCCATAAATTGTGGAGAATCCCTAAAATGAGACAAATGTAAACTTATCAAAACAGGTGGGAAAAGCGTATATTCATATAGTAAAAGGACAGAAAAGGAAGGAGGAAAAACGTGAGAAAAAAATCCATTAGAGGATTGCTTTGTCTGCTCATACTGGTGGTACTGGGAGGCAGCGGAGCCTGCAACGTGTGCGGTGGAAGTGGCAGTTTATAGAAGAAAGTAAAGGAGAAAAAATATGAAGATGCGAAAGAAAATTTCCTGGTTGTTAAGCTTTTTTATGGTATTTTCATTATTTATGGGAAGTGCCGGCATGATTGTAAAAGCTGATGGACAGAAAGCAGTGGTCAGAATTGCAAGACAGGACAACACAGCGACCGGAACCGTGTATTATAAATGGGATACGGCGGCTGAATGGACAGAAGTAAACCAGACTGCATATAATGATACACCAATAGAAATAAACAGACCGGATGACAGTCTTGATCATACGGTACATTTTAAAGTAGTATGTGGAACGGATACAATAATCAATCACTGTCAGGTGAATAAAAATGGTGCACAGGATGCAAGCCTTGACAAGAATATACTTACATCAGAGAGCGGACAGGCATTTTCTGTAAGCACCTCAGAGCAGGTGGAACTGATTCTGGAATTTCGTACTGCAGCATCCGGAGGCAGTGGTTCCACAACGGGTCCGGCATCTGGAGAAACAATTGCAGTTACAGCAACTGCAGTGGGAGGAGCAATTGGAGACTTACAGATAGATGGCATGAGGATTGGTTCTGGAATGGGAACGAATATATCGGGCAGCTTTGCTGGAGATAAGACGCAGCAACACAGAGTGGCAATTGCAGCAGATTTTGGTTATGCATTTGCATCCATTATGGTAAATGGAACAGCAATTCCATTAGGTGGAACGACAGACAATCTGGAATTTGAAGTGGCTCCGGCAGATTCTTATCAGATTGAAGTGGCACTGACTACGAACAGCAGCCGTAATTATAATATCGTATGGGCACCATCCCTTACAGTAGCAGAACAGCATGGATTTGGAAATGACTGCGTTATTGAACATGGAAGCGTGGAAATAATCAGTGCACAGTTAGAGGATGGAACTGTGGTAAATGCAGCAGAACTGGCAGGTGGAAATATAGCAGATGCATCCACAAGACTGGATGGAGACTTTGGCTATGCCGAATTTAAAGCAGGCACCAAAGTAACCATTAAGTTTACACCGGATTATGGTTATCAGTTATTAAGCGCATCTTTAAATGGTGGAAAGCTGACAGCAGTAGATTCACAGGTAAGTACCTTTGTATTGGATATGCCTGCAACAGATTTACATCTGAGTGCATTATTTACAAAATCAGAGGATAAAGTAAATACGGCAAGTACAAAAGTAGGCGGTGCAACCCTTGGAAATGCAGAAAACATTATTGGTTCCGGAAATCTTCAGTTAAATATTGCAGATATCAGTGGAATAGAACTGAATCAGATACAGGGTGGCATGCAGGCACAGGCAGGAAATGGAGAGATTCAAAGCTATCTTTCCATGGATTTATTCCAGGTAGTAAACAAAGGAAATTCCAACGATGCATGGGAAACGCAGTTGACCGATTTAAATGCAAAATTAAATGTAACCCTTCAGGTAAAAGATGAGATGAAGAACCAGCAGGGAACTTATTATGTGATTCGAGAGCATGATGGTGCCTATGAAAAACTTCCTGCAACGTATGATGCAGCAAGTGGAACCATAACCTTTGCAACGGATAAATTTTCGGCATATGCACTGGTATTTGAAGCCGGAACTTCATCAGGTACAACAACGCCGGGAAGCGGAACAACAGGAAATGGCAACGGCACAGCAGGAAGCGGTACTGCAGGAAGTAGTACAACAGGAAATACCACCGCAGGAAACACATCACAGACCGCAACCGTGAAAACAGGAGACATGACTCCGGTTGGCATCTGGTTTTTACTGGCACTGTGCAGTGGCATAGGAGCTATTTATTTTGGATGCAGAAAACGGATAAAAAATTAATAGAATATATTGGCAGACCACTCCTATATTGTTATAATGAAAAAGGTTCATGAAAATGTTATGCAAATCAGCAGGAGGGTTTAGAAATGAGATTTAATATTGAAGGCGAACCAATGCCGGTTGTAGTCTGTGAATTAGAGTCAGGCGAAATGATGATTACCGAAAAGGGAGCAATGTCCTGGATGTCTCCGAATATGCAGATGAATACGGTTGGCGGCGGAATTGGAAAAATATTTGGAAGAATGGTTAGTGGAGAGAGTATGTTTGTAAATACATACACTGCAATGAATGGTCAGGGAACCATTGCATTTGCATCCAGTTTTCCAGGATGTATCCGGGCATTTGAGATTCAGCCAGGTTCAGATATTGTATGTCAGAAGTCAGCATTTTTAGCATCTACTTCAGGAGTTGAATTGTCCGTATTTTTCCAGAAGAGAGTAGGAGCTGGTTTCTTTGGCGGAGAAGGATTTATTATGCAGCGACTTTCTGGACAGGGAATGGCTTTTGTTGAATTTGACGGCTATATCAAAGAGTATATGCTTCAGCCTGGCCAGTCAATTATCGTAGACACAGGATATCTTGCAGCAATGGATTCTTCCTGTTCTATCGACATACAGACCGTACCTGGCCTTAAGAATATCATGTTTGGTGGAGAGGGAGTATTCAATACCGTAGTAACCGGACCGGGTCGTGTATTCTTACAGTCCATGCCAATCTCACAGATGGCAGGATGTCTGCGCCCATATCTTCCGAGCGGAAAATAAATCTCCGAGGGAAAAATGAAGCACCAACTGGAAAGTAAATCATAGAAGTATGCAGAGAAAAACAGCAGCCAATGAACAGAATAAAGTTCATAAGCTGCTGTTTTCAATTTACTTGAGTAGCGGGAAACTCATAAAGGGTGTTTCTCGTAGTTGCTAAGCAATTATTATTTGTAAGAAGCTGCCGGTGGCGGGTTCTGTAGGTTATAAACTGGCGTTACAACTCTTCCCGCTGGGCTGCCGGCAGGGTGAAGATAAATTCTGTGCCGACTCCTTCGGTACTGATGACGTTGATATTTTCATCATGTGCCTGAATAATTTCTTTTACGATAGAGAGTCCAAGACCGGAACCCTTCTTGTCCTTTCCACGGGACAGGTCGGTTTTGTAGAAACGCTCAAAAATTTTGTTCTGGCTGTCTTTTGGAATTCCGATGCCGGTATCCTTGACAGAAACAAATACTTTTTCGCTTTTCTTGGTGGTCTCAATGGTGATTTCAGAATCATGGTGGCTGAACTTGATGGCATTGTCAATCAGATTATAAACCACCTGCTGAATCTTGCTCATATCCGCTTTTACATAAAGTGTTTTACCGGCAAGAATCAGGTGAAAGGAAATCCGTTTGGCTTTGCAGGTTCCCTCAAAGGTAAGACAGGTCATTTTAATTAACTGGTTAATGTCAAATTCGCTGACGTCTAACATTGTGCCGTGGCTGCCGTATTTATTTAACTCTAAGAGGCTCTGGGTGAGCTTGGACAAACGGTCTGTCTCGAAAACAATGATATTTAAATATTTTTCCTGCATCTCCGGTGGAATCGTTCCGTCTAACATGGCTTCCACATAACCTTTGATGGAAGTAAGCGGAGAACGAAAATCATGGGAGACATTGGAAATAAATTTACGCTGGTCATCCTCCAGTGTATTCAGCTCGTTTGCCATATAATTTAGAGAAGCGGCAAGATAGCCGATTTCATCATTTTTATGTACCGGAATTTTATAACTGAAATTGCCCTCGGCAAAAGCATCAGCACCCTTAATCATTTTGCGGATAGGGATGTAGACCTCGAAGCCAATGATAATCAGTAACAGGGTTGCACAGATAAAAATCAGAAGCAGAGTCAGGTACATAATATTCAGTAAATGTGCATGATGGTGCGTGATTACGGAAAGCGGCTGGTGAATCAGCACATATCCCCGCACCTTGTAATTAATCGTAATCGGCGAAAATACCGTAAGATGCGTATCGTCATAATAATTATAAAAAGAACCGGTGGTGTAATATTTGCTGCCAAAATCTGCCACATTAAATCCGTCAATGTGTGTCAGGTGGTCCATGTCCACAGATGCATTGGAGTTAATCAGAATATCACCATCTGTATTCATGACCCATATTTCTGAAGAAAGATAAGTGCTAAGGGTGGCAAGACTGTCATGCAAGTCATCTACCGTAATATCTTCATTGAAATAGTTTGAAGCATAGGTAGATGCAATCATATTGGCTTCCTTGTAAAGCCGGTCAACTTCGGTATCTTCAATATATTCATAAGTATAGTGGGAGCTGAAGGTGGATACGAGAATAAAGCCGAGAATGCCAAAAATCACATATCCAATCAGCAGCTTCAGATAAAGTCGTTTCTTCATTCTTTAACCTCGAATTTGTATCCGATGCCCCAGACCGTAGAAATGCTCCAGGCGGTATGATCGTTAATTTTCTCACGAAGTCTTTTTACATGAACGTCAACGGTTCTGGTATCGCCTGCGTATTCATAGCCCCAGATATGGTCTAAAAGCTGTTCTCTGGTAAATACCTGATTCGGTGAGGATGCAAGAAAATAAAGAAGCTCTAACTCCTTTGGCGGCATATCAATTGTTTTGCCGTAATATTCTACGGAATAGTTGGAAAGATTGACCACCAGATCCGGATAAGTAACACATTTTAAATCCGGCTGTACAGGCTCCTGCTTCACCGGCTGGTAGCGGCGGAGCACCGCCTTGACTCTGGCAACCAGTTCTTTGGAATCAAAAGGCTTCATGATATAGTCATCTGCCCCCAGCTCCAGGCCGAGAACCTTGTCAAAGATTTCACCTTTGGCAGATAGCATGATAATCGGAACATTTGCTTTTGCCCGGATTTCACGGCATACCTGATAACCATCAATGCCCGGAAGCATCAAATCAAGAAGAATCAGATTTGGTGCATAGGTTTCAAATTCTTTCAAAGCAGATTCCCCATCATGAACCATCTTTGTATCAAAGCATTCCTTCGTGAGATACAGGGAAATCAGTTCTGCGATATTAACATCATCATCTACAATTAAAATTTTCTGTTTTGCAGCCATAGGAAACTTCCTTTCTGTTTTACGTAGTTCATATACTTGATTTATTTAAATTCTGCAATGGTAACACCGGCATCTCCTTCACCAAATTCTCCTAAGTGGAAGGACTTGATATAAGACTGTCGTTTCAAATGACTCTGTACGGCACTGCGCAGGGCACCGGTTCCTTTTCCGTGTACGATGCGCACGGAAGGAAGATGTGCAAGATAAGCATCATCCAAGTATTTATCCAAAAGAGCAATAGCTTCATCTACTGTTTTTCCAATCAGATTGATTTCTGTGGAAACAGAAGCGGATTTACTCATCTTAAGCTTTCCAGCACCGGTCTTGGCATATTTCTTGCTGCCCGGAGCAGCATCTTCAATTAGTACTAAATCCTTGATGTTTACCTGGGAGCGGAGAATTCCCATCTGCACAAAGAGGTCACCCTTTGCATTCGGCAGGGAGTGTACCGTTCCGGTTAAATTCATACTTAATACTTTTACGCTGTCACCGATACGAAGCTTCTTTGGAACTTTTGGATTGTAGATGGCAGTATCTTTTCCCTTTGAGCTCTTTTTCTCATTGGCAGCCATTTTCTCCCGGATATTGGTACGCTGTTTTTCCATTTCCTGAATGGAAGGTCTGGTAGTGCCATATTTATTGAAATTACGGATTGCCTCATCTGCAGTATCTTTGGCTTCCTGCAGAATCTGGTTTGCTTCTTCTTTTGCTTTACGAAGAATGGCATCCCGGCTTTCATCTAATTTTTCCTGCTTGTTCTTTAACTGCTGTTTTAATGCAGCAATTTCTGATTTGTAACGGTTGATTTCGGCCTGTTCTTTCTCTATGGTGATGCGGCTTGCTTCCAGGTCAGAAAGTAAATCTTCAAAATTCTGTTCATTACTGCTGATACGGGTTCTGGCATCCTCAATTAAAGTATCGGAAAGACCGAGTTTTTTGGAAATTGCAAAGGCATTACTTTTTCCCGGAATACCGATGAGAAGACGGTAAGTCGGACTTAAGGTCTCTACATCAAATTCGCAGCAGGCATTTTCAATTCCACTGGTAGTTAAGGCATAAATCTTAATCTCACTGTAGTGGGTGGTCGCCATGGTGCGGATGCCTCGACTGTGAAAATAAGATAAGATAGAAACCGCCAGGGCAGCGCCCTCCGTAGGGTCAGTTCCGGCACATAACTCATCAAAGAGAACCAGGGAATGTTCATTGGCTTCTTTTAAAATGTGGATAATGTTGGTCATATGGGAAGAAAATGTGCTTAAGTTCTGCTCAATGCTCTGTTCATCTCCAATATCTGCAAAAATATCGTCAAAAACAGCAAGCTCACTGCGGTCTCCGGAAGGAATCGGAAGTCCCGCCTGTCCCATCAGAGTGAGAAGTCCCACAGTTTTTAAGGAAACGGTTTTACCACCGGTATTCGGTCCGGTAATGACAAGCTGGTCAAAATCGCTGCCTAAGGAAATGTCGATAGGAACTACTTTTTTTGCGTCCAGCAGAGGGTGTCTGCCCTTTAAAATACGAATTTTCCGTTCCGTATTAAAATGCGGTGTAATTCCATTGTATTCCAAGGCATAAGCTGCTTTTGCAAATATAAAATCAAGCTCTGTTAAAATCTGATAATCGGTTTCAATGGCAGGAATATATTCCCCTGCTTTTGCCGATAAAGTGGCAAGAATAACGGCAATTTCGTCCTGCTCTTTGATGGATAATTCTTTTAATTCGTTGTTCAGATTTACCACAGCCATTGGCTCAATGAAAAGAGTAGAACCGCTGGAGGACTGGTCATGCACCATACCGGTAATCTGGGATTTGGCTTCGGCTTTTACCGGAAGACAGTAGCGGCCGTTACGCATGGTAATGACAAAATCCTGCAGGCAGTTTCTGACATTCTGGTTATTTAACATCTGGTTTAACTGCCCATGGATGCGGTCGCCGGTTGAGCGGATAGAACGGCGGATGGATTTTAAATTACTGCTGGCATCATCACTGATTTCATCCACAGAAATGATGCAGCGGCGGATCTCATCACAAAGAGGACTAAGAGGTTCTAAACCATCAAAAAGTTCGCTCAGGGAATCAGATGGAATATCTTCCCGTTCCTTTCTGCCATAGGCTTTGACCCGGCGGGCAGTCTCTAATAATTTACAGAGGCCGAGAAGCTCTTCGATATTCATGGTTCCGCCGATTTCCACACGCCGGATGGCGGAAGAAAGCGGTTTGATACCGGAGCAGTCAAGCCGTCCTTTTTTCAGGCTGCGGTTCATGGCATCCTTAGTCTGCTGCTGTGCATTGGTAATCTCTGAGAGGCTGGTGGAAGGAAACAGGGAAAGACAACGTTCCTTGGTATCCGCACCGAAAGCATACTCCGCGAGCCGCTCTACAATTTTATTATATTCTAATGTTCTTAAAACCTTTTGATTCATAAATATTCTCCATAAAATGTACTAAAAATCACTGCTTCTATTATACCCCAAACCAATTGTGGTGAAAAGGGCGGTTGAAAATAAGTTTCCGGATAAATGACGAAATGGGCACATTTTTTACATTCCGGCATCTTTTTTAAAAAATGTTGCAACATAGGCAGATAGAAAGTATAATTAAAAATGGTTGTATTTACAGTAGAAAAGAGGATTCCCTATGTCAGAAAATGAAAAAGAGGAATTTGCATTTATCAAAGAGAAAATCAAGAACAAGCCGTTAAATAAGAGACGTATTATTTTAAAAACGGCATTTACGGTTGTGCTTGCGGTTGTCTTTGGACTTGTATCCTGTTTTGTATTTACATGGATGCGCCCGGTGATGGAAGAGTGGCTGAATAAGCCGGAGGATACCAGGGTGAGCATCCCGAAAGATGAAGAGGTACAGCCGGATACGGAAGAAGAGACAAATTCCACGGAGACAGGTGTAGACGAGCCGGATGCAGAAGAAGGCTTAAAAGAGCTTACACCGGAGGAATATCAGAAATTACAGAGTAAGCTTTATGCGATTGGAAGTGAAGCAAATAAGTCCATTGTTACGGTGACAGGTGTGACCAGTGATGTGGACTGGTTTAACACGCCTTATGAGAGACAGGGACAGGCAAGTGGAGTCATTATTGCGGATACCGGTCAGGAGCTTCTGATTATGACAGAGCGCAAGGTCATAAGCGGAGCAAAATCCATTCATGTGACCTTCCTTGATAACAGCACCGTGGAAGCGGAGCTTAAAAACTATGACGGAAATACTGGAATTGCGATTTTAAATGTAAAACGTTCCGACATCGAAGAAAGCACTCTGGGCAGAATTAAAGTGGCAGTGCTTGGAAATTCACTTCAGACCACACGGGGCAGCGTTGTGCTGGCACTGGGCAGTCCGCTGGGAACGAATTTCTCCATATTGACAGGAAATATTACATCGACTTCTAACAGCATTTCCACCTTTGATGCAAACTACAATGTACTGACAACAGATATTGTGGGCAGTAGTCAGGGAAGTGGTGTACTGGTCAATCTCTCTGGTGAAGTGGTTGGAATTGTTATGCAGGATTACAGCAGCGGCGATGAGAATACGCTGACCGCAATTTCCGTTTCCCAGTTGAAAGACATTATCGAGAAGCTTTCCAATGGACAGGATATTCCGTATCTTGGACTGAAACTGACTTCTGTAACATCTGACATTGAAAAGGAATATGACATACCAAAGGGCGTATATATTAAATCAGTGGGAATTGATTCCCCGGCGATGGCGGCAGGCTTGCAAAGCGGTGATGTCATCGTAAAGATTGCCGGAGAAAATGTAGAGACAGCGCAGGCATATAAGAATGTGTTATCCGGGCAGACTCCGGGAGATGTTGTAAAGATTACCATAAAACGCCAGGGGGCAGCAGGCTATGTAGAAATCGAATGTTCTGCAACCGTTGGTGTACTAAAATAGAAAGAGGAAAATTATGCATTATATTGAAACATTACGCGAAGGCGAAAGAGTAAATGAAATCTATCTTTGTAAAAATAAGCAGTCAGCGCTGACGAAGGCAGGTAAGCCTTATGAAGCATTGATTTTACAGGATAAAACAGGCACACTGGATGCAAAAATCTGGGAGCCGGGCTCTGTGGGAATTGATGATTTTGACCGCTTTGATTATATCAATGTAGTGGGAGATGTCACAAGTTTTCAGGGCGCATTACAGTTAAATGTAAAGAGGGTCCGGAAAGCAACCGAGGGAGAGTATGAACCAAAGGAATATCTTCCAGTCAGCGAATATAATGTAGATGAAATGTATGAGCAGTTACTTGGATATATTAAGCAGATGGAGAATCCATATCTTAAGAAACTGGCAGGCAGTTTCTTTATCGAGGATGCAGATTTTGCAAAACGTTTTAAATTCCATTCTGCAGCAAAAAGCGTACATCACGGTTTTGTGGGCGGACTTTTAGAGCATACTTTAAGCGTAACGAAGCTTTCTGCTTATTTTGCTGACAACTATAAGATTCTCAATAAAGATTTACTGGTTTGTGCCGCCATGTTTCACGATATCGGAAAGTTAGAAGAGCTTTCTACTTTCCCGGAAAATGATTACACCGATGAGGGACAGCTTTTAGGACATATCATGATTGGAGCCATGGAAATTGCAGAGCGCATCAAGACCATCGATGGTTTCCCGGTGAAACTGGCACATGAGATGGAACACTGTATTCTGGCACATCATGGAGAGTTAGAGTATGGTTCTCCGAAGAAGCCGGCATTACCGGAAGCTGTAGCATTAAGCTATGCAGATAATATTGATGCAAAGATGGAGACCATGCGTGAGCTTTTGGCAAACGTACCGGAAGGAGATACTCAGTGGCAGGGATTCAACCGTCTGTTTGAATCGAACATCCGCAGATCGAGTATATAAGAAATATGAAAAAAGATGACATTGTTACATTGACCATTGATGATATTGGAACTAACGGCGAAGGTATCGGAAGAACGGAAGGCATCACACTTTTTATCAAGGATGCTCTGCCGGGAGACATGGTTCGTGCCAAAATCATGAAGATGAAAAAAACTTATGGCTATGCCCGCCTGATGGAAATTCTTAAGGAATCCACCATGCGGACAACCCCGCCATGCCCGGAGCATAAGCGGTGTGGTGGCTGCCAGATCCAGGCACTTTCTTATGGGAGCCAGCTTAAGTTTAAGGAAAATAAAGTACGCAACAACTTAAAACATATCGGCGGATTTGAAAATCCAAAGGTCTTACCAACACTTGGCATGCAGGAGCCTTACCGCTACCGGAACAAAGCACAGTTTCCGGTGGGTTATGATAAAGAAGGCAACCTGGTGGCAGGCTTTTTTGCGTCCAGAACCCACAACATTATTCCGGTGCAGGACTGCCTTTTGGGAAAGGAAGGCAACGGAAGAATCCTGTCCCTTATTTTAGACACCATGAAATCCTATGGCGTCAGTGCCTATGATGAGAAAACCGGAAAAGGCTGCGTCCGCCACATCTTAATCCGTTACGGCGAGAAAACCGGAGAGTGGATGGTCTGCTTTGTCATCAACGGAAAGAAGCTGCCGCATGCAGAAAGTTTTATTGAAGTATTAAAAGATTTGCCGGGAATGACAAGTATTACTGTAAATATCAATGAATCCCGGGGCAACGTGATTTTAGGAGAAGAAACTTATACCCTCTATGGAAAGGGTTACATTACAGATTATATCGGAACGATTTCTTTTCAGATTTCTCCGCAGTCTTTCTATCAGGTAAATCCGGCGCAGACAGAGGTGCTTTATAACAAAGCTTTGGAATATGCCAATCTCACCGGCGAAGAGACGGTCTGGGATTTATATTGCGGTATCGGAACCATTTCCTTATTTCTGGCACAGAAAGCGAAGAGGGTTTACGGTGTGGAAATTGTACCGCAGGCAATCGCAGATGCCAAAGAGAATGCTCTTCGAAACCACATCTCCAATGCAGAATTTTTTGTTGGGAAAGCAGAGGAAGTCTATCCGGCATACTGTGCCGCCCATGGCGAAGAAGCCCGTGCAGAAGTTATCGTAGTGGACCCGCCACGCAAAGGCTGCGAGGAATCCCTCCTTGCCATGATGTGTGAGATGGCACCACAGCGTATCGTCTATGTAAGCTGTGATTCCGCAACCCTGGCCCGGGATTTGAAGTATCTTTGCAGCCATGGATATGATCTCGTGGAGGTGCAGCCGGTAGACCAGTTCGGTCATACGGTACATGTTGAGTGCGTAGTTCTGTTGACTAAGGTACATAAGTAAAAGTGTGAAAAAGGCTTGAAATAAGGGGATTTTGAGATTTTTAGAATTGAAAATTAGACTGCGAAATATGCCTGGAAAAGTGTATAAAACCTTGGTGTTTTTATAGTCGGATAGACAGGAATATTGAGATTGGTTCGATTATACAGAAGTGTTTATATATACGGCTTTTTGAGATTTCTTAGTCTAGTTCCTAAAATAGACTAAGAATTTTATGCGAGGGTGAGGCTATAGATGGCAAAGGCGAATTCAGATAAATAAATATAGTGTAGCAGATAAAGGACTTTTCGAGAGCTGTCATTAAAAGGTATATGAAGACTGAAAGTCCTTTTTTGTCGATTGAAAATAGTCAGGTTTGAATTGATTTGGTTGGTATGGTTGATTGCTAGAAGATGGATGACAGAGATTTGAGTTGCTTATCATATTGTAGATATTTAATATAAAGAAATTTGATAGCAGATCAATTTTGGGGATTATTTCTCACCTTTGAGTGATTTTTGAAAGTAACATTCTCTACGTTTATAATACAAAATATATGTATAATTATAATTACTTTTTGAAGTATTTTAACAATTAGAAATCGCATTGAAATTGCAGTTGAAAAATGCTATAATATATAAAGCTAACTGTGCTTTGGAGGTAATATCGATGAATGAAAAAAAAGCAAAATTACCAATGGAACATTTAAATATAGGAGAGTTTAATCGAGGACAATCTTCTAAGTTGATAAAAAATTTAGTAGAAAATGATCAGGCTGCATTTATTCAAAAAAATGGAAAACCTATTGCTGTAATGATTTCATACGAACGATATGAAAGGTTACTTAACTCAGGCATAGACATAAATGAATATTAAAATGAGGTAGGTGCTATATGGCAAGCAATATGTTATTAAATGCATTGTCTATTACGAATGGTTATCTTATACAAAACTATAGTAGAAGTGAACTAGCTGTAATTAGAGAAGAAATAAAAATTGTGTTAGGTAAATATAATGATTCTTACATGACATACAACGAAATGTATTCGTATGAAGAAGTCCAAGAAATACTGTCTAACATAAATGAGAAAGAAGATATAAGAAAGGTAAAAGGTGTATATTACACCCCTACGGATATTGTAAAATTTATCCTTTTTAATAGTGTAAAGATGGTGTGTGGAAGATTAAAGCCAAATAATCTTCATGTGCTTGATTTGAATGGGATTCCATATAGTAGTTTCTGCTATGAAAAAACAGTGTATGATCCTACTTGTGGTGCAGGAGTATTTCTCTTGGCTGCTCTTGAAATGAAATTGGATTTATTGGATTTGCATCACACCGATGTTACAAAAGGTAAAATTAAAAAAGTAGTATCAACGCTAAAGGGCAATGATTTGAATCCAGATTCTATAATAATTACTAAGATTAGATTGTTGCTTTGTGTTTTACATAGACATGGTGCATCTAAAATAAAAGGTTTGGCAGAAGTGATGGAATCTTGTTTTGCATCATATGATTTTGTTTCTACAACTCCGGATGAGAATGAAAAATATGACATAGTTATTGGAAATCCACCATATGTGGAAGATTCGAAGAGCGAAGCCACGCCATTAAGCAAGTATGGAAATATTTATGCAAATGTATTGGATAATTCTGCAAAACATTTGAAAAGAGGCGGAGTAATGGGCTTTGTTATCCCGCTATCATATGTGTCCACACCACGAATGAAAAAAATTCGTGATGAACTGTCTTTGCAGACAGCAGAACAATATATTTTGAGTTATTCAGATAGACCTGATTGTTTATTTACATCAGTACATCAAAAATTATGTGTTCTTTTCGGAAAAAATACTGAGTCCACAAAGACTATATATACCGGAAATTACAGATATTGGTATAAAGAAGAAAGGAGCGAACTCTTTAATACCACCGAGGTTGTAAAGAATACATTTGTTCAGGATGAATTTATCCCTAAACTAGGAACTAAAATTGATAGTGATGTTTATAGGAAAGTATTGCAACATGGAACACAACTTATACAGTTGCTTGACAATGGAGATGCTCCCATATATTTGAATATGAGAGCTGCTTTTTGGATAAAAGCATTCTTAACCCATCATACTGGTTCTGAATATAAAGAATTTAAATGCCAAAATTATGATTATGCAAATTTTTGTATGTGCTTATTAAATTCTTCGCTGTTTTGGTGGTATTGGATATGCATATCAGATTGTTGGCATATTACAAGAAAGGAATTGATAGGATTCAAGGTGCCAGATATTTATGATTTTGAAGTTACTAACAAACTAGCTAATGAATTAGAACTAAGGCTGGAAGAAACAAAAGTATACGTTGGTACTAAACAAACAGACTATGAATATAAGCATAAAGAGTGCGTGAATATTATACATGAGATAGATGATTATATAAATGCGTTGTATGGATTGACGGATGAAGAGAGCATTTATATTAAAAATTTCTCGTACAGATACAGAATTGGTGGAGGTGCTGAAAATGGACGTAATTGATTTGTTTTCTGGCTGTGGTGGTCTATCTTTAGGTTTTATGAAAGAAGGATATACTGTAAAAAAAGCCGTTGAGTTTGACGAGAAAATTGCATACAACTATATGATGAATCATCCAGAAGTCGATATGATAGTAGATGATATTAGAAATATAGATCAATCAGGTGTATTTAAGAATGGTGATGCTGATGTCATCATTGGAGGACCTCCGTGTCAAGGATTTTCGATGGCAGGAGCTAGAATTAGAGAAGGATTTATTGATGATCCAAGAAACTATCTTTTTAAACATTATTTTAATGTTGTAAAGACTGTGAAACCAAAAGTTTTTGTAATGGAAAATGTTAAAGGAATTATGACGATGCAGAACGGGAGAATATTTGAGGAGATTCAGAAAATTTTCCAAGATGCAGAGATGTTAGATGGGCATCCATATCATCTGTATTATCGGGTTGTTAAGGCAGTAGAGTTTGGAATTCCGCAAAAGAGAGAACGAATGATTATTATTGGAACAACCATTGATAATGTAGATGTTGAAAAACTATGGGATTTTACAATTGAAGATATGAAAAAAGAGTATCCGACATATTTTGATAAGGTCACAGTTGAAGATGCTATCGGTAATATGCCTGGTACGACTATTGATGGTAAAATACCGAATCCTAAGGCCATGACGGATTATCAAAGATATTTATCTTGTAACAAAGATATGTTAAGTAATCATACTAAGACAAATCATTCAAAATTGGCGGTAGACAGAATGAGTAGAATAGATAATGGTCAAAATTTCATGGCATTAGAAGAAAAAATAAATTCTGTTCATAGTGGTTCGTATGGAAGGTTATGTTGGAATGAACAAGCTCCGACAATTACAACCAGATTTGATACACCAGCAGGTGGAAGATTTATTCATCCTACTGAAAACAGAACAATAAGCCCTAGAGAAGCAGCAAGGATACAGAGTTTTCCTGATGATTTTGTTTTCTACGGTAATAAAACAACTATATGTAAGACGATTGGAAATGCAGTACCGCCGAAACTCTCATTCTTTTTGGCAAAGTTAGTAAGAAAAATTATAGAAACGGAGGATAACTAATATGAATCCTGTTTTGCAAAATAAACTTCAAAAATTACAAAATGCGAGTGACTATGAGTGTTGGTATTTGGTTAAGCAACCAACAGCATTTGATAGTTTATGTTATTTGGTCTCTTTTTTAGAAAAATACCAAGGTGCTACACAGAACAAAAATATTCAAGACTTTATTTCTGAGCAGTTAAGCGAATTAAGTAGAACAAAGCCGGAGCTAAACATATCTAATAATTATCGTGCTTTACGAGTTGCTGCCTTTTTTGGCTTAATTCGTATGACATCATCAAAATATGATGAGTCAATTATAACGGATACATTCAAAGAAATTACAAGATGCTGTGACGGGGAGTATGAAAAAACAGAACTGTATAAAGACATCATTCGGAGACAAATCGAAAAGATGTTTATTAGTTCTGAAATTGATGAGCAGAGGGATAGTGTAAGACAAAATTATCGCTTATATCCAGTTATGCTGCTATATAAGGTACTCATTGAATTGGGACGAACAACGGGAAAATATGAAATCTCAATGACGGAGTATCGCTATTTAGTTGCTACTACAGAGGTGTTTGAAGACTTTCTTGAAACATTGTTATTAATAAAATTGTTGAGAAATGAATCGGATGAAACTGTAGCAGAATTTGAACAATACAAATCAAAATTTGATAATAGGCTCATCCTGGCATTAAAACAACTTGACACATTAGAGTTTGATAGAGAGTCAATACATATCAAAGAAGATAGAATACAAGAAGTTGCAAAGAAAGTATTTATATTTGAAGAAAATCCTAACATCTTTACTACGTCAAATTATTTAGGCTTTTTAGGTTCGACAAAATCTTTATTTGAGTTAGAAGATTTTGAGAATGAAGACAGTAATTTCAAAAAAATTGATGAACATTCAAAATCAGATGGAAGTATAGATGAAATAAATAGAATCACAACAGGAGAAAATGTTCTTCTTTATGGTGTCCCAGGTTCTGGTAAGAGTTGGACTATCGAGCATGAGTATTGTAAACCAGGAAGTATTGTTGAAAGACTTGTATTCCACCCGGATTATACTTATTCAGATTTTATTGGTCAGATTCTTCCAGCAGTTGCAGAAGATGGACAGGTAAGCTATAAGTTTACACCAGGTCCGTTTACAAATATTCTTCGTGAGGCTTATAACAATCCTGGCAAGGAGTACATCCTTATTATCGAGGAGATTAACCGTGGTAATGCTCCGGCTATCTTTGGTGAGGTATTCCAGCTACTTGACCGTAAGGTAGAAATTCGTGATATTGCTGATGACGGATATCCAATTGGTACAAGTGAGTATGGCATTACAAATATGAATATTGCTGAAGAAATGTATGGCAAAGATAGAAAGACAGAAAAGGTTCGTATCCCGTCAAACCTTTCTATCATTGGTACGATGAATACATCTGATCAGAATGTATTTACATTGGATACAGCTTTTCAACGTAGATGGGATATGCGTCTTATTGAGAATGATTTTTCTAATGTTGCCCCAACACTTGCGGATGCAGAAATTCTTGATACTACAGTTACGTGGAGAAAATTCTGTGTAGAAATCAATAAGATTGTTGTAGGCAACAGTGCTAGAATGACATCTGCAGAAGATAAGAGACTTGGAGCATACTTTGTTCATCTTCGTGACCTTAAGTTCAATGATGCGATGGGTGATTTAAAAGTATACGATGTACTTCGCAAAAAGGAAAGTAATGGTACTCTTACAGATGATGAGAAAACACAGATTGCTATTATCCGTGATGCTATAAGACAGAACAGAAAGTTTCCTGAAAAGGTCATCAAGTATTTGTGGGATGATGCATTCAAGTTTAACCGTGAAGTAATCTTTGAGGTTACAGAATACCAGAGCCTTGAGCAGGTAATCCGTGCATTTATGTATGCACAGGGATTAGATAGATTTAAGGTTTTCAAAGACAATGTGAAGGATGCCTTTACAGGAGAAGACGAAGAGTAAGGTGGTGATGATAGATGGATTTAGGCTCAGCTTTGAATTCAATCATGGAATATGATATCAAAAAGCACTGCCATATTAACACAAATGAAGATGGTGACCGTTTTGTAGGTATCAAAGCAGATTCAGATAATGCTATGGTCTATTTCCCTATCGGATATGAACTGCCAGAAACCGATGCCGAGATTAGAACTGATATTAAGCACTTAATACAAGTACTGTCTGAGTTTACGACAAAGGATGACCGTTTACTTGCTATCAATAAGTTTGCGGCACCGCAGACAGTTGATTTTCCAATCAACGCATATAAAAGCGTCATCGAATATTATTTTTCCATCGGTGGTACATATTATGTTGAGAAGGAACAGGTGTATATCACGGCTCCAACCGGAAAGCAGGACTGGGCAAGAACTGCAAGAAAGCAGATGCCACTTGTTCAGAGTAGAAACGGTGTGAGTTCTTTTGTATTTACACAGTTCGAGGTTCGCTCATCAACACCGAATGACACAAAGGAAATAACTCAGATTAATAGATTCTGTGTTTATGAGGCATTCAAGAGACTTGGATGGCTGTATGTTCCATATATGCCGGAAGAACCAGGACCACACCCAGATGTGAAAACTTCAATCAGAATTGTTCAGAGCAAACTTGCTACTACTAATGATGATAAGAAGAAATCTTTATTCCGAGGTATGAAGGATATGCTTGAGTACATGGATGAGCAGACTTCTGATAAGCAGTTCTACTTTGGCACCGATGATTTTGACCATGTGTGGGAGAAACTAATTGATAGAGCATTTGGAGAAAAAGACAAAGAGAAATATTTTCCTCGTTCAAGGTGGTTGCTTGATTATGGCAAGTATAAAGAGAAGAGACCTTTGATGCCGGATACTATCATGATTTACAACGGTAAGTACTATATTCTTGATGCCAAATGTTATAAATATGGTTGGACAGGCATTCCGGATCATCTGCCTAACGGTTCATCAATCAATAAGCAGATTACATACGGTGAGTATCTGGAAAAATATAAAGGTGTAGATACTAACTCATTATTCAATGCCTTTATCATGCCATACAATATGGCAAAGAACCATTTCAAGCTTACATCAGTTGTTGGCAATATTGGAGAGGCAGTTGGTGACTGGAGATACAACAAGAAGTACTATGAACGAATCCAAGGAATTGTTATGGATACAAGGTATCTGATGTATCATTATTCTGGTAAACCGATAAAGGAAAAAGTTGCTCTTGCAGAATGTATAGAGGCAGTTCTGGGAAGAGATGAAATTAAATCTACTGGAGAGGCTCCTATTCCTAAACCTGTATCTTATGTAGGTATTAAGTCTGTTGATTCTATGGTTGCAGAAGATAGTGGTTCCTACAACTTTGATTAAATATAAAAATAGCATAATATTATAAAACCTCTGTTTGCAGATGATTGCAGACAGAGGTTCTTTTCTTATAATCCTTCTTTTTCTCTTTTTCGTTTTCTGTAACGGTCTTGAGTGACTCTGTTGCAGCACTCCTGACTGCAGAAACGATTTCTTGTTGAAGTGGTCTTTACAAGGAAGTAACGGCCACATCTAGGATTGTCACAAGGACGATACAATTCGAGGTCTGGTTTCAAATAGAATATAGAGAAGTAAGCTGCACAAAGAAGTGAATCTACTTTCCATGATGGGGTCATTGTTTCTGAATTATAAACAGGATGGATACCATCAAGGTTAGCATTGATTTCTTCTCCGATTATGTACTTTGCGATTTCAATCAGCGCTGATTTCATTTTATCAGAAAATTCTCTGGAACTATTTCCGTTCATTTCATAAAGGAAATGGAAGAGGAAATCAGAAATCTTCTTGGTCATATCCTGTTTTTCATAATTAACAAACATCGAAGTGATGTTCTGATATAATCCATTCTGATACCCTGGAATAGAAGAGTAGCCACCAATAATGTTATTGTAATCCTGGATGTTAAGAGCATAAGAACCGTATATGCAATCGGTGATACTATAGGTGTCTCCTTCAAATGCTTCTTGTTGTCTGCTATAAGATAACTGAACAGGTGGGTTCATAAGTGTATCTACATATTTATGATGGCAGCTGGAATAGGCATTTTTCATAGAGTCGGTTTTTATTGTAAGATCCTCAGAGAACAATAAAGAAATTGTTAGGTCACAAATCTTCTTGTAATTCTTTCTAATCTCATTGGCAGCAGTCATTAACTCTACAGTCATTTTTAAGCGGTTGATTATTCCGTATAAAGATATCTCATCAAATACTTCATAGGTGCCTGCACAAACTGGAAATAGGAAACCATTGTCTTTCATAAATGATACGAGTTCCTTGGTAGGCTTATTTGCAAGAGACATCAGAGTACCGAGAATGTTTCTCTCTTCGATTGTCCCGTTGGGTGCAATACGGACTAATCCGTCTTTAGCTGCATAACCAAAGAGGACAGGATGTTCTGGTATTGCCTGTAGCTTGAATTTGCTGATAGGTTCTGCTCCCGGAGCAATGTGCTCTATATCTTCAACGCAGTCGCAGCTACAACTTTCAAACTTAAATAAAATATTTTCAAAAAAATTTTCTTTGATTTGGGGCATTTTTGGTTCCTTTCTATGGTCGAAAAGTCATGGCTTATGTCATGGCTTTATTTTTTTACTTAAAAATAGTAATGGCAAATTATATGGAATGTATTAATTATACTCTTTAATAACTCAAATTACAACACATTATCCATTACCAAAACGAAAAAAGTTATGTGAAAACTTGCTATCTTCAATTATTTTTTGCTTTTCAATATACTAATTACAGAGTTAAGTAATAACTCCGATGTGATCCAAGTTAACGAAATCAAGAATCGTTATATAAGGTAAAAACATCACTCAGCAATTAATATCACAAGGCCTGATTAGCTATAAGGGCATTGGGATACAGATATCGGCATCGATCACAGGACAACCTGTGAGAGGTGCGATAGAAGTACCCTTATTTCCTTATGCCCTTTTTCGGGCAATTCATGGGTCGGTACTTCTATAAGCACCGACCCTATTTGTTTCCTGTGCCCTTCTGCAAGAACCAGGCAGAAAGGCAGGAACTTTATGAAAATCAAGATTCGTTACGAGAACGAGTATCAGACACTTGAGGTCGAAAACATGGAATTGGAGAAATGGTTAAATATCTCCATTTCAGAAGAAGAAAGTCAGGAAGACTACGAAAAGAGAATCCAAGATGTAATCGAAGAGAGATTTAACAGACCCGATTACAACAGCTGGCACAAGCATGACCGTCATACAGGAAATGCAAAGATGAAGAACAAAGAGGGTGTTATTGAAGTTAACAACGAAGAGGCAATTATGGCCAAAGCAATCGACCAGTCTGTTTTCACAAGAGATATCGATGGACTGGAAGAGCGAATGGATCATGAATGGCAGTACAAACATTATTGCTCTCATATAAGAGAAATTTTAAAGCCGGACGCAGCAGAAATGGTTATTGCGATTGTTCTTGATGGCATGACCGTTGCTGAGTACGCAGAGCAAATTTGTGACACTTCCAACAACGTAAGTCACCGTTACAGACGTGCAATCAACAAATTAAAAAAAGTTTTTTCAAAACGTCCTTTTAACCCTTCTCCTAAGGCTACCAGGTAGGAGGGTGACACCTCCGAGAAATTAATTTAAGGAGGTAATTCGCATGGAATTACAAGTATTTAACAGCACAGAGTTTGGCTCTGTAAGAACAGCAATTGTAAACGGTGAGGTTATGTTTGTCGGTAAAGATGTAGCAGACATCCTCGGGTACCAAAACGGTAGTCGAGATATTAACCGTCATGTAGATGAAGAGGACAGACATAAGGTCATGCTCTTTGATGGTAACCAGGATAAGGAAACCATTATTATCAATGAGTCAGGTCTTTACAGTCTTATCCTTTCAAGCAAAATGCCTAATGCGAAGAAGTTCAAGCATTGGGTAACGGCAGAGGTTCTTCCGGCTATCCGTAAGCATGGAATGTATGCCATCGATGAGATTTTGGAAAATCCGGATCTTGCGATTGCAGCACTTACACAGTTTAAGGAAGAGCGTGAGAGAAGAAAACAGCTTGAATGTCTGGCATTGGTTCAGTGTCGGCAGATTGCAGAGATGCAGCCAAAGGCAAGCTACTATGACCTTATTTTACAGAACAAGAACACAGTTCCTATTACACAGATTGCAAAGGACTACGGTATGAGCGGTCGCAAGTTCAATGAACTTCTTCATGAACTTGGGGTTCAGTACAAGTTCAGAAAGACATGGCTTTTATATCAGCAGTATGCAGAATGCGGATACACACAATCACGTACCTATGCAATCGATGAGAGCAGAAGTGTGATGCATACCTATTGGACACAGAAGGGCAGACTTTTCCTTTATGACCTTCTGAAGAGCGAGGGCATCTTACCAGTCATTGAACAGGAGGATTAAAAGATATGGCATTGATAAGTTTAATCATGAGGGTTATTCCGACCCGACTACATATGAGGCTCTTACCAATATCCATCGTGAAGAAATGGCAGCTGATAAAAAGGCTGCCTATCTTTGGTATATGTTTGCAGTCCGTATGCAGGTGATATCGAGAATAATGTAAAGAATACAAAAGCGTACAGCAGATTTGCCGTTGATAAGAATGCTATCCCGATAACACCGCATCTTCTCTATCCACAGTTCATAGATGACGGCAATGATGCAGAACGAGAAATGGCTATGCACTTCAATTATGTATTTCTTGGCAAATGCACCGAACTCTGGGTATTCGGCGGAGTGATTAGCCGTGGTATGGCTCGTGAAATCGGTGTTGCCAAGAAAAGAAGAATGAAGATCAGATGGTTTGACCATGCGATGAAGGAGGTAAATGAATATGCTTAGGAATAATCTTGTTTTCAAAGTCCGTAATCATCTGATTACGCCCGGTATCATTTTTGTATTCGTTCAGAATATCCACAGGAATAGGTCTTGCTCCATTACACCAGCGGCTGAATATGATATTATCTTCTGAGGCTTCACCATAGTCAGAGGCTTCACCCGAAAGGCAGAGCGAAAAAAGGTCACGCACAAGCTGGTGCTGTGGGTAAGTCTGTATTTTATTGTCAAGTAGTGCACCTGTCACATGTGCAAATGTCAATTGATTTTTCATACTTTCTCCATGTCTATGTCAACTTCCGGTCAACATGCCGTCAATGTGTTTCATTCTCAAAATTCACTATCATTATCACAACAAAACATAGCCAGCAGACATCAGAAGATATCTGAAATGGCTATAAATATTATAACAAAGAACAAACATATGTTCTACAACTTTTTTGCACATTGAAAACTAAATGAGCTTTATCATATGCCAACAGAATCTGCAAAGATGTTTCCGGTAGGAAACGGAGCGGGTGAAGACACTTCCGTCAAGGGTGGGAAACGGACTCGAACAGGAGTAGCCCACAGGTCACGAAACGATTCGGGGGACTAAAGGTCAGTTGTGAGACTGACAGCATGTGATATGTAGAAAGCCAAACAATTTATCTTTCAACAGTTATGATTACCACAATCACAGCATTTTCGGAAAGAAGGTGATAAGTCCAATAATACACGAAGGGGGTGTTTACACATGAATAAGGAATTGGAGTTAGCCAAGAAGCTGGCTGTACTCGGCTGGGTTTTCCGTCAGGGGTTAATCACAGAAGATGAGTATAGCAGAACAAAAATTCACATTATGGGCGAATATGATGTTATAACTTTTATGACAGCATAGCCGCACATTCGTTAACATTTATATTTTGAATTATAGTGTAGGCAGTAGCATAAATGATGCTACTGCCAATTTATTTTATACAGACAGATTTTAGGGAAGGAGCGTTTTGTATGGAAGAAAAACAGGTAGAAGTAATAAAGAAAGTGGATGGTCCTGTTATCAGAGACCGTAGAAAGATGGGAAAGTCATTTACCATTACAAGAAAAAGAGTGGCAGCATATGTCCGTGTCAGCACGAATGGAGAAGAGCAGATACAGAGCTTTAATTCACAGAAGCAGTACTATCAGGATATAACCATCAATGAAGCAGGAGCAGAGACAGTCCGCCTGATTTATGATTTGTATCTGCAGGGATATGGTGCATATAGAATTGCGAAGGAGCTTACGAGGCTTGGCAAGGTCAATAAAAAGGGCAATGTTAAGTGGACAGACAGCGGTGTCAGGGGAATTCTTAAGAATGAAAAGTACAAGGGCGATTTGCTTATGGGAAAAACTTACACAGTAGATCCGATATCAAAGCGGCGTCTGGATAATCATGGTGAATCCAACAAGTATTATACAAAGAATCATCATGAAGCCATTATTTCAGAGGAAGAGTGGGACAAAGTTCAGGATATTTTAAAAAGCAGATATCGTACTAATGAAAATGTATCAGATGCTGAGAGAATTAAGTTTGCAAGAAAATATGCTTTTAGCAGTATGTGTCAGTGTGGTTTCTGTGGAACTAATCTCACCAGACGTTCCCATAATCAGGATACAAAGCATAAAAAGCCGGTATGGAAATGCCGGACGGCAACGAATAAGGGAATTGCAAACTGCCCACATAGCAAAGCTGTAGATGAAGTGGTTATCGAAAATGCGTTTCTTGAGATGTTTAAGCTGCTTGCAGAGAATTTTGATGATATACTTGAATCTGTGTTGTCATCAGTGGAAGAAACATTATCCAAAGACGACAATACAGAAAAATTGAAGCGTATTGAGAAAGAGATTTCCTCTCTTGGAAAGAAATTGACTGATATGTATCTGGATGATAAAATTTCTAAAGAAGCCTATGACGATAAATGCAGTGAGCTAGGAAATAAGCTGGATAAATGTGAAGAAGAAAAGCATTTATTTTCCGACTGCGCATTATCACAGAAGAATATTGCTGATAAGATGAAACTCATCAGGCAGAAGCTTAAAGGGGCTGATGTACTTGATGAATTTGACAGAGTAGTATTTGAAAGCATTGTGGAGAAAGTAGTTGTCGGTGATATGGAAGAGGATGGCACAGCTGATCCGTATAAGCTGACATTTGTACTAAAGGGGATGGATGATAGAAGCATACCCTATGCCAGAGACCGGTATATGAATCTTCATAAAGCAGTTTAGTCGATTAAAAATTGAGGTGACAAGATGAAAGACAACAAGCGTGAAATTAGCATTGTTCGTTCTTCAGCAGCAGAGTATCTTACATTTATAACTGCAACTGGAGAAGGAGATGTTAATGCTATATATTCTGATGAAAATGTATGGCTTACCCAGAAAATGATGGGGGTATTATATAATGTAGAGACAAATACGATTAATTATCATCTGAAAAAAATATTTATGGATAAAGAAGTAGATGAGAATTCAGTTATTCGAAAATTTCGAATAACTGCCGCTGATGGAAAAACATATAATACCAATCATTATAATCTGAGTGCAATTATTGCGGTAGGAAATAAAGTGGATTCTCCGAGAGCTATCCAGTTCAGAAAGTGGGCAAATCATATAATTGAGGAATTTGCAGTTAAAGGATTTGCTATGGATGATGAGAGATTAAAAAATTTTGGAACTGTTTTAACAAAAGATTATTTTAAAGAGCAGTTAGAAAGAGTACGGGAAATCCGCCTCTCAGAAAGACGATTTTATCAAAAAATAACAGATATATATGCAACAAGTATAGATTATGATGCACATTCTTTAACAACAAAAAAATTTTTCGCAAGAGTACAGAATCAGCTTCATTGGGCAATTCATGGAGAAACTGCTGCAGAAACAATTTATCATAGAGCAGATAGTGATAAGGAAAATATGGGGCTGACAACATGGAAGGATGCTCCAGATGGTAAAATTCAAAGGTTTGATGTGGTTATTGCTAAGAATTATCTGACAAAAGAAGAGTTATTTTCAATGGCAAGAATAGTCAATGCATATCTGGATTTAGCAGAGCTGAGGGCAGAGGAAGAAGTTCCGATGACTATGGAAGACTGGGCTGAACAGTTTGAAGGGATTTTAAGACTGAGTAAGAAAGAAATATTAACAAATGCAGGTAGTATATCTGCAAAGATAGCAGAAGAACATGCACTTACCGAGTTTGAAAAATATAGAGTAAAACAGGATAAGCTGTATCAAAGTGATTTTGACAAAATATTGATAGGAGAAGTTGTTGACAATGAAATAGATGATACTGAGGACAATAAAAACAACAAGGAGGAGCTTAAAAATGAGCGATAATCATGACTTGTTGAATGATAATAATATGTGTTCTTTTGAAGAACACGAGGCAGAAAATGTGTGTTTCAACAAAGATGCCGTTGCATGTGGAGACTGTTGTCAAATTATCCCTCAAAAAAGATACACCTAAGATTGAGGTTACAATGGAGCCTGAGGAAGAGAGTAATTATACACCACAAGAAAAGGCTACTTATTCAAAGATTAAGGAATATGTGAAGGAAAAGTACGGTGTGAATGTGCATACTTCTTATATTGCACAGGTAAAGCGGATGTGTGGTCTGGACATGGGCGAGAATTATAATAAGTCCAAGAAAGAGAATCCAGAAGTGAAGCAGTGTCCGCAGGAAAAGGTGGAGTATATTAAGGATGCATTGAGGTATTTTAAGCTAATTTAGGATGTGAATTAGAATATGAATTATAAAGATTATATTAAGGATGAGTACTGCGATATTTATGTACGGGAAAGAGATAATTTGGCTGATAGAATAATAGAAGCTAAGTATAATTTGTTGTTTTTAACAATGGCACATAAAAGAAGTGAGATATTTAATAGTACTCATTATGTTACTGAACGATTTGAGATTGGAGTTATTCTCAGACGTATATATATTACTGTTGCATGGGAATTAGCTCTTCAAATAAAAGCCTTTACGGAAGATAATGACAAAGATACACTAACAGTTAATAAGTTAAAAAATCATATCTTTAAGTATTTGAAGGATGATAAAAAACAAGAGGTATTTGATGAAATTGGAAGCATAACAAAAACAGATGATTGGAATACTGCGAGTGAGATGGTATCAAGGATATCAGATTATAGAAATCAAATTGTTGGGCATAATATATTCAATTCCCCTAAGTTGACATTTGATATAGAAGAAACTCAATTTGTTATTTTGCAATATGAAAAGTTATTTAAAGTGCTTAGTTTTCATGATAGTGCATATATAGAACGAGTGAAAAATACGGATGATGAAATGACAGATTATATTAAAATTTTTTTGGATGCGTTGTTACCATTAGCGTAGAATTAGAAATTAGAAGGTTGAAATACACCTTCTTTTTTTATACCCATTTTTAAGGAGGTGGTGCCAAAAAGCATACATAAATACTGGGACGTTCCGTAAAGGAATATCCATAGATTTCGGGACTGTTTAGCAGTCCTTTTTTTGTAGTTTCAAAAAGTACACATTTCAGGACTAAGGAAGGGGCAAATAATCATGAAGAGATATGGTTATCACAGAACAAGTACAAGAGAAACACCACTATGGAAGGGATACGATGGATTTCAATGACAATGTCAGAAAGGATTTTAATTATAGTTAAAAATAAAGTGGTTCTAAAAGAAAGAGATGCCTGGAGTGATTTGGCAAATTTTATCGGAGAGATGGTAGCAAAGTATGCAGAAGTAATGGACTTGGATAATTTGCCGGATCCGGATATTTATCTTCATAGGGAAAGAATAAGACAGTTGTACATGGAGCTATATAAAGAGAAGAATATAACAAAGTTCAGAAAAACAAAAATCTCTATTGAAAGAAAAGTTGCAGCATGATACTATAACCGTATAAACGGATGTATAAATTTATAAATACGGATATATACGGAATGCTGATGGAGGAAAAATCATGATTATCAGTGAAAGAATTTTTTATGTGATGGAGCAGAAGAACATAACACAGTTGGAACTCTCAAGAAGAACCGGGATTGCAACGAGCAACATCAGTGACTGGAAAAAGAAAAAGACAAATCCAAAAGCAGACTGCCTGTTATCTATATGTGATGCATTGGAGATTACTCCCGAACAGCTTTTGACAGGAAAAGGAATTGATCCTGAATATAAAGATGAAGATATGGATTATGAAGTTACCAGGTCGGATATTAAGATTTTAAAGCAGATCCACAGTCTTGGAGATGAGCAGTATAAAAGATTGATGGCGTATATGAAAGCCTTGCAGAAGTTGGAGCAGATGGAGAGTATAGTGGAGGATTAACCTGTGAAATCACAATTTGTGACCTCACGATAATGGAACGATATAAGCAGCTTATAGAGATTGCAACCGATTTGTTTGGAGGAAGAATGGAAGAAACAAAAGAATTGATTACTACAGATGATATTCGTAGTAAAGTGTATATAATTCGTGGACAGCAGGTAATGCTGGATAAAGATTTGGCAGAAATTTATGGCTATGAAGTAAAAAAGTTAAATCAACAAGTAAAAAGAAATATAGAAAGATTTCCGGAAGATTTTATGTTTCGACTATCTAATAGTGAAATTGATTCCGTGAGGTCACAAATTGTGACCTCACGGAAAAAAGATTTTTTTGCTGGACAGGAAGGCGGACGTAGATATTTACCATATGCATTTACAGAGCAAGGAATTTATATGCTTGCAACAGTTCTTCGTGGAAAATTAGCGGAACAACAGAGTATATTTATTATGCGTACTTTTAGGGAGATGCGTCACTATATTAGGCAGAATCAGCAGTTTGTTACCAGAAATGAAATGGATCTTTTAACAGCAAAGGTTGGAACGATAACGGAGAGGCAGGATCGAACGGAGAATAAGGTAGATTCAATTCAAAAAGATGTGACTATCTTAGCAGATAATTTTATTACCGATAAAGACAAGAAGAATTTTGTGATTTATAAAGGCCAGAAGTTAGAGGCTGACATTGCTTACATAGAAATCTATCAGCAAGCAAAGAAATCAATCTATGTTGTGGATGATTATATGAATGCAAAGTCATTACAACATCTTTCCCAAAAGGCTGATGGTGTGGAGGTTGTTTTGTTCACAGAAAATGGAAAAGGAGGGAAGGGATTTCTTACAAAATCTTTAGTGACAGATTTTCAAAATGAATATCCTTCTCTTCGAATTAAGCCTAATCCAGATTGTCATGACAGGTTAATTGTTCTTGATTATGGTGAGGTGACAGAACTGGTTTATCACTGCGGGGCATCCAGTAAAGATGCAGGAAAGAAACTTTGTGCAATTAATCAGATTACAGAAACCGCAATTATTCATCCGGTAATAGATAGATTACTTTTGCTGCCGGATAAACAGATATAACTTGCGGTCGATCTTTTCGACCGCAAGATTGATGATATGAGGTGATAAGAATGCCTAAAGAGAAGATAAAAGTGTATCTCTACACTCGTGTCTCGACAACCATGCAGATAGATGGTTATTCTTTGGATGCACAGAAAACCAAAATGAAAGCCTTCTGTGACTATAATGAATATGAAATTGCCGGTGAGTATGAGGATGCTGGAAAATCCGGCAAATCAATAGAGGGAAGAGTTTCATTTAAGGACTTTTATTATTATGGCTGCAAACACAGAAATATGACTAGAGGTCATAAGTGTGATTATAAAAAACAGGTGCATGAAGAAATGTTGGATGCTTCTGTTGCAGAGGTGATTAGTAATCCTAAATTTTCGGATTTAATTCGCAACAAAATAAATATGGAAGTAGATACTAGTGCATTAGATCAGGAAATAGAAAATTATAAAATACAATTAAGAAAGCTATATCATAATAAAGATACTATTTTATCAGATATGGATTCTCTTGATTATGAGGATAAGCATTATCAACGAAGAAAAACAGATTTAGAGAACCATTTGTACAAGACTTATGATAAAATAGATGAAGCAGAGGAATTGCTGGTATCTGCAAAGGCTAAGAAACGCTCTCTGTTGGCGGATAAGATTACAGGGGATAACATTTACAAGGCACTCATTTTCTTTGATAAATTGTATGATCAAATGAACGAAGCTGAGAAACGGGAGTTCCTGTCGCAGTTAGTGGATAATGTGCAGATTTACGAAGAACACAAAGAGAATGGTCAGTGGCTGAAATCCATAGAATTTAAGTTGCCGATTATAGAAAAAGAGTTTACATTAAGTTTGGACAATGATACACAAAATGAGACTGTAGTCTTGATGTCAAGAAAAGATAAATAAGAGCCAGAAAGTGGCGTATTTCCGGGCTTTTTCGGAAGTTGGGATTGGAAGCCCGACCTCTGAAAAGGCTCGGTTGTTTTATATGGAAACATATCTACTGCGAAAATGTGTGTCAGGTTGTGACCTCGGATTAGATAACGCAAATTGAGTGAGTGGGTTAGATGTCAGGGATTTTTGAGAGAATTTTGGAAAACGAAAAAAGTTGACAATAAATCCGGCAACTCGATACTAAAGGTATTTTCGGACAGTGGAATAGATGTTAAGGAAGGTGATATAAATGGACAAGCTACTATGTCTTCTTGAAAAGTATAGATGTCATTTGAATCGTGGAAATAAATCAAGTGTAGATTTTCTTCGAGATAATTATTCAGAGTATATTTCTGATGTAAAAGCGGCTTTATCACCAAAGGATAATCAGCTGGTAGGAGCGGAAATGTGCAAAATGGTTTTTGAGCAGATAGATACTATAGAGAAAAATGCAAGTCTGCTAATTGAAGTATTGGAATTATATAATAAGGGTAGGATTGTTCTAGCTTCACAAAAAGCCTTTGAAGTATTCGAAAATATGAAACCGCAACTTATGCAGAGGTATTCTGGCGCTTATCGTCAAGAAGCCTATTTTAGAATACGTTCAGTAAATGACAATAATCCTTTTACATTGAACAGAAAAGAGTTGTTCCATATTCCATTCAATAAAAATTATTTAGTGGGTACTGAGCGATATAGTATGCCGGGGCATCCGTGTTTATACCTTGCTTCTCAAGCGGAATTATGTTGGTATGAATGTGGAAAGCCTGAAAAATTTGCTTTATCAAGATTTGACATTCCTCAGAGTGAGGATAATTACATGAAGTTTATCGACTTTTCAGAAAAGTTAATGCCACTTATGCACAGTTTCTTCTGCTGGTTTCATAATGAAGAAGACGTAGAACAAGTAAGAAAATATCTACTTAAGTATATATGTACATATCCATTAAGAGCTGCTTGTTCAATAGTAGTTGAGCATCCGGGGAGCAGATTTGTTGAAGAATATACAATCCCGCAACTGTTGTTACAATGGGTATTGAATGACCGTGATTTCGATGGAATAAGATATGAATCTTGCAATTCATCAGACGAGGTCAAATGCTTGGGAGGCCATAATTTAGTATTGGTTACTAATAACTTTGATAAAGATGGTTACGATGTTAATCTTAGAGCAAATATCAAAGTAGGTGAACCGGCTGTTTTCGATATAAATAGCATAAATATAAATCCGAATTTGAAGGATTGTTTAATGGGACAAGACATTAAGGAAGCCCCTTTTTTGTGGGGATTAGAAGATGCTCCTAACAATTTTGAAAAAATATAAACTGGAGGATGAACTATGATTTCAGAAGAATTAAAAGCAATAGTAGATAAGTTTAAAGAGCAAGGAAAGATGAATTTCTTTGATGAAACAACTGAAGAAAAGATACTGGCATTTGAAAAAGAAAAAGAAGTTACACTTCCATCAAAGTACAAAGAATGGATGTTGTTTTCTGACGGAGGAGAGCTGTTTCTTCCGGCAGGTGTTCAGCTATATGGAATTGAGCATAAGCCCCTTATAGATGTAAATGATAATTCAAGACCGAGTGATGACTATATTGTTATAGGTGCATTTGCTTCAGGAGACCCAATTCTATGCAAAAAGGCAGAAGAAACAATTTCTATATACAATCAGGAAGTTGGAGAAATTGATGAAGAATTGGTATATCCGGACTTTGTAGCTTTCCTAAATGATTTATACGAACTACTTGGCATAGGAGAGTGATTCTATGGCAAAGAGTAGTTTTGTAGAACGAAACAAAGCAGTTCGTGAAGCATGGAATAAGGAACTTGAACTTGTACAAGAAGGTAAAGGCACAAGAGAGTGGACGCCGGAGCAGCAAAAGGACATTCTTGAAAAAGGGCGAGCTTATGATGAAAATGGCAAAGCTTTTGAAGGGCAGCATATGAAGAGTGCCGAAATGTATCCTGAGTATCAGGGTGAACCCGGAAATATACAATTCCTTACAAGAGCAGAACATTTAGAGGCGCATGATGGCAATTGGCAAAATCCAACGAACTGGTATTATAATCCGGTCACAAAAGAAAAGTTTGATTTTGGAGATGGACCATTCATGCCATGTGAAATAATTCATTTACCAGAACCGATAGTGAGTATTCAATTAACGCAGGAAAATAAAAACAAAGAATCACCAAACTTTGTAAAATCTGTTAATGAGAATAAAACTGAGGATACAGTGGAAATTGGAGTTTCGCATGTAAATACACAACCAAAGAATAGCAAAGAGGCAAATTTGTCAGAGGTTGGTTTTGGACAGAACTTGAAGCGCAGAATAAAAACTATAGGGAAATCTATTGTGAAATTCTCTGTAAAGCACCCAACCATGACAAAGGTGATAAAGGGAGCCGGTATAGTTGCGGCAACTATTGTAACAACAAAAATTGCTGAATCTACAAAAAGGGGAGAATTTAGTTCAAAGGATGGTCTTTCATATGATAATGAAAATACAGATTATACAGGTTATCAAGCAGATGAAGTTGAACAGAATCGGGCTGATTTAGATGAGCTAAAAGCTGACAGAAAATATGTAGATGATCCAATTGATGTAACAGAACATATAAGAAATTTACCGGAAGGTTGGCATGCATCAGAGAAAAAGATTGCTAGCGCAGCTGAACATGGATATAACTTGCAGTCTGGACAAACATGGGTTGAAAATTATACGAAAAATAAAGAAGAATAGAAAAATACCCTCCCGGTCATCATGGTCGAGAGGGTTTCGTGCGTCTATGTGTATTATCCTTCAATGTCAATTTTCAGTCCGGACTTGAGCTCCACTGTGAAGTGGTCCTCCCAGACGATGATTCGTTCAAGCCAGCGCTTTACCAGGGTCTTGTCGAAGGCCTCCAGGTGTGCGGGATACTGTTTGATGAAATCCTGCAGTTCATTGATGTGGGCAATTCGCCGCAAATGACAATCTGCGCAAAGCAGTGGCTGCAGCTGTAGGAGCGCTTTTTGCCATTGGCACTGGTTTTGACCACTCGCCTGCGTACCAGCTCTTCCTGCACCCGTAAGAAAATATCCTTCGGAATAATTGCTTCGTGATTGCCTTCCACATAGTATTGCGGAACAATGCCGTTGTTCTTGACTCTTGTCTTGTTCAGAAATTCGGTGGTGTAGGTTTTCTGTAGAAGCGCATCGCCGATATATTTCTTATTGCGCAGGATCTTGTTGATGGTGCTGGTCCACCATTTTGTTTTGCCAGCGCCGGTGAGAATGCCGTCAGCTTCCAGACCTTTTGCAATTCGATCCATAGAGTAGCCCTCCAGGTATTCCCGGTAGATGCGCTTTACCACCTCCGCTTGCTCTGGATCGATGATGAGATTCCCATCTGCATCCTTGGTATAGCCGAGGAAGTGATTGTGATTTACCTGCACCTGGCCGCTTTGATAGCGGAATTGGAGTCCCAGCTTTACGTTTTGGCTGAGGGATTGTGATTCTTGCTGCGCCAGGGAAGCCATAATCGTAATCAGGACCTCGCCCTTGGCATTTCTGGTAGTGATTATATGGATGAAAGACCGCATGAGCAATGCGACAGAATTGATTTACGGCAAAAGGGTGTATTCAATGAAACTGGTGCTTTCGAGATACTTAGCCGGCATCACTATGGTTTCAGTAAGATAGTTCTTTGCTACATCTACATCAGAACGACGGATTTCGTCGTGCTCCCACGAGGTAAGCCCCATATTTTCTTTTTCTGAATCAGCACGCTCATAGATTACTTCGGCAGTGGTATGCCTGTGGGCTGCCCAGTGCATTTTGTTTTGAACCTGTTTGAAGAACAGAACAGAGCTTTCAGCATGGGGATCATAATCAATGCTGGTTGCATAGATTTCCAGAACCTTTCTCCAAAATACTTTTTCTGAAGAGCGGATGTCTCTGATACGTGCAAGCAATTCGTCAAAATAGTTGCCTCCGCCAAGTCTCTTCAATCGGTCATCATCTAATGCAAATCCCTTTTTCATGTATTCTTTTAAGATTCCCATAGCCCAGATACGGAACTGTGTACCACGGTGGGATTTCACACGGTAGCCTACGGAGATGATTACATCGAGATTGTAATAATCGACATTGTAGGTTTTTCCGTCAGCGGCAGTTGTTGCAAAATTTGCAACAACTGAAATTCGCTGAAATTCACCTCCTTCAAATATGTTTTTGATATGCCTTGAGATAGTAGATTTATCTCTTTGAAACAGCTCTGACATCTGGTCTAGTGATAGCCATACAGTATCTTCATCAAAGGTAGTTTCTATCTTGGTTAAGCCATCTTCGGTTGTGTACATAATTATGCTTGAATTTCCCATACAATCAGTCCTCCTGTGTTGGTGTATTATTTTTCTTCGCCCTGCTCTTATATACATTGTACTGATTCTTGCACTGTGGAGAGCAGAATTCCATATTTGGTCTTGCGGCAACAAATGCCTTGCCACAGTGTTTACATACCTTCAGGCTGGAATTATCATCGGTCAGCATAAAGGAAAACAGCATCTGTATGCATAACAGTAAGGAATTGAAATCCAGACTAAGATAGGGCGTTCACGCAGTTCAATGTGATAGGTGGGTGCTACGCCGCCAAATGCAGCCATTCCCTGACGATAGAGATTCCGTTCGTTTTCATCCAGTTTGTCATAATCCTGATAGTACAGAAAGCTGGAGAAAAAGGTAAAGGCCCAGTCACGGAATACTTCAATCAGCCAGTCGTAGGATTCGGCATATTCCCTCTGGAAGCTCATCATCACTGCCTGTGGCTTATTTTTCATGGTCATGATAAGTGCAATCATCTCCGGGCTGTCTGTACTCCAACTGGATTTGATGCCTTTCTTGCGGAAATCAATCTTATCAAAAGGGAAGAAGCAGGACAGATATCTTTCCGTCGAAATACTTTCTTCTCTGATGAAATGATTTTTCGGCAGATAGACTGCTTCATATGTAATAAAGTCCGGTGTAGTGGGAAGTGCTGTCATAAGTCCCAGCATACCGTACTCGGACACAAAGTCCATAATGGCTTCTTTTAATGTTGATTCACTTGCCTTATTCATGGCAGTTATAAGTGATGTCAGCAATCATAATTGCCATTAAAAAGTGACGGCAGCAGTTAAAAATATTTGTATTGTAAAAAGCAATACATGGTGGTACACTATAAGAAACAGGAGGTGCATACTATGGCAACAAAAACTGCAAATGTAACAGCGCGAATTCAACCGAATATAAAAGAGCAGGCAGAGGCAATTCTTGACAGACTTGGAATTCCTGTATCTGTATTCATAGATATGACTTACAGACAGGTTATTATGCGTGATGGAGTACCATTTTCACTTGATATTCCGGATAAACTTGTTACAAGAGATTCTATAACACAAGCTGAATTTGATATGATGATGCAGACCGGGCTTGCACAGGCAAAAAAGAACGATTCTGTATCTGTTGATGAGGCTTTTAATCAATTAAAGTCGGAGATATAGTGCATGAATGAATATGAGGTAAGGGTAACAAGGCAGGCATTAGAGCAGATGAAAGAGATAGTTCATTATATTTCAAATGATCTAATGGCACCGGATGCAGCAGACAATCTGCTTGACAAGATGAAAGCAGAGATTACTAAGTTGTCGAGTTTTCCGAAAAAACATGCCTTGATTGATGAAGAGCCATGGAGGACTGAGGGAGTACGCAAGATTGTTGTTAAAAACTTCCTGATTTATTATTGGGTTGATGATGAAAATAACAGAGTTCAGGTAACAGCAGTTATTTATAGCAGGAGAGACCAGATCAGGCAGCTAAGTAATATGGATATGGAGTAGTGGCTTAATCCATAAGGATTACTATAAAAGTATATAGTTGCAAATATATAAAACTGAATACACGCAATGAAAGAAGCAGATATGTGGAAATATTCCATGTGTCTGCTTTTTTCATGCCCTAAAGATAACAACAAGTATAGCATCATATTGATTAAGGACAAGCCGTGTAAGCTCTAAATCATCAGCAAGTATCAGCATATTTACAAGATTAAGCATCTGCTGGAGCATATCGTGCGTTTCAATTATGCCAGTGTCGGCATATGAAATTCTTATCTCAAATGCCTTGTGTAAGGCTTTGGTCGCTTTATCAGCTTTTTTTAGTGCAAGATATACATTGGACAGATTGTTGTAAAGGTTTGATAGAAGATTAGCATAATTTTAATAATATCTATCTTATTCTATCTGGAAGTGAAGAAACATCACTATGGATGGGATATGGTGGATTTCATGACAATGTCAGAAAGGATTTAAATTATGGTTAAGAATAAAGTGGTTTTAAAAGAAAGAGATGTATGGAGCAATTTAGCAAATTTTATTGGAGAAATGGTAGCAAAGTATGCAGAATCAATGGACTTGGATAATTTGCCGGATCCGGATTTTTATCTTCGTAGGGAAAGAATAAGACAGTTGTACACGGAGCTATATAAAGAGAAGAATATAACAAAGTTCAGAAATACAAAAATCTCTATTGAAAGAAAAGTTGCAGCATGATACTATAACCGTATAGACGGATATACAAATTTATAAATACGGATATATATACGGAATGTTGATGGAGGAAAAATCATGATTATAAGTGAAAGAATTTTTTATGTGATGGAGCAGAAGAACATGACCCAGTTGGAGCTTTCAAAAAGGACCGGGATTGCAACAAGTAATATTAGTGACTGGAAGAAGAAAAAGACAAATCCAAAAGCGGACTGTCTGTTGTCTATATGTGATGCATTAGAGATTACTCCCGAACAGCTTTTGACTGGAAAAGGAATTGATCCGGAATATAAAGATGCAGATATGGATTATAAAGTTACCAGGTCGGATATTAAGATTTTAAAGCAGATTCACAGCCTTGGAGATGCGCAGTATAAAAGATTGATGGCGTATATGAAAGCCTTGCAGAAGTTGGAACAGATGGAGAGCATAGTAGAGGATTAACCTGTGAAATCACAATTTGTGGCTTCACGATAATGGAACGATATAAGTAGCTTATAGAAATTGCAACCGATTTGTTTGGAGGAAGAATGGAAGAAACAAAAGAATTGATTACTACAGATGATATTCGTAGTAAAGTGTATATAATTCGTGGACAGCAGGTAATGCTGGATAAAGATTTGGCAGAAATTTATGGCTATGAAGTAAAAAAGTTAAATCAACAAGTAAAAAGAAATATAGAAAGATTTCCGGAAGATTTTATGTTTCGACTATCTAATAGTGAAATTGATTCCGTGAGGTCACAAATTGTGACCTCACGGAAAAAAGATTTTTTTGCTGGACAGGAAGGCGGACGTAGATATTTACCATATGCATTTACAGAGCAAGGAATTTATATGCTTGCAACAGTTCTTCGTGGAAAATTAGCGGAACAACAGAGTATATTTATTATGCGTACTTTTAGGGAGATGCGTCACTATATTAGGCAGAATCAGCAGTTTGTTACCAGAAATGAAATGGATCTTTTAACGGCAAAGGTTGGAACGATAACAGAGAGGCAGGACCGAATGGAGAATAAGGTAGATTCAATTCAAAAAGATGTGAATATCTTAGCAGATAATTTTATTACCGATAAAGACAAAAAGAATTTTGTGATTTATAAAGGTCAGAAGTTAGAAGCCGACATTGCTTACATAGAAATCTATCAGCAAGCAAAGAAATCAATCTATGTTGTAGATGATTATATGAATGCAAAGTCATTACAACATCTTTCTCAGAAGGCTGATGGTGTGGAGGTTGTTTTGTTCACAGAAAATGGAAAAGGTGGGAAGGGGTTTCTTACAAAATCTTTAGTGACAGATTTTCAAAATGAATATCCTTCTCTTCGAATTAAGCCTAATCCCGATTGCCACGACAGGTTAATTGTACTTGATTATGGTGAGGAGACAGAACTGGTTTATCACTGCGGGGCATCAAGTAAAGATGCAGGGAAGAAACTTTGCGCAATTAATCAAATTACAGAAAACGCAATTATTCATCCGGTAATAGATAGATTACTTTTGTTGCCGGATAAACAGATATAACTTCTCTTGATTATGAGGATAAGCATTATCAGCGAAGAAAAACAGATTTAGAGAACCATTTGTACAAGACTTATGATAAAATAGATGAAGCGGAGGAATTGCTGGTATCTGCAAAGGCTAAGAAACGCTCTCTGCTGGCAGATAAGATTACAGGGGATAACATTTACAAGGCACTCATTTTCTTTGATAAATTGTATGCTCAAATGAACGAAGCTGAGAAACGGGAGTTCCTGTCGCAGTTAGTGGATAATGTGCAGATTTATGAAGAACGCAAAGAGAATGGTCAGTGGCTGAAATCCATAGAATTTAAGTTGCCGATTATAGAAAAAGAGTTTACATTAAGTTTGGACAATGATACACAAAATGAGACGGTTGTCTTACTTTCAAAAGGCGCTAAAGGTCCGGTGGACCTTTGTCTAGCGCGGACCGAAGCGGAGCGGAGACAGCCACAGTGTACACCGGAGAAGGAAGATGCGATTATGCAGGCGTTTAGGCATTTTGGAATTATATAGATTGTGGATAAGCAGCATTATGTGTTGAAAATATAGTGAAATATGGGAAAAAGGACATTCCAGAACTGTAGAGTTTACAGGTCAGGGGATGTCCTTTTTCCCATATGGAAGTGTTCAATGGACAAGGTAATGATACTGAGAGATATTAAGACTGATAGGAATGATATCTATTTTATCTATTGTTACTTGTTCTGATTTCTCCATTCCCGTGGGGAGACACCATAAATATTTTTAAATGCACGGGAAAAATGAAGCTGATTTTCGTATCCGACAGCAGAGCCGACATCTGCAATGGATAAGGAAGTCAGCTTTAATAATTCCGTAGCCTTTACCATGCGGTAGTTCATAAGAAATTCCTGCGGGGAGCGGCCGATCGAGTTGCGGAAGATTTTTCCGAAATAACTCCGGTTGATGCCGCATACCGCAGCGATATCTTCAATCGAAATATTATTCTGAAAATTCTGTTCCATATAATTGATCGCTTCTTTTATATAATAATCACTCATGCGTCCGCTGGAGACCAGCTTTGTCGATTTTGCCGACTGTAGCAGATAATCCAAAAACAGATACAGATGCCCAATCAGATGGAAGGAGGATTCCTGCGGATGATTGACGATATAAAGCATTTCATCGGCAAGTTTTTCCCGTAATTCTTTGGAGTGTGAATGATAAATGGGCGCGTCTTTGCACAAATCTGTGACACTTAAAGCCTCTTTTACACGTAAGCCGTCAAATTCGATCCACATATATTCCCATGGAAGCTGTTCATCGGCAATGTAAGTATTGATCTGCCCCGGGAAAATCATAAATCCCTGTCCGCTTTTTACGGAATAGGTCTGTGTATCCCCGTTTGCATTGTCTGCCATGAGTGTTCCGGTTCCGGAAAGAATGTAGTGAAACAGGTAGTGGTTGCGTGTTGCAGGCCCGAATGAATGGCCGGGATCACACTGTTCATATCCAAACTGATACATGCACAGATCGATAAAATTTTCATTTGGAAAAATATTAAAAAATGTATTACTCATAAAACACTCCGTATATACCAAAATGCGATATTAGTATCTATTATAGCACAAAATATTGCATTTGGGTATAAAATTAAAAAAAAACGGATATTTAAGGATGCATAAAGGTATGTTATAATCAGATTATCAAAAAGGTAAGCGGATATATTTAAGAAAAGGAGAGAAGAATATGGCAAAAAGAAGTATTTTCCGTAGTGTTGCGGCTGTGCTCGCACTTGGCATGTGCATGACGGGGCTAGCCGGATGCGGAAGTGAAAAAAGGGCAGACGGGAAAACCGAAATCGAAGTGGTTTCCTACAAACCGGAAGCAGTTAAGGCATTTGAAAAAATTGAAAAGCGGTTCAATGAAACACATGATGACATCCATCTGACGATTTCATCTCCAAACGAAGCAATGACCATTTTAAAGACACGTTTTATCCGGGAGGATTATCCGGATATCATCGCAATCGGAGGAGACATCAACTATTCCAACTTTTTAGATGCAGATCTGTTTGATGATATTTCCGATCTGGATGAAGTCCAGACCGTAAAACAGGCATATCTTGATATGGATAAGGAACTGGAGTTTATTCCAAAGGATGGCACGTATGCACTTCCATATGCGGCAAACGCGGCAGGAATTTTATATAACAAAGATATGTTTGAGGAAAATGGCTGGAAAGTTCCGACCACCTGGCAGGAATTTACCACACTGTGTGATGAAATAAAACAGAGCGGAACACTTCCGCTGTATCTGGGCTTTAAAGATACCTGGACCTGTCTGGCTCCGTGGAATGCGCTGGCAGTCGGACTTACCGATTCGGATACCTGCAATCAGGTAAATATGGGAAATACCACATTTTCCGATACGTATGGACCGGTAGCAGAAAAGATGCGTGCGCTTTTGGATTACGCAGAAAAAAATCCGTATGCATATGGTTATAACGATGCATGTACAGCATTTGCCCGCGGGGAAGCTGCCATGTATCCGATTGGAAGCTATGCGATCCCGCAGATCAAATCGGTCAATCCGGATATGAATATCGGCTCTTTTACATTTCCTGCAAATGATGAGGAATCAGACAATGTATTAAATTCAGGAATTGATCTGCAGTTTTCCGTAATGAAATCATGCAAAAATAAAGAGGCTGCATATGAAGTTTTAAAATATCTGTATGACGATGAGACCATTCAGATTTATCTGGATGATCAGGGCGGAATTGCCTGCAAAGACGGGGATTTTGCAATTCCGGAAACACTCGAGGATATGCGTCCTTACATTGAAAACAACCGCATGGCAGATTATCAGGATCACCATTATCCGAGTGAGATGAGTGTGGATGCCATGATCCAGACGTTCCTGCTGGATACAAGCGACAATGCACAGGAAAAGTTTTTGAAAAAATTTGATTCCGACTGGAAGCGCTACAACCGGGATCTGATTCGGAAAGTACAGGATTATCAGAAAGAACAGGGGGATGCATAATGAAAAAGAAAATGTCAAACAGGGACAAAACATTTTGGGCGGTTATCATACCGGTTGTAATCTTATTTTTTGCATTCAATACACTTCCAATGATTAAAGGTGTGATTTACAGTTTTACCAATTATAAAGGATACGGAACTTACGATTATGTCGGGTTCCGGAACTATGCAGATCTGTTTACGGATTCCCGCGTGGGAAAAAGCTATTTGTTTACGTTTAAATATGCACTGGCAGGAACGATACTGGTAAATGTGCTAAGTCTGATCATGGCAGTTGGATTAAACAGTGCAATCCGTTTTAAAAGTGCACTGCGCAGTATTTATTTTGTACCGAATATTTTAGGAGGACTTGTCATCGGCTATATTTTCAGTTTTATTTTTACTTACATTCTTCCAACTGTGGGAAATGTGTTCCATATTGGATTTTTACAGAACAGTATTCTTGCAAGTGAAAAATACGCATGGATTGGTGTGCTGATTGTTGGTGTATGGCAGGCAGTTGCCATGAATACCATCATCTATATTTCCGGTCTGCAGACTGTACCGGAGGAAGTCTACGAGGCGAGCATGCTTGACGGAGCCAGTAAATGGAAGCAGTTCTGGAAAGTAACATTTCCACTGGTGATGCCGTTTGTGACGATCAATCTGGTACTGAGCACAAAGAATTTCCTCATGGTATTCGACCAGATCATGTCATTGACCAAGGGAGGTCCGGCACAGAGCACCGAATCCATCTCTTACCTGATTTATAAAAATGGTATGGATGGCGGACAGTTTGGATTCCAGAGTGCAAATGCAGTCATTTTCTTTATTGTGATCGTGGCGATTTCACTTTTCCAGATGACAGTCATGAATAAGAAGGAGGAGCAGCTATGATGAAAGAAAAAAAGAAAACAAACTGGGTACTTACGATTGTTCTGATTTTGGGGACGGTTACGGTATTTTTCCCGCTGTATATGGCAGTGATTATTGCGTTTAAGAAACCGAGTGAGATGACAAACGATGTGGCGGGTGCACTTTCTTTCCCGAAACAGTGGAGTTTTGAAAATTTCCGTCAGGCAATGGAAGTGACCGATTTCTGGCACTCTCTTGGAAACAGTTTACTGATCACACTGGTAACAATCGTACTGGCAATCCTGATCCACTCAATTGCAGGCTACGTGATTGGACGCGGCATGGCAAGAAGAAAAAGTTTCCGATTTATCTATCTGTATATTGTCAGCGGAATGTTTGTTCCGTTTTCCATCTTAATGATGCCTCTGGTAAAGCAGACGGCGCATATTGGACTTGGAAACCGCGCGGGTGTCATTCTGTTGTATCTGGTATTTTATATGCCAATGAACGTCCTTCTTTACAGTGGGTACTTAAAAAATATTCCGATAGCGCTGGAAGAGGCGGCAGATATTGACGGAGCAAGCACATGGACTACTTACTGGAAAGTGGTCTTTCCAATGATGATGCCAATGCATGCAACAGTTGCAATCCTGACAGCTCTTGGAACGTGGAATGATGTTATGACACCGCTTGTGATTATGTCTGGAACCGGACAGAATACGTTGCCGCTTGCACAGCTTAATTTCCAGACACAGTTTGGAACCAATTACAATCTGGCGTTTGCTTCCTATATTATGGCACTGATTCCAATCCTTATTTTCTATGTGATTTGTCAGAAACAGATTTTAAACGGTGTGGCAAACGGTGCAGTCAAAGGATAAAAATAAAACGAGGTGACTTCTATGGCAATTATATACAATCCAAATAAAAAAATATTTAACCTGCATACGGTGCATACAACTTATCAGATGCAGGTCGACCCACTGGGATATCTGCTGCATCTGTACTATGGAGCTAAAATAAACAGCCCCATGGATTATGTCTTAACCTATGCAGACCGCGGATTTTCCGGAAATCCTTATGCAGCGGGCATGGACCGCACCTATTCGCTGGATGCGCTGCCACAGGAGTATCCTTCCATTGGAACTGGGGATTACCGCAATATTGCGCTGAATATCAAAAATGAAAAAGGGGTGGAAAGCGCAGATCTGCTTTTTAAAAGTTATGAGATCCGAAGCGGCAAATACCAGTTACAGGGACTTCCGGCTGTCTGGGCAGACAAAGAGGAAGCACAGACACTGGAAATTGTCCTTGCAGACGAAAACGCACAGGTTGAGGTTCATCTGCTGTATGGTGTTTTGGAAGAAAACGATGTCATTACAAGGAGCGTCCAGATTAAAAATACGGGAACTGGGCAGATTACGATCGAAAAGGCAGCGGCAGCCTGTCTGGATTTTGTACAGGGAGATTTTGATGTCCTGCGGTTTTATGGAAAGCATGCCATGGAGCGCAATCTGGAGCGTACGCCACTGGGGCATGGAACCATTGCGTTTGGCAGCCGCAGGGGAACGTCCAGCCATCAGTATAATCCGGCAGTGATTTTGGCAGAAAAAGGAACAACAGAGACCGCAGGCAGCTGCTATGGAATGCTGTTTGTATACAGCGGAAATTTCTCCTGTGAGGCAGAAAAAGATCAGTTCAACCAGACGCGCCTGCTTCTCGGATTAAATGAAGAACTGTTTTCCTATCCGCTTGCGGAAGGAGAAACCTTTACGGTACCGGAAGTCATTTTGTCTTATTCGGCAGACGGATTGTCTGCACTGTCGCAGCAATATCATAACTGCATCCGCAACCATGTGTGCCGCAGCAAATATGTCCATATGCAGCGCCCGGTGCTGATTAACAGCTGGGAGGCAGCATATTTCGATTTTACGGGAGATACGATCGTGGATCTGGCAAAAGAAGCTGCTTCCCTTGGAATTGATATGGTAGTGATGGATGACGGCTGGTTTGGGAAAAGAAACGATGATAATTCTTCCCTTGGGGACTGGCAGGTCAATGAAAAGAAACTGGGGGGAAGCCTGGCAGAGCTTATTACCCGTGTGCATAATCAGGGGGTGAAATTTGGCATTTGGATTGAGCCGGAGATGGTCAATGAAGACAGCGACCTTTACCGGGCACATCCGGACTGGGCAATTCAGATTCCGGGGAAAAAGCCGGTGCGCTCGAGAAACCAGTTACTGCTTGATTTTTCCAGAAAAGAAGTGCGCGACTGTGTATTTGACCAGATTTGTGCCGTGCTGGATCAGGGAAAAATTGATTATGTCAAGTGGGATATGAACCGCAGTATGGCAGATGTCTATGCCGGAAATCTTTCCTATGATTATGTGCTTGGTGTCTATGATTTTATGGAGCGCCTGTGCAGCCGGTATCCGGATCTTCTGCTTGAGGGATGCAGCGGTGGCGGCGGCAGATTTGACGCAGGAATGCTTTATTATTCCCCACAGATCTGGTGTAGTGACAATACCGATGCAATCAACCGCACAAGGATCCAGTACGGAACGTCGTTTTTCTATCCGGTTTCCGTAATGGGGGCGCACGTTTCAGCGGTGCCGAACCACCAGACCGGACGGGTAACAAGTTTCCACACCCGAGGGGTGACGGCGATGGCTGGAACCTTTGGTTACGAATTAAACCCGGCGCTTTTATCCGATGAGGAAAAACAGCAGATCCGGGAGCAGATTAAAACATACAAGAAGTATGAAACGCTCATTAACGAGGGAACCTACTGGCGGCTGTCCGATCCGTTTATGGATGAAATTGCGGCATGGATGACGGTGTCAGAGGAACAGGATCATGCATTAGTCAGCGCAGTGCGTCTTAGGGCAGAGGCAAATCAGGCAGCCGTTTATGTCCGCCTGCGTGGGTTAAAACCGGATGCCGTGTATCTGGAAGAACAGAGCGGCAGACAGTATTCCGGTGCAGCACTGATGCATGCGGGAATTCCGCTTCCTCCGTTTACCAGAGAATATGAGGCGTATCAGTTTGTTTTTACAGAGCTGAAAGAGGCTGGAGCATTATACGAAAAAGTACAGAAATGGTGTGAGAGGAATACCAAAAATCGCATGGTCATCAGCATTTACGGGGGCTCCGGTTCCGGAAAAACAACACTTGCCACGGCATTGCAGCAGTATTTTTTAAATGACGGCAGGGGCTGTTACCTGCTCTCGGGCGATGATTATCCACACCGGATTCCAAAACGCAACGATGAAGAACGGCTGCGTGTGTATAAAGAGGCAGGGGAAGACGGACTGCGTGGATATCTCGGGACAAAGAAAGAGATTGACTTCGACCGGATCAATGAAGTGCTTGCGGCATTTCATGAGGGAAAAGATTCAATCACATTGCGGCATATGGGACGGGAAGATGGCGAGATTTCAGCGGAAGAAACCGATTTTTCCGGAATATCCGTATTACTTCTGGAGTGGACACACGGAGGCAGTGACGATTTACATGGTGTGGATCTGCCCGTCTTTCTGGAAAGTTCCCCGGAGGAGACCAGGGAGCGGCGCATCCGCAGAAACCGCGATGAGAATGCCGCAAGCCCGTTTATCTGCCGCGTGGTAGAACTGGAACAGGAAAAACTTGAAGTGCAGCGCAAAAATGCAGGATTAATCGTGGGAAAGGACGGAAGAGTTTATGAACAGTAAACCGATGCTCAATGCATATCCAGACAGCCTTGGAGGAAATCTGGGAGATATCGTAACATTGCTGAAAACTGAGGCTTTGCAGGATGTATTTTCTTCTTTTTACATTCTGCCGAGCCTGTACCATTCCGATCTCGACCGGGGATTTTCCGTGATCGACTATGACCTGAATGAGCAGCTTGCCGACCGGGAAGACCTTGACCAGTTAAAGAATATGGGAATTGATCTGAAACTCGATTTTATTTTAAACCATGCTTCCGCACAGTCCCCGCAGTTTCGGGATCTTGTGGAAAAAGGGGAGGCTTCTGCGTACCGCGATTTCTTCATCGATTGGAACCATTTCTGGGAAGGGCATGGAACCATGACGGAGGAAGGCTATATCCAGCCGGATGAAAGCTGCCTGAAGCAGATGTTTTTCCGCAAACCCGGGCTGCCGATCCTGATGGTGGAATTTTCGGATGGAAAAAAAGTGCCGTACTGGAATACCTTTTATCAGGAAGTGCATGGCAGACAGTATCTCGGACAGATGGATGTAAACATCCAGTCACCAAAAGTGTGGGAGTTTTATCGTGAAACACTGGAAAAAATAGCCTCTTACGGTGCGGCGATTGTGCGGCTGGATGCCTTTGCCTATGCACCGAAAACACCGGGAAAGAAAAACTTCCTCAATGATCCGGAGACGTGGGAACTTTTACAGAAGATCCATGCGCTGGCAGAACCTTTGGGACTTACGCTTTTGCCGGAGATCCACGCAGCGTATGATGAAAAAATATATGAGACACTTGCAGAAAAAGGCTATGCAACCTATGACTTTTTCCTGCCGGGACTGGTCATTGATGCGATTGAGAACCGGCGGGGAACGTACCTTGCGGCATGGGCGAAGGAGATTGTGGAAAAGAAGATCTCCACGGTCAACATGCTCGGCTGTCACGACGGCATCCCACTTCTGGACTTAAAGGGGCTGCTTCCGGAAGAGGAGATCCAGTCGTTAATTGACCGGATTGTATCCCGCGGAGGCATGGTCAAAAATTTACATGGACAAAAGAATCTGTATTATCAGGTAAATGCCACGTACTACAGTGCATTGGGAGAGTCGGATGAAAAAATGCTTCTGGCGCGGGCAATCCAGATGTTTATGCCGGGCAAACCGCAGATCTGGTATCTGGATCTGTTTGCCGGAAAAAATGACCATGAAGCGGTGCAGCGCGCGGGAGAATCCGGACATAAGGAAATCAACCGGACAAATCTTTCCACTGATCAGATCACGGAAGGGTTGAAAAAAGATGTGGTTCAAAAACAGCTTGCGTTAATCCGCATGCGAAATACCCATAAGGCATTTTCGGAAGGCGCAGAGGTAGCAATCTCCGGAGGGGAGAGGTCTCTGGAAATCCGCTGGAAATATAATAGTGCATTTGCAACATTATATGTAAATTTTGAATCAGGAACATATACAATAGTAGAAAGCAGATAGTTAAGTTGGGCTGTCGATTGTACATGAAACCTAAACTTTATAATGGAAGCTTTCATGAGAGAGTAATTCTGATAATAACCGTGGATTATATTTTTCATCAGTCAGTATTTGAACTGCATCATCATTGAGATGCAGATTGGATACTGACTTATTTGTATGTTCATGTAGTTCGGTTCGGCAAAGAAGATAATCGGTGCTTACTTGATAAAAGTCTGCAAGCGTCAGTAGATTGCCAAGTGACATATCTACATTTTCATCTTTCTCATAGTTGCCGAGTGTGGAACTTGGGATGCCGGTAGCATCAGACAATTCCTGCAATGACATTCTTTTTTCTGTGACTCTCAAATCTTTCAGCCGTTCCGGTAGGGTAAGCCTTGTGTGCATAGTACAAAGGAAGTGTGGGAAGCAGGTAATCGGAAGAAAGCAATAAGGACTTGTCAAAAAAATTTTTAAAAAAATAAAACCTGCCATAATATTATTCCGTCATATAAGTGAAAACAATAATAAAAACCGGTGGAACATCGGAGAAAAGAGGAAAATATTATGGCAAAAGAAAAAAGAAATCTTTATGAAGAAGTAGAATTTGGTAACGATTATGGTTATGCAATGCAGGTAAAACGGGAAGCGGAGACACAGTTATATGAGATTCAGAAAATCTGGGGACTGGCAATTGCCGGAACGGTCTGTGGAGGTATCGGAATGGTGCTGGCATTCCATCCGATTTTTATTATGATAGGATTTGTTATGGGCTGTGTTTGTTACAGCAAAGTGGGTGGTTTTGGAATAGCGGCAAAATGGGCATGGAACATTGCAAAATTTGGATGGTTTGTAGTCCCGTATTTTCCGATTGATTTGTTAGTCGGTGCCATTGCATTGTGTTTAGGTTTCCTTTCCTTATTTTTCCTGCCTTTTTTCGTGGTTAATCATATCAGAAAACAGGCACAGCAGAACCAGCAGCTGGCAGAGGCATTCCTGCATACATGCCAACAGAATGATGATGCAGCTGCATAGTTGTTCGTCAAAATACATATAAAAATTACAGATTATCAAAATATTTTGATATTTCATCCAAAAAAATTCTATTCTTTCCAGATTGGCTTGTGATTATAATGAATTTAGTCGATGAGACAGGTTCGGAGAAACCAAAATCAACAAATTGCAAACCAGGAGGAAAAAAGAATGAGAAGGAAAAAATTATTAACTGTATTGGTAGCAGCAACACTTGCATTATCCATGGTTGGATGTGGCTCTTCCGGAGGAAGCGGCTCTGGTGACTCAGGAAGCACCAGCAGCGTAGCAAACAAGGATAAACCACTTTGCTGGTTTAACCGTCAGCCATCCAACAGTTCCACAGGAGAACTTGACATGGATGCATTAAATTACAACAAAGATACCTATTATGTAGGCTTTGATGCAAATCAGGGTGCTGAACTGCAGGGACAGATGGTTCTTGATTATATCAAAGAAAATGCAGCGACCATTGACCGTAATGGAGACGGAGTAATTGGTTATGTACTTGCAATCGGAGACATCGGACATAACGACTCTATTGCACGTACCCGTGGTGTCCGTTCTGCACTTGGAACCGGAGTAGATGCAAATGGAGCAATTGATTCAACACCGGCTGGTACAAACGTAGACGGTTCTGCAAAAGTTGTTCAGGATGCAACACTGGATGTAGATGGAAAGACTTATACAATTCGTGAACTTGCTTCACAGGAGATGAAGAACTCTGCTGGTGCAACATGGGATGCAGCTACAGCAGGAAATGCAATCGGAACATGGACCGCATCTTTTGGTGACCAGATTGACGTAGTTGTTTCTAATAATGATGGTATGGGAATGTCAATGTTTAATGCATGGGCAAAAGATAACAAAGTACCAACCTTCGGATACGATGCAAATAGTGATGCTGTTGCAGCTATCGCAGAAGGATATGGCGGAACAATTTCACAGCATGCAGATGTTCAGGCTTACCTGACATTAAGAGTGCTTCGTAATGCATTAGATGGAGTAGACATTGATACCGGTATCGGTACTCCGGATGATGCAGGAAACTGCTTAACAGAAGGAGAAGATTACAGATATAGTGAAGAAGAAAGATCTTACTATGCATTAAATATAGCTGTTACAGCTGATAATTATCAGGATTTCACAGACTCAACCAAGGTTTATAGCAAAGTATCCAACCAGCTGGACGCAGGCAAGAGTCCAAGCAAGAAGGTATGGCTTGATATTTACAATGCTTCCGATAACTTCCTTAGCTCAACTTATCAGCCACTTCTTCAGAACTATGACAAACTTTTGAACCTTGAAGTAGATTATATCGGTGGTGATGGACAGACAGAGTCTAACATTACAAACCGTCTCGGCAACCCGGGTGAGTATGATGCATTTGCAATCAACATGGTTAAAACAGACAATGCATCATCTTATACATCACTTCTTTCAAAATAAGGTTATTGCCCGGAAGAAAACAGCATAGATACAGAAGGGCATCAGATAAAAATGGTGTCCTTCTTTTCAAAGAAAAGGAAGTAGAATTATGGCAGAGGATAAGAATAAATATGTCTTATCGATTAACGGCATGAGCAAATCGTTCGGAAGAAATAAGGTTCTGAATCATATCAATCTGAATGTCAGACCTGGAACAATCATGGGACTTATGGGTGAAAATGGTGCCGGTAAATCGACAATGATGAAATGTCTCTTCGGAACTTATCAAAAGGACGAAGGAACAATAATATTAGATGGAAAAGAAGTTAATTTTTCTGGCCCAAAGGATGCACTTGAAAATGGTGTCGCAATGGTTCATCAGGAATTAAACCAGTGTCTGGAGCGCAGTGTCATTGACAATATGTTCTTAGGACGCTATCCGAAGAATTCATTGGGAATGATTGACGAAGGAAGAATGAGAAAGGAAACCTCCGATTTATTCCGTAAACTTGGTATTACTGTTAATCTGACACAGCCAATGAAAAAAATGTCTGTATCACAGCGCCAGATGTGTGAAATTGCAAAAGCAATTTCTTATCATTCCAAAGTAATCGTATTAGACGAGCCGACTTCATCACTGACAGCACCGGAGGTTGCAAAACTTTTCAAGATGATGCGGCAGTTAAAAGAACAGGGAATTTCATTGATTTATATTTCACATAAAATGGATGAAATTTTTGAAATTTGTGATGAAATATCAGTTCTTCGGGATGGCAGCCTTGTTATGACAAAGGCAAGTAAAGATACCAATATGAATGAACTGATTTCTGCAATGGTTGGCCGTTCTTTGGATAACCGTTTTCCACCGGTAGATAACCAGCCTGGTGAAACGGTTCTTTCTATACAGAATCTTTCAACTAAGTATGCACCAAAATTACAGAATATTTCTTTTGATATTAAAGAAGGAGAAATTTTTGGACTGTATGGTCTGGTTGGAGCCGGTCGTACGGAACTATTGGAAACTATTTTTGGTATGCGTACCAGAGCGGCAGGAAATGTAATTTATAATGGAAAAGTAATGAATTTTACATCCCCGAAAGATGCAATGGATCATGGTTTTGCTTTAATTACAGAAGAACGAAAAGCAAATGGACTTTTCCTGAAAGCAGATATTACATTTAATACTACAATCGCCAATATGAATCATTATAAAAATGGATTCGCACTTTCCAATGATGATATGGTTCGTGCGACGGCAGAAGAAATTAAAGTCATGCATACAAAATGTATGGGACCAGATGATATGATTTCCAGTTTGTCCGGAGGAAATCAGCAGAAGGCAATATTTGGTAAATGGCTGGAGCGCTCACCAAATATATTTATGATGGACGATCCTACAAGAGGAATTGATGTAGGTGCCAAATACGAAATATATGAATTAATTATCAATATGGCAAAACAGGGAAAAACAATCATTGTTGTATCCTCTGAGATGCCGGAAATCCTTGGAATCACAAACCGGATTGGTGTTATGTCAAATGGACATCTTGCCGGAATTGTTAATACTAAGGAAACAAATCAGGAAGAGTTATTAAGACTCAGTGCGAAATATTTATAATCAGGAAGGAGCATTGGATATGGCAGACAGTAGTATTATTCTTTCATCCGCTGCAGAGGCAGAGCTTTTGAAGCCGATTGATGAATATGTAGGAAAAATACAGGCACAGATTGATGAACTTCGTAAGGATGGTTCAGATAAGGTGCGCAGCTTAAAAAATCACATTGCAATCGTAAAGGAAAATAAGAATTTAACAAAAGAAGAAAAGAGCAGAATGATTGCAAAGGACAAGGAAGCCTTAGAAAAGGCAAAAGCGGTGGAGTCTTCGAATAAAGACAAAGTATCAAAGCTTATCGCAGATGCAGAAGGTTATCTTGCAAAACATTATAAAAATGATTACTATCAGAAAGTTGCTGATAGCTGCAAAGCTGAGAAAGAAGCTGAAAATGCAGAATACAAAAATATATGTGCTTCCATCAAAGCAGAGCATGAGCAGAATATGAGCAGACTCAGCGATGCAGATGAGAAAAAAGACGAGAAGTATGTTTATAAGAATAAATTATTTGATGCCCAGATGGCACATGAGTCCAGACTTCAGGAGATTAAGGACAGAAGGCATGATGCATATGCACATAAGTATCATCTGATTGACTTACTCCGTATGTCAAGATATACATTTGCACAGAAGAGAGCACAGAAATTTGAAAATTACAAATATACCTTTAATACCACACAGTTCCTTTATAAAAATGGATTGTATATTGTCATTATTTTAATCTTCATTGCTTTATGTATTATTACACCGGTTGTAAAGAATACACAGTTACTGACAACGACAAACATCTTAAATATTCTGCAGCAGGCTTCACCAAGAATGTTCTTGGCATTAGGTGTTGCAGGACTGATTCTTTTAACAGGTACTGACCTTTCTGTTGGACGTATGGTTGGTATGGGTATGGTAACAGCAACCATCATCATGCATAATGGAATTAATACAGGTGGTGTATTTGGTCATATCTTTGACTTTACCGGTATCCCGGTTGCTGCAAGAGCAATTCTTGCATTGGCAGTCTGTATTGTACTTACAACAGCATTTTCTATGCTGGCAGGCTTCTTTATGGCGAAGTTCAAGATGCATCCGTTTATTTCAACCATGGCAAACATGCTGATTATTTTCGGACTTGTAACATATGCAACAAAAGGTGTTTCCTTCGGAGCTATTGATTCTGCAATCCCGGCTATGTTTATTCCGCAGATTGGAAAATTCCCGACAATTATCCTCTGGGCTGTTGTTGCAATTATCGTAGTATGGTTCATCTGGAATAAAACAACATTTGGTAAGAATCTGTATGCGGTTGGTGGAAATCCTGAAGCAGCAGCAGTTTCCGGTATATCAGTATTTAAAGTAACATTAGGAGCATTTATTCTGGCAGGTATCCTGTATGGATTTGGTTCCTGGCTGGAATGTAACAGAATGGTTGGTTCCGGTAGTGCAGCATATGGACAAGGATGGGATATGGATGCTATTGCAGCCTGCGTAGTTGGTGGTGTATCCTTTACCGGTGGTATTGGTAAGATTTCCGGAGTTGTAACTGGTGTACTTATCTTTACATCCCTTACATATTCCCTTACCATTCTGGGTATTGATACAAATCTTCAGTTTATTTTCGAAGGAATCATCATTTTGGCAGCAGTAACACTTGACTGTCTGAAATATGTACAGAAAAAATAAGTAATTCGTAATCAGAATCATTCACATATAATCACCATAGGCCGCCCGCTCATCGTCAGAGATGAATGGACGGCCTAAACAATATCAGGTATTCAGAAAAAGACATTTGTCTGATATAATAAGAGCAGGAGAAGAAAGAGCTGAAAGAGGAACGTCATATGGAAAAGTATAAAGTGATTTTAGTTGATGATGAAATAGAAGCAATCCAGGCAATGGAACATAAGATGGACTGGGATGGACTGGGCTTTGAGGTGTCAGGCAGTGCAACCAATGGAGTGAAAGCCCTGGAACTGGTAGAAAATATACAGCCGGATGTTGTGATAACCGATATAAAAATGCCTTATATGAATGGCCTGGAACTGGCGCAGAAGTTAAATAATGATTATCCAAATATACATATTATTATTTTTACAGGATTTGATGAATTTGAATATGCCAAAGAGGCAGTACATCTGGAAATTGAAGAATATATGTTAAAGCCGGTAAATGCAGTTGAATTATCTGACTGCATGGAAAGATTAAAAGAGACTTTAAACCGGGAAAGAGAAGAAAAATTAAATGAAAAAAAACTGCAAAATTATTTCCAGGATGCACTTCCGGTGCTAAGGACGAATTTTTTTGTTTCGTTAATTGAAGGCAGGGTAAATGAGACAGAATATGAGAAATTTTTATCTGCCTATCAGATTCCACTGGAGGGACCCTATTATTGCAGCGTGGTATTTCATACTTCAGAGCACCATGTGCCGGAAGGAATGAATCCATTGTTGTTATCCATGTCTGTCGAGCATGAAATAAAGGAAAGGATTGCATCAGAACTCAACTGTCAGGAATTTATGTATCTTGGGAATACAGTTTTGATAGTATCGCTTGATTCAGAAGATAAGGCAACAGAACTGACAGATTTTTGCGATAGATTCTGCAGATGGGCGAACCGTGTGATTGGTGCAGTTGTAACGGCTGGTGTTGGAAGATATTGCGATAGTCTTTTGAATATCAGTAATTCTTATGAAGGTGCAAGAAAAGCAGTATCCTACCGGGTTCTTTATGGAACTGCAAGGGCTATAAATATTGCGGAAGTAGTTCCACGGGAGCAGACGGTAGCCGTACAGTCAGAAGATACGAAAATGCATGAGTTGTTTAAAACGATTTATCTTGGAAATGTAAAAGACATTGAGTCAGCAGTAGAGAGGGAAGTGGAAAAACTTCATAAAAGTGCTGCCACAGTAAATCAGTATCATTTATCAGTTATGGAGATGGTAGGTGCTTTTTACCGGTTCTGCGCCAATAATTTTATGGACTTTAATGATTTCTTTGAAGAAAAAGAAAATCTCTATGAAAAGGTGCCGGAACTGGATAAAGCAACTCTGATGAAGTGGATGAAAAAAGCAGCAGTGGCAATTAGTGAAAAGTTGAAAAGTGCAAGAAATAATACTTCAAGGCGGCTGATTACAGATGCAAAGAATGTTGTGGCAGAGCGTTATATGGAACCTGATTTTTCCCTGGATACGGTATGCTCAGTGCTTGGTGTATCCAATTCGTATTTTTCAACGATATTTAAAAAAGAAACCGGGAAATCCTTTATTACATATCTGACGGATTACCGGATGGATGTCGCAGTCAGGCTTATTGTAGAAACCAATGATAAAAGTTATGAAATTGGAGAAAAAGTAGGGTATCTGGACGCAAATTACTTCAGTTATGTGTTTAAAAAGAAATTTGGAGTATCTCCGTCAAAATACAGAAAATCACCAGAATAGGAACATGGAGAGGTATGAATCAGAAAAAAAACAGAAAGAAAAAGCACGAAAAAAGGAATACAATTCAAAATATGATGCAGAATATTTCAGCCTGGATGGATATACAGTCACTGCTTATGACAGTTCTTTCTGCCATGACCATTGTTACAACAATAGTTATGGGATTACTGATTTATAGCCGTTTTAAAATGTCAGTAAAAGAAACAGCAATTTCCAATGCAGAAAGCCGGATAGAGAGTACAGTGGATCAGGTAAATAATGAACTGCGGAATATGAGACAGATTTGTAATGCTGTTAATTATAATATCGTACAGGAATATGATATTTCTGACCAGGAATTCAGCAGGCAGTTCAGTCTGTTGTATGAAGTAAATAATGATAAGCTGCAGAGTATGGCCCTTTATGACAGTGATGGGAAAATTATTGCAGCAGAACCAGTAGCTACCAGAGAAAAGAATCAGAAAGTAACAGAGCAGGATTGGTATAAAAGTGCTACAGATGAGATAGAAAATATACATATATCAACACCCCATATTCAGGATTTGTTTGGGAATGAGACATATCAATATAACTGGGTGGTGTCTTTAAGCAGCCTGGTGGATATGAATCATGGTGACACTCCGGACAGTGGAGTATTGCTGGTTGATATGAAGTATTCCATGATAGAAGAGGTTTTAGATAACCTGAATGAAGCAGCGGGAGAGACGTATTATTATTTATGTACAGATGATGGAGAAATTCTTTATCACCCAAGAAAAGCAGAAATAGACAGGGGATTTTTTACAGAAGATAGCAGTACAGCTGCTGGTTATGCAGATGGTACATATGAGATTTCTGTGAATGGGGTAAAAAGTAATATAGTAGTGAACAGTCTATCTTATACCGGATGGAAACTGGTAGGAGTTGTACCGGAGGGTGTGCAGACGGCAAGCATTAATAAGTTCCGGTATTATATAATTGCCACGGCAATTATTCTTCTGATGATGCTTTTTGTTGTGAATAAAATTATGGCAAAAAAGATTTCAAAACCGATTTTGAAATTGGATGAATCCGTAAAGTCTTATGAAACAGGAGAAAAGACTGAAATATATATAGGGGGTGCTTCGGAGATAAGGCATCTGGCATATTCTGTCCAGAATTCATATAAGCAGATAGAACAATTGATGGAAGAAATTATCCGGCAGCAGAATAAGCGGAGAAAAAGTGAAATGGATGCACTGCAAAGCCAGATTAATCCACATTTTCTTTATAATACACTGGAATCCATCACCTGGATGGTAGAGGCAAATAAGAATGAAGAAGCTGTTTTTATGATTTCGGAACTGGCAAAACTGCTTCGCATCAGTCTTTCAAAAGGAAAAACAGTGATAAGGATTTCGGAAGAATTACAACATAGCAAAAGTTATATGAATATACAGCAGATTCGTTATAAAGACCGTTTTCAGGTGGAATTTCTGATTGATAAAAACGTAGAGGAATGCTGTACTGTAAAACTGGTAGTACAGCCATTGCTTGAAAATGCAATTTATTATGGAGTAGGAAATATGGATGAAGATGAGGGCGGCAAAATTATTGTCCGCGGTGAGCAGAAAGGGAATGATATTTTCCTGTCGGTAGAGGACAATGGAATGGGCATGAGCCAGGAAGTGGTTGATAATCTTCTGACAAATAGTGAAAAAGTTCCAAAGCATGGTTCGGGAGTTGGGCTTATCAATGTGCATACCAGAATACAACTGATGTTTGGCAAAGAATATGGATTAAAAATTTACAGTGAGCCGGATGAAGGAACAAAGGCTGTAATACATATCCCGGCAATTCCCTATTCAGAGGAAAAACGTGGAGAACTTGAAAATCAGAACAGAAAAAGAGAGAGGGTAGAAGATGAAAAAAAATAAGATTACCTTTATCCTCACAGAACTGATGCTTATTGTACTGGCTGCATTTTTTATAATCAGGATTTTTTCAGATAATGAGTCTATGAAAAGAGTTGCGGTTATTGTGGAAGATTCCGGAGATAAGAGATGGGATGCATTGCTGAATGGGTTAAAACAGTCTGCGGAAAATAATAATCTGCATCTGATCATTTGTAATACAGATTTAATTGAAAGCATAGAGGATGAAGAAGAACTGATTAATGAACAACTGCAGAATAATGTAGATGCATTTGTAATCTGTCCGGCTCCGGGAAAAGAAACAAAGACTATGCTAAACCGGCTGCAGGGAGAGAGACCGTTTATACTGATTAATGAGGATACCTACGCAGAAGAGCCATCTGGTTATGCATCGGTAAAACCGGATAATTATAAGATTGGTCAGATGCTTGCGGAGCGGTTAATACAGGATGATGAAGAACAACTGGAGAATAAAAAAATCGGTGTCATTCTTGGAAAGGCAGAGACAGAGGAAAGTGTGGACAGAATTGCAGGGTTAAAAGATGGACTGGAGGGAAGTGGTTGTGAAATTTTCTGGGAGTACAATTATGCCAGGGGAAACCAGAACACCAGTGAGATTATTGCATCTAAGAAACAGGTGGATTATCTGGTAATTCTGGACAATTGGGCATTAGAAGAAGTGGGTGAGGCTGCAGAAGAAAATAAGTATCACGGTGCAAAGATTTATGGAGTTGGAAGCAGTGAAAAAGCAATTGTGTTATTAGATAATCAGAATATAGAATGTCTTGTCGTACCGGATGATTATGAGACGGGGTATATGAGTATGAATGAGATTGCAAAAAAGCTAAGGCATTCCTTTTACAAAATGAACAGTTGTGAAACAGAAGTCAGAATAATCAATAAAGAAGATTTGTATTCAAAAGATCTGGAAAGGTTTTTGTATTCATATGAGTAGAACAAGAAGAAGGACAATGGCGGTTACGGTAACACTGATAATACTGATACTGGTGCTGCCCGGATGCAATCAGAAGACAAAGCGGATAGAAAATACACTGAGGGTGAGTGTAGTTACCTATACGCATGATGACCCGTTTATCAATGCCATGGTGGATGACCTAAAGGAAGAGTTAAAGAAGCGGGAAACAGAAGAACGGAAGATTATAACATCTGTCAGAAGTGCAGATAATGATCAGAAAGCGCAGAATGAAATTGTAGAAGAAATGATAGATGCCGGGTGTGATATTTTATGTGTAAATCTGGTTGACCGAACGGATCCGACAACCGTTATCAGACTGGCAAGACAGCATGATATCCCTGTCATTTTCTTTAACAGAGAACCGGTTCCGGAGGATTTGTCGCAGTGGAATCAACTATACTATGTGGGATGTGAGGCAAAACAGTCCGGCGAGATGCAGGGAGAAATTGCAGCAGATTATATAAAGAATCATCCTGAGGTTGACAGGAATCAGGATGGGAGAATTCAGTATATTTTACTGGAGGGAGAGGCTGGACATCAGGATGCCATCAGCCGTACAGACAGTTCAGTAAAGACACTGATAGAACAGGGAATCAATCTGGAAAAACTGAGCTACCTGTTTGCGGACTGGAACAGGGGACAGGCGGAAAATAGAATGAATCAGATTATCAGTCAGTATGGGACCGAAGTGGAGATGGTTATTTCCAATAATGATGAAATGGCATTAGGGGCAATTGAAGCTTATAAAGATGCCGGTTATAATCGGCAGGAGTGGCCGATTATATTTGGCATTGACGGATTGGAAGATGCATTAGAGGCAATACAGAATGGAACCATGCAGGGAACCGTATATAATGACAAGGAAGACCAGGCTGAAGAAATGGCAAGGCTTGCAGTGGACATTTACGATGGAAAAAATCAGGAAGTACAAAGTCTGCAGGAAGAAAAATATTATGTATCCCAGTATCGTAAAGTTGACATCAGTAATGTTGAAGATTTTATAAAATAGTGACGAAGAGGAAATATTATGCAGGAAGATTCAAAGTGGCTGAATGATTTTTATCAGGAAGTTAATGCTGGAAAAAGAATGGAACTATGGCAGAAGCATGGGTGCACGGAACAGACAGAAGGAGACACTTTCCGGGAGCAGCTTTTATATGCACGATATGGAAAGAAGAAAAAGAAAGAGGATACCTTTATTGGTTATCTGATGCAGATGAAATATCTTTCGGAAAGTACCGGAGTAGATTTTTCGGGACAGCGGAAGAAACAGGCAGTTGAAATCATAAATGGGTTATATCTTCTGGATGTAGAGAATCGAAGCCGGGTGGAACAGGAGATACTTCAGGCAGAGCTAAAAAATACATTTCTGACATTTATGGATGTGAGTAAAAAGGGGAGAGGATTCACCTCTTTAGTATTTGGAATGGGACAGCTGTCGGAGGAAGGAATTGCTAAAAAAATTGCAGAGCAGATAAGTGCAATTGCATTTACAATGCCACATAAATTTCATATGGACAGGGAATTTGCAGTTTTGCAGAAAGCTGCGTTGGAAGCATTCCGGCAGCAATACCCTGAGCGGGAGCATTTTCTGATGAAATAGCTGCGGACTTCTATCGGACAATAGCTGCAAAGAGTATTTTTGCAGCTATTGTCGAAAATTGACAAAAATCGTGAGAATAAATCAAATGAAAAGTGTGAATGTTTGACAATTTTGTTGAGAAATAATATCATTAACGAATAGACAAATATGGGATATTATTTGTTGAAATTGAAAAAGGTAATGTATGAGTATAAGTAAAGGGTGGTGCTTGAAATGAGTCTGGTTTTTACCAATGACAACTGTATTGGGTGTAACAAATGTATTCGCGTGTGTCCTTGTCCGGGGGCATGTGTGGCAGTAACAGAAGAAGATGGAACAGAGCGGATTCAGGTAGATCCGGCAAAGTGTATTGGTTGTGGTGCATGTATGGATGCCTGCAAGCATGGTGCAAGAGAGTTTGAAGATGATACGGAGCAATTCTTTGCAGACCTTGCAAAAGGTGAGAAAATATCCATACTATTAGCTCCGGCGTTCAAGGCAAACTATCCTGAAGATTATGAGAGGGTATTGGGAGGATTAAAGAATCTTGGAGTGAACCGTATAATCAGTGTATCTTTCGGTGCAGACATTACAACCTGGGGATATCTTAATTATGTAAAGAAATACAACTTTACCGGTGGAATTTCCCAGCCATGTCCGGCAATTGTGGGATATATTGAACACTACTTACCGGAACTTCTTCCAAAGTTATTCCCGGTACACAGTCCGATGATGTGCAGCGCAATTTATGCAAAACAGGAGATGGAAATTACGGATAAACTGGCATTTATCAGTCCATGTGTTGCAAAATGGTCAGAGATTCATGACCCGGATACAGAAGGCTATGTATCGTATAATGTGACATTTGATCATTTGATGAAATATGTAAGAGAACATAATATATCAGGCACATTTGCCAGTGATGAAATTGAATATGGACTTGGTTCCATCTATCCGATGCCGGGTGGCTTAAAGGAAAATGTATACTGGTTCTTAGGGGACGATGTATATATACGCCAGATAGAAGGAGAGAAGCATACATATCGTTATTTAGAGGAGCATAAGGAAGAAATTGCAAAGGGCATGAATAAGGAATTATTCATTGATGCATTAAACTGTGGCATGGGTTGTATTTATGGAACCGGTGTCGAAGAGGAAATTGCAAGAACAGATACAGCTTTATATAATATCCATCAGATACAGGAGAACTGTAAGAAGAATACGAAGAACAGTGCCTGGTCAAGAAAACTGACTCCGGCACAGCGGCTTGCAAAATTAAATAAGCAGTTCTCAAAATTAAACCTGGAGAATTATCTTAGAAAATATACAGACCGCTCCGAAGAGTGCAATTATAAACTTCCGTCTACAGAGGAACTGAATCAGATTTATGATGAGATGGGCAAGAAGACTAAGGAAGCAAGATGCATTGACTGCGAATGTTGTGGCTATGAAAGCTGTGAAAAGATGGCATTTGCTATTTATAATGGCTTCAATAAGAAGGAAAATTGTATTCATTTTGTAAAGGATACCGTAGAGGAAGAGAAGAAGAGAGCATTAGAACTTGCTGATGAAATCAAGGCAGAAAAAGATGCAGTGGAGAAACAGCAGGAGAATATTAAAACAACGGTGGAGACAGTCAATGACTTGTTTGTATCACTCTATGATTCTGTGGATGATATGGTGAATGGAAACGAAAGTAATGCGACGGAATGCAGTGCAGTATCAGAGGAAATTGGTAATGTGTCTGAATTCTGTGAGAAGCTGACTGGCAGAATGCAGGAGATTGATATGCTGTTGGAATCTATGGCAGAGAATAATCAGGAAGTAGTCTCCATTGCTGCACAGACTAATCTTCTGGCATTGAATGCCAATATCGAAGCAGCCCGTGCAGGAGAGGCGGGAAGAGGTTTTGCAGTAGTTGCAGATGAGATAAATAAACTGGCCATGAATTCCAAGGATACGGCATCCCGGAGTACAGAGAGCCAGGCAAAGGTAAAAGAATCCATTGCGGAGATTATCAAAGATGCGGATGAGCTGGCAAATGTTGTAAATGATACCGGCAACCGGATTCAGAATCTTGCTGCAGCAACGGAGGAGATTGCAGCATCGTCCAATGTGATTTTAAGTGCCGCAAATAGTGTAAAGAGCACGTTGGAACAATTATAAAAATGGTTTACAGAATCGCAGATGAGAAATCATCCGGTTGCATTCTAGCTTTCATTGGAGTATGATTGCGTTGGTATGGAACAGGTCAGTTCCTACGAATATAGATGCACAGGAGGAGAAAGACATCATGAAAATGAAAACCAGACAAATTACAGTTACTGCAATTATGCTTGCAATCTGTATTGCAAGTCAGTTCTTTAAGAACTTAAGTGTATACATAACGGGTCCGATTATCAATGCAGCATTAATTTTAACCGTATTATATGCGGGACTGGCATGCGGAATTATTTTAAGTATCATTACACCGGTTACTGCATTCTTTATTACCGGAAGCCCGGTAATGGCAGCCATTCCGGCAATGTTTCCATGCATTATGGCAGGAAATGCCATTCTGGTGCTTTGTGTAGCGTTGCTTAAGGGTAAGCTTGGTAGTAAAGCAGGATTCCCGGTTTCTATTGTAATCGGTTCTATCTTAAAAGGATTATTTATGGGAGTTGTAATTTCTCTTATTATCTTACCGAACATGCTACCGGAGAAAATGGCACCAATGTTAAAGGTATTGCAGCTTCAGTTCTCACTGACTCAGGTAGTTACCTCACTGATTGGTGGAGTGTATGCATTTATTATTGCGGCAGCATTAAGAAAGACTTCATTAGGCAAGCAGGATTAGTAGCTTGAAATGCTGCAAAAAAGCTGGGTGAGATAAATTTCTCATATTTTGAAACGGATGTAGACTGCACAGAATCTATCGTTTTCTTTATAGTGTTTTTATAATACGAAGAAAGGAAGGATAGATTTATGAAAATGAAACGTGCTTTAAAATGTATTGGTGCAGTGGCACTGGCAGCATCCCTGATGATGGTTCCGTCCATGATTCCGGTGCAGGCATCAAATGGACCATGCATGGAAGGAGAGTTTGCATTTGCCAATATTCAATTGAATGATACGGTTGTATTTTCCACCAATGAGAAAAATACAGTGGACGGAGCGTCTTATGACCAGGCAAGCAATACGCTGACCTTAACCAATTATGACCATCCGGATGTTGCACTTTATACCAACATGATGGGAGACGATTTTAAATTGAATCTGGTAGGCAGTAATAAGCTGCAGAATCTTGGAATCTGGCATGGCGGCTGGGGCGGCTCCCTGACAATCTGCGGTTCCGGAAGCCTTACCGTCAATGAAAACAGAAAGAACCCGGATGGTATTGAATTATTTGCAGAAGGCGGCAAGTCGCTGCTGACGGTTTCCGGGGACAGTACAGTAACGGTATATCGTGGAACTGACGGATGTCCGTTTGGTTCATCCTGGAATTATACGTCATCACCGATTGTGGCAAAGGGACAGGTTAATGACATGAAGATTCAGGCAGAGCATCCTTTTGAAATGATTCAGGTATATGGTGGTTATTTTGGAACTGATATCAGTCCGGTTCAGAGTGATGTGTATACAAAAACCGGAGAAGAAGGCCGGTTTGTTATAACAGAAGTAACCGATATGTCCGGAAATAAGACCTACCGGATTGAAAAATTGCAGGAATGCACTACGCTGGGTGCAGAGGTAGCAATAACTGTAGAAGATAAGCTTACGGATATTTCGGCATATACAGCAAATGGAGAGATAGCAGCTTATTATTCCACTACGATGGCAAGTGGAGGAAGTGATGCCTGTCTGGTAAAGAAACAGGATACGGGAGATACCTTTATTTATAGAGGAACCTATTATGAGGCTGGTAATTCTTACCGGATTCTCTGTCCGATTCTTATGAGTTATACGGATTATAATACACAGGAAACCAGATATCTTATGGACGCAGCACATCCGGTTATGAAAGAGCTTGTAGAAAACATGGCGCTTGCGGAAGATACCTTACCGGCTGGTTATGAATTTGAAGGAAAAGAAGTAGAGAATGTTTACAATGTATATTCCAAGGCGGATGTGATTTCCTTTACACCGAAGCAGGTTGTAGTGAATGGCGTAGTGGATGTAACAGATGGAGATACCGCTATTTCCGACAATGGATTCCGGCAGATATTGGCAGAGAATCAGACAAAGGACATTGTCATCAAATCCAATGATGAGCTTTCCTTTACCTTTGGAAAAGGAACCATGTCAGCCGTTGATCATGTTTCCAGCTATGATTTTGGAGTAAATATTGTAAAAGATTACAGTGAGCTGGGTACACTTCCAAGTGCAGTCAATAAGAATATTTTCATTGAACAGATTAAGTATAATTATTCCGGACAGCTTCCGGCAGAAGCACAGATTCGTATTTTTGTGGGAACCCAGTATGCCGGAAAGACCTTATATTACAGCCGGTTATTTGACAATGGAACGATTTTAAATATTGATGCGGGAGTAGTAGATTCAGAAGGATATCTGACCGTAAAACAGAATCATTGCTCTACTTATCTTATTACCACAGAAAAGCTGGCAGATACGGCTGCCACAGGAAATGATGGTACAACATCCGGAAATGGCGGTACAACTTCCGGAAGTGACAGTACAGCTTCCGGTGGTGCGGCTGGAACAGCAGCAAATGCATCAACAACAGCAAATAGCCAGCCAACCGTAAAGACATCCGGTAAACCAAAGACAGGTGATAATTCTGCAATTGCAGTTTGTATGACATTGATTGCAGCAGGTTGTGGAGGAATGTTTGTTTTCAGAAGAAAGAAAGCAACTGAAAATGAATAATCAGAATGGAATAAACAGAACAGAATAATTAGAACAGAAAGGACAGGCATTGTATCAGAGCCTGTCCTTTTATAATGCCGGGAATTTATAGCTCACCCGCAGAAAGCCGGCTGTCAAAAGAATTGTACAATCATCTTATTTGCCGTATAATAAAAAATAATATAGTAGAAAGAAGCGATAATATGCGCATACAACTTGCAGCTACCATTCGTAAATATGATAAGAAAAATTTTCCAAAGGATATTTTGGCCGGTATTATTATTATGGCAGTTTCCATTCCGATAGCTATGGGTTATGCACAGATTGCAGGACTTCCGGCAGTCTATGGTCTGTATGGTTCCATTTTCCCAATTCTGATATTTGCACTGTGTTCGACTTCACCACAGTTTATTTTTGGCGTAGATGCGGCACCGGCAGCCTTAATCGGTTCGGCACTGGTGGGACTTGGTATTGAGAGTGGAAGCAGTGAAGCAATTGCAGCAGTGCCGGTACTTACTTTCTTTGTGGCAGTCTGGTTATTGGCGTTTTATTTTATGAAAGCAGGAAAACTGGTGAACTATATTTCGGCACCGGTTATGGGTGGATTTATTACCGGAATCTGCACCACGATTATTCTGATGCAGGTACCAAAGTTAATGGGCGGTACCGCTGGCGTTGGAGAACTCATTGAGCTGGTGGAGCATATCGGGCAGACGAAGGTGAATCTGCCATCACTGATTTTAGGCGGCATTTCCCTTCTGATACTTCTTGTATCGAAGAAAGTAATGCCGAAATTTCCAATGGCAGTGCTTTTAATGGCAGCAGGAGCAGTAATGACAAAATTTTTTCCGGTGAGGGAATGGGGAATCCAGACGCTGTCTGCAGTAGAACCGGGACTTCCACAGTTTGTGATTCCGGATATCCGCATGCTTCCGATGAAAGAGGTAGTAACTATCAGCCTTTCGGTGGCAGTGGTCATTATGGCAGAAACGCTTCTGGCAGAAAATAATTTCGCACAGAAGAATGGATATCGAATTAATGATAATCAGGAAATTTTTGCATTCTCCATGGGAAATTTCCTGGCAGCATTTACAGGCTGCTGTCCTATTAATGGCTCTGTTTCAAGAACTGCAATGGGAGAACAGTATCAGAGTAAGACACAGCTGACCGGAATCATAGCCGGTTTATCCATGCTGGTATTGCTGCTTTGCGGAACCGGATTTATCGGCTATCTTCCGATTCCGATGCTGACGGCAATTGTAATTTCTGCATTACTTGGGGCAACGGAATTTGAGCTTGCTGCAAGATTGTTGAAGGTCAGCCGTACAGAATTCTTCATTTTCTTAGGAGCATTCTTTGGCGTGCTGATGCTTGGAACCATCAATGGCGTTTTGATTGGCATTATACTTTCCTTTACTGAGATGATTATCCGTACTGCCAAGCCATCAAGATGTTTTCTTGGAATCCAGCCGGGACATCGCCATTTCCGGGATTTAAAAGAAAGTCATCAGATACATGCGATAGAAGGCGTTCTGATATACCGGTTCAGCAGTAATCTCTTTTTTGCTAATGTGCAGATGTTAAAGCGGGACATTGAAGACAATATAAAAGAGGATACGAAGGCAGTCATTTTAGATGCCAGTGCTATCGGCTCCATGGACATTACAGCGGCGGATCAGTTGGAAATGCTGTATCAGGGTCTTAAGAAACGGGGTATCTGTTTTTATATTACAGAACATATTGCAGATTTGAATGAACAGATGCGAAAGCTTGGTCTGGGACACATCATAGAAGAGGGCAGCGCAAGAAGAACAATACATATTGCTTTAAAGGATATGGGTTATGAACGCCCTTATCCGCTGGAGGGCGGTGTAGACAATAGACAGCGCAGTGCCTCAAGAAAGCGGGCGGATAACCGGGTGCAGGAATTTGTCTGGGCATTTGGTTCGGAAACTGAAGATGCTATAGAGCGGCAGATTGTGGCACAGATAGAACAGCTGAAAAAGACAGGAGATGTGGAAAAGCTGTTACATGGAAGCTGGTCCCATATGGAAGAACTGGACGAAGATGAGTGGCTGGAGCATTTAGAGGAACATTTGAAAGAGATTGTTAATATTTCCGGTAAAGATGAAAGAACGCTGGCTATGCGGTTAGAGGAACATCGACGGGAAGTACATGAGCGTATTGCAAAGGAACATCCGGAACTGGCAGAGCGCTTTAAAGAACGCCGGCATGCGTTAGACGAACATCTGAAGGAACGGAGACCGGAGGTTTATGCGCTGGTAGAGGACTTAAGGGAAAAACGGACTTCAGGAAAGATTTAATTAGGCAGAGACATCTTGTTTTTTCGACAAAATTTGCAGGAACCAGTCTGATAAGCTGAAACAGATTGGAAGGTATTATGCGGGATGAAAAAGGAAAAGCAGGAAAAAAAGGTTTTTACGGTATTAATTGTATGTATTGTGGTTATGGCTTTGATATTTGGATGGATGTCAAAAGACCTTGGGGGTTCAAACCAATACATTGATAAGAACAGCAAACAGAGTTTATCTGAACTGATGGAACAGATGGAGCGTGCTTACCGGAATCGTCTGGAGATTACTTATGAACAGATAGATTCTATTGAAAAATATATGTTCGGGGATGGGGAAAGGGAAGCAGAACTGAAAGATTACCAGAACTATTTTGACTCTATGGAAAGTAATATGGTGCGGGATATTGTCTTTGTCAATGATGAAGGTGAATATCTGTGTATGCGTGGACTGAATGGCAGGATACAGATGCAGGATGGATTGTCGGAATTATTTGGTGAGAATAAAGGAATTGCCCAGTACTGCACCTGGAAGGATGGAGAGGAAATCTTTATAATTGCAAAATCAGTAGATTCTTTTTTGGTCAATGGGGAAGAATATGAAGCAATTGCATTTCTCTTCCGGCCACAGATTATTAACGATCTTTTTGTAACGTCTGCTTATAACGGACAGGCTAATATCTATGTCATGGATGAAAACGGAGAAGTGGCATACGCAAGCATTAATAATGAGCCGGGTGAAGTAACCATAAATTATAATCTGTTTGATAGTTACCATGAACAAAAGATTATGAATAAGAAAGATTATGAAAAAGTGAAGTCGGACTATGCAGAACGCAGCTCCGGGTGTATAACTCTGGAACGTGAAAATGAGTCCGACTATTTTTCGTATCGTGCATTAAAAGGAACACAGTATATGATAGCCTGTGAAGTGGACAGTACGATTGTGCAGAATGTACTGGCAGATTATCAGATTATGATGCTGCATATCTGGCTGACAGTGACCTGCATTATCATTGCAATGCTGGCAGCACTGGGTATCAGTATTCTATGGATTTATAATGAAAAGAATAAGGTAGCTTACGCGAGACGAACTGCAATGCAGCAGGCAGAAGCAGCAGAGAAGCTGGAAGAAGTCAATACTGCATTGGAAGAGACGGTGCAGTTTGCAAATACGGCAAAAGCAGAGGCAGAGCGTGCCAATGAAGCGAAAAGTGTATTTTTATCCAATATGAGCCATGATATGCGGACTCCTTTAAATGCGGTTATGGGACTGGCTACACTGATTTCAAGAGATGCTGAAAATTCGGATTGTGTCCGGGAATATGCAAGAAAACTGACTTATTCAGGGGAACATCTGCTTGGACTCATTAATGATGTCCTTGATATGTCGAAGATTGAGGCCGGTAAAACGGTCCTTAATATTACGAACACGAATATTGCTGAACTGGTGGAAGAACTGGATATGATCATCCGTTCACAGACCAGAGAGAAGAGGCAGGAATTCATGATTCATGTACATCGGATAGAAACAGAAGAAGTGGAAGCAGATAAATTACGTCTGAAGCAGATACTGCTGAACATTTTATCCAATGCAGTAAAATATACCCCAAAGGGCGGTAAGATAGTATTTGATATTACAGAAGTACCAAAGAAAAAGGGAAGCTTTGCACAGTATCAGTTCCGGATCAGTGATAATGGACAGGGGATGGGTGAAGAGTATCTTAAGAATCTTTTTGATCCATTCAGCCGGGAAGTGCAAAGCACTGTTAATCCGGTTTCCGGAACGGGTCTTGGAATGCCAATTGCCAAGAGCCTGGTGGAGTTAATGGGTGGAAGCATTCATGTGGAGAGTAAGCTTGGAAAAGGAACTACTTTTGAGGTGATTTTGAATTTCCGGAAAATAAAGTACCAGGAGAAGGTTAACTGGTGGAAACTGCAGAAGATAAGCCAGGTACTGGTGGTTGATGATGAGAGTGAATCAGGAAGATATATTATGGATACGCTGCATCCGTTTGGGATTGATGTGCAGACAGCAGATTCCGGCGAAATGGCGGTTCATATGGCAGAACAGATGGTAGAAACTGGAAAAACAAAGAGTTGGGATGTTGTAATTATAGACTGGAAGATGCCGGGAATGGATGGTGTTACTACAGCAGAAAAATTGCATCGGATTCTGGGAGAGAAAACAGTATTACTGCTTTTTGCCTATGATTGTAAGGAGATAGAAGAAGCAGCGGGTTATGCTGGAATTCAAAGTATTTTAAGCAAGCCGTTTTTTGTGACAAATTTTAAACGGTGCATCGAACAGGCAAGAAAAGAGCAGCAATTGCAGGGAAAAGGACAAGCAACAGAAAAAGAGAAAATGACATTAAAAGGAATGCGTTTTCTGATAGCAGATGATAATGATTTAAATGCAGAAATATTGGAAGAACTGTTAAAAATGGAAGGTGCAGACTGTGACCGGGCAGTAAATGGCAAGGAAGCCGTAGAAATGTTTGCAAGAGCGGAGGAAGGACGATATAATATTATTTTAATGGACATTAAGATGCCTGTTATGAATGGCTATGATGCAACGAAAGAAATCCGGAGACTTAAGAAGAAAGAAGCAGCGAAAATACCGATTTTTGCCATGACTGCCAATGCCTTTGCGGAAGATATCCGGACCTGTATGGAAGCAGGGATGGATGCACACATTGCCAAACCGGTGGATCTGGATTTATTGGAAGAAAACATCCGGATTTATATGCAGGCAAAAGCATAACAAAAGAAGAAGGGAACAGAAGAATGGGTATTTTTAAGAAACGTCTGACTGTAAATGAAGCAATCAATGCAGCACATACTTCGGAAAATGCAATTATAATTGACTGCCGGGCAAAGGAAGATTACCAGAAAGGACATGTGGCAGGAACAAAGAATATTCCGCTGGACAAGATAACGGAAGACCGTATTTTGCGGAGATTCCCGGATAAGGAAAAATCTTTTTATATTATAGGAAGTTACAGCTACCGGTCCGAAAAGGCGGTAAAAGCATTTAAGAAATTAGGCTATAAGAATGCCATTTTCGGCGGTTATATGGAGGAACACCACGGAATTCTGGTGAAGTAAGCTTAATGATTAAAATTGTATAAAGTCTATAAAGAATAAGAAAAATGCAGAAAATGTTTGTGAAAAAACAGGAAATTTCTGCATTTTTTTAATACCAAAATATACAAATTGACGCAAGTGTACAAATTGCATAAAAAAACAACCAAAAAACTGGCAAAAATTGCAGAAGAATATGGAATATTTACACGAAAAAACGGCAAATGGTCAGACCTATTTTCACAGGAAGAAAACGGTTGCGTTTGCATTTTTTTCTTGTTAGAATTTTAACGATTTAAAAATGCCTTAGAGCAGCAGAAGGAAGTGAGACAGATGGATGCTCTGGTAAATAGCCTGATGGAAGAATTGAACTGTGAAACGGTATTTACAATTCCGATTTTCGGAGGCATTCCCATTTATGAATCCGTAGTAGTAACCTGGATTATCATGGCAGTAGTTATTGTGCTGTGCATACTCCTGACCAGGAACTTAAGTGTGGAACATCCGGGACGCAGACAGATTATTCTGGAAACGGCTGTAAACGGGTTGAATAACTTCTTCCGGGATACCATAGGCGAAAATGGAAAGCAGTATATTCCTTATCTTATGACGGTGGCAATCTATATTGGAATTGCCAACTTAATCGGTCTGCTGGGATTTAAACCACCGACCAAGGATATGAATGTTACTGTGGCATTGTCCCTGATGAGTATCATATTGATTGAGATGGCGGGTATCCGCAGGAAAGGAACGAAGGGCTGGCTTAAGAGTTTTGCAGAGCCGATGCCGGTAGTACTTCCAATCAATATTCTGGAGGTCTTTATCAAACCATTGTCGCTGTGTATGCGACTTTTTGGAAATGTATTAGGTTCATTTGTCATTATGGAATTGCTGAAAATGGTAGTACCGGCAATTCTGCCAGCAGTATTTAGCTGTTATTTTGACATTTTTGACGGATTGATTCAGGCATATGTATTCGTATTTCTGACCGCATTGTTCGTCAAAGAAGCAACCGAATAGGGAAGAAAAAACAAAAAGAGAAACAAAAAAGTAGAAAAGAAAAGGAGTGCATATTATGTCATCAACATTATTAGTAGCAATCGGAGCAGGTATCGCAGTATTAACAGGTATTGGAGCAGGACTTGGAATTGGAAAAGCAACATCATCCGCAGTAGATGCAATTGCAAGACAGCCGGAAGCAGAGAGCAAAATCAGCAAATCACTTCTTCTTGGATGTGCATTGGCAGAGGCAACTGCTATTTACGGATTCGTTATCGCATTGTTAATCATCCTCTTCTTAAAATAATAAAGAAAGATTATAGAAAGGCAGGTACGGGAAATGCTTAGCATTAATTTTTGGAATATTTTATGGACCGTTGTAAATCTGCTGGTATTATATGTAGTCTTTCGTAAATTTCTTTATCAGAGAGTCATGAATGTGATTGAGGCAAGAGAAGAAATGGTAAAGAAGCAGTTCGACGATGCAAAGAAAAGCGAAGAAGATGCCAGAAAATTAAAGGCAGATTATGAAGAACGCTTATCGGATGCAAGAACGGAGGCAGACCAGATTATTATTGATGCCAGAGCAAGAGCAGAAGAAGAGCATGCACGCTCGGTAGAGAAGACCCGGGAAGAGACTGAGCATATGTTAGAAAAAGCCAAGGAAGATATTGCAAACGAGCAGGAAAAGGCACAGCAGGCAGCTCAGGCTGAGATTGCCAAACTGGCAGTCATCGCTGCACGGAAAATTATGAAAACAGGTGATGCTCATGACACAGGAAGCAATAAATAACGCAAAGGTATTGTATCGGCTGGGTGCCACAAGACAGGAGGCAGATGAACTCCGGGAGCTTTATGAGCTTACACCGGAACTGCTTAAGGTTCTCACAAGTCCGGTGATTTCCATACATAAGAAGGATGCCGTGATAGAGAAAATTTATCAGGATGCCGGATTATCCAAGGTGCTTGTGAACTATACCAAGATGATGTGCAGACTGGGTTATATCGGAGAAATAGAGGATATCCTGGATGCATTTTATCTCTATTGGGACAGACAGAATCATATCCTGCGTGCAGAACTGACCTGTGCAGGCACACCACAGCCGGAAGAAGAAGCAGAGGCAAGAAAGATTCTTGCAGAGAAATATCCCGACTGTGAGATTGTTCTGACAGAAAAGGAAGATGAGAATCTCTTAGGCGGATACATCATTAAGGTTCATCATAAAGAATATGACAGAAGCTATGAAGGCCGCTTACGTCAGTTGGAAAGAAAATTAACAGGGAGGTGAAGCCTGTGGGCGCAATTAGTGCTGCAGACATAATCTCGATTATCCAGAGCGAGATAGAAGAATTTGACTGGGATGAATCCAGTCGTGAGACCGGTTCCGTAATCTGGGTTGGTGATGGAATTGCAACCATTTACGGAATTGACCATGCAATGTATGGTGAAATTGTTGTATTTGATAACGGTGTCAAAGGAATGGTACAGGATATCAGACAGAATGAAATCGGTGTTATTTTATTCGGCCGTGATACCGGAATCAAAGAAGGAACCAAAGTGGTTCGTACCAGGAAAAAAGCCGGAATCCCGGTAGGGGAAGGCTTTGTTGGAAGAATTATCAATGCATTAGGTGAGCCGATTGATGGAAAGGGCGAGATTAAGGAAGATGATTATCGTCCAATCGAAGAGGAAGCACCGGGCATTGTAGAACGTAAATCAGTAAATACACCAATGGAAACAGGAATCTTGTCCATTGACTCCATGTTCCCAATTGGTAGAGGACAGCGAGAGTTAATTATCGGAGACCGTCAGACCGGAAAGACCTCCATTGCAACAGATACCATCATTAACCAGAAAGGCAAAGGAGTAATCTGTATCTATGTTGCCATCGGACAGAAGGCGTCCAGTGTAGCAAAAATCGTATCTACACTGACCAAGCATGATGCAATGGATTATTCCATTGTGGTTTCCTCAACTGCAAGTGATCCTGCATCCATGCAGTACATCGCACCATATGCAGGAACTGCAATGGCAGAGTACTTTATGCATCAGGGTAAAGATGTGTTAATCGTATATGATGATTTATCCAAACATGCGGTAGCATATCGTGCAATCTCTCTGCTGTTAGAGCGTTCTCCGGGACGTGAAGCTTATCCTGGTGACGTATTCTACTTACATTCCAGATTGTTAGAGCGTTCCAGCCGTTTAAGTGATGAATTGGGCGGAGGTTCCATTACCGCACTGCCAATCATTGAGACACAGGCAGGAGACGTATCCGCATATATTCCGACCAATGTCATTTCCATTACAGACGGACAGATTTTCTTAGAGAGTAACCTTTTCTTCTCAGGTATGCGTCCGGCAGTCAACGTTGGTTTGTCCGTATCCCGTGTCGGTGGTGCTGCACAGACCAAGGCAATGAAGAAGGCATCCGGAAGTATCCGTATCGACCTGGCACAGTATCGTGAGATGGAAGTATTTACCCAGTTTGCATCGGACCTTGATGATATGACCAAGGCACAGTTACAGCATGGAAAAGCATTGATGGAGCTTTTAAAACAGCCACTCTGCCATCCGCTTTCCCTGCATGAGCAGGTAGAGACACTGTGTATGGCAAACCATGGTGTATTTGATAAAGTAGAAACAAAGAATGTAAAACAGTATCAGAATGAGATTCTTGAATATATGGATTTGAAGCATCCGGAAATCGGCAGGGAAATCGAAGAAACCAAAGTGCTTTCCGATGAACTGACCGATAAGATTGTTGCGGCTGCAAAAGAATTCGAAGACAGTAGAAATCAATAGGAATGAGCAGGTGTTGTTATGGCAAATGCAAAGGAAATTCAGGATCGGATGAAGAGTATCAATGATACATTGAAGATTACCAATGCAATGTATATGATTTCTTCTTCGAAGCTGAAGAAATCAAAGAAAATGCTTTCTGACACAGAACCTTATTTCTTTACCCTGCAGTCGGAAATGAGCAGAATCTTAAGACATCTTCCGGATATTGAGGACATTTATTTTAAGACCAACGAAGAGAAAAAGCCGGAAGAACGGATGGTAGGTTATATTGTTATTACGGCAGATAAGGGTCTGGCAGGCTCCTATAACCATAATGTATTAAAGCTTGCAGAGGAGCATTTGAAAGCACATAAAAATAACAAACTGTTTGTATTAGGTGAGTTAGGCCGTCACTATTTTGAACAGCGTGGAATTGAGATTGATAAGCAGTTCCACTATACCGTACAGAATCCGACACTGAATCGTGCAAGAAATATTGCAGAGGAACTTCTGGAACTGTACCGGAAAGAAGAGTTAGACGAAGTCTATATCATCTATACCAGCATGGTCAATGCGATTCAGGAGGAGACACAGATCAGACAGCTGCTCCCACTGAAGAAAGCAAGCTTTAACGTGAAACTGCCTGCAGATATTCCGATGGAGGAACTGGCATTGAAACCATCTCCGGAGGCGGTGATGGATCGAATTGTACCGGATTATGTAGTTGGTTTCATCTATGGAGCGTTAGTTGAGTCTTATTCCTGCGAGCAGAACGCAAGAATGATGGCAATGGAGGCAGCAACCAAAAGTGCCAAAGATATGCTCCATGAGCTGGATATTTTATATAATCGTGCAAGACAGGCGGCAATTACCCAGGAAATAACCGAGGTCATTGCAGGAGCGAAAGCTCAGAAACGGAAAAAGAGGCAGTGATAAGGAGGCTTTTTCATGAAGACAGGAAAAATCATACAGGTGTTAGGACCGGTAGTGGATGTCTCATTTGAAGACGAAGAATTGCCGGCAATCAAAGACGCCCTTGAAGTGAAAAACGGCGATAAGAAGTGCATCATGGAAGTGGCACAGCATATCGGAAATCATACGGTACGTTGTATTATGTTAGCTTCCAGTGAGGGACTTTGCCGTGATATGGAAGTAACCGCTACAGGAAGCGGAATAAAAACTCCGGTCGGAGAGCAGACACTGGGAAGACTGTTCAACGTATTAGGAGAGGCAATCGATGGTGGCGAACCACTGAAGGATGCACCGGAATGGGTCATTCATCGTGAACCGCCGGCATTTGAAGACCAGAATCCGGCAGAAGAAATCTTAGAGACCGGAATTAAAGTTATCGACCTTTTAGCTCCATATGCAAAAGGTGGTAAGATTGGATTGTTTGGTGGAGCCGGAGTAGGTAAAACCGTATTGATCCAGGAGTTAATCAGTAATATTGCAACAGAGCATGGTGGATATTCTATTTTCACCGGTGTTGGAGAGCGTTCCCGTGAGGGTAATGACCTCTGGACAGAAATGAAGGAATCCGGTGTATTAGAGAAGACGGCCTTAGTGTTCGGTCAGATGAACGAGCCGCCTGGAGCACGTATGCGTGTGGCTGAGACCGGACTTACCATGGCAGAATATTTCCGTGATGAGAAACACCAGAATGTGCTTCTTTTCATTGACAATATTTTCCGTTTCACACAGGCAGGTTCTGAGGTATCTGCATTGTTAGGACGTATGCCTTCCGCAGTAGGATATCAGCCGACACTGGCAACTGAAATGGGTGAATTGCAGGAGCGTATTGCATCTACAAAGAACGGTTCTGTTACATCCGTTCAGGCAGTCTATGTACCGGCAGACGATTTAACTGACCCGGCACCGGCTACTACTTTCGCACATCTGGATGCGACCACCGTACTTTCCAGAAAGATTGTAGAGCAGGGTATTTATCCGGCAGTAGACCCGCTGGAATCTACATCCCGTATCTTAGAGGCAGACATCGTTGGAGAAGAACATTATCAGGTAGCCCGGAAAGTACAGGAGATTCTGCAGAAATACAAAGAGTTACAGGATATCATCGCAATTCTTGGTATGGAAGAGCTGGCAGATGAGGATAAGTTACTGGTATATCGTGCAAGAAAGATTCAGAAGTTCTTATCACAGCCGTTCCATGTAGCAGAGAACTTTACCGGCGTAAAGGGTGTTTACGTTCCGTTATCTGAAACCATTCGAGGATTCAAGGCAATCATCGATGGTGATATGGATCAGTATCCGGAAAATGCATTCTTCAACGTAGGAACAGTAGAAGACGTTATCCGTAAAGCAGAAGAGATGGAACACCAGAATGCATAGGAGCTATCATCTTTAGAATAGAGGTACAGGTATGGCAGGAAATACATTTTATTTAAAAATAATTGCAGCAAACCGGGTATTCTATGCCGGCAGATGCCGTTCTCTGATTGTTCCGGAATATGACGGACAGAAAGAGATTTTAGCACACCATGAAGATATGGTCATTGCCATTGATGAGGGTGAAATGCGTTTTCAGCCGGAAGGTACTGCAAATTGGGAATATGCAGTAGTTGGCATGGGTTTTGTGGAAATCGTCAACAACCGTGTGACGCTTCTGGTAGAAACTGCAGAGCATCCGGAAGAGATTGACGTTGCCCGTGCCAGAGAAGCAAAAGAACGTGCCGAGGAGCAGATGCGGCAGAAGCAGAGCATCCAGGAATACTATCATTCCAGAGCATCCTTATCCCGTGCCCTGACCCGACTGAAGGCAACCAGCAAGTACCAGTAAGCAACAGAAAAGTCGAGATATGCTGTGATAGTGTTATAAATGAAGATATAATATAGATAGAACCGGAAATAGAATTCGAAATAGGATTATAGCAGGAAACCCGCAGATTATCTGTTTGAAAACAGGTGGTCTGCGGGTTTCTTGAGCTGCCGGTGGCAGGTTCTATAGGTATCAAATATTTATGTAATATAAAAGTTATTTCATGAGTGCAGTAACGTCCTCTAAAGGAAGATTACAAAGTTCTGCGATTTCCTTTACATCAAATTTTCCGGTATTCAATAGACGAAGGGCGGTATCGGTAGAAGCCTGCTTTAATCCTTGCTCAATCCCCTGGGCAACACCCTGCTTTAATCCCTGCTCAACACCGGCGTCAAATTCGGCTTTTCTCAGTTTTTTCTCTTCTTCAACTTTATCATATTCAAAAATACTCATAGCAATTACCTCCGCCTGATTCTTCCTAAGAAAATCTGCCAGAATATTTTCCTGAATGCATTCGGTGACAGCCTTTTGCACGGCATCATCCAAAGGCATCTGTTCTGTAAAGGAACGAACCTTTGCAACATAAATGGAATATTCCTTTAATATCTGGCAATGGGACATTAACTCGGTGTTGTGTCCTGCGTTTACATTGAATGTAGTAACAATAAGTTCTAACGATGGATTGTCAGTTACATGATAAAAAGCATCTGACAAACGGCTGGTATAGCAGTCATCTATCGGTGTGCTTCCATTATAAAATACAATAAAATGGGGATTTGGAATTTTCTGTAGTGCAGAAGAATACAGGGATTTCTTATCCACAAGCTTCTGGTATTCCGCTGCGATGTAGAATAAATCCCGAAGCGGAATATTTGGATTCATTGTGGACTGATGCTCGTATAGATAAAGATTCATGTCCAGAATAAAAGCCAGATCGTTCTTCATTCCCATGTAAATGGCATTTTCCAGGGTTACAATTTCGAGGGCACCGGAATCCGTGTAATGACTGTTATTAATTGCATTGTAAAGGGATAATAGTGCTTCCTTATCCGAAAACAGCATCCGGAAAACAGTGTCCTTAAATTTGCGGTTCGCCACCGGTGTGCGTTTCGTTGTTTCATTTGCTTCATGTGCTTTTCCTGTCATAAGCAAGTCCTCCTTGTGTGTGGCAGGAGGATAAGCAGCAATAGAAAATAAATATCATATCCAGTGGCAAAAGATTACCTGCTATCGAATAATGGCAGGTATTTCCATACTGTATCGCTCCTGCTTTTTAGTTAAATAGTGAGTCAAAAGCATAGATAGATACAGAAATGCTGGGTTCTATGCAGAACCGGATTTGAACTATAGAAAGTGCCATATAGATTGTATAATATATGCTTTTTCACATTTTAACATAGGAAGAAGGCAGGAGCAAGACAGAAAAATTATTCCGCGTCCATTTCCGCCTTAATTTCATCTTCGGTTGCCGCCATTGCCTGTAAAGTCATGGTAAGCAGTTTCTCTAAATCCCAGCCAAGCTGAGCGGCACCGCGCTCGATGACCTCGCGGGAACATCCGGCAGCAAAGCCTTTGCTTTTATATTTCTTCTTTAGGGATTTTAATTCCATATCTTTCGTGCTTTTGGACGGACGCATCAGTGCGGCTGCCCAGATAAGACCGGTTAATTCGTCTGCAGCAAATAAGACCTTTTCCATTTCGTGAAGCGGTTCCACATCAATGGTTGTGCCACATTCTACGGTAATGCCGTAGCCGTGGGAGCAGACCGCATGAATAATGTCATCCGAAACGCCGCCATCCTTTAACAATTCCGGAGCCTTAAGACAATGCTCGGCAGGATATAATTCGAAGTCGATATCGTGAAGCAGTCCCACGATACCCCAGTATTCAGCATCCTCGCCATAGCCTAATTTATTGGCATACCATTTCATAACAGCTTCAACCGTAAGCGCATGCTGAATATGAAAAGGGTCTTTGTTATATTTTTTCAGTAATGCAAAAGCATCATTTCTTGTAATGTGTTCCATTTTTTCGACCTTCTTTCTTTTGGCAGTTCAGTAAAATACTTCAGTAAAAATATACACCGGATAAAATAAATGTGCAAATCAAATTAGTGTGGAAAGAGGGCATTTTTTTGCATATAGCATCATTATCGAAAGAACTGCTACAGGGATTGTTAAGAGGAAAGCTTGGTTTCAACGGAATGATTACTACAGATGTCACCAATATGGTAGGCTTTGGCTGTGCCGGAAGACGTAAAGAGCTGCTTCCGAAATCCATCAATGCAGGCTGTGACATGCTTTTATTTACGAAGAATCTGAAAGAGGATTACGAGACTGTTTTAGAGGCAGTTAAGAGTGGCATAATTTCAGAAGAACGTCTGAATGAGGCGGTTACTTATATTTTGGCAACAAAAGCATCTTTGAAGCTGCATGAGAAACAGAAATCGCATACTCTGATTCCGGATGAGTCCGCCCTTGATATTTTGCGTTGTAAGAAGCATATTGACATGGCATATCAGGTATCCGATAAAGCAATTACACTGGTAAAGGATGAGCAGAATCTTCTGCCACTTTCTAAGGATAAATATAAGAAGGTACTGACCATCGTATTAGGAGATGCCATCAGTGCCAGCGGAAAACCGACAGTGGGAGACCACCAATCGGATATAATGCACCATGGTTTGCTCATGAGATTCCGACCATGTTTATCTCCATTGCAAATCCGTATCATATGCAGGATGTGCCGATGATAGAGACCTTTATCAATGCATATACAGACAATGAATTTAACGTTGAAATGCTGGTAAAGAAATTAAATGGCAAGTCATCTTTTAAGGGAAAGAATCCGGTAGACCCGTTCTGCTATCAGAGACAGACAAGAACCATATAAAAGTACAGGGATAAGAGGAAAAAGATGAAAGCCTTGAAATTATACTGGATCGATATGAAGGAAGAGGAACCTTGAAGAGAACCAAAAAGAAATCCTTTTACTGGTACAAAAAAGTAATCGAAAGTAACGGAGAAATTCTAAGATAAACGGCTGTTATTATCTTAAAAAATATTGCATATTTACGAAAAAATAGGAAAAAAAGTAAAAAAAACCCCTTGTTCTATCGGAAAACCTGTTTTATAATAGAGGGAAAAATGAACAGGCAATACGGAGGAAGAAGTAGAAATGAACAAGAAACTGATTATCGTAACATCACCGCCAGCTTGTGGGAAAACATATATTTCAAAAGAACTGGCAAAGAGATTAAATCATATTGTATATCTGGATAAGGATACTTTAATTACATTATCTAAACAGATTTTTGTAGTGGCTGGACAGCCATATAATAGAAGCAGTGATTTCTTTGAGAAGAACATTCGTGATTATGAATATGAATGTGTCGTAAATCTGGCACTGGAGGCATTGGAGTATGAAGATCTGGTTCTTATCAATGCACCATTTACAAGAGAAATCCGTGATATGGAATATATCAAAGGTCTGAAAGCCCAGCTGGCAAAGAAAGATGCTACATTAGTAACAATCTGGGTACAGACAGATCCAGAAATCGTTCATGAGAGAATGATTACCAGAGCATCTGACCGTGATGATTGGAAGTTAGAGCACTGGGATGAATATATTGCATCCTGTAACTTTGAGATTCCGGAAGATCTGCATGATCCGAATGTAAAAGATGATTTACTGATTTTCAATAACAACAATGATGAAGAGTTTGAAAAGTCCATGAAAGAGATTACTGGAATCTTAAATGAGACTATCAATCAGGACTAATTACATAGTTTAAAAGTGGAACGCTCCGCGAGAATGTGCCAAGGCACATTCTTTTTTTATAACAGAATGTGGAGAACTTTTTGTATTTGTGCTATGATGTGGATATGTGGAGCATATATGGAATGGATATCCGGCTGTTAAAAGAGCATCCGGAATATAAAGAACAAATAAAATTGCTTCCCACACGTTGGGAGAAGGTAAATAAAATAAAAAAAGAAGGGGACAGACTGCGGAGTATTGCTGCAGGCATCCTGCTTTTCTATGGGTTACGGGAAAATGGCATAGATTTAGATGCCTGTCAGCTTATAATGGGAACCCATGGCAAGCCGCAGGTGGCAGGCTGTGAGGGACTGCATTTTAATCTGTCTCACACAGGAAACTATGCAGTGGCGGTATTTTCTGATGCACCGGTTGGAATTGACATTGAACACCGGAGAGCATTAAAGCAGACGCTTTTGGACAAGTGCTGCACAAAGGACGAGCAGGCATGGATACAAAGCCAGCCGGATAAAGAAATGGCATTTGTACGCCTCTGGACAGCCAAGGAAAGCTATGTAAAATGGAGTGGCGAAGGAATTACCTTTCCCTTAAAGAGCATTGCAGTTCACCGGAAGGAGAATGGCATCGCATTTTACCGGGAAGGCATCCTGCAGCCGGTAAGCTTCGCAGAGTATGATGGGATACCGGATTACCACATCTGCGTGTGCACGGAGTCTGAGAAAGAAAATGCGGCAGAAATTATATGGCTACAAGAGGACAGCTTCTCATGAGCAATGTCAGCGCATGATTCACATTTGCTGTCTGCTAATTATGGGGCGGGGGAAGTGACAGAAAGGCAGAAGAAGGATGAAAAAATATAACACTGTTATCTTTGACTTGGATGGAACCTTATTAAACACATTAAAGGATTTGACTGATGCAACCAATTATGCATTGGAAAAATATGGACAGCCACAGCACAGTATGGAGGATGTCCGGAAATTTGTCGGAAATGGCATCCGCAAGCTGATTGAGCGTGCGTTAGAGGGCGGAGAGGAAAATCCGGAATTTGAGCATGTATTTGCAGCTTTTAAAGAATATTATGGTGAGCATTGTAATGATACCACCTGTCTTTATCCGGGCGTGGAAGAAATAATTACTTCCTTAAAGGGACAGGGCTATCGCCTTGCAATTGTTTCAAATAAAGCGGATTTTGCAGTAAAGGAATTACAGCAGATTTATTTTAAAGGAAAGATTGAAGTTGCCATTGGAGAAAAAGATGGCATTCGTAAGAAACCCGCACCTGACACTGTTATGCAGGCGTTAAAGGAGCTTGGAAGCAGCAGGGAAGAAGCGGTCTATGTAGGCGATTCTGATGTGGACATTGCAACAGCAGCAAATTCCGGTATGCCATGTATCAGTGTGACCTGGGGATTCCGGGATGTTCCGTTTTTAAAGGAGCATGGAGCAACACATCTGGCAGCTAGTGCTGAAGAATTGTATGCAATTTTAGAGGAATTCAATGCGTAAAAAGGAGAATGGTAAATGGAAATTATCCGACAGATGCAGGAGCGGAAGGACTTGACGGAACGGGAAAGAAATATTCGTGATTATCTGATGGAACATCCGGAGGCTGTCATTTCCATGACAGCAAAGCAGTTAGGGGAAGTTTCTTATAGCAGTACTGCAGCTGTAAGCCGCTTTTGCCGGAAAATCGGCTGTCAGGATTATGGAGAATTCCGGCTGCGTTTCCTAAGTGAATTGCAGAGTACGGAGGGTGGACAGGAGACGAGCACAGAGCATTTTGTAATACAGCAGCAGGAAAATGCCATGACCATTATGAATAAGATTGCGGACATTGACACCCTTGCCGTTGAAAAGACAAAGCGTCTTCTTACGATTGATCAGCTGGCGCGGGTGGGAAAAATGGTGCATGAGGCCAAGTACATTGATTTCTATGCCTTTGATATGAATATACATCTGGCACGCTACGGCTGCAGTCAGTTCTTCCATTGCGATAAGGTGGCAAATACTTATGCGGAAGATAATATACAAAGGATGATGGCATTGCAGAATAATGAAAATCATCTGTCCATCATGATTAGTCATACCGGAAATAATAAGAAGCTGGTGGAACTGGTAAGGGATTTACATCGGGCAAAAGCAAAAACCATTCTGATTACATCCCAGGGCAAAAGCAGGATGAAAGCATATGTGGATGAGGTTCTGCTGACACCAAGAACACTGACAGAGTGTGGAAGTATCCGGATGGAAGGACTGTGGACAGTGGCATTTTCCGCAGCAACAAAATACCTTCTGGATGTTATGTTTGCAATGGAATTTTCTGCCGGTTATGATGAAAATATAAAACTGAGCAAGCAATATTATGAGATTGGTGCAAAGAACCTGTGTGATACAGAAAAATCATAGCAATAAAATGAAACAAAATTTCAAGATTTCATTCATAAGAGCCGATTCTTTTGAAACGATCATTCAAAATCCGTCACACTTGTTGCAGAGAACAGAAAACATGTTATCCTTGGACTGTAAGGAAGACATCGCCATATGTCCCTTGCATTTATAGCATGTTGGAGCCCGGAAAATAAATTCCGGGCTCCGTTAAAAAAGGAGTGACGCATATGAAATTAAAGAAGAAAATGAAACGAATGTTAGAAGCAAATCTGATGAATGTAATACTTGCAACAGAGCAGCAGGGATTAAAGAAACTGATGATTCATTTCTTAGAGACTTTATAACTAGAATTTTGATAACTGCAATATTACATTTATAAAATGGAGATATTATCAGGAGGGAGACGCATATGAGTATAACAGTAAATCTCTATTACACCGGTGAAAATGGAAATGCATTAAAGTTTGCCCGGGAGATGGAAAGCAGCGGAACGGCAGATGCAATCCGCCGGGAAGAGGGCAATTTAAGGTATGAATATTTTATACCGATGCAGGATGAGGAAACGGTGCTTTTAATAGACAGTTGGGAGAACCAGCAGGCATTAGATGTGCATCATGCTTCTCCGATGATGCAGACCATTGCGGCATTGAGGGATAAATACGACCTTCACATGAGAGTAGAACGTTACGTATCGGACGATGAAACCACGCAGGATGATAAATTCATTCGAAAATAAGCAGTATATCTATGATGGCAATGATCGGAATATTCTTGCCAGATATTGTAAAGGAAAATTTGTGGAAAAACCATTTGCATAGCAGACATTGCATAGAATACGAAAGAAGACACGAGGTATGTTCAGACAAACAACAGTTGGTTGAAACATACTTCGTGTCTTTTACATTGCTAAGAAGCTATAAAGCTATAAAGCACTGTCTATGACAGAACCTGCATGTAGAAAGTTTATCCGTGCAGTCCGGTATACAACTGATAATATTTACCCTTCTGGGCAATTAGTTCGTCGTGGCTGCCCCGTTCAATAATGCGGCCCTGCTCTAATACCATGATACAGTCACTGTTCTTAACAGTGGAGAGACGGTGGGCAATGACAAAGGTTGTTCTGCCTGCCATCAGTTTATCCATACCATCCTGAACGATACGCTCGGTTCTGGTATCGATGGAGCTGGTTGCTTCGTCAAGAATCAGTACCGGAGGATTGGCAACAGCTGCACGGGCGATGGCAAGTAACTGACGCTGTCCCTGGCTTAAGTTGGCACCATCACCGGTCAGCATGGTATTGTAACCATCCGGAAGATGGCGGATGAAGGAATCAGCATTGGCAAGCTTTGCAGCAGCGATAACTTCATCGTCGGTAGCATCCAGTTTACCGTAGCGGATATTTTCCATTACGCTGGCGGTAAAGAGGTGGGTATCCTGTAATACGATGCCAAGAGAGTGTCTTAAGTCAGCTTTCTTAATCTTGTTGATATTGATACCGTCATAACGGATTTTACCATCCTGGATATCATAGAAACGGTTAATCAGGTTCGTAATGGTAGTCTTACCAGCACCGGTAGAACCGACAAAAGCAATTTTCTGACCGGGAGTAGCAAATAATTTTACATTGTGTAAGACAATCTTATCATCATTATATCCAAAGTCTACATCATCGAAGACCACATCTCCCTTTAACTCTACATAGTCAATGGAGCCGTCTGCCTGATGCTGGTGTTTCCAGGCCCAGCGTCCGCTTCGGGTATTGGAGGTCTCTACAAGCTTTTCTCCGTCTTTTTCTACATTGACAAGAGTAACATAACCTTCATCTGTTTCCGGTGTTTCATCCAAAAGGGTGAAGATTCGCTCGGAACCTGCCATGGCCATAACAATACTGTTTAACTGCTGGCTGACCTGGTTGATTGGCATATTAAAGCTCTTGTTAAAGGTTAAGAAACTTGCCAGTCCGCCCAGTGTAAATCCACCGATGCCATTTAAGGCGAGGACACCACCAACCATGGCACAGAGTACATAACTGATGTTACCAATCTGGGCATTTGCCGGCATTAAGATATTGGCAAATTTGTTGGCATTGTCAGCACTGCGGAAAAGCTGGTCATTTAATTTGTTAAAAGCTTCGATACTTTCTTCTTCGTGGCAGAAGACTTTAATTACCTTCTGACCATCCATCATTTCTTCGATAAAACCATTGGTTGCACCAAGGTCACGCTGCTGAGCGATAAAGTATTTACCACTTTTTCCGGCAAGATTTTTCGTGACAAGGAGCATGACACCAACCATTACAAGAGTAAGAACAGTCAGTGGGATATTCAGGATAATCATGTAAATCAGTACACTGACAATGGTAATGACACTGTTGATTAACTGCGGAATACTCTGGCTGATCATCTGACGAAGGGTATCAATGTCATTGGTGTATACAGACATGATATCGCCGTGGGCATGCGTGTCAAAGTATTTAATGGGCAGTGTTTCCATATGGGTAAACAAATCGATTCGCAAATCATTTAAAGTACCCTGCGTAACATAAATCATAATCTTAGAATAAGCAAAGGTACTTAAAACTCCCACACCGTAAAAGCATGCAACACGAAGGATGGCAGCAGCCAGCGGTGCAAAGTTCTTATCCGGTGAATTCAGAATCGGGATAATATAGCTGTCAATCAGGGTTTTCATAAACATGGTTCCCTGGGTGTTGGCAAGAACACTTAATACAATAAAGACAAGTACCAGGAGGCAGGCAATTCCGTATTTCCGGAAAATGTAAGCCATCAGACGGCAGAATAATTTGCCAGGATTCTTTACTTTCCTTTTTTCAGCCATTACTGAGCACCTCCATTCTCATCAAAGTCACCACCGCCGCCGGTCTGGGATTCATAGACATCACGGTAGATGGCATTATTTGCTAATAATTCTTCGTGGGTTCCAAAGCCGTTAATCTTACCTTCATCTAAGACAATAATGCGGTCAGCACTCTGGACACTGGAGATTCGCTGGGCAATAATCAGCTTGGTTGTACCCGGAATCTCTTCGGCAAAGGCTTTGCGGATTTTTGCATCGGTTGCGGTATCTACGGCACTGGTGCTGTCATCCAGAATCAGAATTTTCGGTTTCTTTAAGAGGGCACGGGCAATACAAAGACGCTGCTTCTGACCACCGGATACGTTGGTTCCCCCCTGTTCGATGTATGTATTGTATTTATCCGGAAAAGTGTTGATAAAATCATCGGCACATGCTAATTTGCAGGCACGGATACATTCTTCTTCCGTAGCATTTTTATCGCCCCAGCGCAGGTTATCAAGAATTGTACCGGAGAAAAGTACGTTTTTCTGCAGTACAACGGCAACCTGGTTACGCAGGGTATCAAGGTCATACTTTCTTACATCAATGCCGCCAACGGAGACAGAGCCTTCATTTACATCATACAGACGGCTGATTAAGTTCACCAGACTGGACTTGGAACTTCCGGTTCCGCCTAAGATACCGATGGTTTCACCGGAATGAATAGACAGATTGATATCGGAAAGAACCGGCTCAGCCGCATCTTCTTTATAGCTGAAGGTAACATGGTCGAAGGTAATACTTCCGTCTTTTACTTCCATAACCGGATGCTTTGGGTTATTTAAGTTACTCTTTTCGTTTAATACTTCAGAAACCCGGCGGGCACTGGCAACACTCATGGTAATCATGACAAATACCATGGAGAGCATCATCAGGCTCATCAGAATATTCATACAGTAGGTTAAGAGACTCATCAGCTCACCGGTAGTGAGGCTGCTGTTTACAATCATCTTTGCACCAAGCCAGCTGATTAAAAGAATACAGGTATATACCGTAAACTGCATGGCAGGAGCGTTGAAAACAACAACATTTTCAGCCTTTACCAGGAGCTTGTAAATATTTCCGCTGGCTTTCTTAAAAGTAGAAGCTTCATGGTCTTCACGGACATAAGCTTTTACGACACGGATAGCGGAAACATTTTCCTGGACTCTTGCGTTTAAGTCATCATATTTTGGAAAAGCTTCATTAAAATATTTGGTAGCAAACCGGATGATGATAGCAAGCACACCACCTAAGAGGATAATGGCAATCAGATAAACGCTGGCAAGCTTCGGACTGATAAAGAAGGACATTGCCATGGCACAAATCAGACTGGCCGGTGCTCTCGTACACATGCGGAGGATCATCTGGTAAGCATTCTGCAGGTTGGTAACGTCGGTAGTCATACGGGTAACAAGACCTGCAGTGCTGTATTTATCAATGTTAGCAAAGGAAAAGGTCTGAATATTTTCAAACATGGATTTCCTTAAGTTACGGGCAAATCCGGTGGATGCCCGGGCACCATATTTTCCACCCATAATTCCGGCAAACAGGGAGAAGCATGCAGCAACGACCATCCAGGCACCGACTACATAGATGTGATGGATGTCACCCTTGTTGACACCATTATCAATGATGGAAGCCATCAGAAAAGGAATTAAAGTTTCCATCAGAACCTCAAGAATCATAAAGATAGGAGTTAAGATGGAATCACGTTTAAATTCTTTAATCTGGGCAGCTAAAGTCTTTAACATAAATTTCACTTCCTTTTTTCTAAATTGTATGCTATAACATAAATGTTAGCATACTGACAGATATTGTTATATAACAATATTTTTTATATGTCAATGAATTTTTCGGGAAAGAAAAGAAGGATTATGAAATGGGCAAAGAGAGAAAACTTGGAAACGATATCCGGGTCATACACAATATGATAGGGATGTACTGCGACCGGTATGGTGCGGATCACCGAGATGGTGTGGCACCGATGCAGGGGCGGACACTGGGCTTTTTATATTGTAATAAAGATAAGGTCATTTGCCAGAAGGACATCGAGCAGGAATTCTTAATTTCCAGGGCAACGGCAAGCAAAATGTTACAGTCCATGGAGAAAAAGGAGCTGATTACCAGAAAAGAACTAAAAGAGGACGCACGATTAAAGCAGATTCTTCTGACGAAAAAAGGGGAACAGCAGCATTTGAAAATGATGAACTTCTTTTCTGGAGTGGAGAAGCTCCTGGTGGATGGAATGACAAAAGAGGAAGCAGATGAGCTATCCTCTCTTTTAAAGCGGGTGCGCCATAATCTTGAGAAGAATCTGTAAAGCTTAGGAAAAGACATAAGGAAAAGAGAAGGTTCTACTTCCTATATATATGACTTTTTGCTATAATAGATGCAAACGAAGAAAAGGGAGGAGCAGGAGATGATTATTTTCTGGTTAGCACTTTTTGTAATATTACTGATTATAGAGATTATTACGGTAGGACTGACAACCATCTGGTTTGCAGGCGGAAGCATGGCAGCCCTGATTGTGGCAGCAGTAGGAGGTCCAGTCTGGCTGCAGGTAATTTTATTCCTTGTGGTATCTTTTGTATTGTTATTCTTTACAAGACCATGGGCAGTAAAATATTTAAACCCGCATAAGACCCGGACGAATTACGAGGATGCCATCGGAAAGACCGTACGTGTAACAATGAAGATTGACAATATCGAAGAGACAGGAACAGCTGTATTAAACGGACAGGAATGGACGGCAAGAAGCAATGACGATGCAGTTACCATAGAAGCAGATACTACTGCAGAAGTTGTGGCAATAAGTGGTGTCAAACTGATTGTAAAACCACAGTAGAGTAAGAAAAGATAAGGCAGGCGATTGCATATGAAACTTGGAATGGTATTTGAAGGCGGAGCCAGCAGGACAATTTTTTCCTGTGGAGTGGCAGACGCATTTCTTGAAGAAAATATAATGCCTGATTATTTTATCGGCGTATCGGCAGGAATAGCCTTTGGCTTATCCTATTTGTCAAAGCAGCACGGCAGAAACTTAGAGCTTGCAAGAAAATATATGTCAGATGGCAATTATCAGGGATTTAAGTTCTTATTTGATAAGAACCGCAAGACCTTTTATAATCTGGATTACGTCTTTGATGAAGTGCCAAATAAATTACTGCCCTTTGATTATGATGCATTTGCAGCATTTCCGGGACAGGTGGAAGCAGCAGTGACCAACATTCATTCCGGTAAAGCAGAGTATCTTGAAGTGCCAAGAGACAGCTCCAGCATGTCAGTTATCGAAGCAAGCTGTGCACTTCCGGTATTTTTCAAGCCGGTGCAGGTAGGCAGACGCTATTATCTGGATGGCGGCGTGGCAGATTCCGTTCCATTTGAGAGGGCATTAGAGCAGGGCTGCGATAAGGTAATTGTCGTACTGACAAGAGAGCGTGGCTATGAGAAGCATACGGATGGAGGAACGAAGATTTCTTCTGCATTATATCGGCGTTATCCAAATATCGTAAAGGATTTGAAGGAGCGTCCGGCAAAATATAATGAGTCCATGCAAAAATTATTCCGGTTGGAAAAAGAAGGACGCGTTTTTGTAATTGCACCGGATACGACCCATGGGGTAGGCAGAACCGAAAGTGACCCGAAGCGGTTAGAAGAATTATACGAAGAAGGTTATCTTGAGGGAAAAGAACAGATGGTAGCATTAAAGAATTATTTGAAGAAGTAAGAAGCAGGAATGATGAGTGAACAGATAGAGCAGGAAAAAACAATTCATTATAATGATGCAAAGATCTGGCAGATTGCATTTTTTTCCATGAATAATACAGCAGCAAATCTGTATCTGGCTTTGATGGGCTATATCTCATACTATGCCAATTCCATGGCTGGCTTTTCTGTTGTGTTGATTTCTTCACTGGTAACAGCAATGAATATTTTTGATGGTGTAACTGACCCTGTGGTTGGTTTTCTGTTGGATAAGAGTAAAGGACGGTTTGGAAAATTCCGTCCTTTTATGGTGGCTGGAAATATACTGATGGCAGTCAGTGCTGTTCTCCTGTTTGCGACAACACATCTGATTTCAAAGTGGGTACGGATTCCGTATTTTATTATTATCTATGCAATTTTTATTATCGGATATACCTTTCAGACTGTGGTTGCCAAATCGGGGCAGACGATTATTACCAATAATCCGAAGAAACGCCCGCTATCCACTTATTTCGATTCCATTTTCATCATGGCGGCATATGGCGGCAGTGCCTTGTTTGTAGCCAATTATCTGGTGCCGAAATACGGTGGATTTACCAACGAAGAGCTGTATGTGGAGTATGTATTCTGGGTTGTGGTATTGTCGGCACTGGCAACACTTTTGGCGGTAATCGGAATCTGGAAGAAAGACCAGCCGGGACGCTATGAACATCAGCAGACACAGAAGATTAAGGTGTGGGATTTTTTCTTGATTTTAAAACAGAACAAGCCAATCCGTATGCTGATTATGGCAGCCTGCACCAACCGGTTTGCGGCAACGGTATACAGCCATACAACAGTAGGCGTTATGCTTTATGGCATCATGATGGAAAATTATGGAATCGCCGGATGGATTGGTGTGGTGGCAGCATTGCCAACGCTTTTGGTAGTGACCGTTGGCATCCGGGCAGCACAACGGATGGGACAGAAGAAGGCACTGGTATTATTTACGGGACTTGGCATTTTCTTCCAGTTACTATTGATTGTGATATTGATGCAGGACAATATCAATACGGTTACTTTTAATCTCAAACATTTTAATGCCATTTCCTTCTGGTTTATGTTATTCTTTGTATTGTTAAATGGCTGTAAGTCCATTACAAATAATATGGTGGTGCCGATGATTGCAGACTGCTCCGATTATGAGCAGTACCGCAGCGGTAAATTTGTACCGGGACTGATGGGAGCACTGTTTTCCTTTGTAGATAAAATCTTTGCAGCACTGGGAACGGCATTTGTAGGACTGGTAATGTTACTGATTGGATATAATAAAACATTTCCGCAGATTGGTGATGCCTTGACACCGGTATTGCGTTATACAACCATATTCCTATTTTGCGGAACACCGATTATCGGCTGGGTAAGTTCTTTGATTGCGTTGAAATTTTACCGGCTGGACAAGAAGAAAATGAATGAAATTGCGGCAGCATTGCAGGAGGAAGAGATAGAATGAAAATCGTTTTTTTAGATGCAAAATCAATTGGAGAGGATATTGATTTATCCGCATATGATGCATTGGGAGAAGTTATAAAATATGATTTCTCGACAGCAGAGGAAGCGGCAGTACGAAGCGTGGATGCAGATGTGCTGGTACTAAATAAAGTAGAAGTTAACGAAAAGACCATTGGAAATGCAAGCCACTTAAAGCTTGTGTGTGTGACGGCAACCGGAACGAATAATCTCGATAAGGCATACCTTGAAAAACGTGGTATTGCATGGCGCAATGTAGCGGGATATTCCACGGAATCGGTGGCACAGCATACCTTTGCCATGCTGTTTTATTTACTGGAAAAACTGCCTTATTATGACTGCTATGTAAAAGATGAAAAATATATCGGAGATAAAATGTTTACCCACTTTGATAAACATTTCGGAGAGCTGGCAAAAATGACCTGGGGCATTATCGGACTTGGAAATATCGGAAGAAGAGTTGCAGATATTGCAAAAGCCTTTGGCTGTCGTGTCATTTACTATTCCACTTCCGGACGAAACAGCCAGCCGGGCTATGAGCGTGTCAGCTTCGAAGAACTGTTAAAGGAATCGGATATTGTATCCGTTCATGCACCGTTGGATGAAAACACGTTGGATTTGATGAATAAAGAAGCTTTTCATCAGATGAAGAAAACGGCTATTTTCTTAAACCTTGGAAGAGGACCGATTGTGGTAGAAGAGGATTTGGCAGAAGCCTTGGAACAGGGTGAGATTGCGGCAGCAGGACTGGATGTCCTCCGGGTAGAACCGATGAGTCCGGAAAATCCGCTGCGCAGAATCAAAGACAGTGAGAAATTACTGATTACGCCGCATATTGCATGGGCGAGTGTGGAAGCCCGCACCCGCCTCATGGAGATTATCTGTGGTCAGATTCAGGAATTTTTCTATAATGGAAGTCCGGAATCATAAGAGTTGTTTCCTAGCTCTAAGGAAAGTGCATCTAACTGTTCCCGGTAAACCGGCGTTCCGATTGGAAGCGTAAACAGTCTTGCAGTTTTATTTAAGATGGACTGATACCGGGTTCCCGCAGTATCCAAAAGGTCAAAGAAGGACTCATGGGAGACATCTTCTTTGTTCCATGGATTCCGCCAACGGAAATGACGAAGATTCAGCGGGTCTACCGTAAAAGTAAAGTAGTCACTTGGAATCAACGGAGAAATACATGCATAACCTAAAGCCTTTGCCTCGATTTTACGGGCAAGGACTTTTTTCTTGCCCTGCGGGTCACGAATCCATGCGGTATTAAGCTGCACAGCTTTTAAGGCAGCCTGCATGGAGCGGTAAGTAAAGCGGTACTCTTTATATGTGGAGCTGTAAGTCTTTAATAATAAAGAAGCAATGATGTGCCGTTCCTTACGGCTGATGTGCAGGGTGGCACTCTGGTTGAATTCAGATGGCGCACAGTTCTTATAATAGGTAAGAAGCTCTGCATCAATATCTGTTTCCAGATATACATGATGACCAAAATAACCCTTATCATAAGTGCCATAGTGTGATTTGGCAAAGATATATGGATGACAGGTAGTATCTAAGACATAATGTCCAAGAAAACCGCAGATATAGGAAATGGCAATCTGCTGCTCCGTTTCTTCCAAGAATAGGTCCTTACTTTTTAAAAGCTGGGTAAGAAAAACACCGGTATTTTTGTGGTGTGCCAACTGCCCGATATTTCCGGAAGAGCGAAGGTAGGACGGCAGGTAATAAAAGAAAATATCTGGTCCCTGTAAGCCCATACAGAATGCATGCGGAAATTTACGGATGCAGTAAACAAGATCCGGTTCCTCTAATTCACGAAAAGAATTCAGTCCAAATAAATAGTGGGTGGTAAATCCTGGCATAACAACAATCCTTTCAACTAATTATATTTTAAGTGATTGCAAAAAGGAGACATAAGTCTGCAGGTGAATTTTGATTATCCGAAGGAATTCTTTTTCTTTGAGATGAAATGCCAGCAGTTCTTAGTGCATGTTTTTCTTGATTGTAAACTGTCTTTCCGCCTGCTTTGACGGAAGTACTGCACTGTCCGCCGGATGCGGATGCAACATAAAGCCTGCAAGGGGCACTGGGAATTTCGATTTACATTTCGTTCGTTCTGGCAACCGGCGCAAATTCACATCCATGTTCAGATGCGCCTCGCTGGCACGTCCTGTGCCAGCGTTGCCGGATGCCAGACGAAATTCCAAGTGCCCCTAACAGCCCTTATCATGCATCCACATTTCGGCGAACCGTTCAGTACTTTTGTCAAACATTGGAAAGACGGTTTTTATCACAGAAAGAAAAACATGCACTTTAGAACTGCGGTATTTTATAGCGAAAAAAGAAGCCCTTTGGATAATCAAAAATCAATCTGTTAGAAATTATTCTTTTTGCAATCGCTTATATATAGATAATTAAAGTATAGCACTTTTTGCCAGGAAATATAATACAGAAGTTTGACAAAAAATGGATATTTGATATAATCCTGTGTGTGACGAATAATCCATGGAGATACGTGGTAAAATAGACAGGCAGTAGAGGAAAAAGAGAACTGGGAGTGAGGTTTTATTAATAAGCGGACAAAGCAAATACTGAAACTGGTTTTTGTAATTGCCATCGTAGCAATTATCATTTATACGTTCCGGGATTCAGCCGGACCAATTTTAAAGGAGCTTTCTACAACTGCACCTTGGGTGGTCATTACCATCTGCGGTGCCGGTGTTATGTATAATGTGGTAGAAGGATGGATTAATTATTCCTTCGCAAAGCAGTATAATCCACAGTTTACATACCGGATGGGTGTAGAGAGCGCCTTTTATTGCTCATTTTACCGTGTGGCAACCTTAGGCAGTGGTGCCGGTGTGGCAGCGGTATATTATTTCAATGAAAAAGGAATTCCGGTTTTTCAGGGAACCGGAATGTATATGGTAGAGTATGCGATTCATAAAGTAACGATTGCAATCTTTTCCATTATTTTCTTCCTGTTAAATTTCGGATTTATGAAGGAACATTATTCCGAATATTTTAATCTTCTGATTGCAGGATATGTGTTGACGGCAGTGATAGCAACTGCATTACTTTTATTCTGCTGTTCAAAGAAGTTCCATGGAATTTTACTTTTCCTGGTGGACAAGCTGAACCGCAAAGGAAAATTCGATGCGCAGGCAGCCATGTTACGGGAACAGTGTGGCATCTTAGAGGATGCAGCAGGCATGCTTCTGACCAAGGGAAAACTAATCGCATCCATTGTAGCTAAGAATCTGTTGAAATTTGCATTCTGCTATGGCATACCATTCGTGATTTTATATCGGGAATATGGATTGACACTGTTACAGTCCTGGGCAGTTACTTCCCTTGCTTTTATGCTGGCAGCAGTCATTCCGTCTCCGGCAGGAATCGGTTCCTCGGAGTTTGTATTTACCGCATTGTTTACAGTATTGGTAGGAACCGGAGAAGCCGGTTCTGCGGCATTGTTATACCGTTTTGCAACATTCGTACTTCCATTTGTTATCGGTGGTGTGGTGGTATTACTGCATAAGCGTATTGACCGACGGATTGCAAAACGCAAGGCAGATAAGGCACAGCAGTAAGGGAAAGAGAAGGAATTAAGATGAAAGAAAGAAAAGGAATCAGTGGCAGCACACTGAAAATCATTGCGATTATAACGATGTTAATTGACCATATCGGAGCCGGAGTCCTTGGCAGACTGCTGGTAGTCCGTGGCATGAATGAGGCGGCAGATCTGAATGCATGGATTGATGCCAACAGTACCCTGGTAATTACATATCAGATGATGCGTTTTGTCGGAAGACTGGCATTTCCGATTTTCTGTTTTCTTTTAATCGAAGGCTTTGAACATACCCATGATGTGAAGAAATATGCACTTCGTCTGCTTTCCTTCTGCCTGGTATCTGAAATTCCATTTGACTTATTATTCAATGGAAAAATATTGGAATCCGGTTACCAGAATGTATTTTTTACACTGTTTATCGGACTGATGGTTATGTGGGGATTCCAGGTAGTGGAGAATCAGGAACGGTTTGCGAAGTTTAAGAAAGTTATTTTTGATGCGGGAATTCTTGCAGCAGGAATCCTTGCGGCAGAATTTTTAAATACCGACTATGCCGGAATTGGCGTTGCCTGCATCGTATTACTCTATGTATTTCGTAAGAAAAAATCCTACCAGCTGCTTGCAGGATGTATCGGATTTTCCTGGGAGCTTACCGCACCGCTGGCATTCATTCCGATTGCATTTTATAATGGAAAACGTGGACTTTCCCTGAAATACTTTTTCTACATTTTCTATCCGGCGCACCTTCTGATTTTGTATATCATCTGCTGGGCAATGGGAATGGGACCGATTGCAGTCGCTTAGATTTCTTTAAGATTTTGTGAAGAGACTTGCAAACAAAAAAGACCTGCGTTATAGTAGCGGATGGACAGAAGTTCTGTCACAGAAGAAGACGGCAGGATTGTAAGAAATGAATGAGAATAAAGCAGAAAGAAATGAAATAGAACAGAATAAGATTGAACAGAATAAAACAGAGCAGAATAAAAAACATTCAGTTAGACTTATCGGACTGGATTATAAGAAGACAAATATAAGAGCCGGACTCATTGCTTTTGCAGTGATGTTGGGCTTTTGTCTCTATGGTGGGGTAAATGTGCTACTGGCAGTTGCCGCAGGGCTGATTTATTTTGGAATCAAAAATCTTAGGATTACATTGCCGGAGAAAGCCAATCCTATCTGGGCTGCTCTTGAAATTTTCCTAAGTGCCATCATGACGGAGCATATGGTGCAGTATCTTTTGCTGGATGCAGAGCTGCGGGAGAAAATCAGTGTGAATCACACCAGATGGAATGTGCTCTGCTGCATGGTCTTTTATTTTGCCATGTTAGTGATTACAGCAAAGCCGAAGATTGCCTGCATGATAGGACATATTTTCCTTTTAAGCCTTGCAGGAATCAATTACTTTGTCTATCAGTTTCGTGGAAATGAATTTTCTTTCGGAGATTTGAAAGCGGCATCCACCGGACTTTCCGTAGCGGCAAATTATAAATTTGTATTGGAAGACCGGGCGGTCTATGTCATACTTTTTAGCATGATATATGTTGCCTTTATAAGAAAGCTGAATTTTGAATTTAAAAAGAAATGGATGCTCCGGATCAGTGCCTTTGCGGCAGCACTGGTGATGGGAATTTATGTGGGAATTGCCACAGAAGATACGGTAATGGAATCCTGGGAACAGAAAGGAACTTACCGCAACGGTTATATCTTAAATTTTGTACTCAGCATCCGGGATTCCTTTGTGGCGGAGCCGGATGGATACTCAAAAGATGTGGTGGAAGAGATTTCAAAAGAATATCCGGCACCGGAGAATAAAGGCTCGGAAGATGACCCGACCATTATTGTTATTATGAATGAGTCCTTTGCGGATTTGAGTGTGATTTCCCATTATGGATTTGAGACAACGGAAGAGGTAACACCATTTTTTGATTCCATGGACACCAATGTCATTAAGGGATATGCACTGTCTTCTGTCTTTGGTGCAAAGACACCGGATTCCGAGTGGGAATTTCTGACGGGAAATTCCATGGCATTCCTGCCAAGCGGCTCCGTGCCTTATCAGCAGTATATGTCAAAGAAACCGTATTCCCTGGTGAGCACATTAAAGGAGCGGGGATATTCCTGCATTTCCATGCATCCTTACTATGCGTCTGGCTGGAGCAGAAGCAAGGTTTATCCGTTGCTGGGCTTCGATGAGAGTCTCTTTATCGATGATTTCGACCAGACCAATATCATGCGGGAATATATTACGGACCAGGAATTATACAATAAAATTATTGACCAGTATGAGGCAAAGACTTCCGATGAAAAATTATTTATCTTAGGTGTTACCATGCAGAATCACGGTGGCTATACCGATTATTATGATAATTTCCAGAATACCATAAATCTTAAGAATCATTATTTCAGTGATGTGAACCAGTATTTAAGCCTGATTCATGAGAGTGACAAGGCACTGGAAAATCTGATTACTTATTTTGAAAATGTGGATGACAAGGTCGAAATCGTATTTTTCGGAGACCATCAGCCGAGTCTGAATAATAATTTCTATCAGTCCATGAATGGCAAGGGATTATCCGGTCTTACCTTGGATGAACTGCAGGAATTATTTACAGTACCATTTTTTGTATGGACGAATTATGACAGTGAAAGTAAAGATGTGGAACTGACCAGCCTGAATTACTTATCCACAATGACACTGCAGCAGGCGGGTATTGAACTGCCGGCATATAACCAGTTCTTAGCAGACTTGCAGAAAGAGATACCGGCAATGAATTCCAGAGCATTTTATTCCAAGAGTCAGGGCGAATTCCTGCATTATTTCGAGGCACAGGGAGAAGATGCAGACCTTCTGAACCAGTATAATATCCTGCAATACAACAACATGTTTGCCAAGGAAAAAGACAAGGATATAAATCTTTTTCCGTATTATGAAACATCGGATTAAAGAGTGAAAAACATAGAGAAAGTGAAGTGTATGGGAAAAACGGAAAGGCAGGGGGAAGATGTACCGGATTTATCTTGTGGAAGATGATGTAATTATAGCCAGAAGTATCAAAAAACATTTAGAAAACTGGGAATATGAAGTGCAGTGCACAAAAGATTTTTCAGCAGTTACAAAAGAATTTGCGGAGTTTGCACCGCAGCTGGTGCTGATGGACATCGGTCTGCCTTTCTACAATGGCTATTACTGGTGCGGTGAAATCCGCAAAATTTCTAAAGTGCCGATTATCTTTCTATCATCGGCTGCGGATAATATGAATATTGTCATGGCAGTAAACATGGGGGCAGATGATTTTATCGCAAAGCCTTTTGACTTAAGTGTCCTTACGGTAAAAGTACAGGCGATGCTGCGGCGCACCTATGATTTTACGGAAGGCGGCGAAATGCTGACCTATCACGGAGTGATGCTTCAGGTGGCGGAAGCAGTCCTTACTTATCAGGATAAGAAAGTGGAACTTACCAGGAATGAACTGCGGATTCTAAAGACACTGATGGAAAATAAGGAAAAGGTAGTCTCAAGAGATACGCTGATGACAAAGCTCTGGGAAAGTGACTGCTTTGTGGATGAGAATACACTTTCCGTAAATGTAAACCGCCTTAGAAAGAAACTTGCGGATGCAGGTCTGGAGGATTTTATTCTTACGAAGAAGGGGATCGGGTATCGGCTGAAATGAGATTTGTCAAAAATTATCTGAAGGAAAATCTGAAATGGCTGTTGTTAGTGCTTGCCTGCTTTGGAATCCTGTGCTTTGTAATCGGATTTGAGCAGGTGCCGCTGGCACAATGGGGATATGCAGCATTTTTGTGCTTCTTCCTGTTTTTGCTGGTAGTAATCATAGATTTTACAAGGCGTTATCTGCATCATAAGAAGTTAGAAAAGCAGACTTCTGAAATTGCTGTGACAATGGATAAGCTGTCATTGCCGCGGGGACAGATGGAAACGGATTACCAGAAAATGCTTCGTTCGTTATATATCACACTGCAGCAGCAGATTAATGAGCTGGAAAACGGGCAGGTGGAGCAGGCAGAATATTTTACCATGTGGGTGCACCAGATTAAGACGCCGATTGCGGCACTGCGCCTGCTGCTGGCAGAGGAAGAGGATGAGCGGAGCCAGGAAATGTGGGAAGAGCTTTTCTCTATTGAGCAGTATGTGGAAATGGCATTGCAGTTTTCCAGACTGTCTGCGAAAAGTACGGATTTTGTGATTGGTGAAGTTTCGTTGGATAAAGTAGTGCGGGAGGCAATTCACAAGTATGCCAGACTGTTTGTGCGAAAGAAAATTAAAATGGAATTAAGTTCCATTGACACGCAGGTACTGACCGATGAAAAATGGCTGGAATTTGTAATCGAACAGATTTTATCCAATGCCATTAAGTATACTGCCGGTGGAACCATTTCTGTTTATTTAAAGGAAGAACCGGAGCAAGAGACAAAAGAGCTGGTTATCGAAGATACCGGAATCGGTATCGCACCGGAGGATTTGCCACGAATCTTTGAAAAGGGTTATACCGGATACAATGGACATGCCGACAAGCGTTCTACCGGCATCGGGCTGTATCTCTGCCGGAAAATTATGCGCAAGCTGTCCCATGAAATCACGATTGAGTCGGAGATTGGAGTGGGAACGAAGGTACATCTTAAAATGTGAAGTAGAGATAAGTGATATACAAAATTATGTCCTGAAAAATGTAAATATTAGCAAATTTATCACCTGAAAAATGTGGAATATAATTATGGTACAATAAAAAAGCTAGAAAATATAATTTCAATCTTACAAAAATGTAAGAGATAAAGGGAAAATGTAAGCAGAATCCATGGCTGACATTTTCCTTTTTTGCTATGATAATGGAAAAGATGACAGAGCAATAAAGTGAGGAGAAAACAATGGCAATCTTAGAAGTAAATAATCTGAAAAAAGTTTATACAACCCGCCTGGGTGGAAATCAGGTAGAGGCATTAAAGAATCTTTCCTTTTCAGTGGAAGAAGGAGAATATGTAGCAATCATGGGGGAATCCGGTTCCGGAAAGACTACGCTTTTAAACATTTTGGCAGCACTGGATAAGCCCACCGGTGGACAGGTCATATTAAATGGCAAGAACATTGTGGATATCCGGGAAAAAGAGATTTCCGCATTCCGGAGAGAAAATCTTGGATTTGTATTTCAGGACTTTAATCTTTTGGATAATTTTTCATTAAAAGATAATATCGTTCTTCCGCTGGTGTTATCCGGTGTGGATTATAAAGAGATGGAGCGGCGCATAACACCGATTGCGGCACAGCTTGGAATTCTTGATATTCTTGGAAAATATCCTTATGAAGTATCCGGCGGACAGAAACAGCGTGCGGCGGTAGCAAGAGCCTTGATAATCAAGCCGGAGCTGGTACTGGCAGATGAGCCTACCGGAGCACTGGACTCCAAAGCAACGGAAGATTTATTGACATTATTTAATAAGATTAATGAGCGGGGGCAGACAATTCTTATGGTAACACATAGCACTAAGGCTGCAAGCCATGCAAGAAGAGTATTGTTTATTAAAGATGGGGAAGTATTCCACCAGATTTACCGTGGTAATTTAACCAGTGAGGAATTGTATGCAAAGATTTCAGATACACTGACGATGCTTACGACAGGTGGTGAGAAACATGAATAGGGGGTTATATGGAAAACTGGCAGTAAATAATATAAAGCACAACAGACAGTTTTACCTGCCGTATCTGTTGACCGGGATGCTGACGGTGGCATTCTTTTATACCATGTTGTATCTGAATTACAATCCGGGACTGGACGAACTGCCATTTGGTGCCGTGGATGTAAAGCTTGTGTTGGGACTGGGCGCAGTTATCATTGGATTTTTCTCTGTGATATTCCTGTTTTACACCAACAGCTTTATTATGAAGCGGAGAAAAAAGGAGCTTGGTATTTATAACATTCTTGGAATGGAGAAAAGGCATCTGGCAAAAGTAATTTTCCTGGAGACGTTTTTTTCGGCAGTGGGTGCCATCGGTGGCGGACTTGTTGCAGGAATTGCGTTCAGTAAACTGATGTGTATGTTATTGTACGCCATGATTGGATACCATGCAGAAATTGTTTTTTATGTATCAGAAAGTGGCGTTGTAAGTACCATCCTTTTGTTTGCCGGTATTTTTATGCTGACCTTTATATATAATCTGTTTCAGATACAGCTTGCCAAACCGGTGGAACTGCTGCATGGAAGCAGCCAGGGCGAGCGGGAGCCGAAAACGAAAAAGCTGATGGCAATAGTTGGAATTGTAACACTTGCAGCAGGCTACTATATGGCAATTACAGTAGATAATCCGGTAACTGCAGTGCTTCTGTTCTTTGTAGCGGTAATACTTGTAATTATCGGAACCTATTTTATATTTATGGCAGGCAGCATTGCCGTGCTTAAGTTCTTAAGAAAGAGAAAAAGTTATTATTATAAAAAGAAACATTTTGTGGCAGTCTCTGGTCTTATTTACCGGATGAAACAGAATGCAGCAGGACTGGCAAGCATCTGTATTTTATCCACGATGGTACTGGTGGTAATTTCTTCAACGGTAAGTATGTATGCCGGACTGGATGATGAACTGGCGGCCCGTTATCAGGGAGATATCGGAGTATCCATTACCAGTGAAAATCCGATTACAGAAGGTGATGCGTTGCGGGAATTAGTGAACCGCACCATCCAGCAGGAGAACCGCAGTATAAAAGAAGAACAGGGCATGATGACGCTGACATTTTCCTGCATATCAGAAGATGGAAATCTTGTAATTCGAAAACATGATGATGAGGGCGATTATAGTTCTGATATTATTATGCTCCGCATGATTACAAGGGAAGATTATGAGGAAGCTTATAATGTAAGGGTTCCGGAGCTTTCGGATCACGAAGTGGTGTTGGCAACCAGTGATGACTATGATAAAGATACGATTACGGTTGGAGATTATACTTATCCTATTTTACAGAAACAGCATTTTTCTTCTGAAAATGGACATTGGATGGATAATCAGGTCTATTATATGGTAGTAAACAGCGTAGAAGATATGGCACCGTTGTATGAAGCACAGAAAGAGATTTATGGGAAAAATGCCAGCAGCTATTATTATTCTCTGTATATCGACATCGATGGAAACAGGGAAGAAAAAATTGCCTGTGGAAATGCAGTATCTGCGGCAATTGGTGCATCCGGCATGGAAGAAGGGCATGACGGTAAATATTATATTATGATAGAAAACAGGGCAGAAAATGAAGATTCCTTCCGGCAGATGTATGGTGGCTTTCTGTTCCTTGGCATTTTCCTTGGAATCCTGTTTTTGATGATTACCGTACTTATTATTTTTTATAAGCAGATTTCGGAAGGATATGAGGATAAAGAGCGCTTTGCCATTATGGAAAAAGTAGGAATGAGCAATGAAGAGGTAAAGAAAACAATCAGTGCACAGATTCGGATGGTATTTTTACTACCGATTGTTACCGCTGCGCTACATGTGCTGGCAGCGTTTCCAATGATCCGGATGATACTGGCAGTGATGAATCTGAATAATGGAAGACTGTTTGCGTACTGTCTCCTTGGTACGATTGCAGTATTTACAGTTATTTATCTTCTGGTATACAAGATGACCTCAAGAACCTATTATCGAATTGTTGGGCATCAGATTGGGTAGAGACTCTAATAATATCAAATAACCGTAAGAACCTGCTGCCGGCAGTTTCTTACGGTTGTCTGGCAAAGAAGAGAAAGCTCCCACTGCACTATGGTGTCATAGGAGCTTTTTTCTCTGGTGTGTATTTAGCAATTGTTTTTAAAAGAAGTTCTGTATCCAGTGGTTTGGTAAGGTGTTCGTCCATACCGGCAGCATAAGTTTTCTGACGGTCTTCTGCAAAGGCGTTTGCAGTCATGGCAAGAATCGGAATTGTTTTTGCATCCGGACGGTCTAAGGAACGGATGGCACGGGTTGTCTGGTAACCATCCATAACCGGCATCATGATATCCATTAAAATGATATCGTATTCATAAGGAGAAGCCTCCATAAAAAGCTGTAGTGCTTCCTCTCCATTGCAGGCTTTGGTAACCACTGCACCGGCATCAGTCAGAATAAATTCTGCAATTTCAAGGTTTAGCAAATTATCTTCAGCCAGCAGAATATGATAGCCGGAAAGAGAGATTTCTTCATCGGAAGTTTCTGCTTCGGAAGTGGAAGCGGCGTTATGGTCGATACAAAAAGGAATCGTAATCCGGTAAGTGGTGCCGACATCCTTTTCACTGGAAAAATCAATGGTTCCGCCCATTTTATCCAAAAGATTCTTTACAATTGCCATGCCAAGTCCGGTACCGTTGTAAGTAGAACGGGCATCATGGCTTTCCTGGGTAAAAGGTTCAAATAAATGCTCCTGAAATTCTTTGCTCATGCCGATTCCGGTATCAGAGCAGGTAAATTCAATCCAGGCAGTATCTTCCGTGAAACGTACTTCATGACAGCTTAGAATGACTTTTCCATTTTCCTTATTATATTTTACTGCATTGCTTACAATATTCATAAGAAGCCGTTTGATATGAATAGGACTTCCGATGAGACAGGGATGCTGGACAGAAGGAACTCCGGAAATAATTTCGATGCCACGTTCCGCAGCCTGCTTTTCTATGATGGTGGTGATATCATGGACCAGGTGCAGAACATGGAACGGGCGGGATTCTAAGACAATTTCGCCGGATTCCAGTTTTCCCATATCAAGAACTTCATTTACAAGTTCTAAGAGCAGACCAGAAGCCTCCCGGATTTTCCCGAGACATTCCTGCTGCTTGACAGGGTTATCTTTATAATGTCCGGCAATTTCCACCATACCACGGATTCCGTTAATCGGCGTCCGGATATCGTGACTCATCCGCTGCAAAAATTCAGTCTTGGCAAGGTTAGCACTTTCTGCTTTTTTGGCAGCCTCCTTTAGTGATTCCTGATAGAGTTTATCCCTCTTCAACTGGGCTTCCTGGTAGCTCTGGTCAGTCCTCCAGCGCAGCATCTGGAAAATCAGAAGAAGGCAGATATAACCAAACATATAATAAAATACTTTTCGCGGAGTCGTTTCAAAAACTGCATGCTCAGGCAGATAGACGTAGATATAATAATTCTGCCCCTGGTCTAACATACCAAAGACATACTTTGGTGAGGAGACTGTATTATGAACATGAACCATCTGTCCACTCACCGCTTTTTTATTTATATTCTGTAGTACTTCAATATCCTTAATATCTGTTCCTTCGAGTTTTTCTTCATTTGAGGCAATCACTTTATCACCACTGGTAATGACAATGGTGCTGCTACGGCTGATACTGTAGCCAGACAGCAAATTCTGAAAAGAGATGCTGTAACTTTCAATATAATCAAGTGGTGTATGGTAATAAGTTACAATAATACCAGAGGTATCGGTACGTCCTACCGCTGCCAGATCGATATAAGAGCCATCTTCACAGTCGATTCTGGAAGAGTATGTTTTTTCCGGATGTATGGCAACATCCAGAAGAACTTCTTTTTCCAGCGTATCGGTTAGATCGGCACTGCCAATGGAATCAGTACAATATTCAGAGGTTACAGTTCCGGTTTCATCCAGAAAAATAATGCCGGTAATATAAAGGTCTTTTGTAAATTCTTCCATGGAAGCTTTTTCCATGGATGTTGTGCCATGCAGACGGTTATCCGTAGAAATATTGTGGGCAGCCTGCTGACAGCATTCAATAATACGCATCAGGCTCTTGGTTTCGGAGGCTAAATTTAAATTGCTGTAGGTGGAGCATTGTTTCTTCAAATAATTAACCGTATCTGCAAGGTGTTCTTCTGTGGATTCGATATCATCATTTGCGGAAGTAAAAAATACCAGAAGGAAGAACAGGATGCCAAGAAATATTGAAAAAGGCCAGAAAAAACGCAGTCTAAAGGGTTTGTTCTTATTTGACTTCATAATTTTCTACCTCCAGATAAGTACTTGGATGCGCTAAGTATTTTCCGATGATTTTCTCAGAGGTTCCATCCTTTTGCATTTCCTCTAAAGTATCAGACAGCTCTTCGTTAAGCCCACTGGTATCATCAAGAGAGAAAGCCACACCCAGTCCGACAGTAAGAAGCGGTTTATCCAGAATGCGGTATTCCACATGATAATCGGACATATATTGTAAAATAGAAGTTTCGTGGGCAGCAACTGCATCCACATAACCTTTGCTTAACATTGGGTAAATCAGCTCACGATTCTGCATGGAGAAAAGCCCGTTAATGTTTGGAATGTCGGGATCGGTCTGGTTGAGAAAAATATCTTCCGGTTTCGTGGTGGCCTGAACGGCAATGTTTTTACCGGCAAGATCCTGCAGGGTGTAAATATTGCTGTCTGGACTGACTGCAACCACCTGCTGGCTGATCATATAAGGTCCCGCCCATTTGTATTCATCCATTCGTCCGTCCATACTAAAACAGCCCCAGGCACAGTCGATACTGCCATCCTGCAGAAGCTCTTTTTTATTTTCCCAGTCGATGGTGACAAATTCAGCCTGATAGCCCATTCTGTGGAAGGCTTCCGTGGCAAGTTCCACATCAATGCCGGTTGGTCTGCCGTCTGTTCCGCTATAATTAAAAGGCGGATAATTGTCACTGCCAATTACAATAGTTGGCAGTGAAGGTTCCTGTTTTGTGGATAGAGTATTTTCTGCTTTTCTACAGCTGCATAATAAAATTGTAAAGATAAAGAGAACAGCCAATATCTGTTGTAGTTTTTTCGGACCATTCATATAATAGAGTCACCCCTGAAAAAAATTCTTTTTACTGTGTTACTATTATAAAGTAAGAAAGGCGCAGATACAACAGATTACAACAGATTGCAATAGAAAATCACTTGAATTTTCGACAAAAAAATTGTATATTTGATATAGAAATGTAAATTTTTATCTGAAAAGTTTAAACAAGTAGAAATGCTAAGGGATATGTTAGAGAAGAGGGGAATTAGGATGAAAGAAGTTACAAAACAGGCAGAAGAAACACAGATTAGCCATAAAACACTGAGACTGATGATCGGAACACTCTGTTCTGTCATCGGAACGCTGCTAGCCCTTTATGTGGGAGGCTGGCTTATGTTATGTAAACCAATACAGGGGGTGGTTTCTGCATACTTTGCAGGAAATCTTACAATTGGAATCATCGCACTGGCGGTATTCAAGTGTCTACTGTCTGTAACGGTGGCAGGAGCCATCTGGTGTGGTGGATATATTGCTAAGTGCAAGTTTATTGGACATGAAGATTATTAATGAGCAGATTCGAAAAGGATAGGAATGAAAAGGCATGACGGATTAACGTCATGCCTTTTTGACGTTTAATTGAAATGCAAATTTGTATCTGATTTATATATAAAAACTTACGCTGATGAAAGTAATGAGAAAAGCTGCCGATGGCAGCTTTTCTTGCATTAAATTTAAATCCCCTCAAACCGTCCAGAAGCCCCACAAGGAAGTGTAAGTCCGTTGGAACTGACCGGAAGACCGATTTCGTCGGCTGTGACTTTGCCAGGGAAACGTTTTAGCTCTGTTCCGATAAGGTAAGAGAGAACCGCCGGCTGTAAGCCTGTAGTATAGGAATTAATCAGGAAGAACAAAGGTCTGTCCACCAGAAGCTGTGCACAGAGTTTGACCAGTGGATGGATGGATTCTTCGATTTTCCAAATTTCACCCTTGGGACCTCTGCCGTAGGATGGAGGGTCCATAATAATAGCATCGTAGTGGTTGCCACGGCGGATTTCACGTTCTACGAATTTGACACAGTCATCTACAATCCAGCGTATTGGTGCATCTGCAAGACCGGAAGAAGCAGCATTTTCCTTGGCCCAGGTAACCATACCCTTTGAAGCGTCTACATGGGTAACGGATGCACCTGCTGCTGCGGCAGCAATCGTAGCACCACCGGTATAGGCAAAAAGATTTAAGACTTTTACTGGTCTTCCAGCTTTCTTAATCAGTTCAGAGAACCAGTCCCAGTTAGCAGCCTGCTCCGGGAAAAGACCTGTGTGCTTGAAACTGAAAGGCTTTAACTGGAAAGTAAGGTTGCGGTAGTGGATACTCCACTGCTGTGGCAGGTCAAAGAATTCCCATTCGCCGCCGCCCTTTTTACTGCGGTGATAGTGGGCGTTCATTTTATGCCAGCCTTTTTCTTTGCGTGGTGTATCCCAGATAACCTGAGGATCCGGACGAACCAGGATATAGTCACCCCAGCGCTCTAATTTCTCACCTTTTGAACAGTCTATTACTTCATAATCTTTCCAGTTATCTGCAAGCCACATAGCATTTCCTCCAATATTTTCTGGTATCAAATATTTTCCGTTTTGTCTTAAGACATCTGCATCTTATTATATAAGGGGGAAAATGTTCCGTCAACTTATTCCTGCTTAAAAATCACAGGCAGTTGTGAAAAGGGAATAGATTAGCGCAATCGTATTTCACTGATTCGCAGGGGATTTTCTTTCGCTACGAAATACCACAGTTCTAAAATGCATGTTTTTCTTTAGATGATTAAAACAGTCTTTCCAATGTTTGTCAGAATAACTGCACGGTCCGCCGAAGTACAGATGCCTGATAAGGGCTGTTAGGGGCACTTGGAATTTCGTCTGGCAACAGGCAACGCTGGTACAGGGATGTACCAGCGAGGCACATTTGAACATGGACGTGAATTTGTGCCGGTTGCCAGAAGAAAGTATAATTATGCCGAAATTCCCTGTGCCCCTTGCAGGCTTTATGCGGCATCTGTTCTCGACGGACCGTGCAGCTATTCAGTCAAAGCAACCGGAAAGACAGTTTATCAGCATGAAAAACATGCATTCTAAGAACTGTTGGCATTTCATATCGGATAAAGAAAATCCCTTGCGAATCAGCGGAATATGATTCGGGTAAAAGTTCTATCTTTTTCACAACTGCCTGTGAAAATCAGCAGAGAATAAGTGAAAGAACAAAGAGGACTCCAAGAAAAATCACATTGTAGAGGGTGAAAATCCCAAGAAACCGTCTTGTATCGCGTCCATTACTATTGGCATAGAACTTAAAGGAAATAAGGCTTGCCAGGGAAGCAATAAGAGTACCAAGGCCGCCGAGATTTACCCCAATCAGCAGGGCAGAATAATCATCGGTGAAACCGGAAAGCAGGATGGCAGCAGGCACGTTACTGATAATCTGGCTGGCACCAATACCCATCAGAACTTCATGGTGGACCAAAAGCTTTGAAATCAGTTCGTGTACCAGAGAAATCTGCTTCATATTTCCGATAAAGATGAAGAAGCAAAGAAAGGTAAGCAGCAGGAAATAATCCACATCCTTTAATACGCGGTAATCCAGAAGCAGAAAGCCTGTGAGGACAAGAAGAAACATAATCTGGTAAGGCAGAATATGAAGCACCGTCAGAAGACACAGAAGAAATAGTATCAGATAGGCGGTAAAAAGAATCCGGGAATTTTTACGTGCTTTTACAGCTTCACAAATTACATTGGAAGTATTGGAAGCAGTTACAGTATTTGTAGAATTTGCAGTGTTTGCAGCAGTTGCAGTGGAAACCGTATCCTTTGGGAGAAACAGAATAAAAATCAGCAGAAGGATAGCAGATACAAAAGAGTATGGCAGCATAATCCGGACAAAAGCTCCAATGGATAATCCGGAAATCGTATAGAGATAAAGATTCTGCGGGTTGCCAAGAGGCGTCAGCATGCTGCCGAGATTGGCGGCAATGGTTTCAAGAACGATAACTGGAATCAGAAACTTCTTTTGCTCGGCCATGGACAGAACCAGTATGGTAAACGGTACAAAGGTAATCAGCGCCACATCATTAGTGATAAGCATGCTGAAGAAGAAGCACAGGAAAATGAAAAGTGCCGACAGCATCCGAAGGGAATGCACATGGGTTAAGAGCAGGGTTCCAAGTCTGGTAAAGACGCCAATCGAAGAAAACCCCCTTACCACAGCCATCAGGGAGAATAAAAGAGCCAGTACCCGGAAATCAATATAAGAAAAGTAATTTACGGATGGTGGAATAAAAAACATGGATACAACTGCCAGCAGGAAAGCAATGCAGCAGACGGTTTCTTTTTTGAAAAAATCTTTTACTTTTGTAAACATACAGGTCTCCTTCTATGAAATCATATCTTAGGCAGTTGCGAAGGATAATAACATTTTGCTAATAATTTCTTTGCTATGTAAAGTATCTTTGTTTTGCATCAAAATACCGTAGTTCTAAAATATTAGTTTTGCTTTTGGCGATAAAACCAGTCATTCCAATGTTTAACAAAGATAGCGCCACTGTTCGTCAAAGTGCGGATGCCTGATAAAGGCTGTTAGGGGCACTAGGAATTTCGCCTGGCATCCGGCAACGCTGGCACAGGACGTGCCAGCGAGGCGCATCTGAACATGGATGTGAATATGCGCCGGTTGCCAGACGAACTTCTTAATTATCCGAAATTCCTAGTGCCCCTTGCAGGCGTTATGTGGCATCCGTATTCGACGGACAGTGGCACTATCTTATGTCAAAGCAACGGAAAGACTGCTTGCAGACAAGCAAAACATAATATTAAGAACTACTGGTATTTTGACGCACATAAACACACCTACTTCAAATAGCAAAGAAATTTCTGTTAAAATGTTATTCTTTCGCAGCACCTAAATCATTTCCCGCGGGGATTTTCCAAACTGCTTCTTATAGGCACGAAGAAAAGTAGAATAATTGTGAAAGCCGCAGGCAAAGCAGGCATCGGTTACTGCAGTGCCGGAGCTGATTAAATCCCTGGCAAAGAGAAGCCGCTTTGTGGAAAGATAATTTCCGATGGTATACCCGGTCTGCTCCTTAAAAGAGTGCATCAGATAATAGCGGCTGGTAAAAAAGTGCTCTGCCAGGGAATCCACGGTAATGTCCTCCGTCAGATGTTCATTCATATAGGTAAGAACCGACAGAATCTTTTTATTTGCCTGAAAGGAATCTTCATATTGCAGGGTGCCGGATAGGGCAGCCCGGTTTAAGTGAATCATAAATTCTAAGAAAAGCGTATTCTGGTAAATCTCATTGGCAAAGCTGTCTTCGGAAAAAGAGTGGACAAGTTCCATCATGGTATCTAAGAGCCGCCGTTCCTTCATGCCGGATAAATGCAGCACATTGGACGGCATGGCAGCGTCCGGAAGAAAGCACTGGTTTAAGAAAATAGTCTTATCGGATGATGTAACTGCAAAATCCGGAGAGACATAAATAATCATCCGCTCGTAGGGTGTGGTATCATGAATGACCGGGCGGTGGACTTCACCGGCACGGACAAGAACCAGATCCCCCGGGGTAAGCTGGTAGGATTTTCCTTCAATACAATAGGTGACATTGCCGCTTAGGAAAAAGAGCAGTTTATGAAAATCATGATAATGAAAGTCGTAGGCAGACATTTCGTGGTCAGTCAGGTGAAATATCTTAAAATCATGATGAAGATATCCGGTTTTCTCATATTTTTTCATAAAAATCACATCCTATATACAAAATCAGTCTAGGAACAGTATAAAGCACGATTTGCAATAAGGAAAGCATTATTTTACTATCAATTTCAATAAAATGTTGGTATAATGATTGATATATGAAAAAGGACAAGTGCGTTAATAGACGGTTGTCCTGTTAGAAACGAAAATATCTGGTGGGTAATTAAGACGAAGAAAGGCGGTAACAATATGAAAAACTTCAGCAACTATACCGATTACAGTACAAAAGAGGATTTACATTTTGAATCCAAGGCAGTACATGGAGCATTAGGAACGGAACCATTAACCGGCGCAGTCAGCATGCCAATCTTTCAGGCAGCAACCTTCCGTCATCCGGAATTAGGACAGACAACAGGATTTGCCTATAGCCGTCTTGAGAATCCGACCAGACAGGAATTAGAGCGTACCATGGCAATTTTAGAGGGCGGTATCCAGGGATTTGCATTTTCTTCCGGACAGGCTGCGAATATGGCAGTATTTTCCTTATTAAATCCGGGCGAGCATGTAATTCTTTCCGATGATATTTATGGTGGAACCTTCCGTATCATTGGAGATGTATTTGGAAAATATGGAATCGAGCATACTTATGTAGATATGTCTGAATTAGACGAAGTAAAGGCAGCTATCCGCCCGAATACAAAAATGTTCTTCGTTGAGACACCGACCAATCCGATGATGAAGGTGGCAGACATTCATGCCATTTCTGAAATCGCAAAATCCATCGGAGCATTAACAGTGGTAGATAATACATTTTTAACACCATATTTCCAGAAACCGCTGCAGTTGGGAGCTGACATTGTAACCCACAGTTCAACAAAATATCTGGGGGGACACAATGACACCATTTCCGGAATCGTCGTGGTAAAGGATAACAAAGAAATCGCAGATAAGATTCACATCCATATCAAATCCCATGGAAGCCAGCTGGCACCGTTAGACAGCTGGCTGGTATTAAGGGGAATCAAGACCCTTGCAGTCCGTATGGACCGTCACAATGAGAATGCCAGGAAGGTTGCAGAGTGGCTTCGTACACAGCCGAAGGTAAAGAAAGTATATTATGTTGGTTTTGAAGACCATAAGGATTACGAAGTAACCTGCCGTCAGACAACAGGATTTGGCGGAATGATTTCCTTTACTGTAGACAGCTATGAGACCGTTAAGAAGATTCTTAAAAATGTAGATATGATTATGTTTGCAGAGAGTCTTGGCGGAACAGAGACCTTAATCACATATCCGACCACACAGACTCATGAGGATACACCGCTTGATGTAAAAGAGAAGCTTGGCATTACAGACTGCTTCCTTCGTATGTCAGTAGGAATTGAAAATGTGGATGATATCATTGCAGATTTAGACCGGGCAATGAATGCTTAAGAAAAATAAAGGAAAGAGAAAGCAAGGAGAAAATAAATGAAATTTACAAAGATGCAGGCATTTGGAAACGATTATGTATATATCGATGCCATTCATCAGCATCTTGACAATCTGCCGGAGCTTGCGAGATTCGTAAGTGACCGGCATTTTGCCATTGGTTCTGACGGAATGGTATTGATTTGTCCGTCCGAAAAAGGGGATTTCCGGATGCGGATGTTTAACCCGGATGGAACAGAGGGCGAGATGTGTGGAAATGCATTGCGCAGCGTAGGAAAATATGTATACGACCACAGACTGACGGATAAGACAGACCTTGTAATTGAAACCTTAGGCGGCATGCAGCATCTGAACTTAACCGTAACGGACGGTCTGGTAAGCAATATCAGAGCAGATATCGGAGCACCGAGAATGTCTGCAAAAGTGATTCCGGTCAACACAAAGCTGGATGAATTTGTAGAGCAGCCGGTACAGGTATTGGATAAGACCTTCCATATTACGGCAGTATCCTGGGGCAACCCGCATTGTGCCATGTATGTAGACAGCGTGGCAGACCTTGATGTAGAAAAATACGGAAAAACCATTGAACATATGACAGAACTTTTTACCAATAAGACCAATGTAACTTTTGTGGAATTTGTTCGTAGGGATTATGTGAAAATCCGGGAATGGGAAAGAGGAACCGGAGAGACTATCGGATGCGGAACCGGATGCTGTACTGCAGTGGTAGCCGGCGTATTAACCGGACGCTTAGACCGGAAAGTAACGGTAGAGCAGATTGGCGGACCGCTCTATATTGAGTGGGAGGAAGAAAGCGGACATATGTTTATGACCGGACCTTCCCATACGGTATTTGAATCGGAAATTGATGCAAGCCACATTATCGGAACAGCGGAATAATACATTAGGAGAGAAGTATGAAATTAGCAGAAATATGTGAAGAATTGACCTATACCTGCCTGCAGGGAGAGATGGAGAAAGAAATCAGTGATATTATCTATGATTCGAGAAAAGTAGAAAAAGACACCATATTTGTCTGTATGGTAGGAGCTGTTGTAGACGGACATGACTTTGTTGAAGATGCGGTAAAGAAAGGTGCTGCAGCCCTTGTGGTAGAGCATGCAGTAGAAATTGATATTCCGGAGAACTGTACGGTTCTTCAGGTAGAAGATGCCCGTTATGCCCTGGCAATTATGTCGGCTGCTTTCTTTGGACACCCGGACAGAGAGCTTACCACCATTGGACTGACCGGAACCAAAGGAAAGACCACTACTACTTATATGATAAAGAGCGTTTTAGAAGAAGCCGGTAAGAAAGTCGGACTGATTGGAACCATCGGTGCCCTGATCGGCGAGGAGAAGCTTCCGGCAAAGAATACCACACCGGAATCTTATGAATTACATAAGATGTTCCGTGCCATGGTAGATGCCGGCTGTGAATATGTAGTAATGGAAGTATCCTCCCAGGGACTTAAGATGCACCGCGTGGCAGGAATTGTATTTGATTATGGAATCTTTACCAATTTATCACCGGATCATATCGGACCAAATGAGCATGCTAGCTTTGAAGAATATCAGGAATGCAAGAGTCTCTTATTCCGTCAGTGCAAAGAGGGAATCGTAAATGCAGATGATGAGCACGTAGATGGAATTATCAAAAATCATACCTGTAAGCTTCATACCTTCTCCTGTAAGAAAGACGCAGATCTGATGGCGGGAGCTGTTGGATATCTGGATGAAGAGGGACAGATTGGAATGCATTTTACCACTACCGGCTGTATGAATGTTTATGCAGTGGTTCATATTCCGGGAAGCTTTTCAGTATACAATTCACTGGTAACCATGCTGACCTGTCATCTGGCAGGAATTTCCGATGAGGCAATTTTACGTGGACTGGATAAAGTAAAAGTCAGAGGCCGTGTGGAATTAGTTCCGGTTTCCAAAGATTTTACGGTAATTATAGACTATGCCCATAATGAAGTCAGCACAAGAAGCGTGCTTACCACATTAAAAGAGTATCATCCGAAACGTTTAATCTGTGTCTATGGTGGCGGTGGAAACCGTTCCAAGCTGCGCCGCTATGACATGGGAGAAGTGACAGGAGAACTGGCAGATTTAAGCGTGCTGACCTGTGATAATCCAAGAGATGAAGAAATCCGCGACATCAACAACGATATTAAGATTGGCCTTGCAAAGAGCAACGGAAAATATATCGAAATCGATGACCGCAAAGCAGCCATCAAATATTGTATCGAAAATGCCAAAAAGGGTGATATGATAGTGCTGCTTGGAAAAGGTCATGAAGATTATCAGGAAATTAAAGGTGTAAAATATCATTTTGATGAAAGAGAAGCCATTGCCGAAATCAAAAAAGAGTTAAATTTATAATTCACATATGTGAATTATACTGGAATATAAGAATTGCAATAAGTAACCGGAGTCATTGACTTATAATTGTGCCACCATTATAATAAAGATTATGTATCAGCAAAACAGGTGAAAGCCTGTGACGCAAAGCTATAGGGTCTTTGAAATGACAGCCAGTTGCAAGAAGGAAGCATCCGTGCATTGGCGGAAGCTTCCTTTTTTCGGTTATGCGGGAAATGCGCAAAGTGTGTTTCCTGTAGCCGTACGCAGGTAACGAGGGAAAGGAAACAAATATGCAGAAGTTTGATTATGAAGTATACACAGGAAATGATTTAGGAGCGGTATACTCACCGAAAATGACAAGATTTAAGGTCTGGGCACCAGAGGCAGAATCCGTGAAGCTGAACCTTTATAAACAGGGCGAAGGAGATAATCTCATAGATCAGCATATTATGAAGAAGTCAGCAAACGGTACTTACGTTTTTGAAAAACAGGGAGATTGTAATGGAATCTACTATACCTATACAGTAGTAAATCACGGGGAAGAGCAGGAGGCAGTAGATCCGTATACAAAAGCTGCCGGGGTAAACGGGCAGCGCGGTATGGTTATCAATCTGGCAAAGACAAACCCACAGGGCTTTGAAATGGATGGGTACCGGAATCCGGAGCATATCACAGATGCCATTATCTATGAAGGCAGTGTCAGGGATTTTACGATGGATGAATCCAGCGGCGTATTTCATAATGGAAAGTTCTTAGGCCTGACGGAAGCCAATACTACAAATCATTTTGGAGAAGCAACGGCACTTGATTATATTAGTGGCCTTGGTGTGACACATGTACAGATTCTTCCGGCATTTGATTTTGAGACTGTAGATGAGAAAAATCAGAAAGCACAGTATAACTGGGGATATGATCCGGATAATTATAATGTTCCGGAAGGTTCTTATGCAGTCAGCCCATATGATGGAGCAGTGCGGATTCAGGAAATGAAACAGATGGTGCTGGCTTTGCACAGCAGAGGAATCGGAGTGATTATGGATGTGGTCTTTAATCATACCTATCGAAGGGATGATTCCAACCTTCAGAAGATAGTGCCGGGTTATTATTATAGAAGTGATGAGACCGGATATACCAACGGCTCCGGCTGTGGCAATGAAGTGGCCAGTGACCGTCCGATGGTGCAGAAATTAATTGTAGATTCCTTGATTTACTGGGCAAAGGAATATCATATCGATGGATTTCGCTTTGATTTGATGGGCGTTCTGGATATTGATACGATGAATGTTATTGCAGAGCGGTTAAAAGAAATACGTCCGGATATCTACCTTTACGGAGAAGGCTGGAACGGTGGTCCATCTTCCCTGGCAGAGGAGAAACGTGCATTTAAAGCCAGTGCGAAAAAGATGCCGGGAATCGGCATGTTCAATGATGACATCCGTGATACCATAAAAGGAAGCGTATTCTATGATGATCATCTGGGCTTCGTTAATGGCGGCACCCATCTGGAAAATGCATTGCGCTATGGCATTACAGGAGCAGTCGCACATCCACAGGTAGATTATGATGCCTATGGCAGTAAGCCGTGGGCGAAAGAGCCGGGACAGAGTATTAATTATGTCTCCTGTCATGATAACTATACCCTGTGGGATAAATTATCCGTCTCCTGCCCGGAGGCATCGGAAGAAAAGAAGAAAGCCATGAACCGGTTGTGCGCAGCCATTGTATTTACTTCCCAGGGTGTGCCTTTTATCCAGGCAGGTGAAGAATTCCTCCGCAGCAAACCGCTGCCGGAGAAAAAAGGTTTTGCAGAAAACAGCTATAATATGCCGGATGCGGTAAACAGCATCAAGTGGGATAATATACATGAATATCCGGATATGATAGCATACTATAAGGGCTTGATGGCACTGCGGAAAGCCCATCCGGTATTCCGTATGCAGAGTGAAGCGGAAATGACACAGAATCTCTGCTTCTTATCAGATACACCGGAAAATGTTGTGGCATATCTTTTAAAGGGAAAAGGTGCAGATGATACACCAGAAAACATTTTGGTAATATTCAACGGAAATGATGAAGAGATTTTGTATAATTTGCCGGAAGGAAAATGGAAAATTCTGGTGGATGACAAAACGGCAGGTGCAGACGGCAAAAAAAATATTTCCGAAAAGACCGATGTAGAGCCGCTTTCCGCTCTTGTATTAGAAAAAGAATAAACAATTTGGCACAATACCTTGAAAAGATAATTTAATCTGATACAATATATAGTATACGCGTTGAAAATGAATTATTTTGAATAGGGGTGCGAATATGAAAATCATAAAGAGAAGTGGGACGGAAGTTATATTTGATAAAGAGAAGATTTTATCGGCTGTGTGTAAAGCCAATGAAAGTGTGGTAGACAGCGAGCGTATGACAGAGGCACAGATTAATGCCATTGGTGAAAATGTGGAGAAGGCATGTAATACCATGAACCGTGCATTAACCGTAGAAGAGATTCAGGATCTGGTGGAGAACCTGATTATGAATCAGCGTGCGTATACGGTAGCCAGAAATTATATTACTTACCGCTATAAACGTGCTCTGGTAAGAAAGACCAATTCTACCGACGACCAGATTCTGACGCTGCTTGCCTGCAAGAATGAGGAAGTAAAGCAGGAAAACAGCAACAAGAATCCAACGGTAAGCAGTGTGCAGCGTGATTATATGGCAGGAGAAGTCAGCAAGGATATTACCAAGCGCTTCCTCCTGCCACAGGATATTGTAGAGGCTCATGAGCAGGGAATTATACATTTCCACGATTCCGATTATTTTGCACAGCATATGCATAACTGCTGTCTGGTTAATTTGGAGGATATGCTGCAGAATGGAACCGTAATCAGTGAGACCATGATTGATAAGCCAAAAAGCTTTGAGACTGCCTGCAATATTGCAACCCAGAGTATTGCCCAGATTGCAAGTTCCCAGTATGGGGGACAGAGTATTTCGCTGGCACATTTAGCTCCGTTTGTCAATGTGAGCCGTCAGAAATTCCGGCGTCAGGTAGCAGCAGAATTTGAAGCGGCAGGACTGGAATTAATAGAAGAACAGATTAATAAAGTAGCAGAGATTCGTGTAAAAGACGAAATCAAGCGCGGCGTCCAGATGATTCAGTATCAGGTTATCACACTGATGACCACCAATGGACAGGCTCCGTTTGTAACAGTCTTTATGTATATTGATGAAGTACCGGAAGGACAGGTAAGAGACGACCTTGCAGCGATTATTGAAGAAGTCTTAAAGCAGAGAATTCTTGGTGTGAAAAATGAGCAGGGCATCTACATTACACCGGCATTCCCAAAGCTGATTTATGTGCTGGAAGAGGATAATGTTGAGCCGGATTCCAAGTATTATTATCTGACAGAGCTGGCTGCAAAATGTACCGCAAAGCGTCTGGTACCGGATTATATTTCAGAAAAAATCATGAAACAGCTGAAAGAGGGCAACTGCTATCCATGTATGGGCTGCCGTTCTTTCTTAAGCGTATACAAGGATGAAGAAGGAAAGCCGAAGTATTACGGACGGTTCAATCAGGGTGTCGTAACACTGAATCTGGTGGATATTGCATGTTCCTCCGCCGGAGATATGACCCGTTTCTGGGAAATCTTCGATGAGCGTCTGGAATTATGCTATCGGGCATTGATGGCAAGACATAACCGCCTGAAGGGAACACCTTCTGATGTGGCACCGATTCTCTGGCAGTATGGTGCACTGGCCCGTCTTAAGAAGGGCGAGACCATAGACAGGCTTTTATATGGCGGCTATTCCACTATCTCTTTAGGCTATGCAGGATTGTGTGAATGTACCCGTTATATGACCGGTAAATCCCATACTAATCCGGAAGCAACACCATTTGCACTGGCAGTGATGCAGCATTTAAATGATGCCTGCGATAAGTGGAAGACAGAGACAAATATTGCTTTCAGTGTATATGGGACACCGCTTGAGTCTACGACCTATAAATTTGCAAAATGTTTACAGAAGCGTTTCGGAATTATTCCGGGCGTTACGGATAAGAGTTATATTACCAACAGCTATCATGTTCATGTGACAGAACATATTGACGCATTCAAGAAGCTTGGTTTTGAAGCAAAGTTCCAGGAGCTTTCCCCGGGCGGCGCAATCAGCTATGTGGAAGTGCCGGATATGCAGGATAATATTGAGGCGGTACTGTCTGTCATCCGTTATATTTATGACCATATTATGTATGCAGAACTGAATACCAAGAGTGATTATTGTATGGAATGTGGTTACAATGGCGAGATTAAAATTGTGACAGACAAATACGGCAAGTTGGTGTGGGAATGCCCAAGCTGTGGTAACCGTGACCAGGATAAGATGAATGTGGCAAGACGTACCTGTGGTTATATCGGAACCCAGTTCTGGAATCAGGGAAGAACTCAGGAAATCAAAGACCGTGTATTACATTTATAAAGAAAATTTAGAAAAAGGAGTACTTTAAAGTTGGCTCCATAAAAATACCCCGGAAACAGAAAGATTCATTCTTTGGAAGAAGGAACCATCTGCTTCCGGGGTTTCATTTTAGCAAACATTTCAATCATGCGACAGATTTTCTATACTGCACTTTTTCGGAATAACTTCCTGCGCAGCAGGTAATAGGCAAGGAGCATCATGCTTCCGGTCAGCACCCAGGAAATCGGATAGATAATCATAACTACCCAGAACTCATGGAAATACCGACAGACGGTAGATACCCAGATGAGCCGTAGGACACAGGAACCGAAAACGGTAATCAGTGCAGGCGACAGGGAATGTCCCAGTCCACGCATGGCGCCTCCGCTGATTTCATAGGTAGAAGTCAAAAGCTCTAAGGCTGTTGCAATTAACAGGCGCTGGACGGCAAAGGTAAGTACCTTCGGGTCGTTGCTGTAGAGGTGCAGGAAGAAGCCCCGTCCTAAGATGAAGACACTGGAAAGGAGTCCGCAGAAGATAAGGGAAAATATCATATTTAAACGGAATACCTTTTTGCAGCGGTCATATTTACCGGCACCGTAATTCTGGCTGGTGAAAGTAACGGTTGTCTGGGCAAAAGCATTTACCACAAAATAGGAAAAATATTCAAAGTTTAACGATGCGGCAGAACCGGCGACAGCATCAGAGCCGAAGCTGTTAATGGTGCTCTGGATGCAGACATTGGCAATGGAAAAGACCATACCCTGCAATCCGGCAGGAACGCCGATGACAAGAATCTTCTTTAATTCATGCCAGGAGATGGCAAGTGCCTTTGGCTCTAAACGAATCGGATCATCCTCATGCAGCAGGATGTAAATCAGGATTCCGGAGCTTACAATATTCGAAACCACGGTAGCGATAGCAACACCGGATACGCCAAGGTGGAAGGCAATGACCAGAATAAGATTCAGCCCGGTATTGATAACACCGGCTGCAATCAGTGCGTAAAGCGGCCGTCTGCTGTCTCCGGTACTCCGGAGAATCGAGGAACAGAAGTCATATAACAGAATGAATGGCATACCAAGGAAGTAAATCCGAAGGTATAAGACTGCAAGGTCAATGACATCATCCGGTGTTCCCATCAGCACCAGAACCGGTCTTGCAATAAACTGTCCCAAAACCAGCAGGAAAATGCCGCCAGCCAGAGCCACCACAATGGCAGTGTGAATTGCTGCTTTGATATTCTTATGGACACCCTGACCGATATATCGGGAAATAATAACATTCGAACCAAGTGAAATACCGATAAAAAGGTTAATCATCAAAGCAATCAGGGAACTGTTGCTTCCCACGGCAGCTAAAGCCTGGCTGCTGGCAAAGTTGCCGACGACAGCGGTATCGACAGAGTTAAAAAGCTGCTGTAAGATACTGCTGGCAGCCAGCGGCAGCGCAAAAATCAAAATTTTATTCCATAAAGCTCCATGTGTCATATCAATGGAGTTTTTCTTCTTTTCCATCATTTAAATCCCTCGTATATTAGATGTATTGGCAATTGCTCTATCATTTATGATAACCACAATGATTATAGTTTCACGGAAAAGAAAAGTCAATAGAATGGATTCCGGATAGAATAAATTAAAAAAATATTGATTTTTTGAAAAAATTGAAGACAATAGAAAAAGATACTCGTTATATATTATGAGAACGTTCTTAAGAGACAAGGAGGTGGATAAAAATGTGTCAGGAACCATTTACGCAGATGGTTCATAAATACCAGAATCTGGTATTTTCTATTTGCGTTAAGATGACCGGAGATTACTTTGCAGCAGAAGATTTGACGCAGGAAACATTTTTATCTGCCTACCGGCACAAGGAAGAGTTCGACGGTAAGAATGAGAAAGCCTGGCTTTGCAGGATTGCTTCGAATAAATGTATTGATTACAGCAGACAGGCGGCAAGGCGGATGGTGCCCACCGAAGACGAAGTTTTAGGAAGCCATCCGGCGAGAGCGGGAGGACCGGAAGAGCAATGCATCGAAGAGGTGATCCGGGAAGAACTGCAGGAAAAATGCGGACAGTTGAAACCACCTTATGATGAAATCGCAAAGCTGTACTTCTGTGAAGAACATCCTGCCGGCGAGATAGCAGAGTTAAAGCAGAAGAATTTGAAAACCGTGCAGACACAGATATACCGGGCGCGGGCAATGCTTAGAAAACTATATGGAAAGGAGCGGAGCTGATATGAGAAAAGAAGGTACACAGGAGTATTTAAGTGACGAAGCGTTAGAAGCACTGATCCGGGAAACAGAAGAAGGACCGATGATAAAAGCACCGGAATATTTAGAAGAAAATATTCTACATAAAATTGAGCAGCAGCAGAAGGTCATTGTATACAAAGAAAAAGTGTCAGCGAAGCGGAAGCTCCTGACTTATAGCATGAAAGTAATGGTTGCGGCGGCAGCGGCAATCGCATTTCTGATTGTAGTTCCTACGGTGGAGCAGCAGAGCAGACCGGACATGGAAACTTATGTAGCAGAAGCAAAAGAGCAGGTCAATAAGGACTTACAGGAACAGAAAGAGAAAGCGAAAAAGCGTAGTGAAGAGCAGAATTTCTTACAAAGTGTAAATGATGCGTCCAGTGCATTTTGCGATTTTATTACTGAGACGACAAATGGATGGTTTTTAAAGGAGGAAAGATAACATGACGAAAAAGAGAAATGGATTTTTAAGATTTTGCTGTTCCCTTTTACCGGGAGCAGGGGAAATGTATATGGGATTTATGAAAATGGGCTTAAGCCTGATGTCGATGTTCTTTGGCATTATTGTAGCAGCATCCATTTTTGAACTTGGACCGCTGGCAGTGCTTGCAGTAATTGCATGGTTTTACAGCTTCTTCCATGTACACAATTTAGCAGGCTTATCCGATGAAGAATTCTATGCCGTGGAGGATGATTATTTATTCCATTTAAGTGGAGAAGGCGAGAAAGATAAATCCTTTGTAAAGCGTTATCGTACCATTATTGCAGTCGTGCTGATTCTGCTTGGTATTATGTTAATCTGGAACAGCTTCTATTGGATGATTGCAAATTTAATTCCGGATGAAACGGTCTGGGTACTTCAGGAAATCAGTTACCGGCTTCCAAGACTGCTGGCAGGAATTGCAATTATAGCAGCAGGAATTTATCTGGTTCATGGTAAGAAAAAATCCCTTGAGGAAGAAGAAACAAGGGAGGCATAAGGAAAATGGATGAGAATGTGAAAGAAGTACGCACCCACAGAGTGGGCAGCATTACCTTAGGAAGTACACTGGTTTTATTTGGAATCCTGTTTCTGGTGCATCTGTTTGTGCCAGTATTGACCTATGAAATCATTTTCCATATCTGGCCATGTATCTTTATCCTGCTTGGAATAGAAATTCTTCTTGCCAACCGGAAGAAGAATGTGGAATTTGTCTATGATGGTAAGGCGGTATTCCTTACCATCACATTAACCTTTTTTGCCATGCTGATGGCAGGAGCAGATGTGGCAATCCAGCAGGCAGATATCTACATGCACCTTTAAGAATGCAGCATTAAGAATGTACCTTTAAGAGGAATGCTCCTTCCGGTATTGTTTGGGTGTCATTTTGTGCTTGCTTCGGAAAGCCTTAATAAAATGGCTGCAATCGGAAAAGCCGGTTTCCTGACTGATATAATTCAAGTCAAGATTGGTAAAGAGCAGCAGATCCTCAGCCTTACAAAGGCGGATAAATTCAATATATTTTTTACAGGACTGGCCATAGAGTTCCCGGAAGCTTTTGGCAAAATAGGAATAACTCATATTACACATTCTGGCAAGGTCTTCCACCTTTAATGGCTCCTGGGCATGAGCGTCGATATATTCCGTAATGGAGTGTATGGACGCTTCTTCTGTGTTTTGCGGAATAGCCAGAGCTTTATCCGTATTAAAACCCTGTGCCCGCCAGATACGCAGGATAAAGGTTAAAAGGGAATTAATCTGGGACTGTACCAGAATCCGGTAACCGTATTCCTGCTGCTGCATTTCGTGTTCACAGGAGGAAAAGATTCCGGCAATGGGATAGTCTGTTAACATCGCTTTGGAAAAATATTTCGGAGCATGGGAATCACCCTTCGCCAGATTAAAAAGTGATACAAAATTAATCCCGGAAAAAGTGGTGCTTAATGCATTGCCGGATGGTGCAAGCTGGTTTAAGTCGAATTTCATGACATAATAAACCAATGGCTGCTCTGTGGCAGTATAGATAGAATGGATTGCCTGCGGAAGAAATAACGTCATATCACCTTCTTCTAGTACATAAGTATCATCATCACAATTGATGATGGCGGTGCCCTCTAACATATACAGAATTTCAACAAAATAATGCCAGTGGGACCGGATGGGAAAAGAATGGATTCTCGTGTCAAATAAGAAGCATTCAAAAGGAGCATTCAGCCGGTCACTGTATTCAAAAAGTGAATTCATAAAGTCATCCCCCAATATATTTAAAATAAATGAATTCCTGCCATAAGAGATTTTTACTATTTTTATAATAAATCATTATAGCAAGATTCCAGGGCGAATGCTATAGTTTCCATCATAAAAAGTCATTGAAAGAGGAGAAAGGAAACACTTACCATGGAATATATCTGCGGCATGACATATGCACCATTTGCAAGAAAAGGGAGCTATCAGGAGAAGAGTGCTTTTGACAGCTTAAAGAAAATGAAAGAAAATACCAACAGCAATTTTGTTATCTTAGCACCCAACGGATTGCAGGACACGGCACAGTCGGAAGAGATTTGTTATACTTCTGAAGCAACGGTGTCAGATGATGAATTAAAGGGCATGATTGATTATGCGAAAGAGCTTGGTATGCGTGTGGCATTAAAGCCTACGGTAAACTGCAAAAATGGAACCTGGCGCGCCCATGTAAATTTCTTTGACGAAGACGTAGTCTGTGAACCGAAGTGGTGCAACTGGTTTGAATCTTATACCGAATTTCAGCTTCATTATGCGAGACTGGCAAAAGAAATGGGCGTGGAAATGCATATTGCAGGCTGTGAAATGGTTATGGCAGAACGCAGGGAAGCAGAATGGCGGAAACTGATTGCCGACATCCGGAGTGAATTTGACGGATTTGTTTCCTATAATACCGATAAATATCAGGAGCATAATGTGAAATGGTGGGATGCGGTAGATGTGATTTCTTCCAGCGGATATTATCCATTGGAGGACTGGGAGAACCAGCTCGACCGGATTGAAGCGGTGGTAAAGAAATTTCAAAAACCATTTTTCTTTGCAGAGGCAGGATGTATGTCTATCGTGGATTCCAATAAAGTGCCAAATGACTGGACGGTGCAGGGAGAAGCGGATGTTAAGGGACAGGCAGACTGGTATGAAGCAATGTTTGAAGCCTGCTTAAAAAGAGAATGGGTGAGGGGCATGGCATTCTGGTCCTGGAACAGTCATCTCTACACGAAGAATGCTGCCCTAAAGAGAAAAGATTATGAAATATATGCAAAACCAGCGGAGAAAATCGTGAAAAAATACTACGATTCTATTCAAAAGTAACAAAAAGTCAAATGACTTAAAACAAACTGTTATGTCATATGGAATCCGTACATTCTGATTTTTCTTAATAAAATAGATTTCTACCATTTTTAAGGTAAAACACTCTATCACGGAACAGTTGTTTCGTGGTAGAGTGTTTTTGTAACGAAAACGATTAAGAGAATGCTTCTGCAATTGTGAAAAATGATATATTTTTATGATTGGAATATATCTGGGTGGTTCGTCGAAGTACGGATGCATTTTAAGTACTGCTAGGGGCACTTGGAATTTTGTCCGGCATCTGGCAACGCTGGCACAGGGAAGTGCCAGCGAGGCACATATGAACATGGATGTGAATTTGTGCCGGTTGCCGGGAAAAAGAAAAGGGTTCGCAAAATTCTTAGTGCCCCTTGCAGTTCTTATGTGGCATTCGCACTCGAGGAACTGCACAGATATTCGAACTGAAAAAATTATAGTATTTTTCACAATTGTAGAAGAATAACACAAGAAATAGAATCAGGAGGAAAACAAATGTTTCGAAAAGACTTTGTATGGGGCGTTGCCAGCAGTGCCTATCAGGTAGAGGGAAGAGACAAAAACGATGGCGCAGGAACCTGCATCTGGGACACCTTTACCGAAGAGGGAAGAACCTTCGAACATCATAATGCCTATGTCAGTGCCGATGACATGCACCGTTATAAAGAGGACTATGCGCTGATGAGAGAACTTGGTGTGAAGGCATACCGTTTTTCCGTAAGCTGGGCGAGACTGATGCCGGAGGGAACCGGAAGAGTCAATGAAAAAGCGGTGGCACTCTATCGTGATATGATTCTTGAAATGAAGAAAAACGGCATTGAGCCATATATGACACTTTATCACTGGGAACTTCCGCAGGCATTGGAGGATAAAGGCGGCTGGCTCAATGAAGAAATCATAGATTGGTTTGCAGAATATGCAAAAGTAGTAGCAGAGAATTTTACTGATATCTGCGACAAGATTTTTACTTTGAATGAGCCACAGTGCTTTATCGGACTGGGATATTACCGTGGTATTCATGCACCGGGAAAGAAAGTCACACCAGAGGAAAGCTTCCGGATTGCCCATAATGTATTGCGGGCACATGGAAAAGCAGTTATTACTCTCCGGAAATATGCAAAGCAGCCGATACAGATCGGCTATGCACCAACCAGTGGGGTGGCATATCCGGCAAGTAATTCCCCGGAAGATATTGAAGCTGCAAAGAAGGTATATTTTGGCTTTTATAATGATGTCGACAACTGGACCTGGAATGTATCCTGGTATTCCGACCCGGTTATTTTAGGACATTATCCAAAGGAAGGTCTTGAGAAATACAAGGAGTATCTGCCGGAAATCACGAAAGAAGATATGGAACTGATTCACCAGCCCATTGATTTTTACGGTCAGAATATTTATAACGGATATCCGGTTCGTGCAGGAGCAGATGGAGAGCCGGAATTTGTAGACCGTCCGGCAGGATTCCCAAAGACTGCCGCAGAATGGCCGGTGACACCGGAATGCCTATACTGGGCAGGAAAATTCCTCTACGAACGTTATCAGCTTCCGATTTATATTACGGAAAATGGAATGTCCTGTCATGACAATGTGGAAGCAGATGGCAGTGTACATGATGCCAACCGTATCCAGTTCTTAGATGAGTACCTTGGCAATCTGCAGAAGGCGGCGGATGAAGGAGCAGAGATTGCCGGTTATTTCTTATGGACTTTTTTGGACAATTTCGAATGGCATGAGGGCTATTCTGAACGGTTCGGAATTATTTATGTGGACTTTGCAACCCAGCAGCGTTATGTAAAGGATTCAGCATTCTGGTATAAGAAAGTCATGGAAAGCAATGGAGCAGCGTTATCCTGCAACCAGCCGGATAGAAAAATCCGGATAGAGCGTGGTGCTGCAGAAGTAACAGGTGCAGGATTTAAGGTAGAGAGGGAAATGGATCTGCTGCTTTCTGACAGCACAGATGTCATTTATGTGGCATCCGGCAGCGGTTTAATCGGCAGCATCTGGGTAGATGCCGGAGACAGGCTTACAATACCGGAAGGTATTCGGAAGATGCATTGCAGTGGAAATATGACACTGGTGCAGGCGTAGCATGAAAAAATAATTGTTTCTTCTAGACCAGAGAAGATGATAATAAAAAAGTTTCTTTTATTCCGATGAGCAATCAGAAGGAATAGAAGAAACTTTTTTTGCTTTACAGGAAATTGCTTTCCTGTAAAGCAAAAAACGCTCCGCGAGGATGCGCACTGCGGCGTATAAGGTAGATGTCGCAAGCGACCGCCGCAGGCGCGGGAATGTGCAAGGCACATTCTTTTTTTAATGTTCAGATACATTTTAGATACAAATATATGTTAAAATAAACATCAAAGAGTAGTAAAAGGAGCGGGCAGCATGATACGGATATTGGTTGTAGAGGATGAAAAGGCAATATCGGATTTAATCCGGCTGAATCTGATGAAGGCAGGCTATCAGTGTGTCTGTGTATACAATGGAATGAAAGCTGCAGACCTGTTGGAAACAGAAAATTTTGATTTGATTATATTGGATGTTATGCTGCCGGAATTAAATGGATTTGAATTGATGGAATACATCCGTCCAATGGGAATTCCGGTGATTTTTCTGACGGCAAAGGATTCCCTAAAAGACCGGATGCAGGGGCTGACCTCCGGGGCAGAAGATTATATGGTAAAGCCTTTTGAAGTAGTGGAACTTTTGGCACGGGTTAATATTGTGCTGCGCCGCTATCATAAGATGGAGCAGAAGATTACTTTTATGGATATTGAATTAGACAGTGAAAATCAGGTGGTGACAAAGGCAGGAAAAGAAGTGGAGCTTACGCCAAAGGAATTTGAACTCTTAGAAATTCTGATGTGCAACCGGAATATTACACTGTTCCGGGAAAGAATCTATGAAGAAATCTGGGGAACGGAATATTCCGTAGAGTCAAGAACCTTAGACCTTCATATCCAGAGATTACGGAAAAAACTGAATCTTGGAGCGGAGCTTAAAACAGTATTTAAGGCAGGATACCGGTTAGAGGATAAAGCATGAAATTTCGATATAAAGTATTAATTACAAATTTAATCCTGCTTTCAGTCAGTCTGGGACTGGTGGGCTATCTGATGATACATAAGAATTTTGAACTGGCGAAGGAAACACAGATTTCTAATGCAGTCATTCAGAATAATCTGGTGCAGTCCTCAGTGGAATATGAAGTACTTCAGGCGTTGAACCGGGAAGAGTCGGTAAAGGGCGCACTTCCAGACATTGGAGCACAGGTCAGCAGCGGTATGCGGGCAGAAAATGTGACATTTTTTATTTATTATGGGGATAAGCTGGTTTATAACGAAACAGAAGAAAATGCCAATTTAAAGAAAGTCTGGGAAGCACAGCAGGAGGATGGAAATAAGAACTATGCCATCTTTGAAGAGGACGGTCATTATTATATTTATGTGACGGCAGCCAGTAAGGTAGGGGATGAGAACCTCTGCATGATCAGCAGAAGTGATGTGTCCGATGCCTACGCATTAAGAGACCGTGAAATCCGTTATTTCCGGCTGATTCTTTTCATTTGCCTTATGATAGAATCTCTGCTTATTTATGTTATCAGCCGGTATCTGACCAGACCATTGGAGCAGTTGAACAGGGTGGCAGAGGAGATTACCGATGGCTCTTATGAGACGAGGATTACAGTAAAGAGTCAGGATGAAGTAGGACTTCTGGCATTAAGTTATATCTTTTCCGAAGGCAGACGGTTAGAGCGGATGTCGGGAAAGCTCTTTGATTTGATTTATTTAAGGGAACATGAAATGGAAACGGAAGCAGTTCAGGTTGAAAATGTAAGCAGTGAAGTACTTAAGGTGGTGACACCGTCCTTTGCGGCAAAAGGGCTTGTGTTAAAGGAAAATATCGAGCCGGCAGTACTGTACGGAAATAAAGAACTTCTGGTGACTGCACTGGCGAATTTACTGGATAATGCAAGAAAAGCATCCAAAGAGCATGGTGTCATTGAATTTAGCGGAAAGAGAATACAGGAAGAAGAAAATCCATTTTATTATGAACTTTCCGTAAAAGATTATGGAATCGGCATGACCAAGGAAGAGACAGAGCGGATTTGCGATGAATTCTATATGACAGATAAATCCCGGGCAAGACAGGAAGGCGGAGCCGGAATCGGAATGTCATTAGTGGCATTGATTTTAGAACATCATCAGGCGGAACTTATCGTAGAAAGTGAGCCAAAGAAGGGGACGAAGATGCGGATATGTTTCAGAAAAGAACAAAATTAAAGATAAAAGGAAGTGTCTGTGGAATGATAGCAGGAACACTTCTGGTGGTGCTGACAGGAATTTTTCTGCCGGGAATTCTGATTGAAGGGCAGGAACGTAAAGCAGTGGGAGAAGTGCAGGCGGTTCCGGCACAGTATATTGCTTCCGATTCCCTGCTGGCAAAGGAGGCATCGGAAAGCCTTAAGCTTAATGACCGCATCCAGCTGATTACCGGGCAGTGGGAGAGTGAGACACAGGAAGCCTATTCCTATGAGATGACTTTAAAGGATTACGAGGCAGCGGCACTGGCAAGAGACAGTATGGAAGCCATTTATCAGAAAGGGCAGTATCCTTCCGATTTAGCTTCTTCTTATGCCAACTGGTATACCTGGGAAGCATTTCCGGAGAAAGCGGTGGATACAACATTTCATACCTACAGTGCCTACTACTGGAAACTTATTTTTACAAAATATGATGGCACAGAGAAGCATGCGGTATTTCTGTTAGAAGATGGCACCGTTTTGCTAGCGGAGGCAGAAGGAAAAGATATTTTATCGGATGTTACAGCCACAGAGGAAGCTTCCTCATCCGTTAAAGACAATGAAGAAGAAAAAACAGTGGATAAAGAGCTGGCAGAACAGCTTTCCTACACGGGGTTGGACGTAGCCGGACTGAGGATAAAATCCGATAACATACAGGAAGAAAAGGATGCCTCATATCGGTACTTTGAACTCTATGATAAAACAAGATTTATCTATGGAATCAGCACAATATCAGATAGCCAAACGAAGCGTAACATGGTAAAATAAAAAAGAAGGCAAGGTATTTTTAAGGGCATAGATGGTCACCTGCAGTTATTGCAAAAAGGATGATTGAAGATGAAACAGGAAGACTTCTGGATAGAGGATGTGGAATTTTTTTCAGATATGATGGCTAAGATAACAGATTTGTCAAGGAATCTGTATCTTTTAGTGACTGATTTGCAGAAAAATCAGACATTTGTACCGGAGAAAACAGCAGAATTTCTTGGAATGGAAGCCGGATACAGTCTGAATTTTTATCAGAAACTGACGGCACATGTTCATCCATATGATATACCGGAATATGAAGAAGCAATGGGAAAACGTCTTAAGAAGGAGGCACTTTCAGAACCTCTTTATATTCGTATGGGAAAAGAGAAAACGGATTATATGATGGGCTTTTCTGTGGATGTATTAAGAAAAGAGAACCGGGAATATCTGATTGTTGTACTGAAGAATGAAAATGCGCTTCAGGAGATTGATGCGCAGACGGATTTATATAGTCAGGTCAAGTTTGAAGAACATATCAAAGATTATCTTGCGACCAGACGGAAAGTGGCAGTCCTTGAAATCGAATTTGACCATATGAATGACATGAATATTTTATATGGAACGAATTACAGCGAGCAGATGCAGCGGGAAATCGGACTGCGTTTCATCTATATGATGGATACTGATACAGCAGTATATCGCATGAACAGTTCCAATTTTGCCTTTATCTTAAGGGATGCAGACCGGGAAGAAGCGGAAGCATATATGGAAAAGATAAAGGACACCTTAAAGGAAAATGCATATATTGACGGGCATTTTTTTGAATTTAAAATCTATGCCAGCGGGCTGATTTTAGATGATTATAAGGGAGATATTTCCACGGTTCAAAGTAAGCTGGAATACACCTTGGAGAAAGCAAGGGAACGCCGCAGCACCGGCATTTTATTCTTTAATGATTTAGTGCTGTCCTATGGCGGCATGGATTTGGATTTGATGAAAATCATTCATCAGTCCGTATTGAATCATTGCGATGGATTCTACGTGGAATATCAGCCGATTGTAACTTCTGAGGATGGAAAAATAATGGGTGCGGAAGCACTGGTGCGCTGGAAGAAGGAGCCTTATGGAGCAATTCCACCGGGACTTTTTATCGACTGGCTGGAAAATGATCCTTCCATGTATGATTTGGGAAATTTTGTTCTGGAACAGGCTTTGTGGGACAGTAAAAGCTTTTTGCAGCAGAAGCCGGAGTTCTTTATTAATGTAAATGTATCGGCAAAGCAGCTGGAGCGGCCGGATTTCTGCCGGGTGGTATTAGAACTTCTGGATAAGACGGAATTTCCGGTAAGACATCTCTGCCTTGAGATTACGGAGCGGTGCAGAAGCCTTCCGGTATCGGTAATCAATGAGCGGATGGCAGTATTAAGAGGCTATGGAATCAAATTTGCCATGGATGATTTTGGAACAGGAAGTTCATCTTCTGCCATGGCACTTGAGATGCTGATTGATGAGATTAAGATTGATATGAGCTTTATCCGGAAGATTCTTGTAAATAAAAAGAATAAGGCGATTGTCCAGAGCATGGTGGATTTTGCCAATGCAGTCAATATCAAGAGTTGTCTGGAGGGCGTGGAAAATAAGGCATTAGAAGATTATCTCCGGACTGTGGGAGCCACATGGTTTCAGGGATACTATTATTCCAAACCGGTTGGAGCAGATGAACTGGAGAAACTTCTTTCTGCTAAGAAATGACCTCTTTAAGGATATAATAAATGCGATAAAGTTAATTGTAATAGGGAACTTTATCGCATTTGCTATTAGATGAGCCGCATTGGAAATGGTGTAAATTGTAACTAAATAATAAACTGGAACTTATCACCGATACATAGCTGTTTGCAAAGATTCGTGATAGTGTTGTCAACATCGTGGATGGTGCTTGATATCCGGAGCAGAGGATATCCCTTACTGATGTTTAAAGACTTAGCCTCTTGGGCATTAGCGAAAACAATATCAAGTGTTTTGCGTGAATGATCCAGAATGATATTGTGTTTTCTTAGTATTTCATACAAAGATGAGTCGTTTAAATCTTCTCCAAATAAAAAAGAAAAGGATTCAGGAAATTTATTGAACTCTAAGATGACAGGGACATTATCCATATAACGGATTCTTTCCACTACAAGTATTTTATCCCCTTTGTGTAGTGACATTTCAGTTAAATCCCGTTCAGAAGGATCTTCCAATGCAATTTTTATGGTCTTAGCTCCAGGTGTTGCGTTTTTCATCCGGCACATATCAGAAAAACTTATGACTTCTGTAATGTTACGCTGCAATTTTTTCTCAGCTACAAAAGTCCCTTTTCCTGATTTCCTTTCTAAATATCCGGATTCAGATAAAACGGCTAATGCTTTTCGGACGGTAACTCTGCTCACATGGTATGATTCACTTAATTCATTTTCTGTAGGCAGACGACTGCCGGCCGCCCGTTCTCCAGCGTCAATTTCTTTTCGTATTTTTTCCTCCAATTGTTTGTACAGTGGTGTGGCAATGGTGTTGTTCAGTTTCATATAAATACCTCTCTCCTAATATAACTTTCACAAATATTATAAAACAAATTTGCAAAAATGTATATATTGTATTATATATATTGACAGAATGTATTGTATTGTATTATAGTAAATACATAGAACAAATAAATACATTATAAAAAAGGAGAGAAAAAATGGGATACGGAAGTAAAGACATTAAAAACATTGTGAAAGAAATTTTAGAAGAAAAAAAAGACATCGGTGGAATTAAAAATATTTATTTTGTGGGATGTGGAGGATCACTTGGTGCACTTTATCCGGCAAAAACATTTGTGGAAAGAGAATCACAGGTTTTGAGATCAGCCTGGATAAACAGTAATGAGTTTGTACATAGTACGCCAAAGGACTTTGGAGAAAATTCTATTATTTGTCTTGCCTGTCACAAGGGAAATACACCGGAAACGATTAAGGCTGCCAGATTAGGAAAAGAAAAAGGAGCGGCGGTTATTATTCTGACATGGCTGGAGGAATCAGAAATTATAGAATTTGGAGATTACATTATCCATTATACATTTGATGCAAGTCCTGACCATCTTGCAGGAGATATTGATTATGCAGGAGAAAAGACACAGTGTGCATTGCTTGTGGCAGTGGAATTAGTTGCACAGACGGAGGGATATGCTAATTATGATAAATTCTATGAAGCTTTAGGCATGATTAGCAATATCATCAGAAATGCACGTACACATGTAGCTGCCAGAGCAGAGGCATTTGCAGAAGAGTATCAGAACGATTCAGTGATTTATACAATGGGAAGTGGTGCAGCATATGGAGCTGCCTATATGGAGAGCATCTGTATATTTATGGAGATGCAGTGGCTTGATTCAAGCAGTATTCATACCGGTGAATTTTTCCATGGTCCATTTGAAGTTACAGATGCAAACCGTCCGTTTATGATTCAGATATCAGAAGGCTCAACCCGTGAATTGGATGAGAGAGCACTTACATTTCTGAAAACATATGCAAAACGTATTGAGGTTCTTGATGCGAAAGAGCTTGGCTTATCCACAATTGATGCATCAGTAGTAGATTACTTTAACCATGCACTGTTTAATAATGTATATCCGATTTACAACCACGCACTGGCAGTAAAGCGTGAACATCCGTTAACAACCCGCCGCTATATGTGGAAGGTAGAATATTAATGAAAAAATTCTGTGAAAAAAAATATGTATTGTTTGACTTTGATGGAGTTATAGCAGATACAGAAGAGAGTAATGGTAATTATCTGGGCCTGGCATTAAAAGAGTTTGGAGTGGAACTGACACAAAAAGACAGGGATAGACTAATTGGCTCACATGATTCCCATATTCTGCTGGGACTACTGGAACGCTCGCCGGAGAAAATAACAATGGAACAGCTTTTGCAAAAAAGAAAAGAAATAGGAAATACATATGAAAATGGCTGCATTAAGCCGATGGAGGGATTACTGGAGTTTATTGCCGGCTTGAAAAAACAGGGGAAAAAGCTGGCAGTGGTTTCTTCGACCTCTACACGGCTGATTGTAGTAGCATTGAACCGGATGAAAATGCTGGGTTTGTTCGATGTGGTGGTATGCGGAGACATGTGCCGGAATAGAAAACCGGATCCGGAATGTTATAGAAAGGCAATGCAATATTTAGAAGCAAAGCCGGAAGAATGTATTGCAATAGAAGACTCGTTTATTGGTATACAGGCAGCAAAGGCTGCAAATATAGAGGTAGTTGCGTATACAGGAGCTGGTGAGAATCAGGATGTAAGTCAGGCGGATTATGTTATTTCTTCATACATTTAACTGCTTGAGTGAAAGAAAGAGAAAACAGAAGAATAAAAAGTATTTAATTGTATGCCCGCCAGTGCTCCTGGCGGGTTTTACTATGCACAATTAAATTGATATTGATGTACAAAAAGTGAAACAAAAAATTGTGCATAATGTCGAAAATGTATTTCTTTATTGACACAAATGTATGGAATATATAATACAAATAGATACAAAATAAAACAATACAAATAAAAACAAATTAACACATTTGGGTTTTAAAGTAGTGCACATGCTTTGGAATAAATAAAAAAGAGGAGGTAGATGTCCATGTTTTGGATTGAATTTATTGTTTTAATGCTGATTATTGTGTGGGGAACCAGAAAAGGTGGAAGTTTCCTGGCAATGGCTGGCGGCATCGGAATGTTGATTTTCGTATATATCTTTAGAGTGACTCCATCAGATCCACCGATTACTGTTATACTGATTATGTTGGCAGTAATTACCGCAGCCTGTACGATGCAGGCGACTGGCGGATTGAATTTTATGGTACAGCTTGCAGAAAAAATATTACGGAAAAATCCGAAAAACATTACTTTGGTAGCACCTTTTGTAGCGTATTTATTTACATTCTGTTGTGGAACCGGACATATTGTATATTCGTTACTTCCGGTTATTAATGAAATAGCATTGGAAAATGGAATTCGGCCTGAGCGCCCGATTTCTGTTAGTATTATTTCATCCCAGCAGGCAAATACCGGATCACCAATAACAGCTGCAACAGTAGCTATTGTGGGTTATATGACTATTTTTGAAAAAGTAAATCTGGCAACAATTATGCTGGTAGCAATTCCGGCAGCACTGATAGGAGTATTGGTTGCAGCATTGTCTGTATACAAGAAAGGCCTGGAGTTAGAGGATGATCCTGAATATCAGCAGAGAGTTGCAGATGGACTGGTAAAAGATTTTAAAAAGAAAGTAGAAGGAGAAAAACAGGTAACCAAAAAAGCAAAGATTTCTGTTGCTATCTTCCTGGTTTCTATGGTAGTAATTGCAATATGCGGTATTTTCCCGGCACTCCGTCCAACATTTAGCGATGGTACACAGTTAGCAATGACATCTTTAATCCAGATTATTATGTATGTAGCTGCCGCAATTATTGTTATTGTAAGTAAAATTGATAGTAACGATATTTTAGAAGTACCGTTGTTAAAGACTGGATTCTTTGCTGTTATTCTTGCATCGGGACTTTGCTGGCTGGTAAATACCTTTGTTGGAGCACAGACAGACTTCATTACAGAAAATTTGTCAGCATTAACAAATAAATATCCTTGGATTTATATTATTGCAGTATTTCTGGTAGGTGCACTGACGAGTTCACAAGCGTCTACGACAATGATTATGATTCCGATTGCAATTGCATTGAAACTGCCGGCTTATATTATCGTAGGTGGATGGATGGCATGCTCATCCAACTACTTTATCCCGGATTCCAGCCAGTGTATAGCAGGTCTTGCTTTTGACACGGCAGGTACTACGAAGATTGGAAAATTCATATTTAATCACAGCTATATGCGGCCGGGACTTGTATGTACAATTGTATCGGTATTAGTAGCAACAGGAATCGGATATTTTGTTTTCTGATAAAAACCGGTGGTGGCAAAATAAAGAAAACAGTAACAGCACACAGCCTGTGTTATTCTGACAGGCTGTGGGAACTGCCACCTCATGATGGATTGCCAGATATACATAAATATTAATAATGGCTATCTGAAAAAATGAAAGAGCGAATCTGGAAAAATAATTGCTTGTTGCAAAAAGAAGAGGTGAGGGAGTCTGGGTGAAAGAAAAATTGAAAGAAAGGAGAAAGAAATAAAAATGAGACAGCCTAGAATAATTGCAATTGGAGATGCAGTTTGTGACAAATATCTTTCCAGGGGGAAAATGTATCCAGGAGGTCAGTGTGTTAACACATGTGCATATGCGCATATGAATAATGCAGAAAGTGCATTTTTAGGTAAATTTGGAAATGATGAAGTAGCAGAATGCATTCAGGCAGCACTGAAAAATATGAATGTAGACTTTTCACATAGCAGGAATTATGAAGGTGAAAATGGATTTGCATGTGTGACACTGAATCAGGGAGATCGCGTATTTATCGGATCCAATCATGGAGGTGTGGCAAAAGAGTATCCTTATGATTTTACGCAGGAAGATTTTTCATATATAAGAAAGTTTGATCTGATTTATACAAATCTGAATGCCTATATAGATGATGACATAGAAGAAATTGCTTCTTTGGGTCTTCCGGTTGCATTTGATTTTTCAAATCGATGGACAGACGAATATCTGAAAAAAATTTGTCCGCATATTAAAGTGGCGATGCTTTCCTGTGCACATTTAAGTGATAAAGAACGCGAAAGGGAAATGAATAAAGTAAAAGAGCTTGGAGTCCCATTTGTTCTGGGAACAATAGGAGAAGCTGGCTCATACATTTTATACCATGGTGAAATGATGTATGAAAAAGCTGTAAAGGCAGAAAGCATTATGGATACTATGGGTGCAGGAGACTCTTATTTCGCGACATTTTTGACATATATTTTACGGCATAAAGAACCGGAATTTTTTAAAGAAGAAAGTAAAGATGATGGGAATGTTAAAGAACTTTTAAAGAAAGCCATGCAGGCTGGAGCAGAATTCGCTTCAAAGATTTGCGGTGTCGAAGGAGCGTTTGGGTATGGAACGCCAATTGCAGGAAGAATAATTGATAATAGAAATAATTAAAAGGGTTTAAGGAGGAACAGTATATGGATATAAAGCCGACAAGTTACAGATATGATGGAGAAGGAATAGAATGTGCATATCGGAATGAAAAATGGGTTGTTTGTATTAAAAATTGGAAACCGAATAATGACATTGATGGGTTAGAGCATTTAGAGATACATCATACGACAGATGAACAATTCATTTTGATTTCTGGAAAATGTATTATTATTACAGCGGACAGAATAGATGGAAAGTTTAATATTGAATTAACTCCGGTGGAGAAAGGAACTTTATACAATGTACCGAAAGAGCGTTGGTTTTTTACTATTGTAGAAAAGGATACCAAAATGATGTATGTGCAGGATGCCGGATGTAGTATGGATAATAGTGAGTATTGTAAACTGAGCCAGGAAGAAATTTCATATATTCAGAAATTAGCGAGACCGATGCTTGCAGAATAATATAACAACAATGTATTAAAAATATTTATGGGAGGATTATCAATGAAGCCAACAGAAATCAAGAATGTAATTACAGAAATTTTAGAAAGCAGAAAAGAAGAAGGCGGTATTAAAGCATTATATTTTGTGGGATGTGGTGGCTCTAATGGAGCACTTTATCCAGCGAAAACATTTATGGAAAGAGAATGTGCAAATATTAAGTCAGCACTAATTAATAGTAATGAATTTGTATATAGTACTCCGAAGGATTTGGGAAAAAATGTAATCGTGTGTTTATCGTGCCATAAGGGAAATACACCGGAAACAATTAATGCAGCGAAGCTGGCAAAGGAAAAAGGTGCAGCTGTAATTATTCTGACATGGAAAGAGGAATCAGAGATTACCCCATTTGGTGATTATATTATCAATTATACTTTTGGGGATAATAAGGATATTGCTGGTGAAAAAATTATCTGTGCACTTCTGGTGGCAGTGGAACTGTTGAATCAGACAGAAGGGTATGAGCATTATGAAGAATTTATGGATGGTGTTGGACGTATTGATGGTATTGTGAAACATGCATGTAAGCATGTGGAAAAACGGGCTGAACTGTTTGCCAAGGAATATAAAGATGATAAAATTATTTATACTATGGCAAGCGGAGCGGGTTATGGTGCAGCATATATGCAAAGTATATGTATTTTTATGGAAATGCAGTGGATTCATTCTTCCAGTATTCACAGTGGGGAATTTTTCCATGGACCTTTCGAAATTACAGATAAAGAAGTACCATTTGTGCTTCAGGTTTCTGAGGGAACCAATCGACCGTTGGATGAACGTGCATTGAAGTTTTTGAAGACTTATGCAAAACGGATTGAAGTAATTGATGCAAAGGATTTAGGGCTGTCTACAATTGATGCATCAGTCGTAGACTATTTTAACCATTCCTTATTCACAAATGTATATCCGGTTTATAATAAGGCTTTGGCTGAGGAGAGACAGCATCCACTGACAACACGACGCTATATGTGGAAGGTAGAGTATTAAAAAACTTAAAAAATGATGTAAACATACAGCATGTCAGATTTTGATGGAAAATTTGAAGTACATTACAAGGAAAGCCTGGAAATGATAATGATTTCCGGGCTTTCTGAGCTTTGACACATGACCTGAGGAAGAAGGAACGGAATTGAAAAAAACAATAGGTATTATTGGTGGCATGGGACCGATGGCTACCTGCGATTTAATGAAAAAGATTTTTGAAGTGTCAGATGCAGACTGCGATCAGAACTATGTGCATGTTTGTGTTGATTGTAACACGAATATTCCGGATAGAACGAAAGCTATTCTTGAAAATGGAGAGGATCCTATACCAGAGATGGTAAAAAGTGCAGTAAGTCTGCAAAATATGGGAGCAGATTTATTGATGATACCTTGTAACACAGCACATTTTTTTTATGACCGGTTAAAAATATTTACTGATATCCCGATATTGCATATGCCCCGCGAGACAGTAAAAGCTTTAAAAGAGCAGAATATATCATGTGCAGCCGTATTGGCTACGGATGGCGTGATAAAGAGTGGGGTTTATGAGAAAGAGCTTCGGGCACAGGGAATCAAAACGATTTATCCGGATGCAGAGCAGCAACAGAAAATTATGGCAGTAATCTATCAGTGTATTAAAGCTGGAAAAAAGGATGTAGAAAAGTACGGACTTGACGATATTTTAAAATCCTTGATTAAACAGGGTGCGCAAAGTGTGATTCTGGGATGTACTGAATTACCAATTGCTTTTTCCTTGGCAGGAATCAGAGAAAATATAGTTGACCCGACGGAGATTGCAGCAAGAGCTGCATTAAAATTTCTGCAATTACCAATACATACATTATAAAGCAGCTGTATTTTTATGAAAATAAATGATACCGGAAAAGGACTGGATTTCTATTAAAACCTGCTTCAGGACTTCATTCAAACTCCCTTCAAAAAGTCGCAACAAACATTGACAATCCGTGGGTTTGAGGACTATACTAATATATAAATTATAAATACCAGACAGGTTATTACAGAAAGAGAAAGGGAGGTATATGATAACAGGAAATTATCATATATTTTCAGAGCCTTTTTGAATATTTCTGAGGGGGAAACAGATGATTCAAAAATATTATAACAGTATTCTGGAACAGGTTTTTGCACAGATTGGAAAGAAAGAACACAACATTGTTCTGGCAAAATACAGTAATGATTTTTCATTAAAGCAGCTGGAAATATCAGAGCAGATAACAAATAATAAAAAGGTTCATTTTGCAGCCCACGAATTCCGGGCAGAGAAATTATCGGGAGCATATGAGCCGTTTCTGGATTTGATTTTTGAACTTTTCGACCAGCAGAAGGAGATGACATTTGATGAATTTCTGGACAAGTGTAATGTCTATTCCCTGCAGCGTCCGATTATTGCAGCATACCGGGAGACCGGAAAATGTATCCGGAAAGAGAGTTTATTGTATACAGAAGTTGACTATGAGCGGGAGCGGATGCATGATGCTATTGTGGCAATGCTTGTTGAAGTTTCTAAGATACAGCCGTTTATGCTTTGGATTAACCGTGTGCAGTTTGCCGGAATGGGAACCATAGAAATAGTCTATGAACTGTTAAAGGCAGAGCATACAGAGAATATCGGAATCGTTCTCGGCATGAATGAGCAGCAGCGGCTGCCGGAATATATGCTGCCGGGCTGGGAAAGCGTAACGGAGGAATTGGACAATAATGTTGCAATATTCCGCATTGGAAATGCCGGAGAATCCCGGGAACAAAGAGATGAGATTATTACAGCAGAAAGTATTGAAGAAGATATCAGAACATTACAGAATCTTGTTTTTTTCATGGATTTTGAACAGGCATTGTTTTATCTGGAGAAAGTAGACCGCAGAATCAGATTTGAAAATTTTACCGTATCGGATGAAGTGAAATACGAACTCTGGCAGTTCTATGCATATGTATCGGTATATATGAGGGATTTGCCAAAAGCACTGGAAATAAGTGAGGGTATCTTACAGCTTGCAGAGAAGAAAAAGAACCGCAGGATGCGCTTTCATGCATATTATATCCGCTCTGTAGTTTATATGTATCAGTCAAAATTGCAGGAAGCCACTGAATGTGCAGGTGTTGCAAAAAGTATTGCAATAGAAGGTGGCATGGAGCGCGGTCAGTTTGAAGCAGAGCTGGTAGAAATACAGGCGAAGATGGCAGGCTGGAATAATATTTTCTTCTGTGCACAGAACGTGGAAGTCAGCGATGCCATGATTGAAAAATTAATGAAATATGACTACCGGAATCATCTGGCGTACATTTATGTATATGCCTATGACAATAAGCCGGAGATTGTAGCAAAGGCATATTATTCCGAATCCCAGCTTATTTATTTCAGTAAGGGAATCAGACTGGCAACAGAAATTGGCAATACACAGCTTATTTACAATGCATACCAGAAGAATATTATGCTGGCGTCTACCAACGGTATGTATCCGATTTCATTGCTGTATTCGGTAAGAACTTTCGAAGCACTGGACAACAAACGTTCTGTGGAAAGTGGACGTATTTTCTCGGGAATCGGTTATACCTTAACGGCATTAAGACAGAATGATCTTGCAAAGCGTTATTTTCAGAAAGCAGTAGAAATTTTATATAATCTGGAATTGCCGGAGGATATTGCGGAAGTATATTACAATATGGCAATTAACTGTATTGCAGCAGAAGAATTCAAGGAAGCCAACGAATATCTGATGCGCTGTATGAAGATCATTGAACGTCTGCATTTGAATAGTCTGAGGGTCTGCAATTTAAGCAAATTGTATGGACTCTTAGCATTGTGCAATCAGAAGATTGGCAACCGTTTCAACTGTGAACAGTACCTCAATAACTGCAAACAGTTCTTAAATTACATAATTGAAAAAGAAAAGCTTCAGAATGATCTGGGAATCATCCACGATTATGCACGTTGTGATGATGATATGTTCCTTTATCATTTCACACGGGCATTACTTGAAGTGGATTCCGGTAATGATTCGTCTGCATTTGAAGATTTTAATTGTGCAGAGACACATCTGGTGCGGACTGAGGGGAACCAGTTTTTCTGTTATCAGCTGTTCCGTAAGGACAGGATCCGCTTTTATGGGCAGACAGGAAGAATGGAACTTAAGAGCAATGAAGAGGCAATCTTAAAACAATATCTTGAGGATAATACCCATTCTCTTACAGATGAAGAAATTAAGGTATTAGAGCCATTGGAACAGTATTTATTAGAAGAACCTCTTCATGTGATATCTACCCTGGAGATGGAAATGCAGCTGAAGCAGGAAAGCATTAACCGTGCTTACAAGCAGGAACGACGTCAGATGGATTTTCTGTCGACATGGCAGAAGACCATTGATGTGACGGATGTTTCGGCAGAAGTAATGGTAGAGAATGTGATGCGGACATTCCTGTATCACTTTAATTTGGACCGGGCATTATATATACAGTATCATGGAAGAAAACCAAAGGTACTTTATGATAATACAGAAGCCAGCCTTTCTATGAAGGAGCAGAAGTATTTAAAGGAAGTGTTCGAAAAGACACAGAGAGGGTTTGTTGTATCGAAAATCAGCAGTAACTATTCGGAACATCTGAATGTGGTCAAACTGTTTGATGAAGATAATGTATGCTCCCTTGTTGCCATTCCATTCTTTGACAATGGAAAAGTAACAAGCATTATGATAGCATATATTCTGATGAAGGATAACTGGCATTCCTCTGTCAGCCGGTATATGTTAGATGAGAGTGATATGCGGATTTATGAGCTTTTGTTCCGGGAGGTACAGTATGCACTGAATCGTCTCTATGCATATGAGAAGCTCTATGAAATGAATGCTGCATTGTATAAATCTGCAGTAACCGATCAGCTGACAGGAATTCTCAACAGGAAGGGATTCTATCAGAACATCGGGGAAATTATCCAGAAGATTAAAAAGGGCCGCATGAAGCATGAGTTTGGTATTATGTTTATCGATCTGGATAATTTCAAAGGATATAATGATACCTTTGGACATGATGTGGGAGATTTGCTGCTTAAGTCCATGGCAAATATCTTCAGCAGGGTCTGCAGGGACAAGGGCTTTGTGACACGTTTCGGTGGTGATGAATTTATTATTTTCCTCTACACCGGAGAAAAAAAGACCTTAGAGGATACCGCAAAGGCTATCTATAAAGAGATTAAGAAACAGGATGGGTTCAGGGAACTGATTGCAAAAGAAATCGGACAGCCGGTTGAGATTGATGATAAGAAATTACTTTCCTGCTCTATTGGTATTATTTCTTCCAATCAGGTAAAGAAGGCAGAAGACATTGATGAAATGATTAAAGTGGCAGATGATCTTCTGTATGCAGTAAAAGCAGAATCCAAAGGAACGTATAAGTTCGTTGAAGAACAGGAACAGAAGTAAGGCAAAGGAAACGGGAAAACGTATGGTAATGAAGCTTCCAGAGCATGTTAAGTTTATAATTGAGAAGCTGCAGGAAGCAGGCTTTGAAGGATATGCAGTAGGAGGGTGTGTCAGAGACACCCTCCTTCAACGTGTGCCTCAGGACTGGGATATCACCACTTCTGCTTATCCGGAAGACGTAAAAGAAATTTTTGGGCGCACCATCGATACCGGAATTGAGCATGGAACGGTAACGGTAATGCTGGATAAAAAAGGGTATGAGGTGACAACTTACCGGATTGATGGCGAATATGAGGATGCCAGACATCCGAAGAAAGTAACCTATACAGATAATCTTTTAGAGGATTTAAAACGCAGGGATTTTACCATTAATGCCATGGCATATAATGAACAGCGGGGACTGGTGGATGCTTTTGACGGAGCAGGAGATTTAAAGCGTGGCATCATCCGCTGTGTAGGAGAACCAAAGGAGAGATTTGGGGAAGATGCTTTAAGGATGCTTCGGGCAGTGCGTTTTGCGGCACAGCTGGGCTTTGATATAGAAGAAGAGACAGCAGAAGCGATTCAGGAGCTTGCACCGATGTTAAAAAAGGTCAGTGCAGAGCGTATTCAGGTAGAACTGGTTAAGCTTCTTACCTCAGTCCATCCGGAGGAGATGCATACCGTATATGCCACAGGAATTGCGGATGTGGTACTGCCGGAATTTTCGGTGATGATGCGTACACCACAGAATAATCCCCATCACTGTTATACAGTGGGAGAGCATACCATTGAAGTGTTAAAAGGTGTGGAAGCAGACAAGGTGCTACGGCTTGCAGCATTATTTCATGATGTGGCAAAGCCCGACTGCCGCAGTACAGATGAAGATGGAATTGACCATTTCTACGAGCATCCGCAGGTGGGAGCAAAGAAGACGAAGACAATTTTACGCAGATTAAAATTCGACAATGCAACCATTGATATGGTCTGCCGGCTGGTGGCAATTCACGATATTAACCCGGCACTGACACCGGAGTCCGTACGAAAGGCAATACAGAAGGCGGGATTAGAGTGCTATCCGGTTATATTTGAACTGAAGAAAGCAGATATTTTAGCCCAGAGTGATTATCAGAGGAAAGAAAAGCTGGAAGCATTGGACGGATATCATAAGATTTATGATAAAATAATCAAAGATGCAGACTGTCTGACACTAAAAGACCTTGCACTTAACGGACGGGACTTAATAGAACTTGGTGTGAAGCCCGGTCCGCAGATAGGGAACATTTTGACAAAGCTTTTAGATGTGGTAATTGAAGAACCGGAAAAGAATACAAAAGAATATCTGACAGGTTATACTTTAAAGAACCTCTTCATATGATAGAAAGACGCATAAAGATTTGTGCGAATTCGTCGTATGGAGGGGTTTTTGTGTATAATTTATCGAGCCAGTTGTTAGAACAGTATCCGTTTGAGGTAACCGCCATCCAGAAAGGAAGGGGAACCTATATCTGCACGACATCAGAGGGCGGAAAAATAATAATAGGATCTTTTCGCGGGTCAAAAGGCAGAGCGGAAGCTATAGAACATGTTTTGCTCCGTCTGAAAGAAAATGGAATAGAAGCAGATGAAATCATACATACCAGGGAAGGAGAAATTTTAGCCCAGGAGGTGGATGAAACATGGTACTATGCCAGAAAATATATGGAGGGCAGGGAGTGTGAGACCAGGAGCCGTGATGATGTACTTGCTGCGGTAGAAGAACTGGCAAAGCTGCATCTTGTCCTGCAGAAGGTGGAGGATGAAAATTTAAAAATTGGCGGACAGGATTATGCCATGGAGGTATTCCGGCACAACCGGGAGCTTAAAAAGGTGCGCAATTATATTCATGGAAAGCATAAAAAGAATGAATTTGAAATGATATTTATGCGCAATTATGAGATTTTCTTAAAACAGGCACTGGACGTGGAACATCGGCTGATGAAACCAAATCCGGGTGAAACGCAGGGGCAGAGCGGAAAGCAGAGCCGGGAAGCAGCAATGTATGGAATCTGCCATGGAGACTTTAACCAGCATAATGTATTATTTACCCATGGTAAAATTATAATTACAAATTTTGAACAGGCACATTATGATGTGCTGGTAGGGGATCTGGCGCATTTCTTACGGAAACTGATGGAAAAACATAATTTTAATATCGGGCTGGCAACGGATATGCTGGCAGCTTACGAAAAAAGACGAAAATTATTACCAGAGGAATGGGAGCAGCTTTATGTAAGAATGGCATACCCACAGAAGTTCTGGAAAGTGGCAAATCACTACTTTAATGCCAATAAGGCGTGGGTGTCCGGCAGAGACATTGAGAAGTTGAACCGGGTTATCGAACAGGAAGAAATCCGCCAGCAGTTTTTAAGAATGTTATTTTATTTTGTGGAATAATCATGTATAATCATGTACAGGCAATTGCCGGAGAAAAAGAGCATACAGGAGAAAAAGAGGTGCGAAATGAAGCAATCAGGGAAGCACTGGCTGTTGGCCTTGGTTATTTTCACAGTATTTGTGGCCTTGAGCGGCTGTGGAAGGAAAGACGATGGGCCTGTCAGCATGAAAGGCTATGTATCAGGTGTTGAGGCAGCAACGGAGGAAGTGACACAGGCAGAGGAAAGCAGCCTGTATACGGTAAGTGGTGCTGATACAACACTTTCAACAATGACATTTCTGAATATTGACACGGGACGTTATGAACAGTATTCTTATACAGACGGGACAATTTTTAAAGACAGACATGGCAGTCTGATTTCGGCTGCATCCATGGTACCGGGAAAAGTGGTTACTTTAACACTCCGGGATAAAGACCTGATATTAGAAAAGGTGGAGCAGTCGGCAGATGCATGGGAGATGGACGATATCGGAAAATTTTCCTATAATGAAGAAGATAAGATATTTACCATCGGAGACACAAAGTATTCTTATGATGAAGAATTACAAGTGTTTTCCGGAGATGCAGCCATAGAATTGTCCGCAGTTACCGGACAGGACACCTTAAGAATACAGGGAATTGACCGGAAAGTGTTGTCAGTGTCCGTTACAACAGGACATGGAGTCATCCAGCTTGTAAATACACAGGCATTAGAGGGCGGCTGGTTAAGCCTGAACCATAAGAATTATTATAAGATTACGGAGAATATGCAGTTAGAGGTGCCGGAAGGAACCTATGAATTAACCGTTGCCGGCAATGGCTACGGCGGTTCCACAGAGGTAGCTGTAACAAGAAATGAGCAGACCTCCGTGGATGTGGATTCCATAAAGGGTGAGGATCCGAAATATTGTACTTTAACCTTTGCGGTTGATGTTGCAGGCGCTTTGATGTATATTGATGGTAGTCAGGTTGATTATACACAGCCATTACAGCTGCAGTATGGCATTCATTCCATACAGATTACTGCAGATGGATATGACACCTGGTCGAAGCGGCTATATGTAAATTCACCGGAAGCACAGATAGAAATTGCGTTGTCAGGTGATGATACGGGCAGTACAGAGACAGAATCGACGGAAACTGCCGGAAATGAAGAGAATACAACCGTGGAGCATAAGCATTCCGACAGTACATCGAATTCCAGTGGAACTAACAGCTCCAGTGGAAGTTCATCCAGTGACTCTGATGCATATAGGAAGGCATTGAGTGAAATTATTGATACATTAACTAGTAACAATAATTCTTCGACAAGTACATTAAATCAGGTAGTTAACAGTCTTACGGATTAGTGGGAGAAATGAAAGGGCGAGACATCCGAAGGAGGCTGCCACTGGCAGGTTCTTTTGGTAAACAACATAAATGAAAAGCAGGAGGAAATCAGGAATGGGTTACAAGGAAACTTACGAAGCATGGCTTGAGGGAGCGTATTTTGATGAGGCAACCAAGGCTGAACTTCAGGCAATCAAAGACAATGACAAGGAAATTGAGGATCGTTTCTATAAAGATCTTGAGTTTGGTACAGCAGGATTACGTGGGGTGATTGGTGCCGGTACCAACCGTATGAACATCTATACTGTCCGCAAAGCAACACAGGGTCTTGCAAATTATATTTTAAAAGTAAATGCACAGGATAAGGGTGTGGCAATTGCCTTCGATTCCAGACATATGTCACCGGAATTTGCAGATGAATCCGCACTTTGCCTTGCAGCAAACGGAATCAAAGCATATGTATTTGAGTCATTAAGACCAACACCGGAATTATCTTATGCAGTCCGTAAATTAGGATGCACTGCCGGAATTAATATTACAGCAAGCCACAACCCGCCAGAATACAATGGGTACAAGGTATACTGGGAGGACGGTGCACAGATTACACCACCTCATGATACCGGAATTATGGATGAAGTAAAGAAAGTAACTGATTACAGTACCGTTAAGACCATGTCCTTAGAGGATGCCAGGGCAGCAGGCCTTTATGAGACTATCGGCGCGGCAATCGATGATGCTTATATTGCAGAGCTTAAGAAGCTTGTGGTACATCAGGATGCCATTGATGCAGTAGGCAAAGACCTTAAGATTGTATACACACCATTACATGGAACAGGAAATATCCCGGTCCGCCGTGTGTTAAAAGAGCTTGGCTTTGAAAATGTATATGTTGTTCCGGAACAGGAACTTCCGGATGGAGATTTCCCAACCGTAAGTTATCCGAACCCGGAGGCAGAGGAAGCATTTGCATTGGGACTTGCACTGGGCAGGAAAGTAGATGCAGACTTAATCCTTGCAACTGACCCGGATGCAGACCGTCTTGGTGTATATGTAAAGGATTCTAAGACGGGAGAATATCATTCCTTAACCGGAAATATGTCCGGCTGCCTGATTGGTGATTATATCATCGGACAGAAGAAAGCAATCAACGGCTCCCTGCCGGCAGATGGTGCGTTTATCAAATCCATCGTGTCTACCAATATGGCAGATGCCATTGCAGAATACTATGGCATTCAGTTAATCGAAGTATTAACCGGATTCAAGTTTATCGGTGGCAAAATCTTAGAGTTCGAAAAGACCGGAAAAGGAACCTACCTCTTTGGTATGGAAGAAAGCTACGGCTGCCTGACCGGAACCTATGCAAGAGATAAGGATGCAGTGGTAGCATCTATGGCGTTATGTGAGGCTGCTGCATATTACAAGACCAAGAATATGACTCTTTGGGATGCAATGCTTGCCATGTATGAAAAATATGGATACTATAAAGACCATGTTGAGTCTATTACATTAAAGGGAATCGAGGGTCTGGCTAAGATTCAGGAAATCATGGATACACTGCGCAGCGAAACTTTAACTGAAATCGGTGGCTATAAAGTTGAAAAAGTACGTGATTACAAGAAGGATACCATTACAGACCTTGCAACCGGAGCAGTAACAGCAACAGGACTTCCAAGCTCTAATGTACTTTACTATGAATTAAACGATGCTGCGTGGTTCTGTGTAAGACCATCCGGTACCGAGCCGAAAGTAAAATTCTACATTGGTGTGAAGGGTTCATCTATGGAAGAAGCAGAGCAGAAATATGAAGTCCTTGGAAAAGCAGTTTTGGACAAAATCAATAAAATGTTATAGACCAAATTGTATGCCTTAATTTACCGTATTTTCCTTGACAAATAAAGGAAAAACAAGTATAAATATATTCGTAGGTAATCTTGGAGAGTGTAGACCTCAAGAAGAATTATAAAATCCAGAGGAGGAATTTTAACATGAACAAAGCAGAATTAGTATCAGCTATGGCTGAAAAAACAGCTTTATCTAAAAAAGATGCAGAGGCAGCTTTAAAAGCTTTCACTGATATCGTAGCTGAAGAATTAAAAAAAGGTGAGAAAATCCAGTTAGTTGGATTCGGTACTTTCGAAGTATCTGAAAGAGCTGAAAGAACAGGAAGAAACCCACAGAGCGGTAAAGAGATGGTTATTCCAGCTTCTAAAGCACCTAAGTTCAAAGCAGGAAAAGCTTTAAAAGATTTAATCAATAAATAAGTTGATAAAATGATTCTGATTAGAGGTGTAACGAAAGTAGAAAACTGCTTTTGCTACACCTTTTTTTATTGAAATTCGAAGGAGAAAAGAATTTTCTATCATTCTATATGCATGAAGACACAGAAACGGAAACTGTTTTTGTGAAACCAGAATGCTGTAATTGCAGCCCTGATTTTTCCTTTTGTTAATTGAGCCTGTCTTTCCAATGTTTGACAAAATGCGGCGGGTGTTCGCCTGTATGCGGATACATGAACGAGACGGTTAGGGTGGCTTGCATTCTGCATAGCAACCGGCAACGCTGACACAGGGAGGTGTCAGCGAGGTGCAATTGGAGCATGGATGCGACTTTGCGCCGGTTGCCAGAATAACCATTTTCTTTAAGCAGAATGCTTAGCCCCCCTTGCTGGCGAGTGGTCGTATCCGCAACAGACGGACACCCGCCGCATTCCGTCAAAGCAAGCGGAAAGACAGCCTTACATCAAGGAAAAATCAGGACAGAAATTACAACGCATTCTGATTAGATACAAAAGCCAGTTTCCGTTTCTTTACTTCATGGAACATAGAAGGATGGACAATGCTACTTCGAATTTCAAAAAGAAAGAAGGTAAGCAAATGAGATTAGACAAATATTTAAAGGTAACCCGCCTGATTAAACGCAGAACCGTTGCCAACGAAGCCTGTGATGCCGGACGTGTCACCGTAAATGGCAAACCGGCGAAAGCATCCGTCAATGTAAAAGCAGGTGACATCATCGAAATCATGTTTGGGCAGAAGACGGTGAAAGTAGAAGTGGTTGCAATCGCAGATACCACCAAGAAAGAAGAGGCAGGAGAATTATTCCGCTATCTGTAAAAGAGTAAAAACGCATAAAAAGAGAAACAGTCTCATATATTTTGGAAAGGACTAACTTTCGGGTAAAGGAGTATGAGACTGAATGGAAGAATTGAAAACAGCAAAAGCACATAAAGTATTGTTGGCAAACCGGAAAAGTGCAAACTTCAGCGGAGTGCTGGATGTGCTTTCTTTTGATGTAAATGAGATTTTACTGGAAACAGAACAGGGAATGCTTCTGATAAAGGGAAATGACCTTCATGTAAACCGCCTGTCCTTAGAACAGGGGGAAGTGGATGTCACAGGGAAAATTGATGGCTTAACCTATTCGGATGTGGAAACCTATCACAAAGGTGGCGGAGAATCCTTCTTAGGCAGGTTGTTTAAATGATAGAAATCAGCCCGGAAATTTCCGGTGAAGCCTTAAGGTTCCTCTTGTTCATGCTGGCGGGGATATTATTAATCTTAGCCTTTGACCTGTTTCGGATTCTGCGCAGGCTGATACCCCATAGAACCGGAGTGGTTGCAGTGGAGGATATGCTGTACTGCATGGGAAGCGCCATATTTATATTTATTATGCTCTGCCGGGAAAATGACGGAGCAATCCGGGGCTTTTGCATGCTGGGCATGAGTGTTGGAATGCTATTATGCAACTATGCCATCAGTCCCTGGCTGGTAAAGGGAATTGTAAAGGTACTTAAGAAAATACTTCAGATTGTGGGAAAACCATTGCGGGCAGTATTTCGCATGGTGGCAGTACCCTTATGTTTCCTGAAAGGGAAAATCAGAAGATTATTACGAAAATTACAAAAAACGTTGAAAAAAATCCGTAAAACTATTAGAATGGTGTTATGTAAACTATAGATGAGGAAATGAGTATGACAAATAGTCGAAGAAAAAGAAAACAGAAACGAAACGGAAGAATCTGTATCTCTTTGATTGCGATAATGTTCTTGGTGATTATGTCGGTTCAGATTGTTAAGCTCTACCAGAAGGAGCAGGAGTATACTGCCAGAGAGAAGGCACTGACGGAATCTTTAGAAGATGAAACAGAACGTCAGAATCAGCTGGATAATTACGAAGAATATACCAAGAGTCAGGAATATATTGAAGACCAGGCAAAGAGCAAGCTGGGACTGACCCATGAAAATGAGATTATCTTCAAGGAAGATAAGAAGTAGAACAGCTTCGAAAACATAAAGACCATAGAAAAACTTAAAATAGACAAACCATTCCGCTTTTTGCCGAAAACTTTTTTGAAATGAGACAACGGTTTGACAAAGATTTCGGACAAACATTTCTATAATAGCTTCTGCTGTCACAAATGACAGGAGAAGGAGGAACAATGGAAATGAAGAAATTGAGAACGAAACAGGCGGTAATATGTTTTATAGGGGTAGCAGTGTGTAAATTAGGATTTGCAGGCTGCTACCCTTTTATCCCGGCATATTTTGCAGCAGCTTACCTGGAACGGGGCGGACGGCTGCTGCTGGGAATCGGAATGTTTCTTGGAATGGCATTTATGCTGCCGCTGACACTGATGACAAAATATGTAATGACACTGCTGGTAACCATAGTAATCATCAAACTGGCAGAATGGGTAAATAAAGGCTGTTATACCTGGATAGCTGCCTTTGGCGCAGGCTGTTCGGCAACCTTATTATCCGTATTTGGAGAAATGTTAAACGTAAGAGACGGAATGCGGACGGAAATGGCGGTCTTAGAAGGAGTCTTTATATTTGCAGCCACCATGGTGTTAAGCCGTATCATACATAGCTTTCTGGAATTCACATTTGTGAATCAGCCAATACCGGAGATAAAGAGTAATGAAGAAGAAAAACTACTGACCTATGCAAAATCCTTTCAAAGCCTTTCAGATATATTCGGGCGGATGAATGTGGAACATACCAGTTTCTCGGCAGAGGAAATGGGCAGGATGCAAAATGAGATAACCGGGAAAATGTGTGTTTCCTGCGACCAGTGCGCTCTTTGCTGGGAAAAGGATGACAGTCCCATGTACGGCTATTTGTCGTCACTGCTGCAATCTATTCGGGAGGCGGGAAAGACAAACCGCGATATTGAAAAGAAAATGGAAGAATATTGCCCCTATATGCAGGAAATGACGGCGGAGGCTCTTCGGATATTTGAAAAAGCTTCTTTAAATATGGCGTGGTACAACCGGCTGGTAGAAAACCGTGAGGTCATAGCCGAGCAGCTGGATGCCATGGCATATATCATGGAGGATTGCGCAAAGAAGCAGAAAAATATTACAGAAGAGTGCCGGTCAAATCTGCAGGACATAGCTTACCGGGCAAGGGAGCGGGGCATAAAAGTGATTGATGAACAGCTCTGGGAAAAGGAAAACGGCCGCTGGCAGCTTGTGATGAAAGTCATGGTAAAAGATGGCTGTGTCACTACGAGAGAACTGACAAAGGCAGTAGCCGGAGCACTGAACCGGCGCATGATTCCGGAGAAGGACACCAAGACGCTGATTGGAAAAGGCGTCAACCTCTATACCTATGAAGAAGAACCGCGGTTTCAGGCAATTTATGGCGTAGCCCGGATGGTAAAGGATGGAGCAGCAGTTTCCGGGGATAACTTTTCCTTTTTGGAGCCGGAAAGTGGAAAAATGGTCATGTGCTTATCGGATGGCATGGGTTCTGGAAGTCTTGCCTGCAAGGAAAGTGAAATGGTTATTGAACTGGTGGAAAAATTTCTGGAGGCGGGCTTTGATGTGGAAACGGCAGCCCGCATGATGAATTCTGCCATGGTGATGAAAGGGCAGGAGGATTTATTTTCCACGGTGGATATCAGTGAACTGGATTTATATGACGGAACCTGCCGTTTTTATAAAATCGGAGCGGCGGCAACCTTTATCCGGAGAAATGGCATAGTGGAATGTCTTATTTCCACCAGTCTTCCGGTGGGCGTGTCTTATAAACTGGATATGGAAAAAAGCGAAAAGGACTTATATAACGGAGATTTCCTTGTCATGGTATCAGATGGTGTGCTAGAATATTTACATGTGCCGAATCCGGAAGAAACCATGCAGGAAATCATAGAAAGCATTGAGACTAATAATGCAACAATTCTTGCAAAACGCATTTTAGAGCGGGTGTTACTTTTTACCGGAGGAAAGGCGGCAGACGATATGACGGTGCTTGCCACCGCAATTTGGGAGAAATAATATGATTCCTGGTGTAGAATCTTTTCTGGAACAATATCATATGATTGAGCAGTCGGATGTAGTGGTTGCCGGAGTGTCCGGTGGTGCAGATTCCGTATGCCTGCTGCTGCATCTGCTTGAATTGAAAGAAAAACTTTCCTTTACGCTGGCAGCAGTCCATGTGCAGCATGGCATCCGGGGCGAAGAAAGCCTTCAGGATGCAGCATTTGTAGAGGAACTTTGCAGGCGGTATCAGGTGCAGCTATTCCGCTATGATTATGATGTGCCGGAATATGCAAAGCAGCATGGATATTCGGAAGAAGAGGCGGGAAGAAATTTACGATACAAGAGTTTTCACAAAGCGTTAGAAGAATTGGGTGCGCCGGAAGGGAAAATTGCAGTTGCCCATAACCGTAATGATCTGGCAGAGACCATGCTCTGGAATATGATCCGGGGCAGCGGCATGCGTGGCATGGCTGGAATTCCGCCGGTGAGAGATGGCATCATCCGTCCGCTTCTTCATACGGCAAGGGTGGAAATCGAAAATTATTTAAAAGAAAAAGGTGAAAGCTACTGTACGGATGCTACCAATGCATCTTTGGATTATACCAGAAACCGGATCCGTAATCAGGTACTTCCGGTGTTGGAGGAACTGAATGCCGGAGTTTATGCCCATATGGAACAGCTGGGGGATGACATCCGGAAGACACAGGAATATCTGTCTGCTGTAATAGAAGAAAAAAGGGCACAATATGTAGAAAGAGATTCCCGAAAGACGCAGGCTTTTCTGATATCGGAGGAGCTTTTAAAAGAACCGGAAATCCTGTATACAAGCATTATAAAGGAGTGTATCTGTGAGACGGCCGCAAGCAGTAAAGATATTACAAGAACCCATGTAGAACTGGTACAGAAACTTTTTGCCATGCAGACGGGAAGAAGCGTGAACCTGCCTTATCAGGTGGTGGCAGAGCGGACTTATGGCGGTGTGCGTCTGCAAAAGTGTGAAAAACAACCGGAGCATAAAATTACAGAACCGGTAGGAATGCTATCCAGTCAGTCTTCCAGTCAGCCGGTCGGACGACAAAGCGGTCAACCAGCCGGTTGTTGTGGGATTTCAATAGAAGAACATCCGGGTTTTATCTGTCGGATTTATAAACGGGAAGAGTTACCGGAAGGAATTTCTAAAAAAAAGTATACGAAATGGCTGGATTATGATAAAATAAAAAATAGTCTTTTGATTCGGAACAGACAGCCGGGCGATTATTTTGTGCTGGATGAGACGGGCAGAACACAGAAGCTGAAGCAGTATTTTATAAATGAGAAAATTTTAAAAGAGCAGCGGGACACTATTCCGTTGGTGGCAGACGGTGCTCATATCCTGTGGATTGTGGGATACCGGATCAGTGCATATTACAAAGTAAGCAGTACAACGAAGACGATTTTGGAAATACAATATTATGGAGGAAGAGAAGACAATGAGTGAGCAGATTCGTGTATTACTCTCAGAGGAAGAACTTGATCGTAAAATTGCTGAATTAGGAGAAAGAATTAGCAAGGATTATGAAGGTGAAAGCGTTCATTTAATCTGCATACTGAAGGGAAGTATATTCTTTACCTGTGAACTGGCAAAGCGTATTACCGTGCCGGTAACAATTGATTTTATGTGCGTTTCCAGTTATGGCGCGTCAACCGTGTCCAGTGGAAAAATCACCATAAAGAAAGATTTGGAAGAATCTATTGAAGGTAGAAATGTAATTGTCATTGAAGACATTATTGATACAGGAAGAACACTGCGTTATCTGCTGGATGATTTATCCGCCAGAGGACCGAAGAGCTTAAAATTGTGTGCAATGTTAGATAAACCGGATCGCAGGATAACAGACGTTGCGGTAGATTATACCGGTTTTGAAATTCCGGATGAATTTGTAGTAGGATATGGTCTTGATTATGACCAGCGCTATCGCAATCTGCCATACATTGGCATTCTTGATTTGGGGTAGGAAGGAGTTTGCGTGAAGAAATCATATAGAGGATGGGGCTTTTATATCAGTCTGATTGTAGTTGTGGTTTTGGTCTGGTTCTTACTGGACGGACAGCATCTGAATCAGGATGACTATAATTATGCCCAGTTTAAACAGGAACTGGCTGATGATGAGATTAAATCTGTAGAAGTGCAGCCAAACAGAGTTTATCCAACCGGAAGACTGGATATTGTCAAAACGGATAAGTCAGAAGAGACCTTATATGTGCTGGATGTCAGTGAGGCTCAATCGCTGATGGATAAGGAAAAATTTACTTCTTATGTGGTGAATGATATTCCGGCAGAAAACTGGCTGATGAATTTATTGCCGCTCTTACTTGTGTTTGGAGCAATGTTTATTCTGTTTATGATTGTTATGAACAATCAGGCAGCAGGCGGTGGTGGTGGCAGCAAGATGATGAATTTTGGAAAAAGCCGGGCAAAGATGACCACCGATGAGAACCGCAATGTAACCTTTGAAAATGTGGCAGGACTGCGGGAAGAAAAAGAAGAATTAGAAGAAATCGTAGATTTCTTAAAAGAGCCGAGAAAGTATACCAGACTGGGAGCGAGAATCCCGAAGGGAGTTCTTCTGGTGGGACCTCCCGGAACCGGTAAGACTCTGCTTGCCAAGGCAGTTGCCGGAGAAGCAGGCGTTCCGTTCTTTAGTATTTCCGGTTCTGATTTCGTAGAAATGTTTGTTGGTGTCGGCGCATCCCGTGTACGTGATCTTTTTGAAGATGCCAAGAAAAATGCACCGTGTATCGTATTTATCGACGAGATTGATGCAGTGGCAAGAAGAAGAGGAACCGGTATGGGCGGCGGACATGATGAACGGGAGCAGACCTTGAACCAGCTTCTGGTAGAGATGGACGGATTTGGTGTCAACGAAGGAATTATCGTAATGGCAGCAACCAACCGTGTCGATATCTTAGACCCTGCAATTATGCGTCCGGGCAGATTTGACCGTAAGGTACATGTGGGGCGTCCGGATATTGGTGGAAGAGAAGAAATCTTAAAGGTACATGCAAAGAATAAACCCCTGGCAGAGGATGTGGATTTGAAACAGATTGCACAGACTACAGCAGGTTTTACCGGAGCAGACCTGGAGAATCTTTTGAATGAGGCGGCAATTGTTGCAGCCAAAGAAAACAGAAGTTATATTATCCAGAAAGATATTAAGGAATCCTTCTTAAAAGTAGGTGTCGGTCCGGAGAAGAAGAGCCGGATTATTACCGAGAAAGAAAAGAAGATTACCGCATATCACGAATCGGGTCATGCGATTTTATTCCATGTACTTCCAGATGTGGGACCGGTATATACCGTATCCATTATCCCAACCGGTGGTGGAGCAGCAGGCTATACGATGCCATTGCCGGAGCGTGATGAAATGTTTGATACCAAGGGAAGAATGCTGCAGCAGATAATTGTTTCCTTAGGCGGACGTGTGGCAGAAGAGTTGATTTTTGATGATATCACAACCGGAGCTTCACAGGATATCAAGCAGGCAACCGAGCTTGCCAAAGCAATGGTAACGAAATACGGATTTTCTGAAAATGTCGGACTGATTAATTATAACAATGATGATGACGAAGTGTTTATCGGAAGAGACCTTGCACATACCAGAGGCTATGGCGAGGGTGTGGCATCCAAAATTGATGAAGAAGTAAAACGCATCATTGACGAATGCTATGCCAAAGCAAGGGCAATCATTCAGGAAAATAGTGATGTACTCCATAAATCAGCAGACCTTCTTTTGGAAAAAGAAAAGATTGGAAGAGATGAATTTGAAGCATTATTCCAGAGCGGAGCTGATGTTGTAACTGAGACAACGGAGGAGTAGAAGCCAAAGAGAAGGTTTTTTTCGAAAATGGGAAAAAGGTACTATATAAAGTGTACAAAAAGCATGTGTAACTTTTGTGAAGTTTGTGCACACTTTTGAATGGGAAAATGGTACTATAATTAACGTAAAAACCCCCCAATACATTATATATATAGTTTTTACTACACCCCATAGTAAAAATACCTTCTCCTTAAAAGGGCAGCCGATCGGTGGCTGTCTTTTTTTACTTTACAGGAAATTGCTTTCCTGTAAAGTAAAAAACGCTCCGCGAGGATGCGCACTGCGGCGTATAAGGTAGATGTCGCAAGCGACCGCCGCAGGCGCGAGAATGTGCCAAGGCACATTCTTTGTTCCGCAAGTAATGAGGAAAAGTGACGGGTGAGGAAAAGAACAGAAAAATGGTCAGACCAAAATAGAAGCCTAAAAAAGCCATTCTTTTGTGCAAAAAATAAGTGGTATTTTAGATATGAAATTTATGGGCTATACAGATTGAATAAAAGGAATGTGAATTTTTTTGGAAGTTTGTGCACACTTTTGAATGGGAAAATGGTACTATAATTAACGTAAAAACCCCCCAATACATTATATAATTTTTGCTACACCCCATAGTAAAAATACCTTCTCCAAAAAGGACGACCGTGCGAAAGGTCGTCTTTTTTTTACGCGAGTAAACTTGTTCCCGAGCCTATCGCGGAAGTGAGGGAGCTTTTCCCTCACTTATCTCGCATAGAAAACTCCCATCCCTCAAACAGTGGACATCGGTCCCAAAACTGCCTATAATGAATCTTAAGAAAAGAATATTTCGATAAAGCTGACACATAGATGGGAGATACAACATGATAAAGGCAGCATTTTGCGATGATGACGATACGGTTTTAAAAGAACTGCAGAGCTTACTGGAGGAGTATCGCAGGGAGCGTGATTACAGAATAGATGCAAAAGTCTATCACAGTCCGCTGGATTTACTGAATGAAATGGAAAAAGGAACCCGCTTTGACATTTTGTTTTTGGATATTTTAATGCCGGGGGTAGATGGAATCCAAACGGCATCCGAGATTCGGAAGTTTGATAATAATATCAAAATTATTTTTCTTACTTCTTCTGTGGAGTTTGCGGTGCAGTCTTATGAGGTGAAAGCATATTATTACCAGTTGAAACCGATTGAAAAGGGCAGCTTCTATCATCTACTGGATTCTATGTTAGAACAGATGGAAAAAGAGCATGGCAGTAGTATTGTACTGCGCTGTAAGACGGGAATTGCCCGGATTGCGTTAAAACAGCTGGAATACTGCGAAGTAATCCACAGGACATTATTGATACATCTGACCGATGGGACGGTATATGAATGCAGCGGCAGCATGGATGAACTGGGCCGGCAGCTTATGCCTTATGGAACTTTTATACGTCCACATCGTTCATATCTTGTGAATCTGGAATATATAAAGAATCTTTCTTATCGTACCATTACGATGTCAAGCCTTGTGGAAATTCCTATTCCAAGAGGGAAATACAATGAAATAAAGAGTGCATTTCTGAAAAATGCATTTGAAGATGGGCAGGTGACGTTATGAGCCTTTGGATGTCCCTTCTTAACAATGTGGCAGTCAGTGTTTTTGGAAGTGTGCTGGCGGCGTCCTTCTGTGATGCACTGGACCGGCGGAAAAACCGGATTATATTCTGGATATGCATCGCACTGATTCCAATTGCACAGGGGATTATTTACTATGTATGGGAGGATGGCTTTTTGAGGCAGATTTATCCGCTGCTGGTACATGTTCCGTTGATTTTACTGTTATGTGGACTGACCGGTAAATTGTTATGGCCGTTTTTCTCTGTGATGGCAGCCTACCTGTGCTGCCAGTTACGACGCTGGCTGGCACTTCTTACAGTGGAAATTTTGGGCGGAGGAGCATTGATGCTGGATGCGGTGGAATTATTGATTACCCTGCCACTACTGTTTGGCCTGCTGCACTTTATGACGCCGGCAGTCCGTTATATTTCCTGTTATTCCAGAAAAATGCAGTGTCAGTTTGGTGTGATACCGGTGCTGTATTATGTATTTGATTATCTGACAAGAGTGTATACAGATCTTTTGTCCAGTGGGGCTCCGGTTGTCGTGGAATTTATGCCATTTATCTGTTGTGGAGCGTATCTTGTGTTCCTGTTGTATAACTTTACAAAAAGAGGGAAAAGAAGCCAGAATAGAAGTACAGATTTATGAAAAACAGCAGCAGATATTTTTACAGATAAAAAACTCCTGTGCCGGAGCACCAATCTTCGAAAACGGAGTCCCGGTTTCAAAGAAAAAAGGACATGGTATCGGAACCCGGAGTATCTGTGCCATTGTGGAACGCTATGGAGGGGTATATACATTTTCATTGGAAAAAGAGTATTTTGTACTCCGTCTGAATCTGTCGGAAAAGAATGTCGATTCAGTACATTTTACTGCCGTTTGAGACGTGAATCTCCTGCTGGATAAGAAAGAATGGTAAAATATATCTAAGTCGAGGATGACGCACAAAAGACAGGAGGAAGATAAAAATGAAGAAAATAATTTCATGTTTAGTGGTATTAACCATGTGCATTTCACTGGCTGCCTGCGGGGGAACGGATAAACAGGCTGCAATTGATGCATTCAATAAAGCAAGCACATCATTCAATGAAGTAGCGAATGCCATCAATGCGAATCCGGATGCATACGACCAGGATGTGATTGATACCATGGTTGAAATGGCAGATGTCTTACAGCAGCACAAAGAGCTGTTAGAGGGAGACACTGAAATTGAAGAAGACAAATTAAATGAAATGATTGAATGGTATGGTACCGTAGAAGAATGGGTATCAGACGTAAAGGCGGAGTTAGGTATATAATAGATTTCATAGAGTTACTTCTTTAAGAGGGGACGGATACGGAAAATGTATCCGTCCTTTTCTGGTTGTAATCTTTGGAACTTTCGTATATTATAGTAATAAAAATAATTATTTAGAAACGAGAGGCTTGTTGTAAGATGATGAAGAAACAGCAATCGATTTATGAATTGAACAGAATTCAGCAGTATATTATGCAGATGCGCCCGATTCTTAGAAAACGCGCACTCTTTTCTGATGGAACAGAAGATTATCGTAGTCCGGCAGAACCCAAAGCCGGAGAGCTGGTGACCATTCGTTTTCGTACAGCAAGAGATAATGTAGATGCAGTCTGGCTTTGCACAGAACAGAAAAAATATTTTATGGAAAAGACTGAGTCAGAGGGGCTCTTTGATTATTATTCCGTAGAAATCCGTATGACAGAGGAGCATTTCTCCTATTACTTTGAAATTGAGACGGGAATGCTTCGCTGTATCTTTGACCGCTATGGCGTGAATCAGACACCAAGACCGCAGTATAATTTTGAAATTGTACCGGGCTTTTCCACGCCGGACTGGGCAAAGGGGGCGGTTATGTATCAGATTTTAACAGACCGTTTTTACAACGGAGATACTTCCAATGACCCGTTGACGGATGAATATTTCTATATCCGTACTACCAGTCAGAAGGTAGATAACTGGGAGAAATGCCCGGAGAATTTTTCGGTAGCAGAATTTTATGGCGGAGATTTAGAGGGCGTGAGAAAGAAAATGGATTATCTCGCAGAACTTGGAATAGAGGTGATATACTTCAATCCACTGTTCGTTTCTCCGTCCAATCATAAGTATGATATTCAGGATTACGATTATATTGACCCGCATTACGGCAAAATGGTGGTGGATGAGGGAGAACTTTTACAACCGGGTGACCGCAATAACCAGCATGCCAGCCGCTATATCACCCGCGTGACGGATAAACGGAATTTGGAGGCAAGCAATGAACTTTTTGCAACGCTGGTAAAGGAAGCGCACCAGAGGGGCATCCGTGTCATCCTGGATGGAGTATTTAATCATTGCGGTTCCTTTAATAAATGGCTGGATCGTGAAAAAATCTACCGTAGTGAAGCAGGCTATGAACCGGGAGCCTATATCAGCAAGGACAGTCCGTATAATGACTTTTTCCAGTTCCATGATCAGAATGCATGGCCGGATAATGGAAGTTACGATGGCTGGTGGGGACATGATACATTGCCGAAGCTTAATTACGAAGATTCAGATACATTACACGATTATATTCTGCATGTGGCTGCAAAATGGGTTTCTCCACCTTATAATGCCGATGGCTGGAGACTGGATGTTGCGGCAGATCTGGGACACAGTCCGGAATATAACCATCAGTTCTGGAGAGAATTCCGTGATGCCGTAAAGAAAGCCAACCCGCAGGCGGTGATTTTGGCAGAACATTACGGCGACCCGAGAGACTGGTTGGGTGGAGACCAGTGGGATACGGTTATGAACTATGATGCCTTTATGGAACCGGTGACATGGTTTCTTACCGGAATGGAGAAACACAGTGATGATTTTAAACCGGAAAATATCGGAAAGTTTGAGAATTTTAAAGGCGCTATGAAGCATTATATGGCAAGCTTTTTGACACCATCGCTGCAGTGCTCCATGAATGAACTTTCCAACCATGATCATTCCAGATTCTTAACCAGAACCAATCATAAGGTGGGCAGAGCGGAACAACTTGGAACAAAAGCGGCAGAAGAGGGCGTAAATACAGCAGTTCTCCGGGAGGCGGTTGTTATTCAGATGACCTGGCCGGGAGCACCTACCGTTTATTACGGTGATGAAGCAGGACTATGTGGATTTACAGATCCGGATAACCGCAGAACTTATCCGTGGGGCAGGGAAGATAAAGAGCTGATTCGTTTCCATCGTGATATCATCAGAATTCATAAAGAAAACCCAGCACTTCGTACCGGAAGTGTGAAATTTTTAAATGGCGAGGATAATCTTCTCTGCTATGGAAGATTTAACCGGGAACAGCAGTTTGTCATTATTGTAAATAATGATGAAAATATCCGGCACATTGATTTGTCTGTATGGGCAGTGGGACTTCCGAAGTATGGAACTTTAGAACAGATACTTTTTACCAGTGAAAATGGATACTCCATTTCTTCTGTCAGCTATGACATCGTCAATGGAAGACTGGATATTACATTGCCAAAGCATGCAGCTGTCATTCTGAAGAGAAAGAATCCGGAAGAATAAAAAATGGCAAAATAAAAAATGCAAAAAATGCATAAAAACGCCTTGCACACAGCAGGGCGTTATGCTATAATCTATATTCGTCAGGACAATTAAGGACTGATAAATGGGCAGATTCCCGAGTGGCCAAAGGGGACAGACTGTAAATCTGCTGCAAATTGCTTCGGTGGTTCGAATCCACCTCTGCCCATTCTCGTTGTGGTTATGCAATGAGAATTTTTTTATGTAACTATAAAAAGATACTTGCCCGCGTGGCGGAACTGGCAGACGCGCAGGACTTAAAATCCTGTTGTGGTGACACAGTACCGGTTCGATTCCGGTCGCGGGCATTAAAAAAGGAAGCGGTAACCGCTTCCTTTTTTAATAAATAGTCCTATTCTTCTTCTGCCTCTTCTTCACGCTCTGCACATGGAGCAGTAGATGCTCTTGTAATAAGCTGCGGACGCAGTAAAGTCATGCTGACGGAGACATGATTAATAAGGTTGCTCAGAGCAGCATATCCACATTTGCCGAGCTCGGTTCTTTCCTGACGGACTGTAGTCAGTGGCGGCTCTAAGAAAGAAGAAATCGGCAGGTCGTCAAAACCAACCACACTGATATCATCCGGAACAGAAAAACCTCGAAGCCGGCATTCTGTAATGACTCCGGAAGCAATCAGGTCATTACCGCAGAGAATTGCTGTTGCTCCGGCAGCAAGAAAATTCGGTACATGATATTTTGCGCTGTCTGCAACATAGTAGCCATGTGCAACCATATCTTCCTCTACTGGAAGATTGTGGGATTTCATGGCATCTAAATATGCCTGATAACGTTTCTCACTGACCATGGAATAGAGAGAACCGTTGAGGAAAGCAATCTTTTTGTGCCCAAGCTGATAGAGATGGTCGATTGCAGATTCAATTCCTTCAAAGTTATCTGTTCCCACATAGCACACATGTGGATTCTTCTTAATATAATTATCGAAAAGAACCGTCGGAATGGAGGTGAAGGCAAGCTGCCGCATCCAGTCATCATGGAGAGCAAAGCCTACCAGGAACCCACCGGAATAACCGTTCTTTAACATATAAGTATCATATTTTTCGGTCATCTGGAAAGCGGGAGTAACCGGAACTACACTGACGGACCAGCCATTTCGGAAAGCAGCCTGGCGGAAACCTAGGATGATTTCGTATCCGAACTGGTTGGCTGTTTCATATTCCATATTTTCTATAAAAAGGCAAAGCTTCTTGTTTTCATCCTTTTTCATCTTCTTGGACTGATATCCCATTTCTACAGCGGTATCAAGAACCATCTGCCGTAAATCTTCGCTGATATCACTGGCGCCGTTTAATCCTTTGGAAACAGTGCTGACGGAAATGCCGAGCCGGTTGGCAATATCTTTAATTGTGACCATAACAAGCCTCCATAAATCTGGTATATTTTAAGCAAAATTATATCAAAAACTTTTTATATTCTGTATTATATAGAATTTGCATGACAGGTGCAAGTACTGCAAAATAATATTTTTCGAAAAAAAACAGGGTTTTGAATAGCAATATAACCAAAAAAACAATGTGAATTCCGTCAAAAATGGCAAAAATAATGTTAAAAGGACCGTTTTGTTTGACAAAAATGTTAAAAAGACGTAAAATAACCTCAGATACGAAAATTAACGAAAAGCAAAAAATAAAAACCGATGTGGGGGAAAAACATTGGAGGCAAAGAGACTAACCAGAGGAGCAGGAATCCTGATGGCAATAACAAGTCTTCCGTCTGATTATGGAATCGGAACTCTGGGTGATGCAGCTTTCAATTTCGTAGACTTACTTGTAGACCTGAAACAAAGATACTGGCAGATACTTCCAATTGGTCCAACCAGTTTTGGAGACAGTCCGTATCAGTCAATATCAGCATTTGCAGGAAATCCGTATTTGATAGATTTAGATGACCTGGTTCGCGACGGTCTGCTTATGGAAAGCGAGATTCGAAGCTATAACTGGGGTGCAGATGAGAAAGATGTTGATTATGCCAATCTTTTTGAAAACCGCTTTCAGATATTAAAGAAAGCATTTGAACGGTTTGATACCGCAAAGCCTTCTTTCCGGAAGTTTGAAGAAGACAATGATTGCTGGCTGGCTGATTATGCATTGTTTATGGCAGTCAAAGGAAAAGAAAATAACCGGGAATGGATGGCATGGGAACCGGGAATCAGAAACCGTACACCGGAGGCATTACAGGAATATACAGAATTATTAAAAGAAGAGATCCTGTTTTGGAAGTTCTGCCAGTATAAATTTTATGAACAGTGGAAATTCTTAAAACAGTACGCAAATACAAGAGGAATACAGATTATTGGGGACATACCGCTGTATATGGCTATGGACAGTGCCGATGTGTGGGCAGACCGGAAGCTCTTCTTATTAGAAGAAGACGGAAGCCAGCAGCATGTAGCAGGCAGCCCGCCGGATAATTTTTCGGAAGAAGGTCAGAAATGGGGCAATCCCGTATATGACTACTCCTATATGGAAGAGCATCAGTTTGACTGGTGGAGGCACCGGATTGAGAAAAACGCAGCATTATATGATGTAATCCGGATTGACCACTTCCTTGGAGTTGTGAGGTACTATACGATTCCGTTTCAGGAAAAGGATTGCTGCAATGGGAAATGGAACAAGGGTCCTGGAAAGAAATTGACAGATGTGATGGAAGAAAGTGCCGGTGACTGCAGAATTATAGCAGACAATGCCGGAAGTGCCATCGCCGGGAGCAGAAAGCTTCTTGCAAGAATTGGATGGCCTGGAAGTAAAATCCTGATGTTTGCATTTGATGGAAATACAGGAAATGAAAATCTTCCACATAACTTTGAAGAAAATAACATAGTGGTATATACCGGAACACATGATAATGATACTGTTGTTGGTTATTTCCGGGATAAGACAGAATATGAACTGGCTTACCTCTATGAATATTTGAATATCGGCTCGAAGGAAGAAATTCCGGACGCCTTAATCCGTCTGGCTTATTCAAGCATAGCGGATGTGGTAATTATTCCGATGCAGGATATTTTACAGCTTGGCAATGAAGCCAGAATGAATCAGCCATCCACAGTCGGACAGAACTGGAAATGGCGGGTGGGAAAAGATACTCTGAGTGAAGAACGAAGAGCATGGATCCGCACCATTGCGGCAGTATACCGCAGATGAATTTTATATGATATAGAACGGATTACCGTTTTATATAAATGCTTAATCGAAATCACATTTTTAAGGAGGAAGAAAATGAAAAAGAAAGCATTATCATTATTTCTTGTAACAGCTATGGCAGTATCCATGGTAGGATGCGGTAGCAAAGACACAGACAAGAACACAGAAAAGAAAGATACTGAAGTAGCAGCAGAAACAGAAAAAGAAGCTGCAGCAGAAGATGAAGCTTGGGAGGGTGACTTAACAGTATGGAGCCCACAGGAAGATCAGGATACAAACTGGCTTCAGGATCAGTGTGAAGCATTTGCAGCTGAGCATCCAAACTGGAAAATCAACTTCAATTATGGTGTATGTGGAGAGGGTGAAGCAAAAGACAACGTAACAAAAGACGTTGAAGCAGCAGCAGATGTTTACATGCTTGCTAACGATAACATCCCGGATCTGGTATCTGCAGGCGCATTATCAGAGCTTGGTGGAGATTATCTTGGATATGTAACATCTACAAACTCTGATTCTATCCTTGCATCTGTTACATACAACGATTCAGTAGTAGCATTCCCATTTACCTCTAATACATGGTTCATGTACTATGATAAGAGCGTATTCTCAGAGGATGATGTAAAGAACTTTGACACAATGTTAGAGAAAGCTGGAGAAGCTGGAAAGAAAGTTTCTTTCAAATTAACTGATTCCTGGTATATCGAGGCATTCTATGTAGCTAACGGATGTACATTATTCGGTGATGGAACTGATACAGATGCTGGTATCGACTTCGGTGGAGACAAAGCAGCAGCAGTTACAGAGTACTTAGTAGACTTAGCAGCTAACCCTAACTTCTTAGTAGATGCTGATGGAGCTGGTCTTGCAGGATTAGGCGACAGCGTAGCAGCATTATTCTCCGGAACATGGGATGCTGATGCAGTTAAAGAAAAACTTGGCGACAACATGGGTGTTGCAGCTCTTCCTACCGTTACAATCGACGGAAAAGAAGGTCAGATGAAATCCTTCATCGGATCTAAAGCAATCGGTGTTAACCCTAATGCTGAGAACCAGCAGGTAGCTATGTCTCTTGCAGCTTACTTAGCAGGTGAGAAGGCTCAGACAGCTCATTATGAAATGAGAAACATTCTTCCTTCAAACATCAACATCTCTTTAGCTGACGATCCAATCGCAACAGCAGTTACAAATGTTATGACAGATACATCTATCATGCAGCCATTATGTAAAGAAATGAGTAACTACTGGTCACCAGCAGAGAATATGGGTAAAAATATCCAGTCTGGCGAAGTAACAAAAGCTAACGCTGCTGAGAAGACAGAAGAAATGAACACAACTATGAATACAGACGTTGCTGAATAAGCAGAAGATGTAATAGGAAGTTCATTATAAGAATTCCTAAAACAGCGGTTTGGAAAAGAACCGGGGACTCCAGGATACCGGCAACGGTACCCTGGATGTCTTACTATAGAGAGTATAGGAGGCCCATAGCGTGAAGAAGGCTGCTACAAAAAAGAAAAAAGCAAAAGAGTTCCAGACACCATATACTGTTACTGGTGCGTTAGTTAAGGGAAATGCAATTACTAAGCTCTCCATGTTGATCATGGGCTTGGGAAATATTGCGCATAAACAGATTGTAAAAGGTCTTATGTTTTTGGCAATCGAGGTTGCGTATCTTTATTACATGATTTCTTATGGATTCTATGCAGTTTCCATGCTGCCATCACTTGGATGGAGAGAGCGGGAAAAGGTATGGAATGATGCAAAGAGTATTTATGAATATCAGGCTGGTGATAATTCACAGCTTATCTTACTTTATGGAGTTGCAACATTATATATTACCTTCATATTTATCATTGTATGGAGGGAAGCAGTAAAAAGTTCATATAAATCAGAACTGCTGGCAAAAGCAGGTAAGCATTTAAACACATTTAAAGAAGACTTCAAGAGTTTGTTTGATCAAAATTTACATAAATTACTGTTAGCACTCCCACTGATGGGAATTTTGATCTTTACTGTTTTGCCATTGATTTACAATATTTCAATGGCATTTACCAACTACAGTACATCTGGAGAACACTTAGTGTTATTCGACTGGGTTGGATTTGCTACTTTTAAGAAAATATTGAATATTGGAGACAGTATTGGAAAACAGTTCTATTCCGTATTAGGATGGACCCTGATTTGGGCTGTATTTGCAACAGCATTAAACTATATTTTCGGTATGATTCTTGCAATTATTATCAACCGGAAAGAAACAAGAGCAAAGGGATTCTGGAGATTCTGCTTTGTATTATCCATTGCAGTACCACAGTTTGTATCCCTTCTGATTATGAGAAGTATGTTACAGCCAACCGGTATTGTTAACACACTGCTTATGAAATATGGTATTATTGACACAGCATTGCCGTTCTTTACCAAGGCAATGTGGGCAAGGGTTACAGTTATTGTAATCAACCTGTGGGTAGGTATTCCATATACGATTCTTCAGGTAACCGGTATCTTACAGAATATCCCGGCTGAGTTATACGAAGCAGCAAAGATTGACGGTGCTAATGCTGTCCAGACTTTCTTCAAAATTACTCTGCCATATATGTTATTTGTAATGACACCGTACTTAATTACACAGTTTACAGGAAACATCAACAACTTCAACGTTATATACCTTCTGTCCGGAGGAAATCCTACTCCGGTGGATGCAACCGCAGGAAAGACAGACCTTTTGGTTACCTGGTTGTATAAGCTGACTGTTGATAAGAAATATTTTAACCTGGGTGCCGTTATTGGTATTATGACATTCGTGGTATTGGCTATTGTTGCCCTGGTTACTTATCGAAATACCACATCCTACAAAGATGAGGAGGGATTCATGTAATGAGTAAGCAGAAAACAGCCACATCAGGCGCAAAAGTACGTAAAACATTTGTAAATGTTTTGATTCATATATTTCTTGCAATATTAGCATTTATCTGGGTACTTCCGGTATTCTGGGTAGTACTTACAAGCTTCCGTGCGGAGAAAGGTTCTTATGTTGAGACCTTCTTCCCGAAGACTTATACTTTAAACAATTATGTTAAGCTATTTACAGATACCAGTATTCTGAACTTCCCGAAAATGTTCATGAATACATTGATTATTGCAATCTTTACCTGTATCATTTCAACCATCTTTGTACTTTCAGTATCTTACTGTATGTCAAGAATGCGTTTTAAAATGAGAAAACCGTTTATGAATATTGCAATGATTTTAGGTCTGTTCCCATCCTTCATGTCCATGATTGCGGTATACTTTATCTTAAAGGCACTGGGATTATCCGAAGGATCCATGATTCGTATTGCGTTGATTATTGTATTCTCCGCAGGTAGTGGTGTTGGATTCTATGTAGCAAAGGGATTCTTTGATACCATTCCAAAATCATTGGACGAGGCAGCAATCATTGATGGAGCGAGCAGATGGCAGGTATTTACTAAGATTACCATTCCACTTAGTAAACCAATTATTGTATACACCATCCTGACTTCCTTCATGGGACCATGGATTGACTTCGTATTTGCAAAGGTTATCTGTGGTGCAAATGCAGACCAGTTTACCGTATCTATCGGTTTATGGAAGATGTTAGAGAAAGAGTATATCAACAGCTGGTATACATGTTTTGCAGCAGGTGCTGTAGTAATATCTATTCCTATTGCTATCCTCTTTATGTTTACACAGAAATTCTATGTAGAGGGAATGAGTGGAGCAGTAAAAGGCTAAATATTACAGCCGTTTAAAATGTTTAAAAGAGAGGCAGGCTTTTGCCTCTCTTTGTTATATCAGTTGATAATGAAGGGTGTGGGATTCAATACTTCATTGTTCTGCATTTGAAATAACGTTATTTTCCAGGCAGAATGCTCCAATTCTAAACAGTACATTTTTCTTTTCTTATTATCATCTGTCTTTCCAATGTTTGACAGAATGCAAGTGGTTGTCCGGCTGAATACGGATACCATTTTGTGACTGGTTAGGGGCGCTTGGAATTTCATCTGGCAACCGGCAACGTTGGCACAGGACGTGCCAACGAGGTGCAACTGGAACACGGATGTGACTTTGCGCCGGTTGCCGGAATAGATGTAATGTAGATTGAAATTCTTAGCGCCCCTTACCGGTTGCATGAGGTATCCGTATCAGCCGGACAACCACTGCATCCAGTCAAAGCAATGGCAAGACATCTGAAAATCAGAAAAATGTACTGCCAAGAATTGAGACACATTCTGTCTGAATGAAAATACCTGTTATTTCAAATGCAGAACAAAAGCATCGCATTTACATCACCCCTTCATTTCAACGAAATAAGAAAGAGAAGAAAAGGAGAATCATATGAAAAAAAGACTACAGGCGTTACTTCTTGCATTGTGCCTTACCCTTGGAACTATAGGTGCCGGCTGTGGCGGCAGACAGGATAACAATGCTGCGGGAACAGAGACTGTTGCGGCGACAGAAACTGAAAAGACCGCAAGTGTGGAAGACTCTGCTATGGCAAAGGCAAATGCAGGAGAACTGAATATCATTGATGATAAATACCGCACCTATTATGAAGTGTTTTTATATAGCTTTTATGACAGTGATGGAGATGGAATCGGAGATATCCAGGGATTAATTGATAAACTGGATTATCTCAATGATGGAGATGACAGTACAGATACAGATCTTGGCTGTAATGGAATCTGGCTGATGCCGATCATGCCATCACCGACCTATCATAAATATGACATTTCCGATTATGAAAATATTGATGAGCAGTATGGAACTATAGATGATTTCAAACAGTTAATCGAAGCATGCCACAAGCGCGGAATTCGTGTGATTATTGATTTCCCGATTAACCATACATCGTCCAAGCACCCATGGTTTACACAGGCAGTGGAATATCTGGAGGGATTAAGTGACGGACAGCAGCCGGATAGCAGCGTTTGTCCGTATGTAGATTATTATAACTTTACAACAGATCAGTTAAGCAGTGTGTATTATAAAGCTGGCAGCAGCAATTGGTATTATGAAGGAAAATTCTGGAGTGAAATGCCGGATTTGAACCTTGACTGTGAAGCGGTGAGAGCTGAATTTGATGAGATTACATCCTTCTGGATGGATCTTGGGGTAGATGGTTTCCGTATGGATGGTGCCAAAGAATATTTTTCAGATAATACCACAGAAAATGTGGAAGTCTTAAAATGGTTTAATGATATGGTAAAGGCAAAAGATGAGAATTCCTATATCGTGGCAGAGGTCTGGACGGATCGTGAGACATATGCAAAATATCTGGAAAGTGGAATTGATAGTGTATTCAATTTTGATTTTGGAGATGGCGATGGGATTATTGCCAATGCAGTAAAAGGAAGCTCAGAGTCCGGAGCAAAAGGATATGCCAATGTCTGCGGCAAAATGGATGAGCTTTTAAGCCAGTATAATGAAAATTATATTGATGCACCGTTTTATACAAATCATGATATGGCAAGAGGTGCCGGATACTATAGTGGCGAGTATAAGGCTGCACAGATTAAGACTGCCGGAGCCATGAATCTTATGATGAGCGGCAATGTATTTCTTTATTATGGGGAAGAAATTGGTATGAAAGGCTCTGGAAAAGATGAAAATAAGCGTGCACCAATGCAGTGGTCCTCAGATGCATCTGCAGAGGGTATGTGTAAAGGGCCGGATGGAATGGAAAGCATTAAGATGACAAATGGAAGCTTGGAAGACCAGCAGGATGACCCGGATTCCATTTATAATTATTTCAAACAGGCAATCCGCCTGAGAAACCGTTATCCGGAAATCGCCCGTGGTATCGCTGCAAATGTAGAGAATCTTTCTGATAAGAATATAGCAGCAATTACCAAGACATATGATGGTAAAACCACATTACTGGTATTTAACCTTTCCCAGGAAACTCAGAAGGTTGACATTTCAGGTGTAGATTTAGGCGGAGAAGGTACTATCGGTGGAATGCTTCTGACCGGAGAAGATACAATTACGCTGGATAATAATGAACTGACACTGCCATCTTATTCCATGGCACTTATTACCGTAGAATAAAGCCGAAATACATAAAAACGGAACAGAGTTATCATGCCACCGGAATAAAAATGAAAAAATGAAAAAAGCAGGAAAAATTGTCTTGACAACCCCTGCTTTTTCCGATAAAATAATCAGTGCTGTGAGTGCTTTACAGCACAAGCCCAGTTAGCTCAGTTGGTAGAGCAGAGGACTGAAAATCCTCGTGTCTCTGGTTCGATTCCGGAACTGGGCATTGCCGAAAGGCAATGAACTGCGGGTGTAGTTCAATGGTAGAACACCAGCCTTCCAAGCTGGATACGTGGGTTCGATTCCCATCACCCGCTTTGCAGAATACAATTGCATATGCGATAGTGGCGTAGTTGGTAACGCGCGACCTTGCCAAGGTCGAGACCGCGGGTTCGAGCCCCGTCTATCGCTCTTTCAAAAAGCAAGAAATTTATCTTGCTTTTTTTGACTTTACAGGAAATTGCTTTCCTGTAAAGTCAAAAACGCTCCGCGAGGATGCACACTGCGGCGTATAAGGTAGATGTCGCAAGCGACCGCCGCAGGCGCGGGAATGTGCCAAGGCACATTCTTTGTTCTATAAAAGTCTGATTTGGAAACATAAGAAATAAAAGAAAGGTAGTAAAGGAGTAGATTCATAGTATGGATAAAAAAGGTGTGGCAGAGTTAAAGAGACGTTTTACAAAAGAAAATTGTACCTTTACAAGATTATGTGGCTGTTATGTAGATGCCAGTAAGAATAAGGTCGTTGATTTAAGTGAGACATTTTTAAATCTGGAAGATGAAGAATTTTATAAATATTTAGAGATTGCCAAGAAAACCTTATCAGGAACCATTGGAAATAATCTTTTGGAATTGAATTTTCCACTGGATGAAGAAGCAGCAGGAGGAAGACAACAGTTTCTTTTAGGTTTAAGGGAAAGTAAATTAAAAAATCCTGAGTTACTGGAACGTTTTTATGATATGGTCATTGAAAGCTATGACTATGCAGGCAACTATCTGATTTTGCTGTTCCATGATGCTTATGATGTCATGACCAAGACCACGGATAATAATGCATTGGATGAATCAGAAGAAGTGTTTGAATACCTTCTGTGTGCAATCTGTCCGGTACAGTTATCCAAACCGGGACTGGGTTACAGAGAAGATGAAAACCGTATCGGACCAAGAATCCGTGACTGGGTGGTAAGCGTACCGGACAGCGGTTTCTTATTCCCGGCATTTACCGACCGCAGTACAGATATTCATTCCCTGATGTTCTATACTAAGGATACCAAGGCACCGCATGCGGAATTTATGGAGTTGGGATTAGGCTGTGGTGCAAGACGCACCGCAACGGAGCAGAAGATGACCTTCCATTCTATCGTCAAACAGGCATATGGCGATGATGTGGAAAAGAGCGGTGAAGTGCTGATGGAGATTCAGCAGAACTTAAATGATCTGGTAGAAGAGAAAGCAGAACTGGAAGAAGACCCGGTAATTCTGACACCGGAGCTTTTGACCAATGTTATGGAAGAAAGCGGCGTTGCACCGGAAAAGGCAGAAAAGATTGGAAAGACCTGCGCAGAGGAATTTGCAGAAGAAGCACCGCTGGCAGAAAATGTAGTAGACAGCAAAGCCCTGGCTGCCAATGAGCAGATTCAGAAAGAAAAAGAGCTGGTAGCCCAGGTTGAAGTGCTGCAACAGCAGTTAAAAGAGAAACAGATAGAGGAAGAAGCTGACGAAGTAGTTAAGACCTATGATGTTGTGCTTCGTGTAAAACCGGAAAAGGTTTCCCAGATTAAATCCGAAGTAATCAACGGACAGAAATGTCTGGTAATTCCGATGGCAGAAGATGAGCATGCCAACGTAAACGGAGTAAATACAACGGTATAATAATTGTATATAAAATCATTAGGATGAACTGCTTTTTTGAATGTCAGATAAGTGCAGTTTCCGGAGATGTAATACAAAAAATCAGTAAGCCACATAACAGGAGAAGCAGGATAATCCGGAAAAATCTGCCCCAGCGGAAGCTGCGACGTTTTAGCTGGGTACCGTCAATGAGCGTGACATCATTGGCTCTGGCAAGGGCAATGGCACCGGGATAGAAAACGCTGTTGGTAATGACCATTGCTTCATCACAATCGTAATAGGATTTACCGGCAACAGCTTCCTGTACGGCACTGTTACCCACCTTTCCCTGATATAATTTGCACTGGACTGCATAGGTAGTCCGGTGTTTTTTTGCGATTAAATCCACACCAAAGTCTCTGGAAGCTTTGGTGACAGTAATTTTTGAATATCCGTTGCGCTTAAGATAGCGGGCTGCATATTCTTCAAATTCGTAGCCATTCATTTTGTCAAAATTGACACCAAAAAAGAACCGCCGCAGTCCATGGAATACGGCGAACGGAAGATGTATGATAAATCTTATGAAAAAGAAAAGTAATTTTCCAATCAGGCGAAACATAAAAGAATTCCTTTCCGTTCATAATAACGAATGCTATACTGTAATTGACCAGCTTGCATTCATTATAGCATAACATAGAGGTGATAGATTTGAAAGAAGAATTGATGGAATTAAGACAGAAGATGAAAGAATACGGCATGGCGGCATATCTCATTGTTTCCGATGATTTCCATGCATCAGAATATGTAGGAGAATATTTTAAATGCCGTGAATATATTTCCGGATTTAACGGTTCGGCAGGAACACTGGTAATTACTGAAGATATGGCAGGACTCTGGACAGACGGAAGATATTTTATCCAGGCAGAAGAACAGCTTGCCGGCACCGGCATTACGTTATTCCGGAGCGGACAGCCGGGAGTAGTGGATATTGGCACTTTTCTGGCAGAAAAAATGGAAGATGGTACCGTATTGGGGTTTGATGGAAGAACCGTAAGTACCGGCATGGCAAAGAGTTTAAAAGAAAAATTGCGGGAGAAAAAGATTATATTTGCTCCAGACCGGGATGTCGTAGGCGAAATCTGGGTGAATCGTCCTGCATTATCCTGTGATCCAATCTGGGAGCTTGGCGTGGAATATGCAGGTGAGAGCCGGAAGGATAAGGTGGCAGGGGTACGAAAAGCAATGGTGGATTGCAAGGCGGATTATTTTCTGATTCCGTCTCTGGATGAAATCGCATGGCTTTTTAATATCCGGGGAAATGATATTGCATATAATCCGGTGGCATTATCTTATGTACTGATTGCACCGGATGAAATCCGCTGGTATGTAAATGAAAAGAGTGTGCCGGCTGACTTAAAGGAAAGACTTTCCGCTGAAAAAATCTTTATTTACAGATATGAACAGATTTATGCGGATATAAAGGAAATTCCGGCAGACAAAAGCATTCTTATAGACGAGAGTATGACAAATTATGCACTGTATGATGCCATTACAAAAGAGGCACATAAGGTAAAGAAGAACAGCCCGATTGAGCTTATGAAGGCAGTGAAAAATGCCACCGAAATGGAGCATGAGCGGCTGGCACATAAGAAGGATGGCATTGCTTTAACAAAACTTGTCTACTGGTTAAAGCATGTGGAAGATAAGCGGCAGATAACGGAGCTTGCGGTATGTGATAAATTAGAAGAATTCCGGAGGCAGGGAGAAGGTTATCTGGGACAGAGCTTTGCACCGATTGCTGCATACGGTGCTCATGGAGCCATTGTGCATTATGAGCCGGATGGGAAGAGCAATATTCCACTGGATAACAAAAGCTTTCTGCTGCTGGATACCGGCGGACAGTATCTGGATGGCACAACGGATGTGACAAGAACCATTGCCCTTGGAGCATTAAGCTCAGAGGAGAAGAAGCATTATACTGCCGTATTACGAGGAAATCTGAATCTTTCGGATGCAAAATTTAAATATGGCTGTACGGGAGTCAATCTTGACTATCTGGCAAGGGAACCGTTGTGGCACATGGGGCTTGATTATAACCACGGAACAGGCCATGGCGTTGGCTATTTGTTAAATGTACATGAAGGACCGAATGCATTCCGTTACCGGGAACGGTATGGCACCGGAACTGTCATGGAAGAAGGTATGATTACTTCGGATGAACCGGGACTGTATCTGGAAGGAAAATACGGCATCCGCCTTGAGAACCTGCTGCTTTGTAAGAAAGCGGAGAAAACGGAATATGGACAGTTCATGGAATTTGAAACATTGACTGTTGCGCCATATGATCTGGAGGCTATTGACTGGGAAGAATTAGACAGCCGGGAAAAGGCACTGCTTCGGAAGTATCAGCAGTATGTCTATGATACCATTGCAGACTTCCTTTCCGAAGAAGAAAAAACATGGTTGAAGGAGCAGATTCCGGCGTAGAGATATGGGTATTGCATGGGGATGAAAAAAGAGGCTTGGTTTATCAAGCCCCTTTTTTCATCCGTAAGAAACTGCCGGGGGCAGGTTCTGTTGGTATAAAAATGATTTATTTATACGGCAGAATATCCTCCGTATATGCCCGGAGAATTTCTCCGACACTCCATGCCTGGGCATAGCAGCCGCGGGAGGTGTGCGGTTCATTACCATCAAAAATTTCTGCAATAGAACCGATACAGCCGTGGTAGAACTGCTCTCTGGTGGCATCTAACATGGCATCTACCTGTGTGATAACTTCTTTGGAAGTTCCATAGACATGCACATAAGCAGTCAGGAAACCGCCTAAGAGGAAGCCCCAGGAAGTACCCTGATGATAAGCGTGGTCACGTTTATCAAGACAGCCTTCATAGGTCGGATGGTATTCCTTATCATCCGGGCTTAAGGAACGAAGACCGGTTTTGGCATATAGTTTCTCGTAAACCTTATCTACAATCTTCTTTTCCTTGTCAGCATCTAACATCCGGTGCGGCAGGGAAACAGCATAAATCTGATTTGGACGAAGGGATGCATCACCTTCCAGCCCGTCCACCACATCATAGAGACATTCGTCTTTTTCGTTCCAGAATTCTTTTGCGAAAGATTCCTTTGCATGAGCTGCAAGAGCAGCATAGTGGGAACCGTCTTCCCCAAAGCGCGTTGCCCATTCTTCCATCAGGCAGAGTGCATGATACCAGAGCGCATTGATTTCTACCGGCTTGCCGTGCCGTGGTGTAGCAACCCAGTCGCCCACACGGACATCCATCCAGGTTACCTGATCAAGACCGCTTCCGGCATGGATAAGTCCATCTTCTTCCATATAGATGGAGAAATCTGTTCCGTGCTCATAAGCTGCAATAATTTCTTTTAATTTCGGATAAATGGTTTCCTGCACAAAAGCATAATCTTCCGGAGTGCCGGTGTAATCGAGATATTTTCCAACTGCATAGAAATACCACATGGAAGCATCTGCTGTATTATACAATGGGGCGGTTCCTTCATCCGGGAACATATTTGGTACCATGCCGTGGTGGACATAGCGGGCAAATGTGGTCAGGATGTCTCTGGCATCCTGATAGCGTCCGGTAGCCAGAGTTAAGCCGGTGAGGGCAATCATGGTATCACGGCCCCAGTCGGTAAACCAAGGAAGTCCGGCAAGAACAGTCATCAGTCCGGTAGACTGCCGGTATGCAAGAAAATGGTCGGCGGCAATGGTCAGAGTCTCTGCCAGTTCATCATGGTAGCCAGCTTTTTTCTCTAACGCATCAAAACGTGCCATTTCTGCGGCAGCAGTGGCAAAAGCATCCTTTTCATAAGCATCTTCAATGGTGCAGACGATAGATATTTTCTTGCGGCATCCGGCGTCCAGCGGAAATTCAATCTGGTATGGCGTGTAGTTATCATCTAAAGCATCGGATTCTACATCCAGTTCTTTTTGTAACTGCATTCCGGTGGTATATTTTTCTTCACATGGAACAACGGTTCCGTCATCGGTAAAAAGACGGATGGTGACATCTTTATTCTGCTGCGGAACCAGTCTGATTTCCGGCTGCTCATAAGTAGTATCGAATTTTAAAGTGTCTACTGTAGAAGCATCATGGTGTACCCGGTAATTAAAGAGCGGAGTCAGCACCAGTGTAGCAGCCTCTCCATCATTCTGGATATCATAGGAAACTGCAATAGTATTTTTGCCGTGTTCAAAGGCGAGAGTCTTTGTCATGGTAAATTCCGGAGCTTTGGTGGTAAAATGTACCAGCCCGTCATAAGTAAAGGAATTAAGGTATTCAATACCTTCACGGTAAGCAGTGCTGCCATCACCGGCAAGATATTGTTCTACGGTAAAATCCTTTTTCCCGGAAGAACGAATCAGACATTCGTTGATTTTTGAGAGAATGACGAAACGTTCTACTGGTGGGTGCAGGCTGGCAATCAGATAGCCATGGTGCTTTCTTGCATGGGCACCGGTTACAGAACTGCCGGCATAGCCGCCGATTCCATTGGTCAGAACCCATTCCTTCTGTACACCCACCGACATTGGGGTGAGGGCATCTTTATTTAAATGATATGCTTTCATAGAAATCTCCTTTATCGTGTAATCTGTCTGGGTGGCGGGGGAGAAAAACGAATCGTCTAACATATTGTAAGCATATTTCGGATTCCTATTATTTTTTGTTGATGCAGAATGCGTTGCAGTTCTTAGCTGTTTTGTTTTTTGATTGCAGGCTGTCTTTCCGCTGCTTTCACTGCATAGCGTCACTGTCCGTTGTATGCGGATGCGGCAGAAAGCCTGCAAGGTGCAGGATGAAATTCCAAGTGCCCCTAACAGCCTTTCTCATGCATCCGCATATCAGCGAACCGTGCCGCTATGCTGTGAAACATTGGAAAGACAGGCTCAATAGCAAAAGAAAACAAAGCAGCTTAGTTCTGCAGCATTCTGTATTAAAAAATAATAGAAAACCGGGATATCCTATACAATAGTTTGATTTCGTATGCTTCCCCCGCCCCCGGACTGTTTGCCTCTATTGTAACGAAATAATTCGAAAAAATCTACTGAAAAACACGGAAAAAACATAATTATTAAACGTTTTAAAATTTTCAATTGTACCCATCGTAAATTTATGTTAAACTATGACTAAGAAACAAGGAACTGCATAGACTATCTCAGATAGCACGAATGGAGTGATACTATGGAATTGACAATGAAAAAACAAACTCCTGCCCAGCATGAAGATAACAATATTCTCAGGATGTTGGACAGAGGAATCGACGATATGGAGGCCGGACGGGAACTTCATCTCGAAGAAGCTTTCCGCAAAATTACCGAATTGAGAGATGTCAGACGAAATGCACGATTATAAAGTTATTTTAACATGGGAAGCTATTTATGATGTGACTGACATTGCGGATTACATCGAAGCTGAGTTTGGTCAGGCCAGAGCTGACCGTTTTCAAAATGACATACAGGCACAGATGAAAAAATTAGGATATATGTCCGGTGTTTTTCCAAAGACACATATCCTATATCGAAATTATTATATCCATAAAAAGCCCTTTCCGCCGTCCATAATTTTTTATGTATTTATGGAACATACTCAGGAAATACATATTCTCCGAGTTTTGCGGGAGGAACGTGACTGGACAAGGGTACTTGAACAGGAGCCCAATTATACATATCCTGAATGATTTTGGAAAACAGGCAGTGATCTATCACAGACCACTGCCTAAATTTTATTAAACCGATACCCAACACCCCATACTGTCTGAATATAAACCAGATGGCTCGGATCATCTTCTATCTTTTCTCGGATGTGGCTCATTACAATGTTATAATCTCCGGAATATGGTTCTTTCCAAACCACATCATAAATCTGTTCCTTGCTGAACACTCTGCCAGGATTTTGAGCGAGAAAACTGATAATTTCAAACTCCGTATATGTTAGTTCAACTTTCTGCCCTCCTTGATTACTTCTCTTCGTTCCAGATCAATGATTATATCATCATACCGAATTTTATCCTGCGGATACCTCGTTTGATATGTAAATTTATGCCTCCCAGTCAAACTATTAGAACTTTATTATAAAAATTCCGACGGATTTCATATCCCAGTTTTGTTATCTCCTAGAAAATTCCCGAATGCTGAAATAATACCGTAAGCCAATATATATATTGTTGCACTTTCGTTATAGAAGATAAAAATAGTTGGTACAAACAACAACATTACAAGCAAGGAATAAATCCAATTAAATGAGTTTTTTATCCCGTAGATCAAAGCTACTATAAAACATATAACTGGGAAACCAATTAACAAAATCAACATGCCGCTTCCAGTATCCTTAATCATAAATGGAGTTAAATAAAAAACAATCGCGTTAATTATTAAATATGGCAACATCTTTTTAAATTTCTTCACACTCTCACCTCCAGAAATTAATACTGTTATTAATTACAATAAATACGATTTTCTCTACGACTTCAAGGGTTACCCTCTCTCTTCCACACGAATAACTTAATTTTTTACTTATTCGCTCCAAATCAGGATATTATCATTTTCAGTTCCGTAATAAATTTCTTTTATGTGTATACTTTCCCCGTCTTCTGTTTTTTGTATTTTAGGTAGAGTATAAGTTGCCGCCCAATTCTCACCATCGCCAGTTTGTGTCGCAATAACTCCCCTCTTTTCAAGCAAATAGAGCTTTCCCGAATCTTCCACTACCATAGCATTGGTTAGAACTTTTTTTCCATCTGTTGCTTCCAGAATAATCTTTACATGTTCATCCGTCACACTCACTACATTTGCCTGGATATTAGCACTAGGAACAGAAGTAAGAATCCAACGTGTTAATCCCCAATATCCTCCAACCAGGCATAAACACAAAATGAGTGTGGCTAATACACCTTTTACAAAACCATTTTTTACTGATTTTTTCCATCCTGACGCCATAGCTTTTACAAATTCTTCATCATGCATTTCTTGTTCTGTTGAAGCACTACATTCCATTTTCATCTTTTTCAATAAAGCATCACAATCTGAACAATTTTTAAGATGTTCATCTATAAGAATACGGCTTTCTTGTGAACATACATCATCACAGTACAAAGGTAATAAATCTCTGGCTACCTCACATGAAATTCTTGTCATTGTTTTCCCTCCATTTCATTCAGAATTTTAACTTTAGCCCGATGATAAGTCACTCTCGCCCAACTTTCTGTTTTCCCAAAAATTCCTGATATTTTTTTGAATGACAATTCACCAAAAACTCGTAACATAAACACTTCCTTATAAGGTTCTTCTATATCATGTAAATATTCAAGAATACGCATAGCATCAGTCTCATCTGCTATTCTCAACTCCAATGGCTGGGATGTGGTGTCTGGTAAATGATCTGACACTTCATCTAATGTCATTATCGCACTATGTTTCTCCTTTCGCTTTTGAGCAAAGTAAAGATGTTTTGCAATCTGACATAACCACACTGTCATTTTACAATCACCACGAAAGGATGAAATACTTTTCATTGCTTGAAAAAAAGTTTCCTGCGTAATTTCTTCTGCTTGCTCGGAGTTTCGGCAAAGAGATAATACATATCTATAAATATCTTTGAAGTATAAAGAATAAATTTCTTCAAATGATTCCATTTGCTGCCTCCTTCCGTAAGTTATATTTCATCCTTAATGTTCTGTAAAAAATTCTGACGTTTCATACAACACCATTCTACTATCATTGCAACCAGGGTGGCTGTAATCATCGCAACAATCAACAAAAAAATTTGCTTCAATGGCAACATAAACCGAATACGCCACGTAGAGCGAAGAACCTGATATACATTATAGCATAATAAGCATGATACCGGAATTCCAATCAATGCTGCAAGAAAAAAGCTACGTGCTGTTTCCAAAATTAGAATTCGCAGTAAACCTTGTTTTGTTTGCCCTAATGACCATAACATTGCCAGACCACGTTTCCTGTCAATATACTGAAAGACAATGGTACTAAAAACATTTACCAATGCAATAGTTAAAAGAATCAAACAGACAGCCACCATTGTCACATGGATCTCCCACATGGAAGCATACCATTCCTTAAAAATTCTTCTCTGATAAACCAGATGTCCCAATGCATTTGCTCCCAATTTCTGATGAAGTTTTCCGTAAAGAGTTTCATCATATTCTTGAAATAAACCATACACATTAACCTGACAAAACTCACCTATTAGCTCACGAATTGATTCAATTTCTTGAATGGGAAGAAGCAAAGTTACATTTCCTGAAAAATCCATCCCTTCTGGTAGTTCTTTTGAAAGTATAATTGGTGAGTTATAGAATACCGTGTTATTTTCCTCAAAAAAACCACAAAAAATTTCAACACCTGTGTTTTCCTCATCCCAAATAGTTTTATTCACTAAGGATGTTTCGAAAAACAAGTTATCAGCATTCTCTTGATAACTTGTTCTGTTGATATAACGATCTACCAAAATAGCTGGAGCTGATTCGTCCTCTATTTCTAAATCAGAACAATTACGAAGAATCATCTTATAATGCATTTCATCCAAAAAAAGTATATCACAGCTCGTATCCCAAATTTCTTGTTCTTCCCAACCTGCTTTTTCCAACACCTGTAGCAGGCTTTTATTTAATATATTTTTCCTGAGAGATGCTCGCCCATCGACCTGTACATATATCAGCATGTCTCCATCCGAGTTTTTTGTACTTAAACCCTGACATTCCTCTAATGCCAATTTTAATTCATCATAATTTTGAGTTGTAAAATTATATTGAATTCCATATTTAGCCAATAATCCTGATTGCTGTATATCTAAATCTGTGTTGATAAAATAGCTGATCGGTATATACAATATCATTACAGTAATCAGCGTAAGGACAATACGGATGTAATGTCCTCTATTTGCTGAGCGGTATTTTCCGGCCATGAAAATAGCAAAAGAATTGTAATGCTTTCCGAACTTATCCTGTCTGGAATGAATTGTTACAGACTTACTTGTTCTTGATAAAGTAATGGGAGTTTTCATTGCCTTATGTACCGGACGCAAACCACAAATGCAAGAAACTATCAATAACCAACAAAAAATACTGCAAATTATCCACCAGGGAATTTCTACAGGTATAGAAATACTCTTCTCCAAAGCAATAGTAACAATCAAACCTAATGGTACTGCAATGCAGTATATAATGCCTATCTCTATTACCACCATAAGAAAAAGTTGCTGCCACGTTGCTCCCAGCGTAATTAAACGTCCAAGACTATGCCATTTTTGAAAAAATGTCAAAGCAAATAAATTATGAAGAAGAACTGCAGAACATACCAAAACTATTGTTAGAAGTATCACCGCCAATACAGTCAATGCTAATTCGGTAGAATTAAATGTACTTGTGTCGGAATTTCCTTCATGTACTTGTGTCCAAAAGTAATACCCCAAACTTCCAAAAGCATTAAGTAAAAAACTAGAGAAAAAAATACCGCAAAATAAAGTTATGGTACGCAAACGTTGTTTCATTATCAAGCGCAAAGTTAACCATAAAAATCCCCACCTCATACAATCACCTCATCATTGACTATTTTCCCATCCATCATATGAAGTACCCTATTTGCTTTTTGTGCAACAACGGAATCATGAGTAACCACAAGAATTGTCATTTCTTCCTGTTCGTTCATATAACGTAAAAGCTGTAAAAGTTCATCACGTTTTGCAGAGTCTAAATTGCCAGTAGGTTCATCTGCTAATAAGAGTTTAGGATGATTGATTAATGCTCTGCCAATGGCTATTTTTTGCTGTTGACCACCAGAAAGCTGACCCGGATAAAAATTTGCCTTGTTTTCCATCCCCAAAATCGTCAGTATTTTCTTAACTTCTCTTTGATCTACGCTTTTACCATCCATCAGTGCAGGAAGCAGCAGATTCTCCCTTGCTGTTAATTCCGGAACGAGATTATAAAATTGATAGACTATGCCCACTTCTCGACGACGAAATAGCGATATTTCAGAATTTCGTTTTTCATATAATGATACGCCACAATTCAATATCTGTCCTGAAGATGGTTTACTTAATCCACCAATCATATGTAGCAATGTCGATTTTCCACACCCTGATGGGCCAGTCACAGCTATAAACTCACCTTTTTCAATAGCAAAAGAAATATTAGTAAGTGCATTGACAGGTTCGTTCCCAACTGAATAAATTTGTGATACATTTTTCACTTCAATGTAATGCATAATATCCCCCCTTATATAGATAAGAGAATGGTTTATTAGATTCGTTACAAAAAATCAAAAATATTATGTATTGTTATGCGTTCCGCCATGATTGCCTAAGCAATCGGAACACGCACACCCTGCTTCGCAGGCTGCACCTCAAAAGAAGCAAGCACTGCCATTATCATGACAAATGGCCCATTTTTCCATTATCGCCCGCAGCTCAAGTTGGAAAATGAATCAGGGAAGTATCCCTGACCCTCTTAATTTTAAACATAATCTACTGGATTAATCGCAGAAAAAGAGATATAATGAAAAAGAATCTGCATGAGAAGCAGGTGCAAAAAGAAAAATTGAGAGGTTTGAAGTATGAGTATTTTTGAAAACACAGTTCTGGTAGATAAGAAGGTGTCTGTTGTAAATGTAATCTTAAGGTATCTTTGTATTGCGTTGGCAATTTTCTGTGTACTGGTTTCCATTATTGTGTATCCGGGAATTTTACTGGTTCCTGCAATTATCTTTGCAGTTTTCTGGTATCTTCTTAAAATTGCATCACAGATTGAATGGGAATATACCTATATTGAAGGAAGACTTAGCTTTGCACGTATCAAGGCAAAGAGAAAGAGAAAAAATATTGCAAAGATTGAGATGGAAGAAGTTGTGCTGATTGCACCGTCAACTGCACATGAATTGTATAATTATCATAACAACAACCAGTTGAGTGTAAAGGATTGTTCTTCAAAGCAGCCGGGAGCGAAGACCTATGAAGTGATTTATAAGAACGGAAGCGGACTTGGAGACATTATCTTTGAACCGGATGAAAATATGCTGGACATGATCTGCAACCGGAATGCAAAGAAAGTCATCAGATAGGAGAAGTGATTTTATGGCAGAACAGGGAAGTTGTGATACCTGTGTAAATTTTGTATATGATGAAGATTACGAATATTATGTCTGTGATATGGATCTGGATGAAGATGATATGGTAAGATTTCTTACCGGCAACACGAATTCCTGCCCGTATTATCAGTTATATGATGAGTACAAGATTGTACGTCATCAGATGTAAATTTTAAATAGGAACAGTTTTAAAGAGGTCTGCGTTTTCTGTATAGACCTGATTGAGCCAGTCACAAGCCTGACCAATGCCTTCGTCGGAATATTCGAAGGTGTTGGTCTTTTTTTGTTCATCCGGCGTAGCGGTAAAGCAATATGGACCTGGCCACCAGGTGGCAAGCAGAGTGGTGGAGTCATCTTCTACATGCTTCTCTATGCGGTAGCGCATGCCAAGATTGCTGCCGGTATACTGTGTTTTGTTATAAAAAGGGATGGAAAATAAATCTTTACGTTGTATCATAATTGCACCTGCTTTCGATTCTTTATTAAAAATAGCATGAAAAAGGTTGTCTGGCAAGGAAAAGGGATTAGATGATAATCCCTTTTTTTCTATATTCGGTTGGTGTGATTTTCAGATTTTTCTTAAATAATCTTATAAAATGTTCCGTTGTATCATAACCAACCTGGGAAGCAATGTCTGCAACCGTAAGGTTGGTATTAGAAAGGAGTATCTGGGCTTTTTCAATCCGGACCTGCTGTAACAGTTGGGTAAAGGTTTTCCCGGTAGTGCTTTTAAAAAGTCTTGAAACATGTTCAGGTGTATAGTGAAATTTTTCGGCAACCTGCTCTAATGTAACCGTTGCATAATTTTCCTGGATGAATTGAAGCAGGGCAAAACGCTGCACATCAGATTTACGGTTGAAAGTAGGAAGCTCGGAACTTTTTTCATAATTCCGGATTAAAAGACCAAAAGTTATCATCAGTGTGTAGGAAATCATCTGATCCCAGTAAAGGGAGCGGTTCAGAGATTCCCAGTACATCCAGAGAAAGCCAGAACGTATTTCATTATCATTGCCGGTGTGAAATACAATATAATCGTTGCCGTTTTCGGAATAGATATTATTTAAAAAGAAAGCGGACAGGATGTTTGGTGAATTTAAAAAATTGAAAAAGATATTATGTAAAGTGCTTTTTCGAATCAAAATATTTAAGATAACGCTGTTGTCATCGAAGACACTGACGGAATGTTTGATGCCGGGTGGAATAATACAAAGGTCTCCGGTGCGCAGTGTGAGCTGACTGTCACTGATTTTCTGGGAACAGCTTCCATCATAGACATATAAGAGTTCAAAGAAAGTGTGGTCGTGAGTAAGTGCCGGAGAGTAACGGTTATGTCTGGTTACAGTAATAGAAACGTGGTTTCCTGCATCAAAAAAGAAATTATCTTCAAAGCGTGGAGGAATGGTTTCTTTGATTTCCGGAACCAGCAGATGCCGGCGCAGTATATCATCTATATTGATAGTACTTAAGAATTCCTGCAGGGAATACTCCTGCTGTTTGGCATAATAATATTTTTTGTAAAACTGCTCATCTTCATTCAATTTATATACTACTGTTCTTAACGCTTCATAATCCATAATGGAATCCTCCAATTCAAATATCAAAAATAGTCAATAATAACATAAAGAAAATGATATATCTATCAAAAAAAGTAAATAGAATTGGTTGTTACAAACAATTGGAAAACCACTTGAATAGATTATAATAGATTTAACAACAAAAGAAAAGTGATTTTCACAAAAACAATGATTACAGAGAAGGGGCATATGGATGAAGCAGGAAATCTTAGTAAAAGTAGAACATATGAATAAAAGATTTGGCTCTACCGTTGCATTAAAGGATGTTTCAATAGAGGTTTGTTCAGGCAGAGTTCTCGGACTTATTGGAGAGAATGGTTCTGGTAAATCAACAGTTACATCTATTATTGCAGGAATGCAGAACGCAGACAGCGGTACGATGACATATCATGACAAAGAATGGAAGCCGGAATCAATGCTGTATTCGTTGGAACATGGAATTGGAATGATTGTCCAGGAAACTGGAACAGTGCCGGGAATTACAGTAGCAGAGAATATATTCCTTGGCGAGACAAAATTCTTTAAGAGTTTTGGCGAAAAGCATAAATGGGGACCGGTTAAAAGGAAACTGTTAAATCAGAAAGCACAGGAAGCCTTAGATGCAATCGGTGCCAGCCATATTCGTGCAGAACAGATGACAGCAAGCCTTGATTTACAGGAACGTAAGCTGATTGAGATAGCAAGAATTATGAATAAGCATCCGGAAGTGCTGGTAGTAGATGAGACTACAACTGCATTGTCACAGAAGGGAAGAGAGATTATCTACAATATTATGGAACAGATGAAAAAAGAAAACAAAGCGGTAGTTTTCATCTCCCATGATTTGGAAGAGATTATGGAAAAATGCGATGCATTGACGGTTCTTCGTGATGGAAATATTATAGTTACTTTTGATAAGAGCGAATTTGATGAAGACAAAATAAAATCAAGTATGATTGGAAGGCAGCTGGAAGGCGACTATTATCGAAGTGATTATGATGGAAGCTGCGAAGATGAAGTTGTCTTAGAAATGAAAGATGTAAATCTGACTGGCAAACTGATTGATTTTAATCTGCAATTGCATAAAGGAGAGATTCTTGGAATCGGCGGACTTTCGCACTGTGGAATGCATACACTTGGCAAAGTCATGTTTGGAAATAAAAAACCGGAGTCTGGTGAAATAAGAATCAAAGGAAAGAAATTGAAAAACGAAGCCGATGCAATGAAGCATATGGTTGGATATGTGGCAAAAGACAGAGACACTGAGTCGCTATGCCTGAATGCCAGCATCAAAGATAATATTGCTGTTGGCGGACTGGACCAGTTTACAACTGGTGGATTCCTGATTTTCCCGTGGAATGAAAAGAAATATGTTCAGAAACAGGTGGAAACATTAAGCATTAAATGTGCAGGAATAAATCAGTATGTTTCGGCATTATCCGGTGGAAATAAACAGAAGGTTGTATTTGGAAAATGGATTGGACGAGGCAGTGATGTATTGATTCTGGACTGCCCGACGCGAGGCGTTGATATTGGTGTAAAGCAGGCGATGTATCAATTGATGTACCAGATGAAAAAAGAAGGAAAATCAATTGTTATCATTTCAGAGGAATTAACAGAACTGATCGGTATGTCAGACCGTCTGATGATTATGAAGGATGGAAAGATTATGCATGAATTTCCAAGAAGTGAATCGCTTTCAGAAGCAGATGCGATTCAGTACATGATATAGGAGGCGGATGAAATGAAAACAAAGAATTTAAGAAAAAATGTTATGCTCCTTGCCCCTTTATTTGGTCTTGTGGCATTGCTGGTTGCTTTCTTTATCATTGGAACATCTAAAAATATAAATGTTGCATATGGAATGAAAAGTATTATCAACCAGTCAGTTGTGGTTGCAGTAGTAGCAACAGGTGCAATCTTTATTTATACCCTTGGTTCCTTTGATATCAGTCTTGGAGCATCTGTAGCAGTAAGCGCACTGATAGGTGGGATTGTTTATAACAAAACAGAGAGCCTGGTAATAATGTTTGCAGCTTGCCTTGGAGTGGCGGTCTTTATAGGACTATTTAACTCAGTACTGGCATCTATTTTTAACCTCCCTGTTTTCGTAACAACGATTGCAATGCTAAGCGTATTGAATGCACTGGTACTGGTTCTGATTAAGATGAATGGAACAGGTTCTGAAATAAGAGTGCCAATGATGGCGGTCAGTAAGCTGAATACAACACAGTTTAAAATATTCGTATTAGCTGCATTTTTCTTAGTATGTTTACTGGTATTCTCTTTTACTAAAGTAGGAAGAATGCAGAAATTCCAGGGCGGAAATCCAATTTGTGCAAAATTAAGCGGTATTTCTGTAAAGAAAATGTCGATTATAGCATTTATCATGTCTGGAATAGGAGTTGGACTTGGCGCATGTCTTTCCATTGTCTATGCTCCGACTTTAACGAGAAATACTGCATCCAGTGTAGGAATGGATGTCATCATAGCGATTGTATTTGGTGGTATGCCGGTATCAGGTGGCGCAAGAAGTAAAATTTATGCAGCAGTAATCGGAGCTTTTTCCATGACATTGCTCAGTCAGATTATGGTGATGTTTAATCTGAATTCCGGAATTGGACAGATGGTAAAAGCAGCAATATTTATATTGGTAGTATTCCTGGCAACCAGTGACCAGAGAGGAAAGATGTTACCAAGATAATATCCATATGGTATTAAGTGATAGTCACTTTATACATAAACATGTAATGTACAGGAGGAAAGAACATGAAAAAAATTCTAGCAATGTTGCTGGCAACGGTCATGGTAGTAGGATGCTTTACCGGATGCGGAAGCGACAAGAAGAATGACAGTTCTGAAGTAGTAAGTACAGAACAGTCAGGCAGCAAAGAAGAGACACCAGAACTTGATATGAGTGAAACCGTTAAAATGGGTATTCTTGTATCAGATGCAACAAGTGCAGAGGCGTTGGCATTCCGGACATACTATACAGAGTATATTCAGAAACAGTACAATGTTGAGCTTATTTATTCCGATGAATTAAAGGATGCAGCAGGGGAAACATCAGCAATTGATACTTTTATTACAAATAATTGTAAAGCAATTATTTCATTCTCGTCCTTTGACCGTGCAGCACAGATTGAGCAGTGTGAAGCGGCAGGTGTGTATTATGCAGTTGCAACAGGAACTTTAACCGATGAAGAATATGAGACTTATAAGGGATATGAGCATTATGTAGGTGCAATCGGGCCATCTCTTGAAGTAGAATATCAGACTGGTTATGATATGGCAAATTACTATCTGGAGCAGGGCAAGAAAAACTTTGCTATCTTCGGTGGAGCAATTCCATATTATACAGATATGCATATTTATCGTGCAGCAGGTATGATTGCAGCTATGGTAGATGCAGGTGGAGCAGATGCTAATTACAAAGGTGCTACAGATGAAGCTGGAATTATTGGACAGATTTATGCAGATGGACAGATTGAAACCGGAGCAATTGGTGATGTAAATATCGTTGGTTATGTAGGCGGATATGACATGGATGATGCATGGTTTGGAAAATGTGCTCAGATGGCACAGACTCCTGACTTAGAGGTTATCTTAGCTGTTGGAAATGGTTCTGACTTCTTTGGAACAGCAATTGAAGGCACAGATGTTAAGATTGCCAGCGTAGATGCTTATGCAGAAAGCTATGGTACTGCAATGGATGGTGGAATGCTTGATTACCTTGCAGGTAAGTTCTCAGCAAGTATCGGACCTATCTTTATTGCAACTTATCGTGCAGTACTTGGAAGCCCGATCCGTACAGAAGATGGAAATGCTTTAGCTCTCAGCCAGGGTTACTGGGTTGCAACTTCACCAGAAGAGTTCTCTGAGTACTATGCAGTAGACAGCTCTGTAGACAGCCCTGCATATACAAAAGGTATGTTAGATGGACTTCTTACAGCAGATTATGCATCATTTGAAAAATTTGTAAGTGCTTATGGATTTAAAGATATCCAGGAAGAAGCAAAATAAGTAACATATTAATAAAATTTTTGTTCTGCTCCGGAATTCTCCGGAGCAGAATTTAGAAAAGACATGAGGGAAAATAACATGAAAAGTAAAGGAAGAAATAGCATTTTAAAAAAGATAATTGGAACTTTGTGTATTCCGGTAGTGACACTGCTCGTAATGATACTCTTATGTCAGAGGAATGGTGTTGTATTTTTTGAATCAGAAGGAAACTGGATTTTGTTTTTCCGGGCAACAGCAACAGTAATGTTAACGACATTTGCTCTTTCATTGAATCTGAATTCCGGAAGATTTGATTTCTCAATCGGAGCAATTTCGTTATTGTCATCAGTAATCAGTGCATCAATTTGTTCATCCCATGGGCTTTCAACACCATATATGCTCGTGATTTCTATTGTATCCGGAGCATTGCTTGGACTGATATCCGGAGCAATTTATGTAATTGTAAAATTACCACCGATTATTGTGTCACTGGGAGTAACACTGTTTTACGAAGGAATGGCATTCGCACTTACAGATGGTTATGGAGTGTCATTTGTAGCAAATAAAGAATTAACAAGTTTTCCAGGTGTTTTGAATTATGTACTTGTAATTGTAATTGGACTCGTTTTATTTATTGCGATTTTTGATTATACACAATTTGGTTATGAATATAAGTCACTATTATCTGGACAGAAGGTTTCTGTTAATACAGGAATTCATGAAGTATCCAATGCAGTAATCTGTTATACCATTGCAGGCGGCTTCATGGGTGTAGTTGGATTTATTAGTGCTTCAAATACAGGAAATATTCAGATGTCTTTAAACTTTGGCTCAATTGGAGTAATGTTTACAGCTTTCTTACCGATGTTTATCGGTGGATTTATCGGACGGTTCTGCAATGAAAAAATTGGTTATCTGTTAGGAGCAGTAACAACAGCATTCATATCATTGATGTATGCAAGATTAAATGTAGATGCATCCATTCAGCAGATTGTTACCGCAGTTATCCTGGTATTGTTCCTGATTTATCTGAATAACGAGAATAAGGTAATTGAGCTTGTAATGCTGAAGAAACAGTTGAAGAAAAAAAGACAAGAGGATAATTAGATGAAATATAAAGGAATCATTTTTGATTTGGACGGAGTAATCTGCTTTACCGATAAGTATCATTATCTGGCATGGAAGAGACTGGCAGATAAACTGGGAATATATTTTGATGAAACCATAAACAACCGGTTAAGAGGCGTAAGCCGGATGGAAAGCCTTGAGATTATTTTAGAGAAAAGTACAAAGAAATATTCTAAAGAAGAGAAAGAAGATTTCGCAGAGCAGAAAAATAAGATGTATGTGGAATTGCTGGAAGACATGACACCGGCTGATTTGCCAAAAGAAGTAAAAACAACCTTAGATGATTTAAGGAAACAGGGAGTTTTACTGGCAATTGGTTCATCCAGTAAAAATGCAAAGAGAATATTAAAACATTTAGGATTAGAAAATTATTTCGATGCCATCAGTGATGGAACGAATATTACAAAATCAAAACCTGATCCGGAGGTATTTTTGAAAGCAGCAGAATACCTGCAGTTAGAACCACAGGAGTGTCTTGTTGTAGAAGATGCGGTGGCAGGGATAAAAGCAGCTACAGCTGGAGGCTTTGATAGTGCAGGATTGGGTGAAGCATCCGAATGTGAAATGACAACATATCCATTGAGCGGTTTTGCTGAACTGAGAAATATTAATTAAGAAAAGGAGCGGCCGTGGCTGCTCTTTTTGTGCCTTAAATGAAAGGAAAAAGAGATGAATTATAAAGAAAAACCATTTTATTTAGATGATGTAGACATTGCCTGGGTAGAAAATACGCTGGAAAATATGAGCCTGGAAGAAATGATAGGACAGTTGTTCTGCCCGATTGGATATTCAACGGATCCGGAGTATCTGAATATGTTATTACATTTCCATATCGGCGGATTATTTTTCCGGGATGGTGTGGCAGAAGAGATGCAAAGTACATTTACCTATGCGCAGGAGCACACAAAGATTCCGCTTCTGATTCCATCAAATTTAGAAGCGGGAGGAGATGGAGCGGCTACCAATGGAACTGCATATGGAAAACAGATGGCATGTGCAGCTGCAAATGATCCGGTATATGCATATCGTCTGGGAAAGATTGCCTGCTCAGAAGGAAGTGCATTAGGAATTAACTGGGCTTTTGCACCGGTAGTTGACATAGATAGAAATTATCATAATCCAATTACCAATGTCAGAACATATGGCGATGATCCGGAGAAGGTTTATGCCTATGCAAGGGAGTATCTTCGTGCAGCAGATGAATGCAATATGGCAGTCTCAATTAAGCATTTCCCGGGAGATGGTGTGGATGAAAGAGACCAGCATCTTTTGACATCGGTAAATAGTCTTAGCATGGAAGAATGGGATAAATCCTATGGAAGTATTTATCAGCGGTTGATTGACGATGGTGCCAAAACTGTTATGGCAGGGCATATTGCAATGCCAGCGTATCAGGAACATTTTAATCCACAGTTAAAGGGCAAGATTGTTCCGGCTTCTCTTTCCAGAGAGCTTTTGGTGAATTTGCTTCGGGACAAATTAGGATTTAACGGACTTGTCATTACAGATGCAACACCGATGGTCGGATTTACGGCAGCCGGTAAACGAAGTGAAACGGTACCAATGGCAATAGAAAATGGCTGTGACATGATTTTATTCAATAAAGATTTAAAAGAAGATTATCAGTTTATGCTAGATGGTTATAAGAATGGTCTGTTATCCCGTGAAAGATTACTGGATGCAAACAGACGCATACTGGCATTAAAGGCTTCTTTAAGATTACATGAAAAGAAGATAAAAAGACAGCTGGTTCCTGGAAAGGAAGCATTAAAAAACTTACGCACCACGGAGCATATACAGTGGGCAAAAGAGCTGGCAGACCAGTCTGTTACACTGGTGAAAGATATTGCAGAGAATCTTCCAATCAGTCCGAAGAAGACACCGCGTATTTTGCTAGAAATTTTAGGACATTTTCCGTCCAATGAAAGAGTAGTCGGAAAAGTAAAAGAAGAACTGGAAAAGAGAAATTTCCAGGTATTCCTCTATGAGAAGGAAGATTTCGAAAAGGGTGTCGATAATGTAACAGCTTTTAAAGATAAGTATGACATGGTAATTTACATCGGAAATGTGGAAAATACCAGCAATCAGACCACCAACCGGTTAAACTGGTATACCTTCTGGGGACAGGGAAATAATGTTCCGTGGTTTGCAGAAGAAGTACCGGTAATTTTTATCAGTGTAGCCAATCCATATCATTTACTGGATGTGCCAATGATAAAAACGTATATTAACTGTTACTCCAATAATGATTATGTATTAGAGGCAGTAATAGCAAAGATTGCCGGAGAAAGCAGCTTTAAAGGAGTAAGTCCGGTAGATCCATTCTGTGGACGAATCGAACTTTCCTACTAAAAGAATAACGAGACATAAGGGAGAACCGGTTATATGTATATCAGCAGATTAAGAGTAAATCATAAAAAAAATCCATTAGGTTTTAATTTGGCAAAAATCCATTTGTCCTGGGAAGTAAAGGATGTCTGTGGAAAATGGGCCGTGGAAACAAGAATTATAGTATCAGAGAGCAGCAATATGGAAAAGCTGGTATATGATTCCGGAGTACAGGAGAATTATCATGAGAACCAGATGCTGGTTTCCTTCGACTTAAAACCAAGAACCAGATATTACTGGCAGGTAGAAGTTAAAGATGACAAGGGAGACTGCGCAAAAAGTAATCCGGCATGGTTTGAAACGGGAAAACTGCAGGAAAGCTGGACCGCAAAATGGATTGGAACAGAAGAAAATGAAAAGAGAATGCCTCTTTTATATAAAGAGTTTGAATTAAAAGAGAAACCGGAGTCTGTCAGATGGCATGTATGTGGTCTGGGATTATATGAAGCATATGTCAATGAAAAGAAGGCGGGCAGAGAATTTCTTATGCCGGGTTATCATTGCTATGACAGCTTTTTAGAATATCAGACACTGGATGTTACAGAACTGTTATCTCAGGGAAAGAATAAAATTGCGGTTCTGTTAGGCGAAGGCTGGTATAAAGGAAGATTTGGATTTGATGGTGATTACAGAAATCTATATGGTAATCAGAAGAAGTGCATTGGAGAATTACATATACGATATGCCAATGGACAGGAAGAATGTATTGTAACAGACAGCAGCTGGAAGGCAGAAGAAAGCAGCATATGTGAAAATGGAATCTATGATGGAGAACATATTGATGAGACATTAGAACACAAAATGCTTTCCGTGGAGGAAATAGAAGAAACAAGACCACTTGTGGAACGATTTAATCCAAGAATTCATAAAGTAGAAGAATTTCAACCGGTATCAGTAAAACAGGAAGATGAAGCACTTTTGCTGGATTTTGGGGAAGCAGTCACCGGTTGGGTAGAAATAACTGGTGCATTTGAAACAGGTCAGAAAGTTATGATGCAGTATGGAGAAGTTCTGCAAAAGGGCAGATTTTACAGGGATAATCTCCGTACTGCCAAAGCAGAATTTACATATGTATCGAAGGGAAAAGGAGAAACCATACGTCCTCATTTTACCTATTATGGATTTCGCTATGTGAAGATAAAAGGTCTGAATCCGGAAAAAGAATATAAATTTACTGCTTATCGTATTATGTCTGATATTGAGAGAACCGGCTGGGTGGCAACAGATCATGATAAGGTAAATCATTTATTAGAAAATACACTGCGTTCCCAGAAATGTAATTTTCTGGATATTCCAACGGATTGTCCGCAGCGTGATGAACGAATGGGCTGGACAGGTGATGCGGGAATTTTTGCATCCACAGCATGTTTCCATATGGATAGCGGAAGTTTCTTTCATCACTATATGAAAAATATGCAGGCTGAGCAGGAAAAATGTAATGGAGCTATTCCGTTCTTTGTTCCAAGACCAAAGGTAAAAAAAGAAGAACATACGAATCCTTTCTATCTGGATTCCGGAGCGGCAGTATGGGGAGATGCAGCAACGCTGATTCCATGGAAACTCTATCAGTTTTATGGAGATAAGGCAATGTTAGAGGAGCAGTATCCTGTTATGAAAGCCTGGGTGGATTACGAATATGAGAGAACAAAAGAGAATGAGATTCCGTATCTGTGGCAGAATGACAGGCAGCTGGGAGACTGGCTGGCATTAGACAATGGAAATATCAATAATCCGATTGGAAAGACAGACAGTGGCTTTATCGCATCCGTTTACCATTATTGGTCAACCAAAATGGTGAAAGAAGCGGCAGAAAGTCTAGGATTAGAGGAAAGTAAAGTATATGCAGAGAGAGAAAAAGAGATTCGGAATGCAATTTTAAATTTTTACTTTCCAGATAAAAAGTTTTGCTTGGAATACACACAAACCGCTTGTGCACTTTTGCTTTATTTAAAACTTTATCCAGAGGGAGAAAGAGAAGTTATAACGGCAAAACTGGCAGAGTTGCTTAAGAAAAATAATGGACATTTAAATACAGGTTTTGTTGGAACACCAATTCTGTGCATGGCTTTGTCAGAGAATGGACAAAATCAGCTTGCTTATGACCTGCTTTTAAACGAGGACTATCCAGGATGGTTGCATGAGGTGAACCTTGGTGCAACAACGGTATGGGAACGATGGAATTCATTGGAAGAGGATGGAAGTATCAGCGGAACCGGTATGAACAGCTTAAACCATTATGCATATGGAAGCATTGCAGAATGGATATACAGATACATGTGTGGTCTGAATCCGTCTATAGGAGAGGCGGTAAAGATGACCATATATCCGATGCCAGATCAAAGATTAAAAAAAGCAGAGGGAAGCTGGAGAAGTGTATTTGGTAAATATGTCTGTGCATGGAACTGGAAGAGTGAGCAGGAAGTAGTCTGTAACATAGAAGTTCCATTTAATGCAAATGCGAGATTTATTTTGCCGGATGGAACGGAAGAGATATTAGACTGCGGAAAATATGAAAAAATTTTAAACATGCGTCCTTAGAGAAGGTGTAAATATGAAGAAAACAATAAAAAAAGAATTTCTATTTATGGCAATTGGTTTATTTCTGGTAATGGTAATTGGAATTACGGTAATTATCGGAGAGGTAACAAAAATTGAACAGGCAGAGCAGCTTGTTACGGATGGCTATATTTCCATGGAGAAATATTATGGAAGAGTGGAAAAGAAAATTGAAACCTGTCAGAAATATGCCAATATTTTAACCGCACTCAGTGATGAAGACATGCTGATTGCCGGGGATATCAGTGGAAATATGGAAACAGAGGAAGAAGCCATTGCCCAGTATCTCACGGAAATGGAAAAGCTGACCAAAGATATTTCAGAGCAGAGTTTAACCGACAGTTTTATGACTTACAGCAGTGTAAATAAAGAACTGATGGAGCAATTGAAAGAATGCAGACAGGCAAGAGATGATGGAGATATTGCAAAAGCAAAATCCATCATTGGAGGCAGTGCATTAGAAAAAATACAGGCGCGGGAGTCGGCATGCAATGATTTTCAGGAAAAGTTAGATGAGAATGTAAAACGCAGTTCACAGAATATGAAAGCCCGGACCCAAAAAACTTATCTTATCAGTGTAACAATCGGCATATGTTTTCTGATTATCTGCTTAGTTACATACATACTGGTGAATAAGGCGATTATTCAGCCACTCAAAAAAGCAAGTTTACAGTTAAACCAGATGGTAGAGGATATCCAGAATGGAAATGGAGATTTAAGCATCCGGATTCCGGTAAAAAGGATGGATGAGATAGGACAACTGGTTACAGGAGTAAATCTTTTTGTAGAAAAATTACAAAATATCATGAAGCAGTTAAAAGATGGTTCATCCGATATGGACGAAGTTGCAGATAAAATGAACAGGCAGGCTGGAAATATCGGAGAAGAGACCATGAATATGTCAGCTGTAATTGAAGAGTTATCTGCAGGAATCATGGAAATTAATGACCGTTCCGGACAGGTTAGTGAACGAGTTGGAAAAATAGTAGAAAATGTCAGAGATATATCAGAGGAAACCGGAAATGGAGTTCAATTCGTAGATGAAATGCGTGAACGGGCAGATTATATCGAGAAAAAAACAGCAGAAAGCAAAAAAGAAACCAATGATATGATTGGCAGTTTAGGACATAGCATTGCGGACAGCTTAAAAGGAAGCAAAAAAATCTATGAAATAGGAAATCTGACAGAACAGATTCTTGGAATTGCAGAACAGACTAATCTTTTGGCTTTGAATGCTGCAATAGAGGCTGCAAGAGTAGGAGAAGCGGGAAAAGGATTTGCAGTAGTAGCATCTGAAATCAGGGAACTGGCAGATAATAGCCGGGAGACGATGGGTGAGATACAGACAATTAATATGTCTGTGACCACAGCAGTCAGCACACTGATTGAACAGGTGGAAAAAATGATGGAGTTCTTAAATCAGAACATATTGCAGGATTATAACGGTTTTGAAATGATGGCTTCCCGCTACCGCCAGGATGCAGACTATATGGGAGATTTTTGCGGAACAATCAATCATAATGTGCAGGATATGTATCAGGCAATGGATGAAATGAAAGAAAACATGGATACCATAGCAACGTCTATCGATGAAAGCTCGGAAGGGTTACAGGTCTTCGCAGGAAGTGTCGAGGATTTGGCAAAAGCAGTAGAAGATATCAAAGAGCAGTCATATGTAAATCAGACCGTATCAAATGGACTTAAAGGAGAGACAGAAAGGTTTATTAATATATAGTGTTTATTAAAGAAGATATTTAATGGAGAGGGAAAATGCTTTTTTGTGGGAGAAAAAGGAAACATAAATTTCATATAGTACAGGCATTATTAGCGGTAACACTATTACTTCTGCTGTCTTTTGTACAGAATGCGAATGCAAAAGAGCAGGAAAATGGTGAAGAAATTTATGAAACAGAGATAGGTGAGTTAGAGCAGAGTACAGAAGAAACAGAGGACACAGAAGATGTAGATAATACAGAAGAAAACAAGATAGCCTTTTTTTCACAGACTTATGGAAGTGGCACGATTTCACTGGGCAGTTATAACGGTGGAGGAACAATTTCTTTGACAGAGGATGTGACAGCTTCAGGCATTTGTCAGTTAAATGGTGTTTTGGATATTGATTTGAATGGCCATAAGATGACGATGCAGAATAACGCAAGTTTTATGTTATGCAGCGATAATGCAGTACTCAATATCCGGGATTCTGCCGGTGGAGGTGTCATTTACGCATCATGTCAGTTAATCTGGATCTATAGTGGCGGCACAGTAAATTTATATGGTGGAACATTGGAGGGGGAGAATATGACAAAGCTTCCACAGAGTGGTGGCTGCGTGAATTTATCCAGAAGTAATATGGGAACACCGGTATTCCACATGTATGGTGGAGTTATACGTAATTTCCAGGCATCACAGTATGGCGGTGCAGTATATGTGGCAAGCACTTTCTCCGGGAAGAAACCGTCTTTTTATATGTATGGAGGTACAATTGAAAATTGTAATGCATCAGAAGGAGCTGCTGTTTATGTAGATGATTCCGGAGATGGACCAGGCTATTTCTATATGAAAGGTGGAACGAAGAAAGAAGAGGGCGGTGAAAGCAAGGCTGTGATACATTGCGCAGCTTATAATGGAAATAAGACTAAAAATGCCATATATAATTATGGATATTTTGGAATAGAGGGTGTTATAGATATAGAAGGAATTGTATATCTGCACCAGAATAACTGGGCAAGCACGACGAAGCATTTTATTAAGGTTACAGACAGGCTTGTTGTAGTGGGAGATGGATATATAGATATTGATTCAGCATATCCCAACAGTAATGCAGTCTGTACCGGACATACAGTTATTGAAAATGCGACACAGACCGAAGGAACTTCGCAAAATCCAATCTCACAGGAAGAATTTTATACTTATTCCAGTTATTTTATTAATTCTACAAAAGGATTGATGATTTCGGCGGGATTTGACCCGACGAAGAATGAAATGGCTGGAAAGGAATATCCGTCCAACTGGCCGTCTTATCAGGCAGATTTGTACAGCAGGAAGTATACCTATAAAGATGTAAAGGGACAGACCATGCTGATTCAGGCTTCTGATTCACCAGGAGACAAAAGACAGATGCAGAATTATAATTATCTGATTTATACAGAACGGGATAAATTAGAGGAAGATTATGCTGTGTACTATAGTATCAAAATATCAAAACGGGATATTGGAACGGATGACAGATTAAATGGGGCTGTATTTTCACTTAAGAAAAAGAATATAGCGGAAGACGGAACAGTGCGTTATGAAGATATCGGAATAAGTGGAACAACCGGTATGGAAGAAGATGGCGTGGCGGCCGGTGAAACTTATATTTATCTGGATGCTGAGAAAATGGGAAAGTTAATGGTAGATGATGGAACTTATGTTTTGACAGAGGATACTGCGCCGGATGGGTATGTGGCAAGAGGTGAATTAGCTGTTATTGAAATTAAACATAAGCTGGATGAAAGTACCGGAAAGACAGTATCAGTTGTAGAAGTGGTTGCCAATAACAAAGTGCTTGGAACGTCTGAACAGGTAGTGAATTCTACATATGGCGACAAAGGAATGCTGGTGAATAAAGAAATTGTGTTTACTTTGAAGAATTCTACGGAACTGTTAGAAGAAAATATAGATTATACCATTCAGGTGGATAAGTACCGTGACACAGAATACCAGCAGAGACTCTCAGGAGCGCATTTTGAATTATATACAGCAGAAGAACCGGTTACACTGGTGGCAAACGGAACAACAGATACAAATGGTACGGTAAAACTGCTGGATTTAAATGGCTCAGAATTTACCTGTTCAAAAGGAGCCCATTATAAATTAAAAGAAGCAGAAGCACCGGAAAACTTTTATCTGATGTCAGATGAGATAGATATCAGGATAAAAGAAGAAAATCAGGTATTTATCAATGACGTTTTATTGGAAGATGGAAATACACTTTCCGGGGCAGATGCAGGTGGCACAACAGAATATGGGGACTGGCGTGTGACAAGGCAGGAAGATGCCATAGTATTTTCTGTTTATGATGAGGAAAAACCACCGACATGGACTTTACAGGCAAGAAAATATGGAACAAAAGTAATTGATGCATTGGCTTTGTCTGGTGCAGAATTTACGTTATATCAGGTGGAATCATCCGGCGAAACGGAAATTATATCGCTTACAAGTTCGGATGGAACAGATGGACATGAAATCGGAGAATTAGAATTTACAGATACAAATGGAGAACCACTGCAGCTTGCATGTAATACAACCTATATTCTGCGGGAAACACATGCACCTGTGGGATATGAAATAATGGAAGATATTATCTTAAGTATAAATGAGGATGCTTCACAAATAGAAGTAACGCAGGGTGGGGCAGGTTATGGAGAGGCATCATATGATGCGGTAAATAAGGTATTAACACTTTCAATTATAGATAAAGCAGTATATCGTATGCCAGAAACAAAAAGTGGAGGGCTCTATCCGCTTGCGGTTATCGGTACACTTTTCATGAGTTTTTTTGCCGTACTAATGCTGGTGATTTCCCAACGCCAGCAAAAAGTATAGGTTCTTCCCCAATCAGTAGTATAACTTAGTTTTTTTTAAATTCCCTAAAAATGTAAGAATGATTGACAGTGTTGATATAAACTGGACGATTGCAAGGCGGCTTTGAGCACCGCTTTGATAATTGTCTGAACAAGTAAAGGAGAGAGAATATGAAACAGAGAGTAAGAAGATGGAAGGCAATGATGATGGCAGTAATGCTGGTACTTAGTATAATTCTGCCGGCGAAAACGGTTAGGGCGGCAGATTCTGTCACTACGATTCAGGTAACCGGAATCGAGGAAGGATGTAATGTTTATGCATATGCAGTTGCAATTGATGCAGTAGATGCAAATGGAAATCATTACTGGAAATACAATCCGGAGGGAAATGTTGAGTCGAGAGTAAAAGATGGCAAAGTGGATACAGATGATCTGGTTTATTTTTATATGAATCTGAATTCAACAATGGGAGCTGATGACTGGGATTTACATGATGGAGAAGGAGATGCTGTTGTAGATAAGACTGTATTACACATGCAGTATAATGCTGTAGATGGTTCCTATAGTGTATCAAATGTAAAACCCGGTTTATATGTAATCGCTGCAAATAAACAGGTCAAAGAATATTCTTATAGTGGTAATGTGGTTGCGGTAAATTATCAGTACAGCGGTACTGGAATAGCATCTATTGCAGATGAAAACGGAGTGATTCATGTAGCAGCGAAGAAATCCAGCGATCCAACCATGAAGAAGGAAGTAATTGAAAATGGAAATGCATATAAATATGGGGATGCGAATATTGGAGACACAGTAGAATTTAAGATTACGATGACAATTCCGGATTATCAGGGATCCTGGTTATCTGATAAGTTACATTATAATATTAAGGATTCACTCACAGATGGACTGACTCTGGATGTAAGTTCTATTAAATTAGAAGGAACATCCATCAATGATTTATTTGTAACAAATAAGAAATGTACTTCAACCAATATTACAACCTCCACAAGTGGTTTTACATTAGATTTATATGGTGAGGATGTTTATCAGTATGCAGGAAATACGATTGCAATTACTTATCAGGCACAGGTAAATGATAAAGCAAAAGTAAACTTTGATTCAGATGAGAATAAAGCAACTTTAAAGTATTCTACGGTAGCATCCGGTACTGATATGAGTGATCCGATGCAGGATATCACACATCATTATACATTTGGATTTGATACTCTGGTAAATGGAACTGGTTCTGAGAAAACTACAGAGATTACCAAATATGGTGTAAAGACAACGACAGAACTTGATAATAAAGTAGCACTGGACGGTGCACAGTTCAAGTTATTTGATGCAAATGGAAAGCAGTTATATTTTACCAGTGATGGTGAATATACTACCGAGACAAGTGGAACATATGATTATATTGTATCAAAAAACAATGGTCAGCTGACAGCAACCGGTCTGGATGCAGGTACATATACTTTAAAAGAGTCCAAGGCACCATTGGGATATGCATTGGATAAGACTACTTATACGATTGTAATCACACCGACTTATAATGAACTGACAGGAGAATTAAAGAATTATACGGTAAGAGTAAATGGCGCAACTGGAAATTCTATTACTTTTACACATGAAAAGCTGGATAATGGAACAATAAATACAACAGACAATGCTGCAAATGCAGATACGTTTGGAATTAATAATACACCACTTATTACCTTACCGGAGACAGGTGGAGCAGGAATGATTGCACTGACTGTTGCAGCAGTTGTCTTAATGGCAGGATTTGGAACAATGTTTGTTTCATTGAGAAAAAGAAAACAGGTAAAATAATTAAGAGAGGGCAAAGTAGAATGAAAGAATCTGTACGTAAAACATTAATGTTTCTCATGGCAGTTGGCTTTTTGACAGGCTTTGCCCTGCTGCTTTATCCAATGTTTTCTAATATGTGGAACGAGTATAATAGCAAATTAAAGTTTGAAGAATATCAGCATGAAAATGCAGAAAAAGCGGAGGATACCAGTTTAGAAGAGGAGTGGGAGAAAGCAGCGGCATATAACGAGCGGTTGCAGCCAATTGTAATTCCTGATAGTTTCATTCAGGCAGAACAGGAGGAAGTAACACAGCAGGATAGTGAATATATGTCCTGCCTGAATCAGAATGGGGATGGTATGATGGGTTATCTGTCTATTCCGAAGATTGGCGAAATTATACCTGTATATCATACTTCCAGAGAAGAGGTATTACAAAAAGGAGCAGGACATATCCAGGGTTCATCGCTGCCCATCGGTGGAACGTCAACACATGCATCTATAGCAGCACATAGGGGAATTCCAGGAATGTCCCTGTTTACAGACCTCGATTTACTGGAAGAAGGAGACCAGTTCTACTTATATATATTAGATGAGATTCTGGCATACGAAGTGGATCAGATAGAAACTGTGATGCCGGAAGATACAGAGATTTTAAATGTAGAAGAAGGGAAGGATTATGTAACGTTGGTTACCTGTACGCCATATGGTGTAAATACGCAGCGTTTATTGGTGCGTGGACATAGAGTGCCTTATGTAGAGGAACAGGAGAAGGAGCAGGAAAGACAGGCAAAGAAAAGCATTCATACGAATTATCTGGCATGGATTTTTATTGGAATAATAGCTGCTATAGGCTCCATTGTACTATGCAGAAGTATCATCTGGATGATAAAGAAAAAAAGCAGCCATGGAACAAAAGGGAGAAAGCACAGGAATAAAATAGTTTGTAAAATACTATTCATAATGATATGTTTTGCTGGTCTGCAGCCAGAGAGTGTACGGGCAGAGGAGAATATTCCGGTATCGGAACCATGTTCTATTACTTTTGAAATTCCAAATGCATACCGTGCAGCTTTAAAAGAGCAGAAGCTGGAGCTTAGGCTATATCGCATTGCAGATATTACAGAGACAGGGGAATACCGTGATTTAGAAAAATATTCCGGGTTAAATATACAGGAGTTATCCGTGGAATCATCCGCCCGTGAATATAAGAAAAAAGCAGAAGATGTGGCGGCATCTCTTGGGGTTACCGAATGGGATGAGAGTGCAAAGACAGAACCGGATGCAGAGATTGAACTGACAGATAATACAGGAAACAAGGATGGAATGGAAGCCGGAGTATATTTAGTTTGTATGAAACCGCTTTATTTATCCGATGAAATCTATCAGGCAGATCCGTATCTGATTACACTGCCTGGTTTTATGGAGAATATCGAAAAAACAGGTGATGGAAAGTATGTCTGGATGAAGGATGCGGTAGTGGATTTAAAGCTGGCAAGGAAGGCAGTTTCAAGACCTCAGGAACCGCAGGAAGAAAGGGAGGAACCTGTGACTCCACTGGAAACAGAGGAGATTAAGACAGGCGATGAGACGGAATGGCAGCAGACTTTTGTATTACTGGCAGCTTCTGGAAGCATATTGGCTGTATTGTTGTTTTTAGGAAAAGTTTCATTGAGGAGAAAACGGGATGAGAAAAGAACTTCTGGACGAATTGATGATAATATCGGAGGAAGAAAAGAAATATAAATCAGGACAAAGTACGGTGGAACAAAGTCTGTATGCGAAAGATAACCTGACAGAGATTGACAGAAAAAGATTACTGCAGCGTGGAAAGCTGATTACGGTACGTCCACACAGCCGGTTTGTGGATTTCCCGGAGCATAGGCACAATTATGTGGAAATGATGTATGTGGTACAGGGCAGTATTACACATTATATAGAAGGAAAAGAACTGGTATTGCGTAAAGGAGATGTGCTGATGCTGAACCAGCATGTGTCACATGCAATAAAAAGGGCTGAGTATGAAGATATTGGAATTAATTTTATTGCATTACCGGAATTTTTTGAAGTTCCACTTACGATGCTGCATGAGAAAAATGTACTGGCTGATTTTGTAATTGGTGCAATGCGGCAGAAGAATCCGGTTTCCCATTATCTGCTATTTCGTTTAAAAGAAGATTTACAGGTGGAGAATCTGATGGAAAATATGATAGAATCCATGCTGCATACACATTGTAATGAAGATATTGCCAATCAGTATACCATGGGGCTTGTATTTTTATATCTGTTGAATCATCTGGAAAATTTGAGCCATAACTCATCCCTTGATTATAAGGAAACTGTTGTACAGGCAGTGCTGGAATACATTAACAGTGACTGTAAAAATGCAAATTTATCCAAAATTGCAGAAGATACTCACCAGTCTATGACGGTATTGAGTAAGCTGATAAAACAGAAGACTGGTTATAAGTTTCAGGAGCTGTTGCAAAGACGTCGATTTCAAAAGGCGGTTTATCTGTTGATGGAAACAGAACTTACAGTAGAGGATATTGCGCTTGAGGTAGGATATGAGAACCAGAGTTATTTTTACCGGCAGTTTCAGAAACGTTATGGAATGACACCTGCAAAATATCGTAAGCTGCATAAGAAGGATAAAAGAATACCAATTTAAAATGGAAAATAAGGACAGTTTTTTGGTCTAATAAGAGGCTGAAAAACTGTCCTTATTTTTGTTACATTTAAGTCAACAAAAAGAGAAGGAGCATAGAAATGGATACAAAATATTATCTTGCAGTAGATATTGGCGCATCCAGTGGCAGACACATGCTGGCACACTTAGAGGATGGAAAAATAGTTTTAGAAGAAATCTACCGCTTTTCTAATGAAATGATTGATCGGAAAGGTTATAAAGTGTGGAATGTCAGAAGACTGTTTCAGGAAATTCTTTCAGGAATGAAAAAGTGTGCGGAACTTGGAAAAATTCCATATAGCATGGGAATTGATACCTGGGCAGTAGATTATGTTCTTTTGGATGCGGATGACAGAAAAATTGGGGAGACAGTTGCTTATCGGGATAAGCGGACTTATGGAATGGATGAGGAAGTATATAAGCTGGTTACAGAAGAACAGTTATATACAAGAACCGGAATTCAGAAGCAGATATTTAATACCATTTACCAGTTAATGGCATTAAAACGGATGGAACCGGCTCATCTGGAACGGGCAGAAAGCTTTTTGATGATTCCGGACTATTTTCATTTTCTTTTGACTGGACAGAAAGTACAGGAGTATACCAATGCAACAACTACCCAGCTGATAAATCCAAAGACAAGGAATTGGGATGATGAGCTGATAAGAAAGCTTGGAATAAAGAGAAGTATTTTTAAGGAAATTAAAATGGCTGGTTATGAAGTGGGAGATTTGGAACCGGAAATTCAAAATCAGGTTGGGTTTAACTGTAAGGTTGTTTTACCACCGACTCATGACACGGCATCTGCAGTTGTTGCGGTACCAGCCCAGGAAGATGAAAACTTATATATCAGTTCCGGTACATGGTCATTAATGGGAACCGAACAATTGCAGGCAAATTGCAGCAGAGAGAGCAGGGTTCGCAATTTTACCAATGAAGGAGGCTATAACTACCGTTATCGTTTCTTAAAAAATATTATGGGATTATGGATGATACAGTCTGTGCGGAAAGAGCTTGTTCCGGATATGAACTTTTCGGAAATTTGTACACTTGCGGAACAGGAAGAGATTACTTCTTTAGTGGATGTAAATGATGAAAGATTTCTGGCTCCGGACAGTATGGTGGAAGAAGTGCGGACAGCGTGCTGGGAAACCATGCAGCAGGTACCGAAAACCATTGGTGAAATGGCAGCGGTTATTTATAACAGTCTGGCAAATTGTTACGCAGAAGTGGCAGGAGAAATAGAAGCAATTACCGGTCGGACATATGCCGGAATTCATATTGTAGGTGGTGGAGCCAATGCAGAATTCTTAAACCGGCTGACAGCTAAATATACAAAGAAAAAAATTTATGCAGGACCTACAGAGGCTACCGCATTGGGAAATATTTCCGTGCAGATGATTGCGGCAGGAGAATTTGCAGATTTGAAAGAAACAAGAAAATGTATTTTTGATTCATTTGAAATTAAATTATATGAAGCATAGAAAAGGAGATTAGAAAATATGACAGGTTATGAACTTGCAAAAGAGAAATATGCAGCATGGGGAGTAGATACAGAGGCTGCAATGGAGCAGTTGAAAAAAGTTCCGGTTTCCCTGCATTGCTGGCAGTTGGATGATGTAATGGGATTTGACAATGATGGAGCCCTGACCGGAGGAATCCAGACAACTGGTAATTATCCGGGAAGAGCAAAGACACCGGAACAGCTTATGGCTGACATGGAAGAAGCAATGAAGCTTATGCCTGGAACGGCAAAATTAAATATTCATGCTTCTTATGCCATCTTTGAAGATGGAGAATACGCAGACAGAAATGCATTAGAACCAAAACATTTTGCAAAATGGGTGGCATTTGCAAAGAAACATCATATGGGAATTGATTTTAACCCGACTTTCTTTTCTCATGAGAAAGTAAAAAACGGATTAACCTTATCCAGCCCGGATGAGGAAACAAGAAAGTTCTGGATTGAACATGGAAAAGCATGCATCCGCATTTCGGAGTATTTTGCAAGAGAGACGGGAATGCCTTGCGTTATGAATATATGGACCGGGGATGGATTTAAGGATGTACCGGCAGACAGAATGGGACCACGTCTGAGATATAAGGATTCCATAGAACAGATATTATCAGAACCATATGATAAAAATCTCGTAAAACCATGCGTGGAATCGAAAGTTTTTGGTATCGGAGTAGAATCTTATACGGTAGGTTCTGCAGAATTTACGTTAAGCTTTGCTGCAATGCATGATGGCTGTATGCCGCTTATGGATAATGGACATTATCATCCACAGGAATATGTTTCGGATAAAATTCCTGCAATGTTGTGTTTCTATCCGGAATTTGCATTACATATTACAAGAGGAGTACGCTGGGATTCCGACCATGTTCTTTTGCTGGACGATGAAACAAAGGAAATGGCAAAAGAGATTGTAAGAAATCAGGCACTGGACCGGGTGTATATGGCATTGGATTATTTTGATGCAAGTATCAATCGTGTTTCTGCACTTGCAACAGGATTCCGAAGCTGGCAGAAGGCTCTGCTTATGGCTTTATGTACACCGAATGAACAATTGAAAGAATTACAGGATACCAATCAGCTGGGTAAATTAATGGTAATGCAGGAGGCAGTAAAGATGCTTCCGATTGGAGAAGTCTGGGAAGAATATTGCAGACGGGAAGATGTTACAGATGATGCACATTTCTATGATGCAATTGAAAAATATGAAAAAGAAGTATTGGTAAACCGTAACTAGAGAATATACAAACAATAATAGTTAAGAAAGAAAAATATCAGAAAGATATAATAAGAGGAAAAGAGAGAATGAAGTTTTTAGATGCAGAATTCGTACAGGGATTTATCCGTATGGCAAATGATGGATGGGAACAGGGATGGCATGAAAGAAATGGCGGTAATTTATCTTATCGTGTAAAACCGGAAGAAGTAGAAATGGTAAAAGAAAATTTTAATAGTAAAGAATGGCAGCCAATCGGAACATCGGTGCCATATCTTGCAGGAGAATATTTTCTGGTAACTGGAAGTGGTAAGTATTTTCGCAATGTGATTTTGAAACCGGAAGATTCTATCTGTATGATAGAACTGGACGAAAAAGGGGAGAATTACCGTATTGTCTGGGGACTGGTAAATGGAGGAAGACCAACTTCTGAATTACCGAGTCATTTGATGAATCTGGAAGTAAAAAAGAAGAAAAATCCAAATTACCGAGTTGTATATCATGCACATACCACCAATATTATTGCCCTGACCTTTGTTCTGCCGCTGGAAGATAAAGTATTTACAAGAGAACTTTGGGAAATGGCAACAGAATGTCCGGTTGTATTCCCGGATGGAATTGGTGTTGTTCCGTGGATGGTGCCAGGTGGCAGAGAAATAGCTGTTGCTACCAGCAAATTGATGGAAAAATATGATCTAGCAATCTGGGCACATCATGGTACATTTGCGGCAGGAGAGGATTTTGAACTGACATTTGGACTTATGCATACAGCTGAAAAATCAGCAGAGATACTGGTGAAGATGTTATCTATGCAGAGTCAGAAACGTCAGACAATTCAGCCGGATGAATTCCGGCAGCTGGCAAAAGATTTTAAAGTAACACTGCCGGAAGAATTTTTATATGAAAAATAGAAAGTAATCGTTTTCGCTGAAAAAGTATTCAAAAGACAACTCTGTTATGGCTTGCACATCCCTTCCCAAGATGATAAAATAAAGATGACATTAGAAATTATAATGTTGGGGTGATAAGGAGTAGATAGGGGAAAGAATGGAAAACAAATTCTGTTACCTGAAAGGGCTTGTGGACTGCAGTTCGGGACAGATTCAGGATTGCAATGTAAAGCATGTGTCCAGGTGTCCGCGGGAAGAAGACACGGCTAAGAAGGAGAGCCGGCAGGCGTTCTGCTTCTTAAAAGGACTGGTAGACTGTGCTCCGTGTGATGTGCAGGACTGCAATATTAAGAGAGTGCGTAGATGCCCGAGGGAAAACTAAGAATTGCTGCTGAAAACGGAAAATCTGTTTTCAGCAGTTTTTTACGAAAGAAGAGAACCTATTTGTATGCGAAAACAGGGGGCTATCATGAAACAGACCGAAAGACCAATTGCAGTATTTGATTCAGGTGTAGGTGGAATAAGCGTATTACGTGAACTGGTACGCCTGATGCCAAATGAAAATTATATATTTTTTGGAGATTCTAAAAATGCACCGTATGGTGGAAAGAGCTTAGAAGAGGTGCGGAAACTGACGGAATGTCATGTGAGACACCTGTTATCAGAAGGAGCAAAAGCAGTAGTGATTGCCTGTAATACAGCAACCAGTGCAGATGTCTCGATTTTGAGAAAAGAATATCCGGATGTACCGGTGGTTGGAATTGAACCTGCATTAAAGCCTGCAGTACAGTTTATGGAGCATCCACGGGTACTTGTTATGGCAACGCCAATGACAATCCGGGAAGAAAAATTTCATCGTCTTATGGCACGATATGAAAATGATGCAGAAATTTATCCACTGGCATGTCCCGGAATTGTGGAATTTGTTGAGCGTGGCGAATTAAACAGTGCAGGATTGAAGGCATTTTTATACAGGCTGTTGAAACCATATTGTGAGGGAACGGTGGATGCAATCGTTTTGGGATGTACCCATTATCCTTTTGTAAAGGATTCAATAGCAGAAGTGATGGGAAATACGGTGGAATTTTTTGATGGAGGAGCTGGTGTGGCACGGGAGACCAGACGGCGGCTTATGGAAAAGGAATTATTGTATACCGGAGACAGAAAAGGCAGGGTAATATTTGAAAACAGCGCTGCAACACTAGAAAAGCTGCGTTTGTGCGAAACATTACTTAATTCTAAATAAAATATAAATTAAATGGGAATAATTTTTTAGATTTTTTTAGAATCCTTTTCGAAAGCTGACACACTTTAGACACATTTCATGGATATAATGAATTTATCAAATGAAGGAACACAAAAATAAAAAACAGATTTCCTTTCGTTTGAAAAAGTGGCAATAATTTCCTTTTAATAGATGAAACATTTTCATAACTAAACTCCTCGAAAAAACAGTCCGGAAGGGCTGTTTTTTCATGCTAAAAAGAATGACAGATTTTTAATTGTGAAAAAGTAACAAAAAATTCTGGAAAATATATAAATATTAAGTAACAAAAAAAGAAAAAATGTATTGCTATTACCCACAAAAAGAGTTAACATAGTTCCGGGTTTAGGAGAATGTAAAAAGAAAAAACAAGAGAAGAAAGGAAAGAGGTCATATTATGGAATCTTATGAATTTCTGCTTTTTTTAGCAATTATTTTAATTTCAACAAAAGTATTAGGACTTTTCTCACGAAAAGTGCATATGCCGGCAGTAGTAGGAGCACTGGCAGCCGGTATTATTTTAGGACCATCTGTATTAAAACTTATCACACTGGATGGAACCAACGGAGTATACCTTGAAATTACAGCTGAAATCGGAGTTATTTTCCTGATGTTCTCCGCAGGACTGGAGACTGATCTGAAAGAAATCAAGGCAAATGCATTGGCATCCTTTATCGTTGCTTTAATCGGAGTTATTGTTCCTCTGATTGGTGGATTTTTAGGGTATGCATTGTATTTCCATACAGATTTTGCAGATTATCAGGAGGTATTGAAATCTGTCTTTATCGGAGTTGTGCTGACAGCAACATCTGTGAGTATTACAGTAGAAACATTGCGTGAACTGGGACGTTTAAAGGGAAGAGTCGGAACAACCATTCTTGGCGCAGCTGTTATTGACGATATTCTTGGAATTATTGTACTTACCATTGTAACGAGCTTAAAGGATACCAGCGTAAATCCGGTTACTGTTATGGTTAAGATCGTTCTTTACTTTATTGTAATCGGAATCTTATTCTTCCTGGTATCAAAATGCAAACCATTAATTGAAAGCGAAGGTCAGAAAAGACGTGTTACTGTATTTGCACTGGCATTCTGCTTCTTATTATCCTATATATCAGAAAAATTCTTCGGCATTGCAGATATTACAGGTGCATATTTTGCAGGACTGATGCTTTGCAGCATGAAGAACGGTGAATATGTAAAAGACAGAATCAACTTCCCGTCTTACTTATTCTTCTCACCGGTATTCTTCGCAAGTATCGGTATTAAGACATCCTTAGACGGAATGACAGGTTCTATGGTAGGATTTACCATTATCCTTTTAGTTATTGCTTTACTGACCAAGGTGGTTGGATGCGGACTGGGCGCAAAGTTCTGCCGCTATACAAATAAAGAAGCATTACAGATTGGTGTCGGAATGATTTCCCGTGGTGAGGTTGCGTTAATTGTTGCCCAGAAGGGATATCAGTGCGGCATGTTAGATGATAGATTCTTCGCACCAATCGTACTGGTAGTAATCGTGACAACATTGATTACCCCGATTCTGCTGAAGCTGGTAATGCATGATAAACAGTCTGAACAGCCGGAAGCATAAAAGTCGGATAGCGCAGTAAAATAAAATCCTGCAGACCAAAAATAAATGTAAGTTTGTTACATTTGCGTCCGCAGGATTTTCTTGTAATTGCGCATAGCTATTGATTTTATTATTATTTGCAGCTTGCTATTTAGTATTTGCTATTTAGATAAACGTTTGTGTAGTCTGCCAAAGCAGGGATGCTTATCGGGGCTGTTAGTAGTATCTGGAATTTGTTCTTTATCTGGCAACGCTGGTACAGGGATGTACCAGCGAGGTGCATAGGAACAGGGATGTGACTTTGCACCGGTTGCCGGAACAGAGACAACGAAAAAACAAATTCCAGATACTACTTACACCCTGATACCGCATCCCGTCTTGGCAGACTACACAGACGCCATTCAAAAAGATAAATTATAAAATGTAAAGAATTATCGAAAGAAAAGAAAGAGGATAAAACGTGGAACAAAAGAAAACTCTTGGACAATTGTTTGTACCAATCTGCCTGGAAACATTATGTTATATGCTTTCCGGCATGGTGGATACACTGATGCTTTCATCTGTGGGAGATGCAGCAGTCGGTGCTGTTGGAACAGCCAATACCTATATAGGTATTTTTATCATTATGTTTTCTGTTATTTCAGCCGGAATGATTGCGGTTATGACGCAGTATATCGGTGCCGGAAGAGAGGGGATTGCATATCAGGCAAGACAGCTTGGCATGTTATTTAACGCTATTGTAGGAGCAATTCTTGCGGTATTTTTGTTCTTCCAGTCAGGAATGATATTATCAGCGGTTGGTGTGGCAGATTCTCTGATGGAGTATGCAAAAACATATCTTAGGATTGTGGGAGGCGGATGCATTTTAAACGCACTGATTCCGATTTTCTCCAGCTACTTAAGAGCGTTTGGATATACCAGACAGCCTCTTGTGGCAACGGTATCTGCCAACATTTTAAATTTTATCTTAAATGCAGTATTCCTTTTTGGGTTCCACTATGGAGTAGCAGGAGTTGCTGCAGCAACAGTAATTTCAAGGGTATTGAATCTTGGCCTGGTAATCTGCTTCGGACATTATTATATTCATGCGAAGGAGAAGAAGGAGAGGCTTAAGAACCGTGTGGTATTCGGACAGATTGTCAAGATCGGACTGCCTTCTGCCATGGAAACAGCACTATATAATGTGGCAATGACTTTGATTATCCGTTTCTTAAATCAGATGGATGCCAATGGAATGAACGTAACAGCCCGTTCCTATGCCATGCAGATTACAAATTTTTCTTACTGCGTAGGTGCAGCGTTAGCCCAGGCAAATGCAATTATGGTCGGCTGGCGGATAGGTGCGCAGGATTATGAAGCCTGTGATAAAGGAACCAGAAAAGCAGCAGTTGTGGGTGTAATTGTTGCGACGATACTGGAGAGCATTTTTGCTTTATCGTCCCATTGGCTGATACGGATGTTTACGGATGATCCACAGATGGTATCTCTGGTTGGAAAGCTTCTGGCAATTGATATTGTCCTTGAAATTGGACGAGTGACTAATCTGGTATACGGAAATGCTTTAAAGACCAGCGGTGATGCGGTATTTACTACAGTGATTGCTGCGATATTCATGTACCTGTGTGCGGTGGGGGGAACTTATTTCTTCGGAATTCATCTAGGATTGCTGGTTTGTGGTGCATATATCGGTATGGCAATGGATGAATGTGTCCGGGCAGTGGGAATGATTTTACGGTGGCGGAGCGGAAAATGGAAACAGAAGGTATTGATAAAAGAAAACGCCTAGTATAAAATAAGAGAAAATTGAAAGTAAGGAGCGGAAGCATGGCAGATACTGAGATTAATCTGGCACAATTAAAAGAATATAAGGCTGGGGAATACCAGTTAATCGATATCAGAAATGAGGATGCCTTCCGCTATGGAAGTATCAAGGGAGCAGTCAATCTGCCGGAGCAGGAGATTTTTTTGAGAAAAGAGGAACTATCGGCGGCCAAGCGTCTGATACTATTTTGTGCCAAAGGAATCAACAGTATCGGAGTAGCGGAAAGACTAAGGGAAGAAGGTTTTGATGCAGTCAGCTTAGAGGGCGGTTATGGCGCATATCTGATGGATAGTTTCCAGAAGAAAACATCAGAGAAAGCGGAACGCTGTCAGGAAATCGAGAAGAGCATCCGCAAGAAATTTCATAAAGCAATCTTTAGTAAATTTGCGAAAGCAATCAATGAATATGAGTTGTTGCAACCGGGAGACAAAGTGGCAGTATGTATTTCCGGTGGTAAGGACTCCATGCTGATGGCAAAACTCTTTCAGGAATTGCAGCGGCATAATAAATTCCAGTTTGAACTGGTATTCTTAGTGATGGATCCGGGATACAGTGAGATGAACCGTAAAGTGATTGAACGGAATGCAGAACTGATGCAGATTCCGATTACGGTATTTGAAACACAGATTTTTGATGCGGTATATGAGATTGAGAATTCTCCGTGCTATCTGTGTGCAAGAATGCGCCGTGGTTATTTATATAGTAAGGCAAAGGAATTAGGCTGTAACAAGATTGCGCTGGGACATCATTATGATGATGTCATTGAGACTATTTTAATGGGAATGCTCTATGGTGCACAGGTACAGACCATGATGCCGAAGCTTCACAGCACGAATTTTGAAGGAATGGAACTGATTCGGCCGATGTATTTAATCCGGGAGGATGATATCAAGCACTGGAGAGATTATAATGATTTACATTTTATCCAGTGTGCCTGCCATTTTACCGATACCTGTACCACCTGTGACCCGGATGGACGTACCGTGTCAAAGCGGATGGAAATCAAACAGCTGATTGCCAGATTAAAGGAAGTAAATCCATATGTGGAAAATAATATCTTCCGTAGTGTGGAAAATGTAAATTTAAGTACCATTATTGCTTATAAGAAAGATGGGGTAAAACATTCTTTTTTAGAAACCTATGTGAATGGAGCGGATGAGTAACATGCAAATCAGCTCAGGTTAAAACAGAGACTTTCAAAAAAGTAAAGAACCCAAAAGGAGCATAAAACCATGGGGAAAGAAGTAAAGACCAATGCCATGCGGATTTTAGACCGGCATAAAGTGGCATATGAAATCTTAAATTACGAATGTGATGAATTTATTGACGGACTGCATACGGCAGAACTGACCGGAGCACCGGTGGAACAGACTTATAAGACACTGGTCATGCAGGGAAAAAGCAAGGCATATTATGTCTTTGTGGTACAGATTGCAGAAGAGGTGGATCTAAAGGCGGCAGCAAGGGCGGCCGGTGAGAAATCCGTAGAAATGATTCATGTAAAAGATATTACAAAGATTACCGGTTATGTAAGAGGTGGCTGCAGTCCCCTTGGAATGAAGAAACAGTTTCCGACCATTTTAGATAAAAGTATGGAACAGTTTGATAAAATCTATATCAGTGGCGGAAGAATCGGCACATCCATGGCGTTATCTCCGGCAGACTTAGCAGCAGTAACCGGAGCAGCCTATGCAGATATTACTGCAAAATAAAGGAAAGAAATTAAATAAAAAACAAGTGGAAGGAGCGTATTTATTATGAAGGAAACATTAAAGAGAATCAAAGCAGATGTTATATTATCCGCTATTCTTTGTGTGGCACTGGGAGTTATTCTTATGATATGGCCTACGCAGGTAACAAAGGTACTTTGCTATATTTTGGCAGCTATTTTATGCGTGATGGGAATCGGACATATTATTTCTTATATGAGAAATAAACTGGAAAGCAGGCTGGGACTGGCAACCGGAATTGCACTGGTTATTTTGGGGGTATGGATTCTGGTACAGCCATTGAACTTTGCAAAGATATTCCCGGTAGTAATCGGAGTCGTATTGCTGATGCATGGTCTGGAAGACTTACGGATGACCATCGAAGCAAAGCAGAATGGTGACACAGCATGGGGAATCCTGCTTTTGATTACAATTCTTAATTTTGCATTCGGAATATTATTAATCTGGAAAGCCATCGAGATGGTACAGATTGCTATGGTAATCGTAGGAATTGCACTGATTTATGACGGACTGAGTGATTTGTTTGTAGTATATCGTGTGGCAGGTGCTGTCAAAGCGGCAAAACAGGCGGCAGAAGCCATTGATGTAGAAGTAGTAGAAGAAGATTCAGAAGAAAATGAATAATTTAGAAGCATAATCAGGAGGCGTATTATCAATGCGGCAGATGGAGTTTAAAATGGAGAGAACCGGGTTACTGGAAGTAGGAGATGTGTTACCGGTGACAGAGAGTAAGCTGCCGACTTCCTATTACTATACACTTGGAAATGCATTTGCAATGTCAGCAAATTATACCTTCCGGGAACGCCTGAAGTCTACCGAAGGGACGGTAGTGGATGTAAAGGAAACACCGAAGGGCTTTTTTGTGACGGTAGAATTTGATGAGTAAAAAAGTTGTAATCGCAGATAAAATGTTATAGAATAGGCGTGTGGGGTAACAAAAGACAAAGAGGAGCAATTTAGATGCGTTATCTACCAATAAAAAAGGTGGAGGCCGGAATGGTACTGGCTCAGGACATATTAGACGGTCAGGGAGTCATGCTTTTAGGCAGACATCAGATTTTAAATCAGGAGCAGATAGAGAATCTGGATAAGATGGGTTATCCGGGTCTTTATATTGATGATAAGTTTTCCGAAGAAATAGAGATTGCCGAAGTAATTAAGCCGTCTATTCACTCAAAGAGCCTGGAAATAGTACATCATCTGTTTATTGACCGTATGGAAGAGGAAGATGTCAGCGAACAGGAATGGCAGATTCGGGAAGCTGTCATGCAGGTGGTGGACAGTCTTCTGGAAAATGAAGAAGTAATGTATAACATGATGAGTCTTAAGAATTATGATGATTATACTTATTTTCATTCTGTAAATGTGGGAATTTTATCCGCAGTAATCGGAGCACATTATGGAATGGATGAGTATGAACTCCGCATTCTTACTACGGCTGCATTACTTCATGATATCGGAAAGAAATTTTTAGAGATAGATATATTAAATGCACGTCGTGCACTGACCGAGGAAGAAAGAAGAATCGTATTACAGCATCCGAAGTTAGGATATGAGTTCCTGAGGGATAATTTTGATTTCGCACCGGAAGTATATCTTGGTGTATTAGAACATCATGAATGCTATAATGGCGAAGGTTATCCGATGCGAAAATCCGGTGATGAAATCAGTATTTATGGAAGAATTATCAAGCTGGCAGATGTGTATGATGCCATGATTTCAAAACGACCATACCGTGATCCGATGCCGCCGGCAGATGTCATTGAATATATAATGGCAATGAACGGTTCGGAGTTTGATCCGAAGCTGGTGGAAGTATTTTTACGCTGGGTGGCTGTCTATCCGGCGGGCTGTGAAGTGGAATTTTCTGATGGCAGAATGGCAGTAGTAAAGCATAATTATCAGGGATTTGTGCTTCGCCCGATTGTAAAAGTCTGTGATACAGGAGAAATCATAGACCTTAAGAATAATAAGGAAGCAAGAAGTATCACCATAGTGCGACTGGTCGTTTAGACGGCTGTTTGATAAGAAGATGAGAGGAAGTTATGACAAATCAGGGAAGGAACGCAATCGATACACTGCTTGCGGAGAGCCTAAAAGAGCTGACAATCAAGCAACCTATAGAAAAGATTACAATCAAAGAGATAACCGATAAAGCGGGAGTTATCCGCCCGACCTTTTACAATCATTTTCAGGATAAGTATGAACTGTTAGAGTGGATTATCCGGACTGAATTATTAGAACCGGTAAAGCCGTTGATTCAGAATGGAATGATTAATCAGGCGTTGATTATTATATTTGCGGGTATTGAAAAAGAAAAAGATTTCTATACCAAAGCAAGCCGCTTAGAGGGACAGAACTCTTTTGAAGATATTGTAAAGGAATGCATTACGGGAACACTGATAGAAGTATTGGAAGAGAAGGATCTGGATAAGAAGATTCCATCGCCATGGCTTACAAAAGAGCGGATTGCCCGGTATCATGCCCAGTCCTTATGTTTTCTGGTAATTACCTGGATAAAAAGTGGAATGTCTATGCCTGCAAAAGAGATGTCGGATATTTATAATTATATGATTCGCAATTCTATCGCAGATATTATAGGCGATAATTAATATACAAATTGGCAGATATGTATAGCAACTGTTACAGATTCTACAATTTGTATATTGGATTGATACAGCCAAAAAAGATTGCATATGTTCGAATGCAGTCTTTTTTTTTATACTCTTACCTAGAAAAACATGAAAAAGAAAGAGATGGTAAAGAGATGATTAAATTTGGAAAGGGCGTCGTAAAGCACAGAGTCCTGATACTCATTATCAGTTTTGCTTTACTGATTCCAGCAGCATTTGGTTACTTTAACACAAGGGTTAACTATGATATCCTTTCCTATCTGCCAGATGAATTAGAGTCCATGAAAGGACAGGATATTCTGGTAGATGAGTTCGGTACTGGAGCATTTTCCCTATGTGTCATTGAAGGTATGGAAGATAAAGATATCTCCACCCTTCGGGAACAGATTGCAGATGTAGACCATGTTAAATCTGTTATCTGGTATGATTCACTGGCAGACTTATCCGTACCAATGGATGTGTTGCCGGATGAGATTTATGACATATTCAACAATGACGAATCGGACAGTACGCTGATGGCGATTTTGTTTGATACTTCCATGTCAGCAGATGAGACAATGGATGCCATTGAAGAGATTCGGGGAATTACAACAAAACAGTGTTACTTAAGTGGTATGTCAGCAGTTGTAACAGACATTAAGGATCTGACCAACAAAGAGGTTCCGTTTTATGTATTGATTGCAGTACTGTTATCTGTTCTGGTACTTTCCCTGACCATGGATTCCGCAATTATTCCACTGTTCTTCTTATTAAGTATCGGTATGGCAATTGTATATAATCTGGGAAGTAACGTAATAAAAGGGGAAATTTCCTATGTAACGCAGGCGTTGGCGGCAGTCTTACAGCTTGGTGTTACCATGGACTACTCCATTTTTCTGTGGCACAGTTATCAGGAGAATCAGGAACGGTTTCCGGGAGATAAGAATCGTGCCATGGCACATGCAATTTCAAATACCATTACTTCTGTAGTCGGAAGTTCCATTACTACAGTAGCCGGATTTATTGCATTATGCTTCATGAGCTTTACCTTGGGACTTGACCTTGGTGTGGTAATGGCTAAGGGTGTTATCTTCGGTGTAATCGCCTGCGTAACCATCCTTCCATCCCTGATTCTGGTGTTTGACAAGGCAATTGAGAAAACCAAACACCGTGTTATTCTGCCGGACCTTGGAAATATTGCAAACTGGATTACCAGCCATTATTACATATTCATTATTTTATTCCTGGTAATCTTAGGACCTGCAATCTGGGGTTATAACAATACGAACGTATATTATGATCTGGCCGGTACATTGCCGGATTCACTGGAAAGTATTGCAGCAAATAACAAGCTGGAAGAAAATTTTGATATGGGTGCTACCCACATTGTTTTAGTAGACAGCAGCTTAGAACCAAAGACCATATCGAAGATGATTGATGAAATTGATGATGTGGATGGTGTAAAGGCAACACTTGGTCTGGATGCAATCGTCGGACCGGCAATTCCAAGAGATGTCATCCCGGATTCTATCCGTGGCGAGCTGGAAAATGAAAATTATGAACTGCTGCTGATTACTTCCGAGTATAAAGTAGCATCAGATGAAGTAAATGCACAGTGTGATGCCATCAGCGGCATTATTAAGAACTATGATGAAAATGGCATGTTAATTGGTGAAGCACCATGTACGCAGGATCTGATTACCACAACAGACCATGACTTCAAAGTCGTAAGTGCAGTATCTATCGGAGCAATTTTCGTAATCATCGCAGTTGTATTTAAATCTATATCACTGCCGATTATCCTGGTAGCTGCAATTTACTTTGCAATCTTTATCAACATGGGTATTCCGGCATACACCGGTACACAGCTTCCGTTTATCGCATCCATCGTAATCGGAACCATTCAGCTGGGTGCAACGGTTGACTATGCAATCCTGATGACCAATAAATATAAGAAAGCAAGATATAAGGGAGCCGAGAAGAAGGAAGCAATTACAAGTGCCCTGCAGAGCTCCATCCAGTCCATTATCGTATCCGCATTGAGTTTCTTCGCAGCAACCTTTGGTGTAGGACTTTATTCTGATATCGATATGATTAGTTCCTTATGTACATTGATGGCAAGAGGTGCACTGATTAGTATGTTGGTTGTAATCTTTGTACTACCTTCATTGTTTATGATATTTGATAAAGTAATCTGCGTAACCAGTGCTGGTTTCCGCAACAAGAACAAAACGGTATAGATTAAGAAGGAGGACATAACAATGAAATTTTCAGAATTAAAGAATAAATTCAAAAATAAATATGCGATTCGTGTAATCGCAGGCGTGCTGATGGTGGCAATGCTTGGAACCAGTTATGGCGTATGGCAGGTAAATGCAGCAAAGCCATCTACCGAAAGTGTATCAGAGGAGACTACGGAAAAAGAAGCTTCTACGGAGGATACAGATGCAGAAAATGCAGACGCAGAAGAAACCAAATCAGAATTAAAAGACCAGCTGGGAAATCTTCTGAATTCCGATAAGGAAACAGAAGAAACCGGAAAAGATGAAACAGTATATATGATTGCAGATGCAGACGGTACCGTAAATAAAACCATTGTAAGCGAATGGTTAAAGAATAAAGAAAATGCAGATACTTTGGAGGATGCATCTGATTTAAAGGATATCAAGAATGTAAAAGGCGATGAGACCTTCAAACAGGATGGAGATAAAGTAACCTGGGATGCACAGGGAAATGATATCTTCTATCAGGGTACTACGGATAAAGAAGCTCCGATTACCCAGAAAATTACTTACTATCTGGATGGAAAAGAAATTGCTCCAAAGGATTTAGCCGGAAAGAGCGGAAAAGTTACCATGCGTTTTGAATTTACCAATAATGAGAAGACAACAAAGACTATCGATGGCAAATCCACAGATGTCTATGTTCCGTTCTCTGTTGTAACCGGAATGGTATTAAATGATAACTTCACGAATGTAGAAGTTACCAATGGAAAAGTAATTTCTGATGGAAAAAACAATGTTGTGGTAGGAATCACAATGCCAGGTTTAAAAGAAAGCCTTGGTATTGGTGATGCTGACCTTGGTGATGATGTCCAGTTCCCGGATTATGTAGAAGTAACTGCAGATGTAGAAGATTTCTCGCTGGATATGACAGTATCCATGGCATCCAGCAACCTTCTTTCTGAAATGAATGTAAATGGAGATATCGACTTATCTGTATTATCCGATACAATAGATGAGATGACTGATGCATCTGACCAGTTGGTAGATGGCAGCAGCGAGTTATCCGACGGACTGAAAACATTACAGAGCAGTCTTGGAGAATTTAAAGCTGGTGTTGGAACAGCACAGTCCGGTGTGAAAGATTATACTTCTGGTGCATCTGCAGTAGCAGATGGTGCAAATACCTTAAACTCCGGCATTGCAAAGCTTGCAGAAAGTGCTCCGGCACTGACAAGTGGTGTATCTGCATTAAAGACTGGTGTGCAGCAGGCAGGAGCCGGTGCAACACAGATTAATGGTGGAGTTGCCCAGTTGGTAGATGGAATCGGAACCTTGAAATCTACTGTAAATGGCAGTCTTGCAGGAATGGATGCTTATGCATCTTCAGCGGACGCACAGGCAGCATTTGCTTCCGCTTTGAATGATTATACTAAGGCAGCAGTAAATTACCTTGCAGTATTACAGCAGTTACAGACCCCGGGAACTACATTAAACGGTGCCTATTCACAGGTAGTAGCAGCAACCGGTGGCGGATTACAGGCAGTTAATGCAGATGCTAATATTTATGTGCTGGATGATACAACCAATGCAACACTTTTAGCAGTAACTACCCAGGCAGGCAGTGCGGTTGATTTCAATAGCTTAAGCACAGCTTATGCAGCCCAGTTACAGAATATTTCAGCAGTTGCAACCAAGCTTGGAACTACAGGTGGTGCACAGGCGCTGGCTCAGGTACAGGCAGGACTTGCACAGTTTGATGATACACAGCTTGCAACCTTAAAGACTGGAGCAGCATCCTTAGATGCAGGCCTGAATGGTGACGATGGAATTGTAGCAGGTGTTAATACATTAGACAGCTCTGTAAATGGCGCACTTTCACAGGGAATTACAGATTTGACCAATGGTGCAAAACAGCTGGCAGACGGAGCAAATACCTTAGTTGCAAATAATGACAAACTGAATGCAGGAATGACTTCTTTGAAGAGTGCAACAGACCTTCTGATAAATGGTGTAGACCAGTTAGAGGATGGCTCTGAGACACTTGCTGATGGAATGGCACAGTTTGATGAGCAGGCAATTGAGAAACTTGCGGATGCTTACAACGGAGATTTGAAAGAGCTCTTGGATAAAGTAGATGCAGTGCTGGATGCCGGAAATGAATATAACACATTTACCAGAACAGCAGATGGTGTCAAAGGAAATGTAAAATTTATTTGGGAAACTGCTTCCATTAAGGCAGAGGATTAAGTATAATAATTTTAAGAGAAAGGAGGACGGAAGATGAACTGGATAGAAACATTAATAATTGTATGCGGACTTTCCATGGATGTATTTGCTTCAGTAGAATGTCAGGGAGCAATGTTAGCTAAGATTCGTACCAAACAGCTTGTGCTGGTGACATTACTGGTATCCGTATGGCAGGTAATTGTTTTATATCTTGGAAATCTTGGAGCCGACCTCCTGTGTAAATATGATATTAAAGAATCACAGGTTATATTAGGTGAAGTGATTTCAGTGGCAGTATTCCTGTGTCTGGGAATCCGGCTTTTGATTAAAGCCTGGAAGAATGACCGGATTGATGAACGCCGGGAAGAGAACCTTGGCGTACATAAATTCGTACGGATTTGTGCTGTAACATCATTTTATACATTCCTGACCGGAGCAGCATTTGGCTTTCTGGGAACAAGCCTACTGTCATTAATACTGGTTGGAATCATACTTACTGTTGTCTGTGTAGTCGGTGGTGCTTATGTTGGATATCATTTCGGCTATGAACAGAAGACAAAGGTATATCTGATAGGAGGAATTCTTCTTCTGATTGGCGGAGTAGATGTAATAATAAGGTTTATATTATAAATATAAGGGCGTGAAAATACCGCTGGCAGCTGCGTTTGGGAGCGCAGCTTCCGGCGGTATTTGTATTTCCCCCTTGTTAAGTAGCAAGGGTGGGGGGTATAATAGCCACAAAGAAAGGAGGCAGTGACCACAATGCTGAAACTTCGAATTGGACAACTACATCAAGACATTATTATGCAGCCGGGAGAAAGCATCGCACAGGCACTGCTTCGGAAAGATTATAAGGTTCCTATGGCATGTGGTGGAAACGGTACCTGTGGGAAATGTAAAGTAGAGATAGACGGTGCATGGGTGAATTCCTGTAAACTCTATCCGAAACCGGAAGAAGATATTATAATTTCTGCCTTTGGCTGGGGAGAGGGAAGAGAAGAATTAACCCAGATTGCAGGAGTAGAAAAAATAAATACAACAGAAGGCAGAGCACGGGAGGCAAAACGACAAACGAGAAAAACTTTCCTTGCAGTAGATATCGGGACTACTACCATAGCAGCGGCACTGGCAGAGAAGGAGACGGGAGCGGTGTTTGCCACATCAGGCTGCGGCAACAGCCAGCGTATATTTGGACAGGATGTATTAAGCAGAATTAAGGCATCTGTAGCGGGAACGGGTGAAAAATTAAAGACATTAATCCGGCAGGATATTTTAAACCTGTTAGAAGAGATACAGAAGAAACAGAAAGACATTGTAATTGAGCATATTTATATTGCAGGAAATACCACCATGGAACATCTTTATATGGGAGATTCCTGTGAGGGACTTGGTAAGGCACCATTTACTCCGGTCAGTCTTGCAGAACGAAAGGACAGCCTTTCGAACATACCGGTGACGTTACTGCCTGGAATTTCAGCATTTGTGGGTGCAGATATTGCAGCTGGCATGCTGGCGTGCGGGATGGATGAAGAAGAAAGACCTTCCCTGCTTTTGGATTTGGGAACCAATGGAGAAATGGTGCTGGCATTAGAGGATAAGATGATTGCCACCTCTGCACCGGCAGGACCGGCATTAGAAGGTGGAAATATTTCATGCGGTGTTGCCAGTGTGACTGGAGCAATCAGCAAGGTGCGTGTCATTGGAGAGCGGACAATTATTGGAACGATTGGAAACGCACCGGCAACGGGAATCTGTGGAACCGGCGTGTTAGAGCTGGTAGCAGGACTTTATGAAAATCATATCATAGATGCATCCGGCCAGATGAAGGAAAAATACAGGGAAGAAGGCTTTCCTCTGGCACGGATGAAGGATGGAAAACAGATTACTTTTACCCAGCAGGATATCAGAGAGGTGCAGCTTGCTAAAGCGGCAATTCACAGCGGAATCGAATTACTGTTAGAGCATGCCGGCATTTCCATGGGAGAGATAAAAAAAGTATATTTGGCAGGAGGCTTTGGAGTATATCTGGATGTGCATATAGCAGCAGGCATTGGACTGCTTCCGGCGGAATTAGAGAAGTGTACAAAAGCAGTCGGAAATACATCTCTGCAGGGCTGTATCGCCTATGGAAGTTCGGAAGAAAACAGGAGCCGCACGGAAGAAATGATAAAAAAATGTGAATCAATCAATCTTGCAGAACAGGCGGACTTTGAGGAACGATATGTTGCCAATATGAATTTCCCAGAATAGAAATAAAAGAGGAAGAAATCATGAAGAAAATATTACTCACGGCAGTAAATGCAAAGTATATTCATTCGAATCTTGCGGTTTACAGCCTGCGGGCATATGCCAGAGAATTAAAAGAAAATATAGTACTGGCAGAATATACCATTAATAACCGGACAGAATATATTTTAAGGGAGATTTATCTGAAAAAGCCAGATGTAATCTGCTTTTCCTGCTATATCTGGAACATTTCCATTATTTTAGAAGTGGCAGAGGAATTTCATAAACTTTGCCCCAAGGTTCCAATCTGGGTAGGAGGCCCGGAGGTTTCCTATGAAGTGGAGGCGTTCTTAAAAGAGCATCCGTTTATTACCGGTGTCATAATCGGCGAAGGGGAGAAAACATTCTCGGAGCTTTGCAGGTATTATGTGAAGGGAGAAGGCAGTTTGGAGGAGATGAAGGGCATAGCCCTTTTTGATGGAGCTGGAAATGTGCAGATTCATGAGTCACAGGAAATTCTTGATATGAATACGATTCCCTTCTGCTATGATTTGTCGGAGGATTTTTCCCACCGGATTATCTATTATGAATCCAGCAGGGGCTGTCCGTTCCGTTGCAGCTATTGCCTGTCCTCGGTAGAGAAGATACTTCGGTTCCGGGATGTGGAAATCGTAAAAAGAGAGTTACAGTTTTTCTTAGACCAGAAGGTAAAACAGGTTAAATTTGTTGACCGTACTTTTAATTGTGACAAAAAGCATGCTATGGCAATCTGGCAGTATATTTTAGGACATGATAATGGAATCACGAATTTTCATTTTGAAATTGCAGCGGATTTGCTGACGGATGAGGAAGCAGACTTAATTGCAAAGATGCGTCCGGGCCTGATACAGTTGGAAATCGGGGTACAGTCCACCCATGATGAAACAATCCGGGAAATCCACCGCCATATGGATTTAAAAGATGTGCACCAGATGATGAAAAAAGTCCAGAAGGCAGGAAACATTCATCAGCATCTGGATTTAATCGCAGGACTGCCTTTTGAAGATTATGAAACATTTACCCATTCCTTTGATGATATTTATGAATGGAAACCGGAGCAGCTGCAGCTTGGTTTCTTAAAGGTTTTAAAAGGCTCTTATATGTATGAACATGCAAAAGAGTATGAGGCAGTATACCGGGCAAAACCACCTTATGAGGTGCTTCGGACGAAGTGGCTTTCCTATGAAGATATCTGTAACATAAAGCTAGCGGAAGAAATGCTTGAGGTATATTATAACAGCACACAGTTTCCGGTGAGCATCCGGCTGCTAGAGACGATACACGAAAGTGCTTATCATATGTTTGAAAATCTGGGACATTTCTATGAGGAACATGGCTACCTTGCCATGAGCCATACCAGAATGCGGCGAAGCGAGATTCTCTTAGAATATGTAGAAAGCCTTGGGGTGGCTGACATGGAAGTGTTCTATCAGGCGGCAACTTATGATATTTACAGCAGGGAAAATGCCAAGAGCCGTCCGAAATGGGCAAAGGATTATGCGCAGTGGAAAGATGTGACAAGAGCATATTGCCCGAAGGGAAGCCTTGCACATATCGAGTGCTTTGACTATAGCTTCGAAGAAGATGCATTTGGCAGAAAATGCGAACCATACTATCTGAAATTTGATTATGAAAACAGAAATCCGCTGACGAATCAGGCGGAAGTTACGATAATTCAGTGGGAGGGAGAGACAAAGTGACAAAAAGGACGGCAGAAATATTAAAAAGATTAGATGAAACCTATGGTACCGAATACATCTGTTATCTGAATCACGAGACACCTTGGCAGCTTCTGATAGCAGTAATCTTAAGTGCGCAGTGTACCGATGCCAGGGTAAATATTGTGACAGAAACATTGTTTAAAAAATATGACACCTTGGAGAAATTTGCCAATGCAGATCTGGCGGAATTAGAGGAGGACATCCGTTCCACCGGATTTTATCACAATAAGGCGAAGAATATCATATCCTGTGCGAGGACGCTGGTTCAGAAATATCATGGAGAAGTTCCGTCTACATTGGAAGAACTTACTTCCCTTGCAGGAGTTGGACGAAAGACTGCAAATGTCATCCGGGGAAATATTTACCATGACCCAAGTATCGTAGTAGATACCCATGTAAAACGTATTTCCAAACGCCTTGGATTTACAAAAGAGGATGATCCGGTAAAAGTAGAATATGATCTGATGAAAGTATTACCGAAGGATCACTGGATTTTATATAACATTCAGATTATAACATTCGGAAGAAATATCTGTTTTGCAAGAGGACCAAAGTGCAGCGAATGTTTCTTGCAGGATTTGTGTAAAGCAGAGGATAAGCGGAAATGATACCACAGGATTATACAGTAATTGACCTTGAAATGACGGGGCTTCATCCGAAAAATGATGCCATCCTTGAGGTGGGAGCAGCAAAAATAAGAAATGGCGAAGTGACGGATACCATGGACATTTTTGTGAATCCCGGCAGGAAAATTACGCAGGAGATAACAGAACTTACCGGAATTACCGATGAGATGGTAAAGGAAGGCTTAAGTCCGGCAGCAGCATTTCATAAGACAGCAGAATTTATCGGAGATGATATTCTGGTGGGACACAATATCATATTTGACTATAGCTTCTTAAAGCAGCAGGCAGTCAATGAGAAAGTGCCGTTTGAAAAAAAAGCAGTAGATACGTTGAAAGCAGCACGCAAATGTATGCTGCGTCCGGAAAAAAAGTCTTTGGAATGTCTCTGCGATTACCTTGATATTGAGCGGGAGCAGGAGCACCGGGCAATCTATGATGCACTGGCAACCCATGAACTTTATCAGTATTTACAAAAGACATATGGAGAAACAAATCCGGAAGTATTTGAACCGAAAGATTTGATATATAAAACAAAACGCCAGACTCCTGCAACGAAAATTCAAAAAATTCACTTGAAGGAACTGGCGGATTATCATAAAATAGAACTTGACATTGTCTGGGAACAACTGACCAGAAGCGAAGCATCGCGTCTTATGGATAAGTTGATTTCACAGTATGGAAGATGCCCGAAAGATTAGGAAAGTTTTTCTTTGATACGTTTTCTGGAGCCTTCCGGCAGTGTGGCAAGCTTCTGATATACTTCAGTCAGTGAACTGCTGTCGTTTGTTTCTTTTAAAAGAGGAACTAACAACGTATAATTATCTGTAATATCGCTTCCGCAGCGGATGCCAAAGAGCAGAATATCGATGGCGGCTTTTTCTTCAGACTGGTCGCAGAGCAGTTTGCCAAGTTTTGCAATGGTACAGATTAAAGTATTATAATTTTCATCAAACTCGGTCAGAGCTGCAAGGCTGGCAGCACCGTAAGCTAATTTTAAATCGGTATTGGTTTTGCCATTCAGATTAACGATTTTTTTAGCAGACAGCTGACGAAGTGTTTCATAAAGGGTGAGGACATTTTCAGATGCCTGTGCCGGGGGAGTCAGCAGTTCTTCCGGAATAGTAATATAAGGAAGGTTGTCAAGACTGCGGCGGCGGGTGGCGTTGGCTTTATTTTCACGGGCCCAGAACTGCTCGGTAATTTCCTGTTCCTGTTTGGTAATCTGACGCTTTCTGGAGTTTAGAAAAACAACAAAAATGATAAAGCATATGAGTATGATAGGAAACATAGTTTGCTCCTTTCGAAAGTATAGTAGTATAAAAATAAATATGAGGTGAATGAAATGATTAATTTTAAAAATTCAAAAGGGAAAAAATATTTCGCAGGATTTATCGCAATTATTCTCGTTGCAGCAATGGTATTATCCCTTTGCATCACTATTTTTTCATAGAATTTTTTATGCATTCATCATGTCATAATATACAGAAATCGCGTATTTCTGTCAAATATATTAGTAGTTATGACGCTTGAAAATGCAAAGTTATATGATAAAATGAGTGTTAGCAAAACTTTCACAGTGTAATCTGGTGAATAAAAAGCTTTAAAATGTCTTGAGGGTTTAAGAGATTGAGAGGAAGAATATGAAAAAAATAAAATTAGTGCTTCCGATTCTGGGACTGGTACTCGCAGTAACAGCGGGTGTATCAGCAACCGCAATTGTGAAAGCGGATGAAAATGCAGAAGTGATTCCACAGAACGTATATATCGGGGATGTGTCTGTAGGCGGAATGAGTGAATCAGATGCAGAGGCAGCTGTAGAAGCAGCAGTATCTGCTTATGAGGATGCAACCTTTGAATTGTCCGCTGCAGAAAACAGTGTAAAGGCAAGCCCTTCTGATCTGGGATTGAGCTGGAGCAATAAGGATATCGTAAAAGAAGCAATGAATTATACCCGTACGGGAAATCTTCTGGAGCGTTACAAAGCGAAGAAAGATCTGGAAAAGGAAAATAAAGTATTTGATATTATATATACCGTAGATACAGACACCACAAAAAGTTTTCTGGAAAATCACGCCAAAGAGCTGAACCAGGAAGCGGTCAACAATGGCCTTACACGTGAGGATGGTGAATTTAAAATCATCGATGGCCAGGAAGGTATCGAAGTAGATGAGGATGCTTCTGTAGAAAGTTTACAGAAATATTTTACCGAAGAATGGAAGGGCGGAGATGCAACCATCAGTCTGGTAGCAAATGTGGTAGAGCCGGAAGGAACTGCAGAAGAACTTTCCAAGGTAAAGGATTTACTGGGCTCTTTCTCTACCGACTTCAGTGATTCTTCTGCCGGTCGTGTGGCAAATGTAAAAAATGCGGTAAGTAAAATCGATGGAACCGTACTTTACCCGGGAGAGGAATTTTCTGTGTATGAAGCTATTGCACCACTGGACGCTTCCGGTGGATATGAACTGGCAGGTGCATATGAGAATGGTACAACCGTAGAATCTTATGGTGGTGGGGTATGTCAGGTTTCCACAACGCTTTATAATGCGGTTATCCGTGCAGAACTGGATATTACCGAGCGTTATGCACATTCCATGCTGGTAACATATGTACAGCCATCTATGGATGCAGCGATTGCCAGCAATTTAAAGGATTTGAAATTTAAGAATAATCAGGAGGCTCCGATTTATATTGAAGGATACTGCAGCGGCGGTATTGTATATTTCAACGTATTTGGTCAGGAGACAAGACCGGCTGACCGTCAGGTAAACTTTGTCAGTGAAACGGTCAGTGAAGAAGAGCCGACTATTCAGGTGCAGACTACCGAAGACCCGATTGGAACTGTAACCGTTCAGAAAGCACACATCGGTAAATCGGCAAAACTCTGGAAGATTGTTACCGTAGATGGCGTAGAAGAAAGCAGAGAGGTATTTAATACCAGTAAATATAAAGCAACACCTAGAATTATTTCTGTTGGTATGGGCTCTGATAATGAAGAGGCAATTGGAGCAATGAATGCAGCGATTGCAACGCAGGATGAAGCAATTATCCGTTCTGCAGCAGCAACCTGGTGCTCAGATGCGGTAGCGGCAAGAGCGGCAGAAGCTGCAGCGCAGCAGCAGCAACAGGCGGCTTCCGGTGGAGTAGAGCCACCGGCTGATGCACCTGCCGCACCAACAACACCGACGACACCAACAACACCAACAACACCAACAACACCGACGACACCGGATACAGGAACCGGAGATGGAGCTGCAACCACCCAGTAAAACGGTGAAAGATGATGCAGGCATGCGATTTTTATCGCCACCCGCGTAAATAAGAAGCAAGAAAGGCTGCCTCGGCTATGAGACAGCCTTATGCTGTAAAAATGGGAAGAAGAATCTATGAAGATAGGAAAAGTGCCGGAAAGCGTATTAAAACGCTCCGTAATCAGACAATTGCATACGAAGAGAAAGGAAGTTGTGTTAGGTGCAGGCGTGGGAGAAGACTGTGCTGCCCTTACCCTTGCCCCGGATGAGATGTTTGTAATGTCTACGGATCCGATTACAGGAACAATCCATGAAATCGGAAAGCTGGCAATTCTCATTACTACTAATGACCTGGCAAGTGCCGGAGCAGAACCAATTGGAGTTATGTTAACCATATTGCTGCCGGAGCACACGGAAGAAAGTCTTTTGAAACAACTGATGCAGGAGCTGGAAGAGGCTGCCGCGGCGGTGTCCGTTCAGATTATGGGCGGACATACCGAGATTACCAGGGTGGTAAATCAGCCACTGGTTACTGTATGCGGTGTAGGAAAAGTAAAGAAGAACGGACTCATTTCTACCGGAGGAGCAAAACCGGGCATGGACATCATTGCCACTAAGTGGATTGGCTTAGAGGGAACAGCTATTATTGCCAATGAAAAGGAAGAAGAACTCTGTACTCATTTTTCCAGGCATTTTGTAGAACAGGCACAGGCACTTGACCGGTATTTATCTGTAATGCCGGAGGCCGCCACCGCCGTGAAGTCTGGCGTGGGAGCAATGCATGATGTAACAGAGGGCGGTATATTCGGAGCACTCTGGGAGATGGCAGAAGCATCCGGCGTCGGACTGGAAATCGACTTAAAGAAGATTCCGCTTCGGCAGGAGACAGTAGAAGTCTGTGAGTTTTTCCATATCAATCCCTATGAACTGATATCCAGCGGCTGTATGCTGATGGCAGCAGCTGATGGAAATGAGCTGATCAGAAGATTAAAGGAAAATGGTATTGAAGCAACGGTAATCGGAAAAGCAACTGCGGGAAATGACCGCGTGCTTATGAATGAGGACGAACGCAGATTTTTAGAACCACCGAAGACGGATGAATTATATAAAGTAATTCAGTAGTAAATCAGAAATCAATTGGAGGAATTGAAGCATGAGAGAGAAGATTTTAACCTTTATAGAGAAGAACAGCAGAATCGATTTAAAAGAGCTGGCTGTTGTATTAGGCGTAGAAGAAGCAGCCGTTATGAATGAATTAGAAGCAATGGAGAAAGAAAATATCATCTGTGGCTATCATACCTTGATTAACTGGGATAAAGCCGGCGTAGAAAAAGTATCCGCATTAATTGAAGTACGGGTTACTCCGCAGCGTGGTATGGGATTTGATAAAGTAGCAGAGCGTATTTATAATTATCCGGAAGTAAATTCTGTATATCTGATTTCAGGAAGCTTTGACCTTTTGGTGACCATCGAGGGAAAGAGCCTGCGTGAAGTATCCCAGTTCGTATCTGAGAAGCTTTCTGCATTAGACTCCGTATTAAGCACACAGACCAACTTTATCTTAAAGAAATACAAAGACCACGGAACCATTATGGCAGCAAAATCAAAAGATGAAAGGATACAGATGATACCATGAGAAATCCATTATCAAAAACAATCGTAACGATACAGCCATCTGGAATCCGGAAATTTTTTGATATTGTAAATGAGATGGAAGATGCTATTTCCTTAGGAGTAGGCGAGCCGGATTTTGATACTCCATGGCATATCCGGGATGAGGGAATTTATTCCTTAGAGAAGGGACGTACCTTCTATACTTCCAATGCCGGATTAAAAGAATTAAAAATAGAAATTGCAAAATACTTATTCCGTAATTATGACTTGCAGTATGATTATCAGCATGAAATCGTAGTAACCGTAGGCGGAAGCGAGGCAATTGATATTGCCATGCGTGCCATGCTTGATCCGGGTGATGAAGTATTAATCCCGATGCCAAGTTATGTATCTTATCTGCCATGTGCCGTACTTGCCAATGGTGTGCCGGTACCGATTAATCTTAAGGCAGAAAACGATTTCCGTCTGACTGCAGAAGAATTAGAAGCGGCAATTACGCCAAAGACCAAGCTTCTTGTTATGCCTTTCCCGAATAATCCGACCGGAGCAATCATGGAGAAAAAAGATTTAGAAGCAGTGGCAGAGGTAGTAAAGAAGCATGACCTCTTTGTCATCAGTGACGAGATTTATTCTGCACTGACTTATACCGAGAAGCATATTTCTATCGCATCCCTTCCGGGCATGAAGGAGCGTACCATTGTTATCAATGGATTTTCCAAATCCCATGCGATGACCGGATGGCGTTTGGGCTATGCTTGCGGACCGAGAATCATCTTAGACCAGATGTTAAAGATTCATCAGTATGCAATTATGTGTGCACCGACTACCTCACAGTATGCAGCAGTGGATGCACTCCGGGCAGGGGATGAAGATGTCCAGAGAATGCGGGAAGAATATAATGGCAGAAGAAGATATCTGATGCACCGTTTTGAAGAAATGGGCTTGGAGTGTTTTGAACCATATGGAGCCTTTTACTGTTTTCCATGTATCAAAGAATTTGGAATGACTTCTGAAGAATTTGCCACCAATCTCTTAAAGACAGAGAAGGTAGCGGTTGTTCCGGGAACTGCATTTGGTGACTGCGGAGAAGGATTTATCCGTATTTCCTATGCTTATTCCCTGGATAATCTGAAAGAGGCATTAGACCGTATGGAGCGTTACATAACAGGATTGCGAGGCGGGAACAATGGCGAAGCTTAATATCGTACTTTATGAGCCGGAGATTCCTTATAATACCGGAAATATCGGAAGAACCTGTGTAGCAACCGGAACCAGACTGCATCTGATTGAGCCGCTGGGCTTCCATCTGACAGAGAAAGCAATCAAGCGGGCAGGAATGGATTACTGGGACCAGCTGGATGTGACAAGATATGTCAATTATGAGGATTTCTTAGAGAAGAATCCGGGTGCAAAGATTTATATGGCAACCACCAAGGGGCGCCATGTTTATACAGAAGTAAATTATGAGCCGGACTGTTATATTATGTTTGGAAAGGAAAGTGCGGGTATTCCGGAAGAAATTCTGATACAGCATCCGGATGAGTGTATCCGGATTCCGATGATTGGAGATACCCGTTCCTTAAACTTATCCAATTCAGCAGCAATTGTATTATATGAAGCACTGCGCCAGAACAATTTTGACCATATGCGGCTGGCGGGTGAACTGCACAGATTACATTGGTAGAAAGGTAAATTATGGGCATCATCAAAGCGAAAGATTTGGTACATGAATATATAAGACGTGATGAAGAAGGCAATGTGGAGTCTATCCAGACTGCCCTTGATAAAGTAAGCCTTGATGTAAAAAAAGGTGACTTTATCGCAGTATTAGGACACAACGGTTCCGGAAAATCTACCCTTGCCAAGCATATCAATGCAATTTTAGAGCCCACAGAGGGAAGTCTCTGGGTAGATGGCTTTGATACCACAGATGAGAAAAATATCTGGGATATCAGACAGCGTGCCGGAATGGTATTCCAGAATCCGGACAACCAGATTATTGCAAGCGTGGTAGAAGAGGATGTCGGATTTGGACCGGAAAATATAGGCGTGCCGACAGATGAAATCTGGCAGCGTGTGGAAGAAAGCTTAAAAGCGGTCGGCATGTTAAAATACAGAGAGCATTCCCCGAATAAATTATCCGGCGGACAGAAGCAGCGTGTGGCTATTGCCGGGGTAATGGCGATGCAGCCGGAATGTATTGTTTTAGACGAGCCGACAGCCATGCTGGATCCGGTAGGAAGAAAAGAAGTATTAGAAGCTGTTCATGCACTGAACCGGGAAAAGGGTGTGACCATCATTCTGATTACACATTATATGGAAGAAGTGGTAGAGGCAGACCATGTCTATGTTATGGATTCCGGAAAAGTGGTTATGCAGGGAACGCCGCGCAGCATCTTTTCCCAGGTGGAACGATTGAAGGAATATCGTCTGGATGTGCCGCAGATTACATTATTAGCATATGAACTTAAGAAGGCGGGACTTGATATACCGGATGGAATCCTGACCAGAGAAGAACTGACGGAGGCGTTGAAAAAGCTATGTCAATCCTAATAAATGAATTAAATTATGTTTACAGCTCAGGCACTGCCTATGAGATACATGCCTTAAAGGATGTTAATCTGAAAATAGAAGATGGAGAATTTATCGGTATCATCGGACATACCGGTTCCGGTAAATCCACCCTGATTCAGCATTTGAACGGACTGGTAAAAGCTACCAGCGGCGGCATTTATTATAATGGACAGGATATTTACGAAGAGGACTTTGATATGAAAGCCCTGCGTAGTAAAGTGGGACTTGTCTTTCAGTATCCGGAGCATCAGCTTTTTGAAACTACCATTTTTGATGATGTATCCTTTGGACCAAAGAACCAGGGACTGACCAAGGAAGAGGCAGGACTTCGGGCATTTGAAGCATTACGGAGCGTAGGACTTCCGGAAGAATTATATTATCAGTCACCCTTTGATTTGTCCGGTGGACAAAAAAGACGTGTTGCAATCGCAGGGGTGCTTGCCATGCGGCCGGAGGTGCTGATTTTAGATGAACCGACAGCGGGACTTGACCCGAAGGGTCGTGATGAAATCTTAGATTTGCTTGCAGCAATGCATAAAGAACGTGGAATTACCATCATTCTTGTTTCACACAGCATGGAAGATGTGGCTAAATATGTGGGAAGAATTATTGTAATGAATCAGGGACAGGTGATGTTTGATGATGTTCCAAAGAAAGTATTCCGCCACTATAAAGAACTGGAAGCAATCGGACTTGCGGCACCACAGGTAACTTATCTGATGCATGAATTGAAGGAAGAAGGCTTCCCGGTAAGCACAGATGCAACTACAGTAGACGAGGCACGGGATGAAATCCTGCGTGTAATAACAAAGAGACAGGATGGAACAGTATGTTAAGAGATATTACATTAGGACAATATTATCCGGCAGATTCCGTTATTCATAAGCTGGATCCGAGAGTGAAATTATTTGGAACACTGATTTATATTATTTCCCTGTTTGTATTTAAGGGACTTCCGGCATTTATACTGGCAGCAATCTTTCTGGTAGTATTAATTAAGCTGTCAAAGGTGCCATTTTCCTATATGGTTAAAGGATTGAAAACCATTGTACTGATTATGCTATTTGCAGCGGTATTTAATTTGTTTTTGACACCGGGAACAAAGCTGGTTTCCTTCTGGATTTTTACCATTACTTATGAGGGATTGAAAAATGCTGTTGTCATGATGGTTCGTCTGATTTTCTTAATTATCGGAACCTCGCTGATGACACTTACCACAACACCAAACGAGTTGACAGATGGTCTGGAAAAAGCGTTATCTCCATTGAAATATATAAAAGTACCGGTGCATGAAATTGCAATGATGATGTCAATTGCACTTCGATTTATCCCGATTCTGATTGAAGAAACAGATAAAATCATGAAAGCACAGATGGCAAGAGGAGCAGATTTTGAACATGGAAATCTGATTCAGAAAGCCAAAAACATGGTTCCACTTCTGGTGCCGCTATTTGTATCTGCATTCCGCCGTGCCAATGATCTGGCAATGGCAATGGAAGCCCGCTGTTATCGTGGTGGGGAAGGCAGAACCAAGATGAAACCGCTTCATTACCAGAAACGTGACCGCATGGCTTATCTGACTTTACTGGTCTATCTTGCAGCAGTCATCGGACTTCGCATCCTCTGGATTAACGTATTGTCCGGTATGGCAGCCGGTATACTTCCGGGAGCATTTCCATTATGAGTACAGAGATAAATCCGGTTGTGAACATAGAAGAGGTAGAAGAGCAGAAAACTCCATCTGCCCCAAACCGACTGAAACGGGTGAAGCTAATTGTAGCCTATGACGGTACGAATTATCACGGCTGGCAGGTGCAGCCCAACGGAGAGACAATAGAGGGCGTGCTAAACCGCACCTTAAGCAGTCTCTTAGGGGAAAGGATTATTGTGACCGGAGCATCCCGGACGGACGCGGGTGTACATTCCATGGGAAATGTAGCAGTATTTGATACGAAGAGCCGCATTCCGGCGGAAAAGATTTCTTATGCCCTGAACCAGCGGCTTCCGGAGGACATCGTAGTGCAGAAATCAGAGGAAGTACCAGCTGATTTTCATCCGAGACACTGTGACAGCCGGAAAACCTATGAATACCGGATTTTAAACCGGGAATTCCCACTTCCGATGTATCGGAATAACACATATTTCTGTTACCGCAAGCTGGATTTAGAGAAGATGCAGCAGGCGGCAGAATATTTAAAGGGAGAACATGATTTTAAAAGCTTCTGTGCTGCAGCAGCAGTGGTTGAGACAACAGTTCGTACTATTTATGAGCTGACGGTCAGCAGGCAGGAGGATATCATTACAATCCGTGTTACCGGAAATGGATTTCTTTATAATATGGTCCGGATTATTGCCGGAACCCTGCTTCAGGCAGGCATGGGAATGATAGAGCCGGAAGAGATAAAAACAATTCTTGCGGCGAAGGAAAGAAGTGCTGCAGGACCAACGGCACCGGCACAGGGATTAACGATGATTGGAATCGAATATTTATGATAATAAGATAGATGGTATATGGCGAATGTTGTGGAAAATATTTGTAGAGAATTTACTTGACACACGAGGGGTCGTGTACTATAATATCTAAGTCTGACATAGTACAAGAATGTCAATCCAAAGCCCCGGAGCGACATTTCAACTATAGAAACAATAGTGTGGAACGCAAAGCAGGCTGCGTCCGGACATTACGCAGAATGCATATGTTCCTTATAATTTCAAGGAGGTAAACCAATGAAAACTTTTATGGCTAGTCCAGCAACCATTGAGAGAAAATGGTATGTAGTAGACGCTGATGGAAAGACATTAGGACGTTTAGCATCAGAAGTTGCTAAAGTATTAAGAGGAAAGAATAAACCAACATTTACACCACATATCGATACAGGTGATTATGTAATCGTCGTAAATGCAGAGAAGATTAAAGTAACAGGTAAGAAATTAGACCAGAAGATTTATTACCATCATTCCGATTATGTAGGCGGTATGAAAGAGACTACATTAAAGGAAATGTTAGCAAAGCATCCAGAAAGAGTTATTGAGTTCGCTGTTAAGGGAATGCTTCCAAAAGGACCTTTAGGAAGAGAAATGTATACTAAATTATTTGTATACGCAGGACCAGACCACAAGCATGAAGCTCAGAAACCAGAAGCTTTAACATTTTAATAGGAGGTAAAAAACATTGGCTAATACAAAGTATTACGGAACAGGAAGAAGAAAATCCTCTGTTGCCAGAGTATATTTAGTACCAGGAACAGGTAAGATTACAGTAAATAAAAGAGATATCGATGAATATTTCGGATTAGAGACTTTAAAAGTTATCGTTCGTCAGCCATTAACAGTTACTGAGACAGCCGACAAGTTCGACGTATTAGTAAACGTAAAAGGTGGCGGATACACAGGACAGGCTGGAGCAATCCGTCATGGTATTGCAAGAGCATTACTTACCGTTGATGCAGATTACAGACCAGTTCTGAAATCTAACGGATTCTTAACAAGAGACCCACGTATGAAAGAAAGAAAGAAATACGGTCTCAAAGCTGCACGTCGTGCTCCACAGTTCAGCAAACGTTAGTCGTTTCCGAATTATATTCAAAACATTCAAACAATATTCCCGGAAGCTTTGGGCTTCCGGGATTTTTATCTAAGTACCAGGTCGGGTACACATTTTCCAATATATAGAAATAGTCTTATAAATAGCATTATTTTAACAGAAATTAAGATTATATAATTTCAGATTACCGTTACAATTTAATGATAAGCATTATCATAATCAGAATATGATTACATTTACAAGCTGCTACTGGCAACTATTGCAGCACAAAATGAGCGATTCAGGGAAAGAGCTGTAGAGGAGAAGACATAGTTACAGCGCAGGATGAGCGATTCAGGGAAAGAGCTGTAGACGGGAAGATATAGTTACAGCCGAAAATGAGAGATTCTTTTAAAGCTCCCTGCCAGCCAATAGTCCAGTACTTAGCCGAAGCCCGATCATTCAGACCAATAGACCGGGCATTAGACAATTTCTCTGGAAAATACCCGAAATATTTTCCAGTTATTTCAGAAAGAACCGGATAAGCCTGTCATGAAGAGAAGTATATGGCTGGTATCTCATAGGCAGATCAATACAGGTTTTTTTATCAACGATGCTTTTATAATGGGAAAAGGTATCAAATCCGGTTTTGCCATGATAAGAACCCATGCCACTTTCGCCGAAGCCGCCAAAGCCCATTTCTGTTGTGGCAAGATGGATAATGGTATCGTTGATACAGCCACCACCGAAACCAGTATGGGAAATGACTTCATCTGCAGTCTTTTTGCTTGAAGTAAAGATATAGAGAGCAAGAGGATGAGCCATGGAATTAATTTTGTCGGTAGCTTCGCTCATGCGTGAAAAAGTTAATACAGGCATAACCGGACCGAAGATTTCTTCCGACATGACGGCATCTTCAAAAGTGACATGCTCCATGACGGTTGGCTCAATCTGTAATGTTTCTTTGTTGGAATTACCGCCATAAATTACTTTTGAAGAATCAATCAGCCCATTGATGCGATGAAAATGCTTTTCGTTGATGATTTTGCCATAATCGGAATTCTCAAGAGGAGATTCCCCATATTGCCGGATGATTTCTTTTTTTATTTCTAAGAGCAAAGCATCTTTGATCTGCTCATCGCAATATACATAATCCGGTGCCACACAGGTCTGACCGCAGTTGAGATATTTCCCGAATACGATTCGTCTGGCAGCTAATTTCAGGTTGGCATCTGCTGCAACGATGCAGGGACTTTTTCCACCAAGCTCAAGTGTTACCGGAGTAAGGTGGGAAGCTGCATGCTCTAAGACAGTTTTGCCGACCGCCTGACTTCCGGTAAAGAATATATAGTCAAAGTGTGACTGCAAAAGAGCCGTATTTTCTGCCCGGCCACCGGTTACAACTGCTACATATTTCTCTTCAAAACATTCTTTTATCAGAGATGTGATGATGGCACTTGTGTTAGGCGAGTAGGCGCTTGGCTTTAAAATGACAGTATTTCCTGCGGCAATTGCATCGATTAATGGGTCAATGGTTAACAGAAAAGGATAATTCCAGGGGCTCATAATCAGTACAACACCATATGGAGACGGTTTTTTGTAGCTTCTGGAATGAAATTGTGCAAGGGGCGTATGAACGTTTTTTTCTCTGGCAAATTTTCTGGTGTGCTTTATCATATAGGTAAGTTCGCTTAAAGCCAGTCCGGCTTCGCACATATAGCTTTCGTGGGCTGATTTTCCAAGGTCAGCCTTAAGCGCTGCTAAAATTTCATTTTCATGGCTTAAAATAGTATTTTTCAGCTTTTTTAAAGCGGCAATCCGGTAAGCAACAGATAATGTTTCACCGGTTTTAAAATAATTGCGCTGCGTAGAAACAAGTTCTGTTATTTCAGCTTCAGTCATTATTTTTCCTCCTCTGGCATAAGCATATAATAGTATTTTTCGAGCTCTTTTGCATTCATCAGAACTGGAACCGGATAAAGCGGGTTCGCTTCTTTATCGGCATATCTGGAAAGTTCCGGAATATCTTCTTTTTGAATCTCGGAAAAAGTATCACCAATCTGGAAATATTCTTTCATGTCTTTGATGGCAGAGATAAATTTATCAGCAGCTACTGCATGATCATCGGATTCGTCAGCAATACCTGCATAAACAGCAAGTTGGTAAAGCTTTTTGTAAATGGTAGAACCATAATCTTCTAATACCATCGGAAGTATTGTCGCATTGGCAAGCCCGTGTGGAATATTATATTTGCCGCCAAGGGAGTGGGCTACGGCATGGACATAGCCGACATAGGATTTGGTAAAAGCACATCCGGCAAAGAAAGAGGCTTTCAACATTTCTTTTCTTGCTTCTATATTCTGACCGTCGTCATATGCTTTGTAGATATTGTCAAAAATTAATTTAGTTGCTTTTTTAGCATATTTTCTGGTATGTCTTGTAGTAGAACCGCCAATATAAGCTTCTACGGCGTGGGTTAAGGCATCCATACCGGTGGTGGCGGTAAGAGATGGCGGAAGACTTATGGTTACTTTCGGGTCTAATACAGCATATGCAGGAATTAAAGGAAAATCATTGATGGCATATTTGTGTCTTGTCCGGGCATCTGTGATAACAGCAGCGAGAGTGGTTTCGCTTCCGGTTCCTGCAGTTGTCGGAATCGCAACCAATAAAGGCAGTTTTTTATGCACTTTTAAGATACCTTTCATTTTGGATAAAGACTGCTTAGGTTTTGCGATTCTTGCACCGACGGCCTTGGCACAGTCGATACTGGAGCCACCACCAAAACCAATGATAGCATCACAATGTTTTTCAAGATAAAGCTCTCTTGCTTCTTCTACATTTGTTGTAGTTGGATTAGCAACCGTCTTATCATAGATAAAATAATGGATATTATGGTGGTCAAAATGCATAAGCATACGGTCTAAAAGACCAAATTTGCGGATACCGGCATCTGTAATGATTAATACAGTATCAATGCCTTTTTCTGCAAAAAGCCCGGTCAGTTTGGAAGTGCTGTAAAAAACTTCCGGATGTCTGTAAGGCAAAAAAGGGATTGCAATTTTAAAACATTTCTGAAAAATTCTGCAATATGCAGCTTTACATTTATTCATGCTCGTCATTCCTTTCTAATTCATCGCAATATTGTTCTAAGTTTGCGGAAATTGTTTTTAATGCAGAATAAAAAACAGTCCGGGTTTCATCGGAAAGATCTGAGCCGCCAAAAGATACTGCATTGTTGATTGCGGCATTTACTTTTTGGGCATAAGAAATCCCTTTGGGTGTAAGGATGACTTTGGCACGGTATTTCCGCTTGTCGGACGTATCTTCTGCATTGACATATTCTACCAGCCCCTGTTCTAGGAGGTCGGCAAGCACCCTGGAAATACCAGCCTTGTTTTCTTTGGCGAGAACACAGATTTCAGCGGCGGTAAGACCTTCCGGAGAATTGTTTAGAAAATTCATGCATGTAACATGAGTGCCCTTAAGACCAATTTTGTTCATCTCATATTTCTTTATTTTTACAATGTTTTTGTAAATCGATGCAATATTGGTGGTAAAGGTTTCAAATCGTTCAATCATAGCTGCCTCCATAAAGCTACAGGAAAAAGGTATAAATTTCCGTTATTTGCAAAAAAAAAGATGTTGCATACTCAACATATAAAAGCATAACAGTTAAAAGTTGAATAGTCAACATCTTTGCACATATATAGAATAAAAAAGTATTGGAAGCGAACTAATTCAATATAGAAAGAATAAATCTCCGGTTTCAGTTGGAGTTTACAGAAACCACACATCCGGATTGGTAGAAGAGATGCAGACAGCTCCGGCATTCAGCATGGATACAACGTCTTCTTTATCGGAAATGAGTCCGCCAGTAATAACAGGGACTTTGGAAATCTGGCATATGCGGGATACAACCTTAGGCATCAGTGCCGGCAGGATTTCGATGTAATCCGGTTTAACAGAGCGAAGCTGCTTTTCGATGCTGCTGTAAGCCATGGAATCGATGACAAAGAAACGCAGAATCGTGGAAAGTTCTAATTCCCTGGCTCGTTTAATAAGGGCTGGTTTGGTAGTGATAATACCGTCAGCCCGGGTAAATTTCTAAATGAAATCCACGGCAATCTCTTTCCCGGAAAGACCGTTAATTAAATCAATGTGTACCATAGCGTCTCTACAGTTGGAAAGCATAATATAACCGCCTTTCTGAATCTTTGTAACTATTATACCTGTATTTGAAAAAATGATAAAGAGAAATGAAAAGAAATATGTTATAATTTAAAGACAAATACATCGCAAAGAGAAAGAGGAAACAAATGGATTTTAATGCAGTTTATCATCAGGCGAGTGACAATTATTGTTATCCGCTGAATGAAGAGGAGTTAATTATTAATATTAAGACGGGATATGATGTGCAGGCGGTATCCATCATATTAGGAGACCCATTTGCTGCCGGCATCTTAGGCGGCGGAGAGCATTGGGATGGAGCGGAAGAAGCAATCATTTATAAGAAGCGTCTGAAAAATCAGATTTGGTGGACAACAACCGTCCGACCGGAGTATAAACGTCTGAAATATTATTTTAAGTTACAGACAGAAAATGAAAGCTGGTTTTATTTTGAGGATGGATTTGTCAGTGATGAGCAGATGCATCTGGAAGGCAGAAGCCGCCAGTGCTTTGTATTTCCATGGATGAATCCATGTGATGTGCCACGGACACCTGCCTGGGTAAATGATACCGTATGGTATCAGATTTTCCCGGACCGTTTCTGTAACGGCGACCATTCCATTGACCCGGAGGATGTAGTGCCGTGGCGTGAGCATGGCAGGGTGAAAAATGAGGAATGCTTTGGCGGAGATCTGGCTGGAATCACAAGTAAGCTGGATTATCTGCAGAACCTTGGAATCAATGGATTATACCTGACACCAATCAATGAATCACCATCCAACCATAAGTATGATACGACGGATTATACAAAGATAGACCCACGGTTCGGAGATGAAGAGACATTGATTCATCTGGTGGAAGAAGCACATAAACGTGGTATCCGTGTAATGTTAGATGGCGTGTTTAATCATTGCGGATATTATTTTGCACCGTGGCAGGATGTTCTTGAAAAAGGGCCGGAATCAGAATATTATGACTGGTTTATGATAAATGAATGGCCTTTTGACCGGAATGGAAAGGCTGCAAAGAAAAAACAGATTTATACATTTGCCTTTTATGATGGAATGCCGAAAATCAATACCAATAACCCGGAAGTCAGAAAATATTTTGTAGACATCTGTGCAAACTGGGTGGAACATTATGGTATTGACGGAATCCGTTTGGATGTGGCAAATGAGGTATCTCATCGATTTTGTAAGGAACTGCATGCCAGAGTGAAGGAAATTAACCCGGATATTTATATCCTCGGAGAAATCTGGCACAATGCACTTCCATGGCTACGCGGGGATGAATTTGATGCCGTTATGAACTATCCGCTGGGACAAAGTATTAAGGATTTCTGGATTGATAAGAGTCTGACCAATGAGGATTTTGAGTATACGATTAACCGTTGCTATACAAGTTATATGCAGCAGACCAATGATGTGCTTTTCAATCTTCTGGATTCGCATGATACAAAGCGCCTTCGCTCAGATGTGAAAAATCTGGATGAGTATTTTGCACAGATTGCAGTATTATTTGCAATGCCGGGCAGTCCTTGCATTTATTACGGAACGGAAATTGCAATGGAGGGAAGCTATGACCCGGATTGCAGACGTTGTATGCCTTGGAAGGACATTGAGGCTGGAAAATATGCTGAACGCAGTAAAATTATTGCAACACTGATTCACCTGCGCAGGCAGGAACCACTTTTAAAAAGCCGCAATTTCCATTTCCCAAATGATTATGCCAAGTACAAGCGTGTTATCCAGTTCCGGAAAGTGGATTTTCCGGATTGTTATGTGGAAGTAATCATCAATTGCTGTGAGGAAGATGTGGAAGTAGAACAGCAGGGAGAAATCCTGCTTGCCCGCCACTACATTGATTCCACACTTTTGTCAAATGGCGTGTTGATAAGAAGAATAAGAAAGTAGGTGTAGTAAAATGAATGAAGATGAAAAGGGATTTGAAATGATTTCTAATACCATTGAATATTATACAAGGCTGCAGAGGATAAAAGCTGCAAATACATGTAATAATGATGTATTAGATTATGAAATAAGGGCAATTGAATTGAAACTTCGGAGTTTCGGTGTTGACTTCAATGAATTAAAATTAGTATAGTAGGATTCAAAATATTTAAGAATTATAATAAAAAAGGGAGAGGTGTCTTTCCCTTTTTTGCTGCTAGGCATCCGTAAGAAGCTGCCAGTGGAAGGACATGTAGGCTTTAAACATAATGCTATAGGATATAAGTTATATTACTTAATTGAATAAAAGTAATATTTAAATGATTGGACTGAAATTAATACATAGGGAGTTAAATTATAGCTCCAAGGTAAATGAAAAATAGAACAATGAATGCAATAACAATCCCAATAACAATCCATGTCCAGTGAAAATGCATGTTTTGTGGTTCTCTATCAGCTTCATTGGCATAGAGTGGGTTATATGGCATTGTTCTATGTTGCATAGACTGATTTGGTGTGGAGACACTTTTAGCAGGAGTATTGGTATTTCTGTTAGGAGAAAGCAACTGATGTTTTAGGGCAAGAGGGTCACTCTGGTTTAATAATCGCTGATAAAAGGACTGAATCCACAGAGTATCATCTGAGGTAGCGAGCGAACCAGGAGATGTATTGATATCATGGCTGAGCTGATTTCTGAGATAGAGCAGATATTTCAGCTTTTTTAAATCAGAATTCCAGTTGGGAATCATTCTTGCAACTGAAAAGGGAGTATGCTCCATATCTTCAATATAATATTTAATACCACTTTTATAGTTTTTCTCCCGTTCTTTCTGATACAGATCATCACAAAAGCTGGCTGACTTTTTGTACGCTTCATAAAATTCATTATCGGTTGGTGTCATTTTTTACTCCCCCTATTATTTCTTTGCAATGCGGTCTGCCTCTGTAATTGGACGGAGAACACGGCATGGATTACCGGCGGCAACGACATTGGAAGGAATATCCTTTGTGACGACGCTTCCGGCACCGATAATGGTATTTCCACCAATGGTGATACCTGGAAGAATGGTGACATCACCGCCCATCCAGACGTTATCGCCAATAGTAATCGGAAGCGCCTTTTCCAGCCCAAGATTGCGTTCTTCGGCGATGGTAGCATGAACGGCTGTATACATGCCGCAGTTTGGGCCGATAAAACAGTGGCTGCCAAGAGTGATTGGAGCACAGTCCATCAGATAGGCATTGTGATTGATAAAGCAATCAGAGCCAATGTTACAGTTATAACCATAGTCGGTATAAAATGGGGAGAGAATGGTAACACGTTCACCCATTTTTGGAAGCAGTTTTTTAAGAATATCTTCCCGCAGCGCCTTTTCCTTTGGTGCAGTATGGTTGAAAGTGAAATATAAATCTTCGGCTTTCTCACGTTCTTCTGATAATTCCTGGTCATAATTGGCATCATACCAAAGTCCCAGCTTCATTTTTTCTGATTCTGTCATAGGAAACCTCCTGATTCGTTACAAATAGAAATTGTATAAAATTAATTAAAAATCATATTACAAAAACCACACATCCGGATTCGTAGATGAGATGCAGACTGCTCCGGCATTCAGCATGGAAACTACATCTTCTTTATCGGAAATGAGTCCGCCGGTAATAACCGGAACTTTTGAAAGCCGGCATATGCGGGATACAACCTTAGGCATCAGTGCCGGCAGGATTTCAATGTAATCCGGTTTTACAGAACGAAGCTGCTTTTCAATGCTGTCATAAGCCATGGAATCAATGACGAAGAATCGCAGAATCGTGGAAAGCTCTAATTCCCTGGCTCGTTTGATAAGGACTGGTTTTGTAGTGATAATTCCGTCGGCGTGGGTGTATTTGCGGATGAAATCCACAGCAATCTCTTTTCCGGACAGGCCATTGATTAAATCGATATGTACCATAGCCGTTTTCCCTGCAGCTTTGACCTTATCTACAATATCTGCAATATTGCAGATGTCTCCAAACAGGATAAAAATAACTTGACTGTCGCAGGTGAGACATTTTTCCAATCCTGCTATATCCTTGATGGCTGCAATAATCGGAGAATTATCCATAGCATCTTTACAATTTGAAAGCATAGTAAAACCGCCTTTCTACGCATCGTATTTTCGTATTTATAAATATTATACCGTCATTCCCGGAAATGATAAAGGAAAACTATAGGATAAAAAATATAAATTTGCGGAATTTTATGAACATACGGAACGCATGTAAAAACAAGTACGCCAGCATCTGACCCCTCTATCAGATACTGGCGAACTAAAACAGTTATTCCCCTGGAATAAATATTTATCAGAATGATGTGAATCATTTGATAACAATGAGATTATAATTTTGCAGGAACATTTTTTGTGGCAACAATATCCACGCCGGTACCTGCAACGTCCTGAACCAGAATATCTCCGATAGAAACCGGTGCAGGAACAGTGACGCCACAGAGAGCATTGATAATTGCAAAAATCTTTTCTTTTGGGATATCCTCTTTAGTTTTGCAGGACACCATCGGAATCGTGCCACCGGATACCCGGACGGTAGAAGTTACGATTCTGGTTGGATGGGTAACTTCCTTACGGGCATAAGCATCGCCGCGTTTGCAGGTGTTGCCGGTAACATCAAGAATTTCTGCATTTTCCATGGTTACGGTAATGGAGCAGCCTAAAGGGCAGCCGATACAGGTTAATTCACGTTTTTCCATCCTCTTACGCCTCCTCTATACAAATGGTAATCTGCTCTAAATCAGGGCAGGTGGTAAGCTGTTCTTTGGTAAGGACAACGGATTCCATCTCGCCCGGAGCCATAACCGGACGTTTCCGGAAGCTGATACGTTCTTTGCCGAAGTAAGTGGCAATTCCGCAGTTTTTATAAATTTGTCCCACGCGGAACCGGACAGTAACTTTGTCCGCCATAGCCTCCGGCCGGATGTATTTTGGAACGGTATAGCGGACGCCACCGGTTGGAATAATTTCGACAGATGGCTGGCTGCATTCGGAAACGGATGCATCGGAATGCTGGCTGCTGGTATTACATGCATCAGCAGTGTTGCCGGATAAAATATATTGTGCAGCATTCGCTCCGGCGATACCGGCTTCTTCAGAAACATAATCCACCAGGTCATGGACATGCAGGACATTTCCACAGGCAAAAACACCGGAAATACTGGTTTCTAAGCTGTCATTTACAACAGGACCGGAGGTGACCGGATTTAAAGTGACACCGGCACTGCGGCTTAATTCATTTTCTGGAATCAGACCACAGGATAAGAGGAGCGTATCACAGGAATAATATTCTTCTGTACCGGCAATTGGCCTTCCATCGGAGCCGACTTCTGCAATGGTAACACCAGTGACACGCTCTTTTCCTTCAATATCAATAACGGTATGGCTTAATTTCAACGGAATATCAAAGTCATTCAGACATTGAACAATATTACGCTTGAGACCACCGGAATAAGGCATCAGTTCTGCTACGACTTTTACTTTGGCGCCCTCTAAGGTCATGCGGCGTGCCATAATCAGACCGATATCACCGGAGCCTAAGATAACGACTTCCCTGCCCGGCATATAGCCTTCCATATTGACAAGACGCTGTGCCGTTCCGGCGGAGTAGATACCTGCCGGACGATAGCCCGGAATATTAAGGGCACCACGGCTCCGTTCCCTGCAGCCCATGGCAAGGATAATTGCTTTTGCCTGAATCTCAAACATGCCATCTTTCCGGTTCATGGCAGTTATTTTTTTCTTATGGGAGATATCCATTACCATAGTGTTTAATTTGTAAGAGATGCCAAGAGCGAGTACTTTTTCAATAAAGCGGGAAGCATATTCCGGCCCGGTCAGCTCTTCCTTAAAGGTATGAAGGCCAAAACCGTTGTGGATGCACTGGTTTAAGATGCCGCCCAGTTCTTTGTCACGTTCAATAATGAGAATATCATTTATTCCATTTTCTTTTGCGGATACAGCGGCTGCAAGTCCTGCAGGACCGCCGCCAACGATTACTAAATCATGTGATTTCATGGCATTTCCTCCTGAATCTCTTTGTTATATCCATAGACAAACTGTGAAGAGCCACCACATTTGCTGATGTCCGTCATTTCCATAGGAACCTCTCTGGAAAGAATTTCCATGGTACGCGGGGAACAAAAACCTGCCTGACAGCGTCCCATTCCTGCTCTGGTACGACGCTTGATGGCATCTAAAGAGCGGGCACCCAGCGGGCGGTGAATAGCATCGAGAATTTCTCCTTCTGAAATCATTTCACAGCGGCAGATAATGTTTCCATAGGCAGGCTGCTTTTTGATCAGTTCATTTCTTTCTTCTAAGGAAAGCTCTTCTGGTCTTAAAATTCCTTTGCGGGTGGCAATGAAATTTTCTTTTTCGGTTAAATGCATTTTATCCTGCACCAGTCTGGCCATCATGACGCCAATGGCTGGTGCAGAGGAAAGTCCTGGAGATTCGATACCAGCGGCATCAAAAAAGCCGGGAGCATCAGCTGCTTCGCCGATGATAAAGTCGCCATTATCTTCATGGGCACGAAGTCCGGCAAAAGAAGTAATGACCTGACGCATCGGAAGATTCTTAACGCTGTGAGAGGCTTTTTCGGAAAGAGAAGCAAGTCCTTCTCTGGTGGTATTGATACCTTCTTTGTTATCGGTATCCTCTGCGGTCGGACCAACGAGAAGATTGCCGTGAACCGTAGGAGTAACCAGGACACCTTTTCCCATTTTACCCGGTAGCTGGAAAATCGTATGGGATACATGAGTTCCGGCAGATTTATCAAGAAGCTGGTATTCGCCTTTCCGGGCGGTAATGTGAAGTTTTTTGCTGCTTACCATATTGTGAAAAACATCGGCATATACACCGGCAGCATTGATAACAGTTTTTGCGGTGATATCCTGCTTATCAGTGGAAATCAGGTATCCATCTTCTAGGCTGGTGATAGAAGTTACAGCAGTATTTAAAAAGAATTCAACGCCATTTGCAACGGCATTTTCTGCGAAGGCAATTGTCATATGAAACGGACAGACGATACCACCTGTGGGCGCGTAGAGAGCACTTGTGACATGATCGTCTAAATTTGGTTCCATGGTGTGTAAGGCTTCGCGGTCAAGAATGCGTAAGTCTTTGACCCCGTTTTCTTTCCCATGTTCCAAAAGACGTTCCAATTCGCTGGCATCCTGTTCATCGGTGCAGACCACCAGAGAACCGTTTCGTACAAAAGGAACGTCCAGATCCTTAGAGAGAGTATCCATCATGGCATTTCCTTCTACATTAAGCTTTGCTTTCAGTGTGCCCGGTTTTGCGTCAAATCCGGCGTGGATAATGGCACTGTTGGCTTTGGAGGTTCCGCAGCAGACATCCTCTTCCCGTTCAATGACACAGATACCTGCCTGATAGCGGGATAACTCTCTGGCAATGGCACAGCCGGTGACTCCGGCACCAATAATTGCAATATCGTACATATAAAACTCCTTTCTGCTGGCAACAAAAAAAGCAAGATAAATAAAAGCGATGCTCTCGCTCTTCTTTACCTTGCTCTCGTCTCTTGGTAATTCAATCTTTATTTATGTATATTATAACATGAATTGGAATGGGTGACAATTCCTTTTTTACAGTAAAATGAAAAACATAATTTAGGCGGGTGACGAGAAAATGTCAGAAAATTTGAAAAACAGGTATCACAAAGTTTTGCCCTATGCTATACTAGAACTATGGGAAAAACAGAGCATCAGAAACTGAAAATATTATATATATTAGAACTGCTGTATGAACAGACGGATGAGAAGCATGCTGTCAGGATGAGGGATATTATAGCATATCTGAATCAGAAAGGTATTTCGGCAGAACGCAAAAGTATTTATCGGGATTTGGAGATGCTGCAGGACTTTGGTATGGATATTTTAAGGGAACAGGAGTACCGAGGCGGATATTATATCGGAAACCGTGATTTTGAACTGGCAGAATTGAAACTTTTGGTGGATGCGGTGCAGGCATCGAAGTTCATTACACAGAAGAAATCAAGAGAGCTGATACATAAGTTGGAGAAGCTGGTCAGCGTCTATGAGGCAAAACAGCTTCAGCGTCAGGTAGTGGTAACCAACCGGAATAAGACCATTAATGAGAATATTTATTATAACATTGATATGATTTACAACGGAATTTCCGGAGATGTAAAAATCCGTTTCCAGTATTTTTCGTGGAATATCGAAAAAGAAATGGAACTTCGACGGGACGGAGCATTTTACGAGGTGAGTCCGCTGGTACTTTCCTGGGATGATGAGAATTATTATCTTATAGCATATGATGAGGAAGATAAGATTATCAAGCATTTCCGCGTGGATAAGATGCTTAAGATTTCACTGACCAGAAAGAAGCGGGAAGGTCTTGAGCAGTTTGAAACCTTTGATATTGCATCTTATTCAAAGAAAACTTTTGGTATGTTTGCCGGTGAGGAAGAAACGGTGACACTGCTTTGTGAAAATGATATGATTGGCGTGGTGATTGACCGGTTTGGGCAGGAAGTAAAAGTCAGAAAAGCAGATGATATGCATTTTAGAGCAAGACTTCATGTGGCAGTCAGCGGACAGTTTTACGGCTGGCTTTGTGGTCTTGGAGAAAAGGTTGAGATTATCGAGCCGGCAGAGATGAGAGAAAAATATGTGACATATCTTCAGAAGATACAGAATAAATACAGTTAGCAGGTGATGGGAAGAATGGAGACAGAAGTTAAGTATTGTAAGATGTGCAGAAAGGCATTGCCGCCTTTGTCAGACAGGGAATACTGTTATGCCTGTGAGGAACTGCTTCTTTTTGATAAAGTGAGGGAATTTGTACGAAACAATGATGTAAATGAATATCAGGTGGCAGAGTATTTTGATATTCCGGTACGGATGGTAAAGCAGTGGATTAAAGAGGGAAGAATTGAATATAAAGAAAAGGATAAAGCAGGTATTATGTCGAATTATTGTTCCCGGTGTGGACAGCCGGTTTCCTTTGGAACACTTTGTCCACAGTGCCTGCGTCTTTTAAATGGGGAAAAGGCCAGAATGATTGGCTTCTCAAAACCGGAAGAAGGGGAAGAGGGCGAGATGCGTTTCTTAGACGGAGAAAGAAAGTAAGCAGTACTGCTTTGATTTTTGGTTATATTTGTAAAACAGAAACAGCCTGTGATTTTCATGATGTATCATGAAAATCACAGGCTGTTTTTAAAATAAAGTCTATTTCTGCTTTCTGATTTCAGTTGCTGCTTTAATAAAGCCTTTGAATAAAGGATGTGGACGGTTTGGTCTGGATTTTAATTCTGGATGGGCCTGGGTTGCAACGAACCAAGGATGTCCAGGAATTTCTACCATTTCTACGATACGTCCATCCGGAGAAAGACCACACAGCTTCATACCGTTTTCAGTAAGAATGTTACGGTAATCATTGTTCACTTCGTATCTGTGACGATGTCTTTCGTGGATGGTTTCTTCTCCGTAAACCTGATAAGCAAGGGAATCAGTATCCAGAACACATGGGTAAGAACCGAGACGTAAGGTTCCACCGATGTCTTCAATGCCATCCTGATCCGGCATCAGAGCAATAACAGGATGTGTGGTATTCGGATCCAATTCGATGCTGTGCGCGTCATTGAGTTTGCAGACGTGTCTTGCATATTCAATGATAGCAACCTGCATACCAAGACAGAGACCAAGGTATGGAATTTTATATTCTCTTGCATATTTTGCAGCAGTAATCATTCCTTCTACACCACGGTCACCGAAACCACCCGGTACAATAATTCCGTCAGAATTACCAAGAATTTCTTCTGCATTTTCATCATTTAATAATTCGGAATCTACCCAGTTTAAATTAACGGTTGCACGCTCGGCAATTCCGCCATGTTTTAATGCTTCTACAACAGAGATATAAGCATCATGAAGCTGTGTATATTTTCCGACTAAGGAGATATTTACTTCCTGAATCGGATTGCGTAATGCTTCAACCATATCGGTCCAGTCTTTTAAATCCGGCTCCGGACATGGAAGATGAAGAGAATCACAGGCAACCTTTGCCAGATTTTCTTTTTCCATGGCAAGTGGTGCTTCGTAGAGATATTCTACGTCCAGATTCTGCAGCACATGGTCATTTGGTACATTACAGAATAAAGCAATTTTATCTTTTAAGCCCTGGTCTAAAGGATGCTCGGAACGGCATACGATAATATCCGGCTGGATACCCATTCCCTGTAATTCTTTTACGCTGGACTGTGTCGGTTTGGTCTTTAATTCACCGGATGCCTTGATATAAGGAATCAGTGTTACATGAATCAGAATTGCATTTTCATGTCCGACTTCATGCTGGAACTGTCTGATGGACTCTAAGAAAGGCTGGCTTTCAATATCTCCGACAGTACCACCTACTTCAATGATGGCAATATGGGTATCATTGGAAGTAAAGTTACGGTAGAATCGGCTCTTGATTTCATTGGTAATATGTGGAATTACCTGAACAGTACCGCCACCAAAGTCTCCACGGCGTTCTTTCTGAAGTACAGACCAGTAAACCTTTCCGGTAGTAACGTTAGAATTCTTGGTAAGACTTTCATCAATGAAACGTTCATAATGGCCTAAATCCAGGTCGGTTTCTGCTCCATCATCGGTAACGAAAACTTCACCGTGCTGGATTGGGTTCATGGTACCCGGGTCAATATTGATATACGGGTCAAATTTCTGCATGGTAACCTTGTAGCCTCTGGCTTTTAACAGACGGCCAAGTGATGCAGCAGTAATGCCTTTTCCGAGACCGGAAACAACTCCGCCGGTGACAAAGACGTATTTTACAGGCATGGTAGTTCCTCCTTAAATGTGTGTATATGGTTAAAACTTAGATAGACCGACAGTGAATGCGCCGTCGGTCTCATTTTTTCTCAAACTTAGTCTATTATACAACGACAGTAAAAATAAATCCACAAAAATTTATAAAATATTTAGAAAAGAAAGGAAAACTTAACAGAGTTATTATTGATTTATCCGGGCAGATTACATATAATAAGAACTATATTTTGGGAGAGTTTCGAGAATCATATACGGAGGATACAATGGATAACCTGTTTAATAATGGAAATAATAATCAGAATGGTGGAAATAATAACCAGAATAATGGGAATAATAATCAGAACGGCGATAAAAAGGGCGGTAATGGCCAGATGATACTGGCATTTGTTATCATTACTCTTGTGACGCTGTTCTTTATGAGTCTTTTAAACCGTTGCAGTGCAGATATGACTTCCCAGCGGATTACCTATACGGAATTTGTCCAGATGGTAAAGGATGACAAGGTAGAAAAGGTCGAAGTAGGTGCAAACCAGTATAATATCACACCAAAGTCAGATGATAAGACGCTGGTAAAGATGACCTATTATACCGGATTTATTAAAGATGAAAATTTATTAGATCTCTTAAATAAACACAAGGTAGAAATTGACGGATATATTCCGAATAATACATCGACATGGGTATTTAATATTTTAAGTATTGTATTGCCTTTGATTATTATCTGGATTATTTTTGGCGCAGTCATGAAGAAGGCCGGCGGCGGAATGATGGGAGTCGGCAAGAGCAATGCCAAAGTATATGTAGAAAAGACAACCGGTGTAACCTTTAAGGATGTTGCCGGACAGGATGAAGCAAAAGAATCTTTACAGGAAGTGGTAGATTTCCTGCATAATCCGAAAAAATACCGTGAAATCGGAGCAAAACTTCCGAAGGGAGCATTGCTTGTAGGACCTCCTGGAACCGGTAAAACGCTGCTTGCCAAGGCAGTTGCCGGAGAAGCAAATGTTCCGTTCTTCTCACTGGCCGGTTCTGACTTTGTAGAGATGTTTGTAGGTGTCGGTGCATCCCGGGTAAGAGATTTGTTTAAGGATGCCCAGAAACAGGCACCATGTATCATATTTATTGATGAGATTGATGCCATCGGCAAGAGCCGTGACAGCAGATTCGGCGGTGGAAATGACGAGCGTGAGCAGACCTTAAACCAGCTGCTGGCAGAGATGGATGGATTTGATACTTCAAAGGGGCTTTTAGTTCTGGCAGCAACAAACCGTCCGGAAGTACTGGATAAAGCGTTACTTCGCCCGGGCCGGTTTGACCGTAGAATTATTGTAGATAAACCGGATTTGAAGGGTCGTCTTGAGACGCTGAAGGTACACTCCAAAGATGTGCATATGGATGAATCCGTAGATTTGGAAGCAATTGCTCTGGCAAGTGCAGGACTGGTTGGCTCCGATCTTGCAAATATGATTAATGAAGCTGCTATTAATGCAGTAAAACATAACCGTAAATTTGTAAATCAGAGTGATTTGTTTGAAGCCTTTGAAATCGTGGCAGTTGGTGGAAAAGAGAAGAAAGACCGTGCCATGAGTAATCATGAGAAGAAGATTGTTTCTTATCATGAAGTAGGTCATGCAATGGTTACCGCATTACAGAAGAATACAGAACCGGTACAGAAAATTACTATCGTACCAAGAACCATGGGGGCATTGGGATACACCTTGCAGACACCGGAAGAAGAGAAATTTCTTGAGACCAAGGATGAATTAATTGCCAAGATAACAACTTATATGGCAGGCCGTGCAGCAGAAGAACTGGTATTCCATTCTGCAACCAGTGGAGCAGCAAATGATATTGAAAATGCGACCAAGATTGCAAGGGCAATGATTACACAGTTTGGTATGTCAGATAAATTTGGCATGATGAGTTTGGCTTCTGTAGATAATGCATATCTGGATGGTGCAGCACATTTGAATTGCGGCGATGAGACAGCGGCACAGATTGATGAAGAAGTCCGTACCATGATTCATAACTGCTATCAGGAGGCATATCAGCTCTTAGAAGAGAATCGCGAGGTATTAGACCATATTGCGGATTATTTATATGAACATGAAACCATTACGGGTAAAGAATTTATGAAGATATTCCGTGAGTTAAAAGGGCTGCCGGATCCGGATGAGGAAAAGAAGGAAGAAGAGGACCAAAAAGAAGAGAACGGGAATGACGTTTAACATTAAAGAAGAATTAAAGAAACTTCCGGATCAGCCGGGGGTCTATATCATGCATGATGCCAGTGATGCCATTATTTATGTAGGTAAGGCAGTAAGCCTTCGGAACCGGGTACGTCAGTATTTTCAGGCGTGTCATGACGAAGGAATCAAGAAAGACCAGATGGTAAAGAAGATTACCCGGTTTGAATATATTATCACTGATTCGGAATTAGAAGCACTGGTATTAGAATGCAATTTAATAAAAGAGTACAGACCGAAGTATAATACCATGCTCCGGGATGATAAGACTTATCCCTATATAAAGGTGACTCTGGGGGAAGAATTTCCCAGGGTTCTCTTTTGCCGTCAGCTGAAAAAAGACAAATCCAGATATTTTGGTCCATATACCAGTGCCGGTGCGGTGAAAGATACGATAGATTTGTTGAAAAAAATTTATCATTTAAGAACCTGCAACCGGGTATTGCCAAGAGATATTGGAAAAGAACGTCCGTGCCTTAATTACCATATTCATCAGTGTCAGGCACCCTGTCAGGGTTATATTTCCAAAGAGGAGTACCGGGAGAAAATCAATCAGGCAGTAGATTTCTTAAATGGCAATTATCAGCCGGTTTTAAAAGAATTAGAAGAGCGGATGATGCAGGCATCGGAAAATATGGATTTTGAGCGGGCAATTGAGTACCGGGAACTTCTAAATAGTGTAAAACAGGTGGCGCAGAAGCAGAAAATCACCAGTTCCGACGGAGAGGATAAAGATATAATAGCTCTTGCAGCCGATGACCGGGATGCGGTAGTTCAGGTATTCTTTATCCGGAGTGGCAGGCTTATAGGAAGAGAACACTTTTATGTAACTATTGCCAATGAAGATAGTAAGGAACAGATACTGGCAACATTTTTGAAGCAGTTCTATTCCGGAACACCATATATCCCAAAGGAAATCATGCTGCAATATGCAGTTGAGGATGCAGCAGTTATTGAAGACTGGCTGACTAAGAAGCGTGGTCAGAAGGTAGTACTCCGGGTACCACAGAAAGGAATGAAGGAAAAACTGGTAGAGCTGGCAGAGAAAAATGCCGCACTGGTATTGTCCCAGGACAGGGAAAAGCTAAAGCGTGAAGAAGGCAGGACAATCGGTGCAATGAAAGAAATTGCATCCTGGCTGGATTTAGAAAAGTTAGAACGCGTGGAAGCCTATGATATTTCCAATATCAATGGATTTGAAACGGTAGGTTCCATGGTGGTTTATGAAAAGGGAAAACCACAGCGCAGTGATTACCGGAAATTTAAGTTAAGAACTATTACGGGACCGGATGATTATGCATCCATGCACGAGGTTCTGACTCGCAGATTTACCCATGGACAGGAAGAAAGAAAAATTTTACAAAAAAAAGGGCTGGATGACCAATATGGGGGATTTACAAAATTCCCGGATTTGATTATGATGGATGGTGGAAGAGGTCAGGTAAATATTGCTCTTCAGGTGCTGGATGAACTGCATCTTTCCATACCGGTCTGTGGAATGGTAAAAGATGATCATCACAGGACGAGAGGATTATATTATCAGAATATAGAGATACCGATAGACACTTCCGGTGAAGGATTTCATCTGATTACAAGAATACAGGATGAAACACATCGGTTTGCTATAGAATATCATCGTTCTTTACGAAGTAAGGAACAGGTGCATTCTGTGCTGGATGATATCCCGGGAATCGGGCCGGCACGAAGAAAGGCGCTGATGCGAAGGTTCCAGTCCTTAGACGCAATTCGCAGTGCATCCATAGAAGAATTGTCTGGGACAGAAGCGATGAACGAAAAAGCAGCGGAAGAAGTATTCCGCTTTTTCCACAGGGAAGAGGAAAAAGAAAAAGAAAAAGGAGAATCACTATGACCAAAGAAGAAAAATTCAAAAACAAAAGTATCAAGAAAAAAGTTAATGATGCATTTAACATGATATTCAGGCTGTATTTTACAACAGTAGCGTTAGCCTGCCTGGGATTGATTCTGCTGTCAGTGGTGCCGGATGCGTTCCGTATTCCGGTTCTGGTTATCTGCATTGTGATTATGCTGACAATCGTAGTAGTAAGTGTTACTTTAACCGGCCGGGAATCCAAGTGGTTAATTTATTATATTGTAAAACCAATCCGGGAATTAAAAGATGTAGCAGAGCATCTTTCCCATGGAGAATTACATGAGAAAGTAACTTATCAGTCAGAAGATGAAATCGGAGAACTGGCAAACCAGTTCCGTAATATGGAAGATACTTTACAGAAAATTGTTGGCGATTTACAGAATATTTTAAAAGAATTTGCACAGGGTAATTATACCGTACATTCTTCATGCAAAGAAGCATATGTGGGAGAATTTGAAACAGTGATGGAAGAACTGGTAAGCACCATCCAGAACGTAAGCAGTACATTATGTCTGATTAAGGAATCTTCTAATCAGGTAGCCGCCGGTTCTGAACAGCTTGCAATCAGCTCTCAGGATCTGGCAAAGGGTGCAACAGACCAGTCTATTGCAGTAGATAATCTGGTGGAGAATGTTTCAAAGGTTACAGAGCAGGTTGTTGCAAACAGCAAGTCAACAGATATTGTACATGACCGTGCAAAGAGCGTAGGAATGGAAGCAAATGTCAGCCAGAACAAGATGCGGGAACTTATGGAGGCAATGGAACGTATCTCGACAACATCCAAAGAGCTGGAAAGAGTTATTACTGAAATTGATGGTATTGCAAGCCAGACTAACCTTCTTTCCCTGAATGCATCCATTGAGGCGGCAAGAGCTGGAGAAGCAGGAAAGGGATTTGCAGTTGTTGCGGAGCAGATTCGTATGCTGGCTGAAAGCAGTGCAGAATCTGCAGAGACATCCAAGCATTTACTGGAGACAAACCAGGTAGAAGTAGAACATGGAAATGAAGTAACACAGCAGACATCGGAATCATTAAATAAGGTTATTACAGAACTGGATACTATTATTACAGAAGTTGCTAATATCAGAATTGCTTCTGACCGCCAGGCAGTGTCAGTAAAAGAAATTGAAGATGGTGTAAAACAGATTGATGATGTTATTCAGACCAATTCTGCAGCATCCCAGGAGGCATCAGCAACCAGTGAAGAATTGTCTGCAGAGGCAACTTCTTTAGATGAACTGGTAGATCGTTTCAAATTATTAGAACAGTAAAGAATTATAAAAATACAGGGGCGAAGATAGGGAAGGAGTCATGCCATGGAAGGTGTAGGAATTGAGAAAATCGTAAAAAAACTGCAGTTAAAGAAATATATTGAGGATATGGAATTAAAGGGACACCGCATCAGACTTGCGGATGTAAACCGTCCGGCATTACAGCTGAGCGGATATTTTGAACATTTCGAGCAGTCCCGTGTACAGATTATCGGTATGGTAGAATATACATACCTGCAGCATTTGAATGATTCAGAAAAGGACAGCATTTACAGCCGGTTCTTAAAATATGATATACCATGTGTTATTTTCTGCAGGGATTTACAGCCGGATGACCTGTTCTTACAGAGGGCAAAGGAAAATAATGTTCCGGTATTCGGAACAGACAGAAGCACATCAGAATTCATGGCGGAGCTGATTTATCTTTTAAGTGAAGAGCTTGCTCCGTGTATTACCATCCATGGTGTGCTGGTAGACGTTTACGGTGAGGGACTTCTGATTACCGGTGAAAGCGGAATCGGTAAGAGTGAAGCAGCACTGGAACTGATTAAGCGGGGACATCGTCTGGTAACAGATGATGTGGTAGAAATCCGTAAAATCAATGAGCATACCTTAACCGGCACATCACCGGATATCACCAGATACTTCATTGAGTTAAGAGGTATCGGAATCATTGATGTAAAGACTTTGTTCGGTGTTGAGTGTGTAAAAGAGAAACAGAATATCGATCTCGTAATTAAACTGGAAGACTGGAAGAAAGATAATGAGTATGACCGCCTTGGTCTTGAGGAAGAATATACAGAGTTACTTGGAAATAAAGTAGTATGTCATTCCCTTCCAATCCGTCCAGGCCGAAATCTGGCAGTTATCTGCGAGGCTGCAGCCGTTAACCACAGACAGAAGAAGATGGGTTACAATGCAGCTCAGGAATTGTATCGTCGTGTACAGGCAAATCTGAACAAGAAGGACGACGAGGAAGAAGAGTAAAAGGAGATTCATTCATATGGAACGAGAAGTAGCATGGAATCATTACAGTGAAGAAGAGAAGAAGAAAGTTTTTGAATTTGCAGAAGAGTATCGTAAATTTATATCAGCATGTAAGACAGAAAGAGAATGTGTACGCACTTTTGTAGAGCGGGCAGGGGCAGCAGGATATCTTGATATAAAGAAAGTGATTGCAGAAGGAATAAAACTGGAATCCGGTGCAAGAGTGTATGCAGATAATAATGGAAAAGCACTTGCTATGTTCATTGTAGGAAAGAAACCAATGGAAGAGGGCATGCGGATTCTCGGCGCACATGTGGATTCTCCGAGAATGGATTTAAAACAGAATCCATTCTATGAAGATACCGGGCTTGCTATGTTAGATACCCATTATTATGGTGGTGTGAAGAAATACCAGTGGGTAACACTTCCGCTGGCATTGCATGGTGTAGTGGCAAAGAAAGACGGAAGTGTAGTAGAGGTAAATATTGGAGATAAGCCGGGAGACCCGGTATTTGGTGTCAGTGATTTACTGATTCATCTTGCCGGTGAGCAGATGGAAAAGAAAGCAGCAAAGGTTATTGAAGGAGAAAACTTAGACCTTCTGATTGGAAGTATTCCGCTTGCAGGTGAAGAAAAAGAAAATGCCAAGGATACGGTAAAAGAAAATATCCTTGGAATCTTAAAAGAGGAATATGGAATTGAGGAAGAAGATTTCCTGTCCGCAGAGATTGAAGTAGTACCAGCCGGAGAAGCAAGAGATTATGGATTTGACCGGAGCATGATTATGGGGTACGGACATGATGACAGAGTCTGTGCGTATCCATCCTTTGAGGCAATGCTGACAAAAAATGAAACACCGGAATATACCAGTGTATGTCTCCTGGTAGATAAAGAAGAAATCGGCAGCGTGGGAGCAACCGGGATGCAGTCGAGATTTTTTGAAAATATGACAGCAGAAGTGATGGCAGCAGCAGGACAGTATACAGAACTTGCACTGCGTCGTGCATTGCAGAATTCCCATGTATTATCCTCTGATGTCAGTGCGGCATTTGACCCCAATTATCCATCCGTTATGGATAAGAAAAATGCAGCATATTTTGGAAAAGGAATGGTATTTAATAAATATACCGGTTCCAGAGGAAAGTCAGGTTCTAATGATGCCAGTGCAGAATATGTTGGAAAATTGCGTGCAGTGATGGACGATGGTAATGTATTTTATCAGACTGCAGAATTAGGTAAAGTAGACCAGGGTGGCGGCGGAACCATCGCGTATATTCTGGCAAATTATGGAATGCAGGTAATTGACAGTGGTGTGGCAGTTTTAAATATGCATGCACCATGGGAGATTATCAGTAAAGCAGATTTATATGAAGCATATAAAGGATATGTAGCATTTTTGGCTTCATAGAGAAATAAAAAATGGGAGAAGCAAATTGTGAGAGAAGACTGGATAGAAGCCATTAAGACAATTGTAGATGAAAGCAGAATACGCTTGCAGGAGCCGATGAGCCGTCATACCACATTCCGGATTGGGGGCATGGCAGAGATTTTTCTGATGCCGACCATCAAAGAGGCAGTGGATGTCATCACATTGTGCAGAGCAAAGAAGATTCCGTATACGATTATTGGAAACGGAAGCAATCTTCTGGTGGGCGATAAGGGAATTCCCGGAGTGGTCATTGAATTTGGCGCAAATGCTTCTTCCATTGAAGTAAAGGAAAATATGATTCATGCCGAAGCGGGAGCATTGCTTTCGAAGGTTGCGCACAAGGCACTGGAAGCATCCTTAGGCGGCATGGAATTTGCAGCAGGAATTCCGGGAAGTATCGGAGGTGCAGTTGTGATGAACGCCGGTGCTTATGGCGGAGAGATGAAGGATATTTTAGTATCTGCGGATCTTTTGACCAAAGATGGTGAAGTGGTAGAAGTTCCGGTAGAAGAGATTTCCTTAAGTTACAGACACAGCCGTGTCATGGAGACCGGGGAAGTGGTGCTGGGTGTAACGTTAAAATTAGTATCCGGAGAAAAAGAGAAAATTGAAGCTGTCATGCAGGAACTCCGCCAGAAACGGCAGGAGAAGCAGCCATTGGAATTTCCAAGTGCCGGAAGTACCTTTAAGCGGCCGGAAGGCTATTTTGCCGGAAAACTGATTATGGATGCCGGGTTAAGAGGCTATCGTGTGGGAGATGCCCAGGTATCCGAGAAACATTGTGGCTTTGTTATAAACCGTGGGCAGGCAACTGCAGCAGAAGTGGAAGAGCTGATGCGCAGGGTGCAGGAAAAAGTAGAACAGGAGTTTCAGGTAAGACTGGAGCCGGAAGTAAGAAGGTTAGGAGAATTTTCATGAAACTGGTAATTCTGACAGGAATGTCCGGGGCTGGAAAGAGTACAGCACTTAAGATGATGGAGGATATCGGATTTTATTGTGTCGATAATCTACCGATTCCGCTGATTGAAAAGTTTATAGAGTTGGCAGATTTAAGAAATACCGAGCTTCAGAAGGTTGCTGTGGGTGTGGATATCCGAAGCGGACAGGCATTGGAAGATTTGCAGGATATTCTTGACCACCTGAGAGGTGAAGGAAAAGAATTTGATGTACTGTTTTTGGATGCAGAGGATGGTGTGCTGGTAAAACGTTATAAAGAAACCAGAAGAAGTCATCCACTGGCAGGAAGCGATCGTGTCGATAAAGGCATCGAAGAAGAAAGAAGAAGATTGGAATTCTTAAAGAAACAGGCAAATTACATTATAGATACCAGTCATCTTCTGACCAGAGAATTAAAAACAGAATTAAATAAAATATTTGTAGAGAATCAGGAATTTAAGAATTTATTTATCACAATTTTATCCTTTGGATTCAAGTATGGAATTCCGGCAGATGCAGATCTGGTGTTTGATGTACGTTTTCTGCCAAATCCGTATTATGTGGAAGGCTTACGCCAAAAGAATGGTAATGATAAAGAAATTCAGGATTTTGTGATGCAATATAAGGAAGCCCACGTATTTCTGGATAAATTAGAAGATATGATAAAATTCCTGATACCGAATTACATAACAGAGGGGAAGAGCCAGCTGGTAATTGCCATTGGCTGTACCGGAGGCAAGCATCGTTCCGTAACCCTTGCCAATGAATTGTTTAAACGGTTGGAGAAACAGAAACAGTTTGGAATTAAGATAGAGCATCGTGACATTGAAAAGGATACGATGCGGCACTAGATGGAGATATGAGATGTCTTTTTCGGGAGAAGTAAAGGCGGAACTGGAGAAGCATATAAGTAAAAGCAGACACTGCCAGTTAGCAGAACTTGCAGCAATTATAAGTTTTTCCGGAAGAATGATATTGACGGGAGCAGATCCCAGATTGGAAATTGCAACAGAACATGCCGGATTGGCAAAAAAGTGCTATACGCTTTTGAAGCGGGCATTTGACATCAGTGCAGAGTTATCTGAACAGAATCCGGGTGTGTTATATATAGAAGAACAGGATGCCATGCGCAGGGTATTAATGGCACTTAAATTTTTGGAAGAGGACGGTTCACTGCATCCGTTCCGACAGGCAGTAAATGGAATGTTGCTGCAGAAGTCCTGCTGTAGAAGGACGTTTGTAAGAGGAGCATTTCTGGCTTCGGGTTCCATGAGTGACCCGCATAAATCCTATCATTTTGAAATTGTATGTGCAACGCCACAACAGGCAGAACAGCTCAGGACGGTAATCAGTGACTTTGGTATGGATGCGAAAGTGGTGGAACGCAAGAAGCACCATGTGGTATACTTAAAAGAAGGTGCACAGATTGTGGATATGTTAAATATCATGGAAGCACATGTGGCACTGATGAACCTTGAAAATGTACGCATTTTGAAAGAGATGCGTAACAGTGTAAACCGGCAGGTAAATTGTGAAACTGCCAATATTAATAAGACAGTGAATGCTGCAGTAAAGCAGATTGAAGATATTAAGTTTATCCAGAAAAAGGGACGACTGCAGGAATTGCCGGATAATCTTTACGAGATGGCACAGGTACGTTTGGAGCACCCGGAAGCACCTCTTAAGGAACTGGGGGCATACTTAAATCCGCCGGTGGGAAAATCCGGTGTGAATCACAGGTTAAGAAAAATAAGTGAAATTGCTGAAAACATGAGAGTATGAAAAGGATGAGGAGGAATACATATGATGAAGAAAGAGGTGACCATTAAATTTGTTAATGGTGTCGAAGCAAGTCCCATTGCATTGCTTGTTCAGACTGCAAATCGTTTTTCCAGCAGTATTTATATTGAATCCGGAGATAAAAAAGTAAATGTGAAGAGCATTATGGGTATGATGTCACTGGCAATGAATTATGAGGATATGGTAACAGTTGTTACTGAGGGTGAGGACGAGAAGGAAGCCTTGGATACATTGGAACAGTTCCTGTCTGAGGGCTAGAAGGAAAAGAGAGGTTATGTAAAAAATGAAAAAGAAATTACTTTTTATATTTAATCCACATTCCGGCAAGGGACTGATTAAGAATAAACTGTTAGAAATTGTAGATATTATGGTAAAGGCAGATTATGAAGTAACCATATATCCGACACAGAGCAAAGGGGATGCGCAGAACCATGTCAGAGAAGAAGCGAAGAATTATGATCTGATTGTCTGTAGTGGTGGAGACGGTACTTTGGATGAAGCAGTCAGCGGAATGATGGAAAGTGAAGAAAAGACACTGCTTGGTTATATTCCGGCAGGAAGTACCAACGACTTTGCCAATTCTTTAAGAATACCTAAAAGCATGCTAAAGGCAGCAAATGTAGCGGTAAAGGGAAGAAGGTTTCCGGTAGATATAGGATATTTTAATGGAGATTCATTCGTATATGTGGCAGCATTTGGACTGTTTACTGCAGTATCTTATCAGACCAGCCAGCAGTTAAAGAATGTATTAGGACACGCAGCTTATATTTTAGAAGGAATGAAACAGCTTTTAGACATTCCGGTCTATAAGATGCGGGTGGAATATGATGATGAGGTATTAGAGGACGAATTTATCTATGGTATGATTACCAATTCTATTTCTGTGGGGGGATTTAAGAACCTGACAGGTAAAAATGTACTCCTGGATGACGGTGTTTTTGAGGTGACACTGATTAAAGCACCGAAGAATCCACTGGAGTTAAATGAGATTATTGCAGCATTAACCAGCCGCAAGGATGATACCGACCTGGTATACTCATTTAAGAGCAGCAATATTAAGTTTTATCCGGAAGAAATTATTCCATGGACTTTAGATGGTGAGTTTGGGGGAGACCATAAGGAAGTGGAAATAAGAAATATGCACCAGGCTTTGGAGATTATGGTCAAGAATAAAGAAACATCTGTAAAATGATTGTTATATTTTTAACTTTATTTTTGGAAAAAGCCATGGTACAATGAAAAAAAAACAATGGAGGAATCAAAATGTTAGTATCAGCAACAGAAATGTTAAAAAAAGCAAAAGCTGGTCATTATGCAGTAGGCCAGTTCAATATCAACAACCTTGAGTGGACAAAATCAATACTGTTAACTGCAGAAGAATTAAAATCCCCTGTAATTCTTGGTGTATCTGAAGGTGCAGGAAAATATATGACAGGTTTTAAGACCGTTGCAGCTATGGTAAAAGCTATGCATGAAGAACTTGGAATCACAGTTCCTGTAGCACTTCACTTAGATCATGGAACATACGAAGGATGTTATAAATGTATCAAAGCTGGATTTACATCTATCATGTTTGATGGCTCTCATTATCCATTTGAAGAGAACCTTGCTAAGTCTACAGAGCTTGTAAATGTAGCTCATCAGCTTGGACTTTCTATCGAGTGCGAGGTTGGTTCCATCGGTGGAGAAGAAGACGGAGTAGTTGGAATGGGCGAGTGCGCAGATCCTAACGAGTGTAAGACAATCGCTGATCTTGGTGTAGATATGCTTGCAGCAGGTATCGGTAATATCCACGGAAAATATCCGGCAAACTGGAAAGGACTTTCCTTCGAGACCCTGGACGCTATCCAGCAGAAGACAGGAACTATGCCATTAGTACTTCACGGTGGTACTGGAATTCCTGCAGATATGATTAAGAAAGCTATCTCTCTTGGCGTATCTAAGATTAATGTAAATACAGAGTGTCAGTTATCTTTCGCAGATGCTACACGTAAATATATCGAGGCTGGTAAGGACTTAGAGGGCAAAGGATTTGACCCACGTAAATTATTAGCTCCGGGTGCAGAAGCAATCAAAGCTACTGTAAAAGAAAAAATGGAATTATTTGGTTCTGTTGGAAAAGCAGAATAAGAATGATTTTTATCTATCCCAAGGCAAAAAATTTTAACCGAAGGAATGAATAAAATAATGAAAAACAAAGACCTTGTAGAGCGGGAAAACCGTTCTATGAGGTCTTTTTTTGAAAATAGAAAATTTTTAAATCCGTTTATTTATCAGTATGATATAGCAGAGGATGAAAAGCAGAGTTCTATTCAATTAAGGTTCGATGAAGAAAACTTTTGTCATCTACTGGGAATTGAATCCATTGTGAAGTATTCAGTTTCAAAAAAACTTTTGATAGGTTTTATAGTATAGGTTAAAAATATAAGAGATGCTAAGTAAAATAGTATCGACAAAATATAGTGGGCGCGCTATAATATTTTTATAAAGTCAGATTTTCTGCATTTCAAGGCAGAGTATTTTATTTCTAAAGAGTAAAATTTACTAGCCTATGGAGTGACAAAATTAAGCGAAAACAAAGACCTTGTAGGGCGGCAAGAACTGCTCTATGAGGTCTTTTTCTTTTACGCGAGTAGCGAGAAAAATCGCATGCTTGCATGCAGATTTGACGAGCACCGCGATAACTCGAGAAACTAGCAAAGCGTGTTTCTCGTAGTTTGCAGGCAAAACAGGGAGGAAGCAAATAGATGAGATATCTGGTTGGAACAGATAATAATACTTGGAGACTGCCGGATGCAATTCAGGCAGCGGCTGCGGGGGATACCATTGAGTTTCAGGCAGGCTATTCGCCGGTGGTGGATGGCATTGCCATAAGCAAAGACCTTCATTTTGAAGGAAAAGTTACATTGGCAGAGGGTGGAAATCAGAACTTTACCAATGTAATTACAGGAAAATTTAATATCAATCAACAGGCAAATGTAACATTTGAAAATATCTGGATTTGTTATGGAGTGGAAAGAACCAATATCATTAACTGCAAAGAGCAGGCAGAAGTCAGCCTGATAAACTGCGTGCTGGAAAATTCACAGACGGATGGTGAGGTATATCCGCTGATTTATGCAGAAAATGAATCAAAGGTGGTTTTGAAAAACACTACCATCATGGAAAATCCGAAATTGTATATAAAAAGCTATATCGAAAACAGTAAGCTGGAACTGGATAACTGTGTTTTCCAGGACTGTAAGCTGATTATAGACAATGTAGATTTTAAAGTGAATAACAGTACCCTTCAGACAGGGGATGGAAATGCCATAAATGCAGCAGGCTGTAATGTAGAAATTGTAAACAGTACCATTAAGGGCTGTGACAAGGACAAAGAATATCCGGCAGTATGGCTGGATAAAAGTACAGCAAGCATTGTATCATCCCGTATCCTGCAACCGGGATTTAGTGCAGCCATATGTGTGAAGAGTGGTTCCGGCTTACATTCTGAGGGAAATGAATTTACTTCTATAAAAGTGGAGGATGCAAAAGCTACCTTTAAGAATACGGTGATTCGTGAAGGAGCTATGATACAGGATGAATCAGCAGCATGCATTCTTGGAGAATGGAATATTTTAGGTGAGAGTGAAGACAAGATTGACCTTGGCATCATGAATCGTTCCGTAGTATATGGAGACACTCTTACCTTAAATCATGTGAATTCACCGAATATCAGAATGACAGAGGATTCCATTTTTAGTGTGAAGGAACTGAAACATAATGGTGGAGAAGTAAGTGAACTGAATATTGAGGCAGAAGAGGGCTGCAAGACTTATTATCCAAAGAATGGCAGAGCATCCGGAAATGCCGGCAATGGCAGTGAAGATTCTGATAAGCCACAGGTAAGTGCAAGAGAGCAGTTGAATCAGTTAATCGGACTTGGCAGCGTCAAGAAAGAGATTGATAAAATGCTTCGTATGGTGGAATTCAACCAGCAGCGCATTGCAAAAGGATTAGAGCCGCAGGAGCAGTCTTATCATTCCGTATTCCTTGGAAATCCGGGAACCGGCAAGACAACCGTAGCCCGGTTAATCGGAGAAGTTTTATTTGAATCCGGAGCATTTAAGAGTGATGAATTTAAATTGATAGAAGCATCCGAGCCGGACTTTATTTCCCAGAATGTAGGTGGAACGGCGCAGCAGACACTGGCATTATTGGAAAAAGCCAAAGGCGGTGTGTTATTTATTGATGAGGCATATGCCCTGAATAAAAAGGATGCCAATGTAGACTTTGGTATTGAAGCAATTAATACCATCTTAAAGTATATGGAAGACCACCGTGGAGAAATCATGATTATCTTCGCCGGATATACCAAAGAGATGGAAGAGTTTTTAAAGACCAATCCGGGACTTACTTCCCGTGTGCCAAACAAATTTGTCTTTGAGGATTATACACCGGATGAAATCGTTGAGATTGGTGAAAAGGATCTGGTAAAGAAACAGTATCAGTTTGAAGATGAAGAATACTATGCACAGCAGGTAAAACGTGCATATCGTAATTCCTTAGACCATAGCAATGCCCGTTGGATTCGAAACTTTAATGAGAAATTGCTGAAAGCCTTTGCCAACCGTGTTATGAATACGGGAACAGAGGATTTGGAAACTATCACCAGAGCAGATATTGATGAAGTCTTAGCACAGGGCAGATATCAGGCATCCGGTAAGAAGGATGAGGATGCATTGGAACGTCTGCAGAAGCTGATTGGAATCAATGGTGTAAAGGAACAGGTAAACCGCTTTATTTCATTGGTAGAATTAAATCACCGGAGAGAAGAACAGGGCATGGAAAACAGTGACTTCACACTGCATTCCTTATTCCTTGGTAATCCGGGAACCGGAAAGACAACGGTAGCCCGTATTGTAGGTGAGGTTCTTTATCAGAAGGGAATTATCAGCCAGAAGAAATTTATTGAGGTATCAAGAAGTGATCTGGTGGCAGGCTATATCGGTCAGACAGCTAAGAAGACAAGAGAAGTTTTAGAGTCAGCATTGGGTGGAGTCCTTTTCATTGACGAGGCATATTCCCTGAGTCAGGGCAGCGAAAATGATTTTGGTAAGGAAGCCATCGATGAGATTTTAAAATTTATGGAAGACCACAGAAAAGATATGGTTATTATCTTTGCCGGATATACGAAGGAAATGTCTGAGTTCTTACAGATGAACTCCGGTCTTGCCAGCCGTATTCCGCATACCTTTGATTTTGAGGATTATACACCGGATGAAATTGTGAAGATTGGACTTCTTGGTTTACATAACGCAGCATATGAAGTGGATGAAGCAGCTTATGCAGATTTGGTAAAGAATAACTACAGTCTGACTTCAGATCACAGCAACGGACGCTGGGTAAGGAACTTAAATGAAGAGCTTATCATGGTGATGTCAGAACGGGTTGCGCATGCAGAGGACGCGGATATTAACCAGATTCTGCAGGAGGATCTGGATGCTGTCCGCGCTGGAAACCACGGAATGCGTACATTAAAAAGCACAGAAGAGGGTACGGAAAAAGTAGTTGCAGATGAGAATGGGTATGCAGTACCGCCTGGCAGCAACTGATTTCGAAACCGGCGATTGATAAAATCGACAAAAAATGTATATTATTTTGCACAAATTTGTAGAATGTATCAAAAATAAAAAAAATATAAACTTTGACTTGATTTTTTAGAAAGTTTCATGTATTTTAGATATAGCAGATGAAATGTGCGTGACGAACAAGGGTGTTCCAAAGGAATTGGAATGCCCTTTTTTCTATATCTGGGGAATTACCGGAGGAGAGAAGTCATACATTGATTGCAGAAAATAAAAATCATATTTCTCAGGGGATTTATGGTGAGAGGCAGAAAGGATGTATAGTATGAGTGAGACAGAATATTTCAATGTAGCAGATATTTTCGGCGAGAACGTATTCAATGATGCAGTAATGCAGGAACGTCTTCCGAAAAAGACCTACAAAAAGTTAAGAGAAGTAATCGAAGAGGGAAAAGAATTAGATCCCGAGACAGCAGACGTAGTGGCACATGAGATGAAAGAGTGGGCAATCGAAAAAGGAGCTACCCATTATACACACTGGTTCCAGCCATTAACAGGAGTAACCGCTGAGAAACATGATTCCTTTATTACAGCACCAATGCCAAATGGTAAAGTTTTAATGAGCTTTTCCGGTAAGGAATTAATCAAAGGTGAGCCAGACGCATCTTCTTTCCCATCCGGTGGATTAAGAGCAACCTTTGAGGCAAGAGGATATACAGCATGGGATTGTACTTCACCGGCATTCGTAAGACAGGATGCAGCAGGAGCAACTCTTTGCATTCCTACCGCTTTCTGCTCTTACACAGGAGAAGCATTAGACCAGAAGACACCGTTACTTCGTTCTATGGAAGCGATTAATACCCAGTCTCTTCGTCTTTTAAAATTATTTGGAAATACAACATCTAAGAAAGTAACTCCTTCCGTTGGACCGGAGCAGGAATATTTCATCGTAGACAGAGAAAAATATTTAAAGAGAAAAGATTTAATCTTTACCGGACGTACCTTATTTGGAGCAATGCCTCCAAAAGGACAGGAAATGGATGACCATTACTTCGGAATCATCCGTGAGAGAATTGCAGCATACATGAGAGATGTAAATAAAGAATTATGGAAACTTGGTGTATCTGCAAAGACACAGCATAACGAAGTTGCTCCTGCACAGCATGAGTTAGCTCCAATCTACTCCGAAGCAAACGTAGCAGTAGACCACAACCAGTTAGTAATGGAAACCTTAAAGAAGGTTGCCGGTCGTCATGGCTTACAGTGTCTGCTTCATGAGAAACCATTTGCAGGTGTCAATGGTTCTGGAAAACATAACAACTGGTCTATCACAACAGATGATGGAATTAACTTATTAGAGCCGGGCAAAACACCTCATGAGAACGTACAGTTCTTATTAGTGCTTACCTGTATCTTAAAAGCAGTAGATAAACATGCAGATCTGCTTCGTGAATCTGCAGCAGACGTTGGAAACGACCACAGATTAGGCGCAAACGAGGCACCGCCAGCAATCGTTTCTATCTATCTTGGAGAACAGTTACAGGATGTATTATCACAGCTTATCTGCACCGGAGAAGCTACACACAGTTTAGCTGGTTCTAAATTAGAGACTGGTGTTAAGACATTGCCTGACTTCATGAAAGATGCAACAGACCGTAACAGAACTTCACCATTTGCATTTACCGGAAATAAATTCGAGTTCCGTATGGTTGGTTCTCAGGATTCCATCGCACAGCCTAACGTTGTATTGAATACAATCGTAGCAGAAGCATTTTCTGAGGCGTGTGATGAACTGGAAAAAGCAGACGATTTCGATATGGCAGTACATGATCTGATTAAGAAATATGCAACTGAGCATCAGAGAATCGTATTCAACGGAAACGGATATTCTGATGAATGGGTAGAGGAAGCAGAGCGTCGTGGACTTCCAAACATCAAGTCCATGGTAGATGCAATCCCGGCACTGAATACAGAAAAAGCAGTTTCTTTATTCGAGCGTTTTGGTGTATTTACCAAAGCGGAGCTGGATTCCCGTGTAGAAATCGAATATGAGACCTACGCAAAAGAGATTAACATCGAAGCAAAAGCTATGATTGATATTGCAGGAAAACAGATTATCCCGGCAGTTATCAAATATACAACAGAGCTTGCAACTTCTGCAGCAGCTGTAAAATCTGTATGTGATGCAGACATCAGTGTTCAGACAGAATTACTGGAAGAAGTATCTGACCTCTTATCTGAGACCAAGGTTGCTTTGGCAAAACTGGAAGAAGTAACAGAAAAAGGTGGAACAATGGAAGAGGGAAGAAATCAGGCTGTATATTACAGAGATGTTGTAAAAACAGCAATGGATGCATTAAGAGCTCCGGTTGACAAGTTAGAGATGCTTGTTGACAAAGATATATGGCCAATGCCATCTTATGGAGATTTAATCTTCGAAGTATAAAAAAGAACTTTAATTGCAGGGCATTCTCCTTAGAACAGACGGAAAAAAGAGGCATAAAAGGGAGGATGCCAGGCAACTTAAGTTACCTGGCAGATTATGAAAAAGAATATTTAAAGTTATGTTTTTCTTTTGCTTATGACTATACTATATCAGCCTAATTTGAAAAAAGCGTGTTGATAAAGTGAATCATCTTTGAATGCCAGGTGAATAAATTGTGAACAATAATAAGAAGGAGGACGAGATAATATGAAAAAGCTGGAAATTATTATCAAACCGGAAAAGCTTGAAGACTTGAAAGCAGTCTTAGAAAGCAGTGAAGTCAATGGTTTAAACATTGTAAATAGCATGGGATATGGTAATCAGAAGGGTATTATCAAGAATTACCGTGGAGCATCTTATAATGTAACATTACTTCCGAAAATCAAAGTAGAGACCGTTGTCTCAGATGAAGTTGCACCAGGATTAATTGATAAGGTAGTAGATGAGATTAATACCGGTAACTTTGGTGATGGTAAAATCTTTGTGTATGATGTAGAAGATGCCGTTCGTATCCGTACCGGTGAACATGGTGACAAAGCATTATAAAAGATGCAAAGAGGAGTAAGGCGCAGATAGGAAACTGTCTTGTGGATATTGAAAAATGAATATCGCAAATAAATATTATCGAAGGAGATAAGCAGACAAGGAGAGAGCCTTGTTTGATATCTCTATTTTTTTTACTTTAATATTTATTTTGGTAAAGGAGGAAATGATTATGGATATGAGTGTTTGGTTCCTGATGGGAGCAGCGTTAGTATTTTTTATGCAATGTGGATTTGCAATGGTAGAGGCTGGTTTTACCAGATCAAAAAATACAGGTAATATTACAATGAAGAACCTGATGGACTTCTGTATTGGTACCGTTGCATTTTATTTATTAGGATATAATATTCTTTGTGGTGATGGAAAATTTGTGGGATGGGGTTTAAACCCATTGAAGAATTTTGGAACAACAGACTGGTCCAATTTCGTATTTAACCTGGTATTCTGTGCAACAGCTGCAACAATTGTATCTGGAGCAATGGCAGAGCGTACCAAGTTCATTACATATTGTATTTACAGTTTTGTAATCAGCCTGATTGTATATCCGGTAGAAGCACACTGGGTATGGGGCGGGACTCCATGGCTTACAGACCTTGGATTTACAGATTTCGCAGGTTCTGCATGTATTCATATGGTAGGTGGAATTACCGCATTTATCGGAGCCGCTTTATTAGGACCTCGTATTGGTAAATATGACAAAGATGGTAAATCAAGACCTATTATGGGTCACAACATTTTAATTGGTGCTTTGGGAGTATTTATTCTCTGGTTTGGCTGGTATGGATTTAATGGTGCAGCAGCAACTGATACCTTACAGCTTTCACAGATTTTTGCAACAACAACCATTGCACCGGCAGCAGCAACTGTTACAGCAATGATTTATACCTGGATTAAGAATGGTAAACCGGATGTGTCCATGTCCTTAAATGGTTCCCTGGCAGGTCTGGTAGCAATTACAGCAGGATGTGCAAATGTTGATGCAGTAGGTGCATTCGTTATCGGTGGTTTAGCTGGTATCCTTTGTACCATGTCAGTATACTTTGTAGAAGACAAATTAAAAGTAGATGACCCGGTTGGCGCTGTATCCGTACACGGTGTCTGTGGCCTTTTTGGAACATTGATGGTAGGTCTCTTCGATTATACAGATGGCCTCTTCTATGGTGGCGGAGTTCATCATCTGGCTATTCAGGCACTTGGTGTCGTATGTATCGCAGGCTGGGTAATTATAACCATGAGCATTGTATTTATCGTATTAAAGAAGACAATTGGTCTTAGAGTATCAAAAGAAGAAGAGTTAGAAGGTCTGGATTCTACTGAGCATGGCTTAGAGTCAGCTTACCCGGATTTTGTAACAAGAGAACTTCACTAATCATGTACTAATCTAATTGTGATTAGGTTAGTAATTATCTAATCCCCTTAGTAGTATATACATCAACAACGAAAGTCCTGGCGTATGTCAGGGCTTTTGTTGTTGTCTGTGCCCGGCATCAGATAGAAAAAATAGAAGCTGCCTTTGGCAGCTTCTATAGGTGTCTGATTATAGAATAATGATTTGGTTAATTCGTAGTGTTTCCATCAGAGCCGGTACCGGAACTTCCACCGCCGGTTCCTGTACCACCACCGGTTCCTGTATTGCCGCCGGTTCCTGTACCACCACCGGTTCCTGTATTGCTGCCGGTTCCTGTACCACCATTGGTTCCGGTATCACCACCGGTATTTGTACTGGTTCCGGTATTACCATGATCTGGTGTAGTATTATCCCCACCACCGGTAAGACTTCCACTGGTTGGATTAGAGGTATCTGTTGTATTAGTAGATGGGGTGGAAGGCTGTGTAACGGAACTTGAAGTGTGTACGTTACAGGTGCTGTTGGATAATTCATCTGTCATAAGATATGGAGAATCATCCGTACCTTCAGAACCGCCAACAATATAGATACCAGTCTGTTTTGTTTCTTCCGGACAATATTCATTTGCAAGCATTCCGGAGGAAGTACAGATTGTTGCACTGACATGATGGTCACATACTTCTGTTGGAACTGTGCCGGTTGCAAAATATTCTGTTTCAACCATGCTGCCACGCGGATCACAGTCACATAAACCTTCTACGGCAAGTTTTCCGGATTTCTTACATACGACAGCAGAAGTAATTCCGCTTGGCATAGTAAAGTCTTTATATTCCAGATTTTCATGAACACGGGACATAACTGCTTTCCAGATTAACTTTGGATATCTGGTGCTGGAAAGTTCGCTGTTATCATCATATCCGCCCCATACACCACAGGTATAATATGGTGTGTATCCTACGAAAAGAGCATCGCGGTCAGAGGTTGTAGTACCTGTTTTACCGGCAATCGGCATAGAACCGAAGTTAACGATTGTACCGGTACCGGAGGTAACAACATCTTCCATGGCATTGGTTAAGAGCCATGCAGTGGTGTCCTTTAATACAGTATGGGTCTGCGGAGTATTGTCAATTAAAACATTTCCGTCATGGTCTAAAATCTTGGTATAGAATCTTGGTTTGGTATAAGTACCGCCATTTGCAACGGTCGCATAGGCGGCAGTTAATTCTAAGTTGGTAACACCTTTATAGATACCTCCAAGGCAGAGAGCCTGATTATTATCATGTTCAGCATCTAAGGTGGTAAATCCAAAATTCTGTAAATAACTGTAACCTAAATCGGTACTGATATCGGTGAGGGTCTTAACTGTTACAATATTGATGGAGTGGCAGATTGCTTCTCTTAAAGTAGTAAATCCACGATACTGGCCATCGTAGTTACGAAGAGAACGTCCATTGGTATAAGAATAAGGAGCATCATCTTCTACAGAAGCTAAGGTCATTCCGCCACTGTCAAGAGCAGGTGCATAAGCAGCTAAAATCTTGAAGGTGGAACCCGGCTGTCTGGTGGTATCAGAAGCACGGTTTAAGGTTTTGTTTGCGGTTTTATCACCACGGCCACCAACTAATGCTTTCACTTCACCGGTAGCCTGATCCATCAGCGTAAGGGAAGCCTGTGGCTGAATCGTAAAGGTAACGGATTCGCCGCTGCCCGGGATGGTATCTCCCTCTTCCATAATATCGGCTTTATACTGGTCAATGGCAGCCTGGGCATCTTCTTTGGAACTGAAGTTGATATTGTAGCTGTTATTACCGGTTTTTTCACGATAGTAGGTGAGCATGGTCTGTTCACTGTAATTCTGCAGTGTACCATCGGCTTTCTGGATGGAAAGACGGTAGGAGAAAGAATATTCCACCTGACCATTGTAGTTGTCTAAGTTATTGACTTCCTCATCACAAATCTGCTGGAGATTAGTATTCTGGGTGGAGTAAATGGTAAGACCACCACCATAGAGTGCATTGAAAGCCTGTGTCTCGGTATAACCTAATTCATTGATTAAGTCATCCATTACCTGGTCGGTAAGGGTATCCACAAAGTAGGAGTTGACATTTGCAGTAGAAGAAGTGCTGTTATCTACAATCTGAATACGGTCGTAGACATTATCTTCTAATGCTTCGTCGTGTTCTTCCTGCGAAATATAACCCTGGTCTAACATATTGTCTAAGACATCTTTACGACGGGATGCGTTGTTGTCCGGGTTAGTAATCGGATTATACTTTGTCGGACTCTTGGTAATCGCTGCAATTACTGCACACTCAGAAAGTGTTAAGTCAGATACATCTTTGTTAAAATATCGTTTGGATGCAGCCTGGACACCAAGGGTATTCTGACCAAGGTTAATGGTGTTTAAGTAATTTTCCAGAATCCAGTCCTTGGATTCTCTTTTTTCAAGCTGTATAGCCAGATACTGTTCCTGTATTTTACGCTCAAACTTATCAGCCATACTGTCTTCGCTTGTCCAGTCGGTGAAGACGTTGTTTTTCAGAAGCTGCTGTGTAATTGTGCTGGCTCCCTGATGAAAATGAAAACCGGATGCAATGCCTTTGAAGCCGGCACGGATGATTCCTTTGATATCAATTCCGTTGTGATCGTAAAAACGTTCATCTTCGATGGCTACGAATGCATGCTGAAGATTAATCGGCATCTTGTCAATGGTTACCGGGTCACGATTTGTACCGGAAGTAACCAGAGTGGCAATTTCATTACCCTCATCGTCAAGAACGGTAGAGAGCTGTCCGGTAGGACTTGCATCAATATCATCTATATCTGGTGCAGAATCAATGATTCCTTTGAAGATTCCGATTCCTGCACAAATACCGACGACAGCTGCTAAGAAAAAGCAGATCAGTAGAGTCTTGCAGAAAATTACGGAAAACTTCTTACGGACCATAGTACCTTTGGAAGTGAGCTCTTTTTCCTTCCTGGCGGTACTCTTCTTTCCATAATTCATAATGTGCCTCCTTTGGATTAATAACATTATTTTCTTATTATAGCAAAAAGATACCATATAATAAAGAAAAAAGTAAAAACGCAAGGTTTTGATAAGAAATTCTTAAGGTTTCCTTGCAGGAAAAATGGAAATCATGCTACAATAAGGAAACGAAAAAAGAGGCAGGAGCAATGCAATATGTCAGAAGTTTCAAACGGAAAAGTAATATATGAAGGCGGCAGTGGTGAGATTGAAGAGAAAAAATCGCGGTTTATTGCAAATATTGCACCAGTTACCACAGAAGAGGAAGCGGTAGCATATATCAATGCTATGAAGAAAAAATACTGGGATGCAAGACATAACTGCTCCGCATTTATAATAGGAAGAAATCAGGAGCTGACCCGCTGCTCGGATGACGGAGAACCTTCCGGCACAGCAGGCCGTCCGATGTTAGACGTACTTTTACGGGAGGGCATCCGGGATGTAGTGGTAGTAGTAACCCGGTATTTTGGTGGAACACTTCTGGGAACCGGTGGACTGGTGCGTGCTTATCAGGGTGCTGTACAGGAGGGCTTAAAGAATTGTACCATCATTGAAAAGAGACCGGGAAAGCGTCTTAAGATAAGTACGGATTATACAGGACTTGGCAAGATACAGTATCTTCTAGCAGAACAGGGCGTTACGATTATGGATACCGAATATGCAGAAGGTGTGGAGCTGGATGCAGCAGTACCGTTAGAACAGTGTCTGGAATTAGAAAAGAAACTTACGGATTCCACCAGTGGAAAGGCAAAGCTGATGTGGGAAGAGACCATTGAATTTGCAGATTTGAACGGTACAATCAAGGTTTTTTGATGACCTGTAAAAACTTTTTGCAAAAAATCGAAAAAAAATCGAAAAAGTGCTTGACGAATGGAATGTTTTCATGTAGAATACCCATTGTTGACACAACAAAGGGCTATCGCCAAACGGTAAGGCAACGGACTCTGACTCCGTCATTTCAAGGTTCGAATCCTTGTAGCCCTGCTCATGAAAACACCACAGCAGCGTGGTGTTTTTTTACTTTACAGGAAATTGCTTTCCTGTAAAGTAAAAAACGATCCGCGAGGATGCGCACTGCGGCGTATAAGGTAGATGTCGCAAGCGGCCGCCGCAGGCGCGAGAATGTGCCCAGGCACATTCTTTTTAATAGCCAGGCATTTACAAGGAGGACACATCTATGTATTCCATGAAAAGCAGAGTAAGATATAGTGAAGCAGACAGCGGACAGAAGATGACATTTCAGGCATTGACTAATTATCTGCAGGATTGTTGTATATTCCAGTCAGAGGATCTTGGAATTGGCGTGGACTATTTGAAGGAGCATGCACAGGCATGGTTTTTGGCATCCTGGCAGATTGTGGTAGAACGGCTGCCGGTTCTTGGAGAAAAAATAACAGTAAAGACTTGGCCATATAACTTTAAAGGTTTTTATGGTTATCGTAATTTTACCATAGAGGATGCTGAGGGAAAAATCTGTGCTTATGCGGATTCCCAGTGGATTTTTATGGATTTAAAGAGGGAAAGACCGGCACGGATTTCTGATAAGATGTTAGAAGAATATCAGATGGAAGAGCCTTTCAAAATGGACTATGCGGACAGAAAGATAAAACTTCCGGAGAAAATGCAGGAAAAGGAAAGCTTTCAGATTCGCCCGGAGCAGATTGATACCAATCATCATGTAAATAATGAACAGTATATTGCCATGGCAAAGAATTATCTGCCTGAGAATTTTAATATCCATAAAATGCGGGCAGAATACCGGAAAGCAGCAGTACTAGGAGACAAGGTATTCCCATTTGTATATGCAGATGATAAAATGTATCTAGTATCACTGGCGGATGAAGAGCAGAAGCCATATGCCATTGTAGAATTTGAACAATAGAAAGCAGGAAAATATGAATCTTGGAGAAAAACAGGAACTGACAGCAGTAAAGAAAGTTGAATTTGGAATGTATCTGGCAGAAAATCCGGAGGATGAGACCAGAGTGCTTTTGCCGGCAAAACAGGTGCCGGAGGGACTTTGCATTGGAGATAAAGTAGAAATCTTTTTATACCGGGATTCCAAAGACCGCCTGATTGCAACCACCCATGAACCGAAATTGGTACTGGGACAGCTTGCAGTGCTTCCGGTATTGGAAGTTGGTAAAATAGGAGCATTTTTAGACTGGGGACTGGAAAAGGATTTATTCCTTCCTTATAAGGAGATGACCCGCAAGGTAAATGCCGGGGATGAAGTCATGGTAACTTTATATATTGATAAGAGCCGCAGACTTTGTGCCAGCATGAAGAATCTTTATGACCTTTTAAGCAAAGATTCTCCATATAAAGCAGGGGATGAAGTAGAAGCAAGAATCTATGAATTCAGTGATAATTTTGGAACCTTTGCAGCGGTGGATGATAAATATTCTGCAATGATTTCCAGGCATGAGGACAGCAGCCATCTTCGGATAGGGGATGTAATTGCTGCCAGGGTAGTCAATGTAAAACCGGATGGCAAACTGGATATTACCCTTCGGGAAAAAGCTTACCTTCAGATGGACAGCGATGCACAGAAGGTAATGGAAGTGATAGATTCCTATGCCGGTGTACTGCCATTTACAGAAAAGGCATCACCGGAAGTAATCATGAGGGAAACCGGACTTAGCAAGGCAGCATTCAAGCGTGCTGTAGGCAGACTCTATAAGGAGAGAAAGATAACCCTCAGCGAGCATGCAATCCGTAAAAACAGTTAATTTACGCGAGCAGCCAGAAAAACCGCATGTTTGCATGCAGATTTGGCGAGCACCGCGAATAGTTATTATTTAAATAAAGAAAGAAGGAACGAGACATGAAGAAAGTAATCGCAACAGAAAAAGCACCGGCAGCAATCGGACCATATTCACAGGCAATTGAAGTAAATGGAATGGTATATACTTCTGGTATTATTCCCGTTGTACCAGCAACCGGCGAGATTCCGGAAGGCTCGGTAGCACAGGCAAAACAGGCACTGACCAATCTTTCCAATCTTTTAGAAGCAGCAGGCACAAATATGGACAAAGTGGTTAAGACGACGGTGTTCATCAAAGAGATGAATGATTTCGCAGCAATTAATGAGGTTTATAAGACATTCTTTACCACCGATTTCCCGGCAAGAAGCTGCGTAGAAGTAGCACGTCTTCCAAAAGACGTTATGCTTGAAATCGAAGCAATCGCAATGAAATAAGACAAGGAAACATAGAAAAAGACCGGAAATCTTAAAGTCTCCCTAAAGGAAGAAAAAGGTTCCGGTCTTTTGCGTTGCAATGTATTGTCTTGCAAAACCATACAGTGGATTTAAACGGAGACATCAAAGTTCCCGCCAACAGCAGGATTTACAGACAATTCCATGGCACGAATCAGGCTGTCACTCATACTCTGACTGACATCCAGCTGGTTACTCAGCATTGCAACTCCAATCGCTTCGCTGGTTGGAGTAGCGGCACTGTTGAGTGCGCTTAAAGCAGTATTGTTTAATGTTGCAATATCCATATCAGTCACATCCTTTCTGCTTTGATATGTACTTTCATTATGGCATGGCAGATTAGAAAAAGCAAGGAAACATTCATATATTTTGGAAAAGGTGGTATACTTATCCTGCTGAAGAAATGGAGGAACCATAACATGTATGATGTGATTATAATAGGAAGCGGTCCTGCGGGGCTGTCAGCAGCAATTTATGCAGGAAGAGCAAAATTTGATACACTTATAATAGAAGAAAAACCTATGAGTGGAGGCCAGATTGTTAATACCAGTGAGGTGGACAACTATCCGGGACTGCCGGGAGTTGGTGGATTTGAACTGGCGCAGAAGATGCGTGAACATGCCCAAAAGAGCGGTGTAACCTTTGCAAAAGAACAGGCCGTATCGGTGGAGGATAAGCAGGAAAAGAAACTTGTAACAACAAATCAGAAACAGTATGAAGCAAAAGCAGTAATCATTGCATCAGGAGCATCTTACCGGAAGCTTGGGGTACCGGGGGAGGAAAGACTTACCGGTATGGGAGTTTCGTATTGTGCTACCTGCGATGGAGCATTTTTCCGGAATCGGACTGTTGCGGTGGCAGGCGGTGGTGATGTTGCGTTAGAGGATGCACTCTTTTTGGCAAGAGGTTGTGAAAAAGTATACCTCATTCACCGGAGAGACAGTTTCCGTGGCACAAAAGTGTTGGCGGAGCAGGTGCAGACAAATGAAAAAATTGAAATATTATATGATACCGTAGTAGAGGAAATCTGCGGGGAAGGAATGGTAGAGAAAATCAAAATATTAAATAAGAAGACACAGGAAGAAAAAATGCTTCCGGTAAATGGCATTTTTATTGCTGTGGGAATGGTGCCGAATACCGTAAAAGTAATACCGGATCTGGCATTGGATGATACAGGATATATCAAAGCCGGAGAGGATGGAAGGAGCAGTGTGCCTGGCATATATGCAGTGGGAGATGTCAGAACAAAGCAGCTGCGTCAGGTGGTAACTGCAGTAGCAGATGGCGCCAATGCCATTGCTTCTATGGAAAGTGATGGAGCAATTTCGTAAAAGAATGGAAAGAATGATGTAAAAAAAGCGGGAATTTTAGGTTGACATGATAGATTAGCTGCGCTATAATGGCTCTGTAATAAATGTAATAAATTTGTAACAAATCGTTAGGTTTGGAGGTTTTTATGTATAAGAAAGCGTTAAGATTAACAGCCTGCGGACTCGCAAGCGCATTATTAATCACTGGAAGCAATGTAACAACATATGCAGCACCAGTCGCAGGTGTTACTTCAGCAATGGAAGTGGGGGCTTCCAATGACACATTAGTAGCAGGTTTTTCTTTGACATTCAGCAATTATATGGCAAGCAGTGAGCTTGTAGCAAAGGCGAATGTGGCAACTGCACAGAATAATGACACACCTGTTGTTACAGAAGGGGATGCAGCACAGCAGGATACAGCAGAAGAGGCACAGCCGGCAGAAGAAGATCCGTTCGCAAATGTGGCAATTGCACAGGTTGATAACTATGTAAATATCAGAAGCGAAGCATCAGAAGACAGTGAGGTGCTTGGTAAGCTTTATAATAATTCAGCAGCAACCGTCCAGCAGACCGTAGATGGCTGGTATCAGATTACTTCTGGTACCGTTACCGGTTACGTTAAGAGTGAATATGTAGTAGTCGGCAACGAAGAACTGGCCCGTTCCGTCGGACGTCGTGTAGCAACTGTAAATGAAGATGCAGTTACTTTATTTGTGAGAACAGAGCCTTCTACCGATTCTAAGAAACTTGGAATGGTTGCAGGACTGGATGATTTGACAGTTACAGATGAGTCTGTAGATGGATGGGTAAAAGTTTCCATCGAAGAGGGCGAGGGATATGTATCCGCTGATTATGTAACATTATCTACTGAATTCGTTCAGGCAGAATCCAAAGAAGAAGAAGCCGCAAGACTTGCAAAAGAAGAGGCTGAAAGAAAAGCAGCAGAAGAAGCCGCAAAGAAAGCAGCAGAAAAATCTTCTAAGAGCAGTAGCTCATCCTCCAGTACATCTGGTGGTACATCTACATACAATGCACCATCCGGATCTGATGGAGCAGCAGTTGCAAACTTCGCAAGCCAGTTCGTTGGTAATCCATATGTAGCAGGTGGAACAAGCTTAACAAACGGAGCAGACTGTTCCGGATTTGTAATGAGTGTGTATGCACAGTTTGGAGTATCATTACCACATTCTTCAGGAGCAATGAGAGGCTGCGGATATGAAGTTGGTACAGACCAGATGCAGCCGGGCGATATCGTATGCTACAGCGGACATGTTGCAATTTATGTTGGTAACAACACAATCGTACATGCCAGCACACCATCTTCTGGAATCAAATTTACATCACCGATTGACTATAAGCCAGTTCTTTCCGTAAGACGTATTTTCTAGGATGTCCGGAGCTGATTTACGCGAGTAGCGAGAAAAATCGCATGCTTGCATGCAGATTTGGCGAGCACTGCGATAACTCGAGAAACTCGCAAAGCGTGTTTCTCGTAGTTTATGGTAAAATTAAGGATGAAATAATATTGAAAAAGATAAACAGGGACTGCTGCGGTTGCAACAGTCCTTTTTTTGCTTTACAGGAAATTGCTTCCCTGTAAAGTAAAAAACGTTCCGCGAGGATGTACACTGCAGGTAGACATTTGAAAAAAAGCAGATATAAAAATTTGATACGTTATTAAAAAATATTCTATTTTTATCTGGAAAAACTGCAATTATAATAAAATCAGCCAATAAAGTGGCGGAGGCGCATTATTATAGAATGAAAGGAAAGGCAGGTTACCACAGATGGAATATACAGCATCAGAACAAAGATATGAAACCATGAAATACAGAAGAGTAGGAAAGAGCGGATTGTTGTTTCCAATATTGTCCCTTGGTTTCTGGCATAATTTTGGAACCAATGATAATTATGAGAACATGAAGGCGATGTGTTTTACGGCATTTGACCATGGAATCACACAGTTTGACCTGGCAAATAATTATGGCCCGGAATATGGCAGTGCAGAGAGTAATCTTGGCAGGATCATGCGGGAAGAACTGCATGCCTACCGCGATGAATTGTTAATTACAACGAAAGCAGGTTTTGATATGTGGCCGGGACCTTATGGGGATCATGGCAGCAGGAAGTATCTGATTGCGAGCTTAGACCAGAGCTTAAAACGTATGGGACTTGAATATGTGGACATTTTTTATCATCACAGAATGGATCCGGATACGCCATTGGAAGAAACCATGCTGGCATTAGACCAGATTGTAAGAAGCGGGAAAGCACTATATGTAGGAATCTCTAATTACGATGGAGAACATATGAAACAGGCGGCTGAAATCTTAGAAGATTTAAAGTGCCCTTTTGTGATAAACCAGAACCGCTATAATATCTTTGACCGTACGGTAGAGAATAATGGCTTACTGGAAGCTGCAAAAGAGAAGGGGAAAGGTGTGATTGCATTTTCTCCACTTGCACAGGGAATGCTGACGGATAAATATCTCAATGGAATCCCTGAGGACAGCCGGATTAAAAGAGATGGCAGATTCCTTCATGCATCCGACCTTACGGAAACAAGAATGCAGCAGATTAAGAGCCTGAATGAAATTGCAAAGCGCCGTGGACAGACACTGGCACAGATGGCATTAAGCTGGATATTAAGGGATGAGACGGTAGCAAGTGTTCTGATTGGCGCATCCCGTCCACAGCAGATATTAGATAATTTAAAGATTGTAGATGCACCGGCATTTACCACGGAAGAGTTAGAAGAAATCGAAGCTGTCTGCAGAGCCTGAATCCTGGACGCAGATGCAGTTTTAGAAAAAAGAATAGAAGGAATTGTTCATACAATTTTCTAATCAAAATAGTTATGTGAACGAATATGATATTATGTAAATATACATATGGGGAAGAGGGACTATTTTGAAAAGTGGAAAAGAAATTCATTTGACGGAAAAGAAGTGTAAATTGCAATCAGACAATTTTACACTTCTTTTTTGAAAATATACAATATGCACAAAAAAGAAAAGAACGTCGAAAAAAAGTGCTGGAAATTATAAAAAAGTCCCAAAAGTTATCCACATCGAAAAATGTGGAAATATCGAAAAAAAGGAGTTATACACCAAGTTATACACATTATCCACAGAAAAAAGGAGAAAAATATAGGTTTACATAGCAAAAAATAAGAACGGATGTTTTGTGAACAAATGATAAAGTTGATAACTTTTCAAAAAAATATACAAAATCTATTGACATTGCAATATTGAAAAAATCATATAAAATTGTCTGAAAATGTCAGTTTATTTACAAAGGTGTAAAAAGACAATCGGAGAAAATAATTACAGAAAATTTGCACAATGGTTGAAAAAAACAGGAGCTTTTGCTATACTACTTGCATAAAAGCGCATGGAAATGCACAGAATAAGACAGGTGTAAGATGTTAAAGAAAATCGATATACTGGGAATAGAAGTAGATAATTATACAGTCCGTGAAGCAATGATGCAGGTAGAAAATTATCTGGATAACACGGTAATGAATACCATAGAGACCATAGATATGAAGATGCTAGAACTGGCAGGACGGGATGAAACAGTACGGGCGTGCATGGAACAGCTGGATCTTGCGGTAATCGGAGAGAAGGAGATTCTGATTGCGGCAGATGTTCATTCCAGCCAGCGGATCAGTGAGACAATCAATCATGATTTTTTCAGGGAATTCATCAAGCGGATTATCCGTAACCATAAGAGAGTATTTTTGTTGGCAGAAACCATTGCTCAGGAAGAACAGCTGGAGCATTTCCTTGTAGGAAAATACGAACAGATTGAGGTGGCAGGTCATTGTGCGATAGAGGAAAAGTCCAATGACTTTGAAAGTGTGGTAAATGAGATTAACAGTGCCAGTGCAGATGTTATTTTTTCCATTCTGCCATCTCCGTTACAGGAACAGTTTTTGACAGAAAATAAAAGCAAACTGGATGCTAAAATATGGTATGGGTTGAGCAGTGATTATGCACCGCGTTCCCGTATCAGCAGAATATCCCAGATAGCGGGCAGATTGATTCATAAGAAGAAACTGCAGAGCAAATTACACAAATATAATAAAGATTAAAGGAAACGGATGGTTATGGGTCTGGGATATAAAAGACCGGCCGTAGTGGATTATTTGTGTATGACAGCAGGAACCTGCCTTATGGGTATAGCAATTCAGTCCATCTATGACCCGGTAGGAATGGTTGTTGGTGGATTTACCGGAGTTGCAATTCTCATCAGACAACTGACAGTAAAATGGATTCCCGGAGGAATTCCGTTATGGTTTACGAACCTGGCGTTGAATCTTCCGGTTTTTTTATGCGCATGGAGAAGAAAGGGAAAGAAATTTTTGTGGCGGGCATTATATGGAATGGTAATGCTGTCTTTCTGGCTTCTGGTACTGCCTCACTGGAATATAGCCCAGGATGATTATATGCTGGCAGCTATTTATGGCGGATGCATCTCCGGAGCGGGAATCGGTCTGGTTCTGGTGACGAAGTCCTCTACTGGAGGGACAGATATGGTAGCCACTTTATTACAGCGTTTTCTTAAACAATATACCATTGCACAGATTATGCTGGTGTTAGATGGTATTATTGTGTTAAGCGGAATGTTTTTCTTTGGAGTAAAGCCGGCGTTATATGCTGTGGTGGCAATTTTTATAACAACGGAAGTATCGGATGCAATTATGGAAGGTATCAAATATTCCAAGGCGGCGTATATCATTACGGAAGATGCCGCTGAAGTGGCAGATGCACTGATGCACCGGATGAACCGCGGTGTTACGGCGATTCATGCAAAGGGAATGTATTCCGGAAATGAGAAGGACATACTCTTTTGTGCAGTGTCGAAAAAGGAAATTGTAGAGTTAAAAGAGATAGTAATGGAACTTGACGCGAAAGCTTTTGTAATTGTGACGGATGCCCGGGAAGTGCTTGGAGAAGGTTTTTTGGAATATTAGCATAAAAATATTCACATTTCCTCTTTATTTTTTTGACGTTTTGCATTAAAATAAGATTCAAAGAGTTTTATCTTTCACAAAAGGATGCGAATTTTTTGTGAAAGTTGTCCAGTAACTGGGGCGATATTGATAAGAGAAGGAGAAAAAAGTATGATTTCAAATCAGATACTTCAAAACACAATTGACGGTTTGAAAGGGATTACAAGAGTGGATATGTGCATTATCGATACTGAGGGGAAAGTATTGGCAACCACATTTCCCGATGCAGATAATTATATCAATCCTGCATTGGCATTTGTAGAATCTCCGGCAGACAGTCAGGTGATTCAGGGATGCCAGTTCTTTAAAGTTTTTGATGATCATCAGATAGAATATGTTTTACTGGCAAATGGTGACAGTGATGATGTGTATATGGTGGGAAAAATTGCTGGTTTCCAGATTCAGAATCTTCTGGTAGCATATAAGGAGCGGTTTGATAAGGACAACTTTATCAAGAATCTGTTGCTGGATAATCTTCTTTTAGTAGATATTTATAACCGTGCGAAGAAACTTCATATTGAAACGGAAGTACGCCGCGTGGTATATATTGTAGAGACCAACCGGGAAAAGGACGGAAATGAACTGGAAAAAGTACGCAGTATCTTTGGGGGAAAGTCCAAGGATTTTGTGACAGCGGTAGATGAGAAAAATATCATTGTGGTAAAAGAACTTGCAGAAAATGAGACCTATGAGGATTTGGAGAAAACGGCAGAAGTCATCTTAAATCTATTCAAGGCAGATGAAGACTGCGAGGCTTATATCGCATATGGTACCGTAGTAAATGAGATTAAGGAAGTATCCCGTTCTTATAAAGAAGCCCGCATGGCATTGGATGTAGGAAAGATATTCTTTGAAGAGAAGAATATTATTGCGTATTCTGCACTGGGAATTGGACGTCTGATTTATCAGCTCCCGATTCCGCTTTGCAAAATGTTTATCAAAGAGATTTTCGATGGAAAATCTCCGGATGATTTTGATGAAGAAACACTTACTACCATCAATAAATTCTTTGAAAACAGCCTGAACGTTTCAGAAACATCCAGACAGTTATACATACACAGAAATACACTGGTATACCGTCTGGATAAACTGCAGAAAAGCACAGGCTTAGACCTTCGGGTATTTGAAGATGCCATTACATTTAAAATTGCATTAATGGTAGTAAAATACATGAAATATATGGAGACATTGGATTACTAAGCAGTAGTTTTAGGAGGAACACATGATTAAGCTTGAACATGTAAGCAAGTCATATTCGGCAGGAATACCGGCATTAAATGATATCAGTCTTAATATAGAAGAAGGGGAATTTGTTTTTATCGTTGGAAACAGCGGCTCCGGAAAGTCAACACTGATTAAATTATTGTTAAAAGAATTAGAGCCGACCAAAGGGGTTATTACGATTAACAACCGTAATTTAAATGCAATCCGGAGAAAACAGATACCGAAATATCGGCGTAATGTAGGTGTTGTGTTCCAGGATTTCCGCCTTTTAAAAGACAGAAATGTATATGAGAATGTAGCATTTGCCCAGAAGGTAATAGGTACTCCGGCAAGGCTCATAAGAAGTAGTGTACCGACCATGTTATCTATGGTAGGGCTGGCTGCCAAATATAAATCTTATCCAAAACAGTTGTCCGGTGGAGAACAGCAGAGGGTTGCCATTGCAAGAGCACTGGTAAATCAGCCGAAGATTCTTCTGGCAGATGAGCCGACCGGTAATCTTGATAACCATAATGCATGGGAAATCATGAAGCTCTTAGAGGAGATTAACCAGAAGGGAACGACAGTAGTCGTTGTTACACATAATCTTGAGATTGTCAAGGCAATGAAGAAACGTGTAATCACAATGAAGAAAGGCGTCATTATCAGTGACGAGAAAGGTGATTGCAGCGATGAGGATTAGTTCGTTTTTCTATTCAATAAAACAGGGTATCAAGAATATCTGGCGTAACAAAATGTTTTCAGTAGCATCTATTGCGACCATGTGTGCCTGTATCTTTTTGTTTGGACTTTTCTATTCGATTGTAGAAAACTTCCAGTCAATGGTAAAAGAGGCAGAGGAAGGCGTTGCAGTATCTGTTTTCTTTAATGAGGGAATCTCGCAGGAACAGATAGATGAGATTGGTAATAAAATTAGTAAGCGTGTGGAAGTTGCCAGCTATGAATTTATTTCCGCAGATGAAGCGTGGGAAAGGTGTAAAGAGACATATTTTGGTGGCTCAGAAGAAGCAGCAGAGGGATTTGCGGAGAATCCACTTGCTAATTCTGCCAGTTATGAAATTTATATGAAAGATGTTTCCATGCAGGATGCACTGGTTACATATTTAGAGTCCTTAGATGGCGTAAGGGAAGTGCATCATTCTGCAGTGGTGGCAAATACATTGTCTGATTTTAATAAACTGATTGCGTATGTTTCCGGAGGCATTATCTTAATCCTGCTTGCGGTTGCTATCTTCTTAATCAGTAATACCGTTACAGTTGGCATATCGGTACGAAGAGAAGAGATTGCGATTATGAAGCTGATTGGAGCTACGGATTCTTTTGTGCGGGCACCATTTGTAGTAGAGGGTGTGCTGATTGGACTTCTGGGTTCTGCATTGCCACTGATTCTGCTTTACTTCATGTATGGCAAGATTATAGTATATGTAGCGGACAAATTCAGCTTTTTAGATAATATTATGAATTTTATTCCGGTTGCAGAACTGTTTCACAGTCTGGTTCCAATTTCGCTGCTGTTGGGAGTGGGAATTGGATTTGTTGGCAGCCGGCTGACTATTAAGAAGCATTTGAAAGTATAAGGACAAAGGGTATCGCCTGTGTACTGGGGCAGTCACAGGGATACCCTGTTTTGAATATATAAAAGGTGATGAGAATAAGATGAAGATACGAAGAAAAGTAACAACCGCAATACTGACAGCTGTGATGTTACTTTCTCCGGTGATGGAGATATCTGCCAGCAGCCTGTCTGATGCACAGAAGGAAAAAGAAAATTTAGAGAAGCAGTTAGAGGAGGCTCAAGGTGTCATTGATGGGCTGAAAGATTCCAAGGCTGATATTCAGACGAAGGTAAAGGAATTAGATCAGCAGCTTACAAGCATTTCTCTTGAAATTACCAATACACAGGCACAGTTAGAGGAAAAGAGTGCCGAGATTACAGACACCCAGAGCGAATTAGAGGATGCCCAGGCGGATGTGGCAAGCCAGGCAGAAGCTATGAGCAAAAGGATTCAGTTCATGTATGAAAATAGTGGAAAAATGTCATATCTGGAAGCTTTTTTTCGATCCGGCAGTATGACAGAATTTTTGAATCAGGCAGAATATATCCGGCAGATTTCAGAATATGATAGAGATATGCTGCAGCAGTACAATGACAGTGTACAGACCGTGGCAGATGCCAAGGAGCAGTTAGAACAGCAATATACAGAGCTGGAAGAATTGAAGGCACAGGTAGAATCCCAGCAGCAGACCGTGCAGGCTCTGATGGATGCCAAGGAAGACGAACTGGATAAGGTAAAGAGTGACATTACGGTGGCACAGTCGGATGCAGATGCAGTACAGGCAGAGATTGATGCACAGAATGAAATTATTGCGCAGATTCAGGCAGAGGAAGCCAGAAAAAAAGCGGAAGAAGAGAAACGAAGACAGGAAGCAGAGGAAAATGGAACTACTCCGGATACGACTCCCGGAGATGTATACGGTGGCGGGGCTTTTGTATGGCCGTGTCCGAGCAGTACCAGGGTAACCAGTGATTACGGAACGCGATTATCTCCGACCCAGGGAGCATCCTCTAATCATAAGGGACTGGATATTGGGGCAAGCTATGGTGCGAGTATTGTGGCGGCGGCAGATGGAACGGTTTCCTATGCAGGCTATAATAATGGAATGGGCAACTATGTAATGATCAGCCACGGCAGCGGGCTATATACAGTATATGGGCATGCTTCGGCACTTTTGGTATCCACCGGTGATAAAGTCACGGCGGGACAGACGATAGCCCAGGTAGGAAGTACCGGTATATCTACTGGAAATCATTTACATTTTGGCGTATCCTTAAATGGAAGCTATGTAAGCCCATGGAATTATCTGAGTAAATAGTAAAAGAGGAAGAAAGATGGACGAAATAAGGGAAGAGACAAATTCAGCAGAAGCAATCAGGCAGGAAATAAAGGAAAAGAGAAGAACTTACTGGCGTGGTGCGATTACCGGTGCTGCTTCGGTCATGGCGGTATTACTGATTGTATTATTGATTGGTATTTACAGTGGTGCTGTGGTAATTGGTGGAAAAGGTGGAACAGGAGGCAGCCAGACGGTAACAGCATCAGATGGTGATCTGCTTTCAAAGGATGTCATCAATAAGCTTGACAATCTGGCAGACCAGATTAATGCAGATTATTATGAAGATGTGGATCGGGAAGACTTGATTAACGGAATGTATAAAGGCTTGTTTGAGGGGATCGGAGACCCGTACAGTGAGTATTATACCCCGGAAGAATATGAAGATATCATGATATCTACCCATGCAAATTATTATGGAATCGGAGCAGGACTTACCCAGGATAAGAATACCATGGAAGTATCCGTTACCCATATTTATGATAATTCTCCGGCACAGGAAGCAGGATTAAAAGAAGGCGATAAGATAGTCAAGGTAGATGATATTGAAGCCACTTCTATGGAATTGTCGGAACTGGTAACCAACATCCGCGGCGAAGAGGGAACCACCGTTCATCTGGTAATTGAAAGAGAAGGGGAATCAGAAAATCTGGAATTTGATGTGTCCCGTGCCAAAGTAGATATTCCAACAGTAGCTTATAAAATGTTAGAAAACAATATCGGATATATACAGGTATCTGAATTTGCAGAGAATACACCAACCCAGTTTTCGGATGCAATTACAGATTTACAGGGTCAGGGTATGGAGAAGCTGGTTATTGATTTACGTGATAATGGCGGCGGAATGGTAGTATCCTGTCAGCAGATGCTGGATATGATTCTTCCGGAAGGAACTGTTGTTTATACGGAAGATAAATATGGCAACCGTCAGGATTATACTTCTGATGCAGAGCATTATCTTGATATGCCGATTGCAGTATTAGTCAATGGCAATTCCGCCAGTGCATCCGAGATATTTGCAGGAGCCATCCGGGATTTTGATTATGGAACACTGATTGGAACCACAACCTTTGGAAAAGGCATTGTGCAGAATATCATGCAGTTAAAGGACGGCAGTGCCATTAAGCTTACGGTAGCAAAATATTATACACCAAACGGTGATAACATCCATGGAACCGGAATTACACCGGATGTTGAAATTGAATATGAGTACACCGGAGATACCGAGGGTACTTATGATGAGATGCAGGATAATCAGATATTAAAAGCCATTGAAGTATTGAACGGAGAAGAATAATGAAGATGAATAACGAAGAGAAGAAAAAACTTATCATTCGCTATGTGGTGGCAGTAATTCTTTTGGTAGTTACCATTCTCGTACTTAAGGGGATGTATCAGGATGCGGAAGAGCATGACAATGCACAGAATACAGAAATTACAACAGAGATAAATCATGAGTGAATTAAATGAAAAGATTCGGCAGCAGTTAATGGAATGGGCAGAACCGGATTTTGGCACCTTTTCCGCCGGATTGATTCCGGGGGAAAAACATGTGCTTGGAGTAAGGCTGCCCTTACTTCGTTCTTATGCAAAAGAATTAGCAAAAGGAGACTGGCAGACTTACCTTTTACAGGCATCGGATGATTCCATGGAAGAGACCATGTTGCAGGGCATGACCTTAGGCTATGTGAAAAGTGATTTCGCAGGAATCCGTCCGTATCTTGATGCCTTTCTTCCAAAGATTAAGAACTGGTCGGTATGTGACAGCACCTGTGCAAGTTTAAAAATTGCCAGAAAAGAGCCGGAGGCAGTTTTAGAATATTTACTGCCTTATCTTCGCAGTGACGAAGAATTTTTCATCCGGTTTGGCGTTGTGATGTTATTAGATCATTTTATTATGGAAGACTATATCGACCTTGTCTTAGAAGAGGTGGATAAGATTCATCAGGAAGCCTATTATGTGAAAATGGCAGTAGCCTGGAATTTGTCCGTGTGTTTTGTGAAGTTCCGGGATAAAACACTTTCCTATCTCAGGACAAATCATCTGGATGACTGGACTTACAATAAGACGATACAGAAAATCAGGGAATCCTATCGCGTGACCAAAGAGGATAAGGAAATGCTCTTAAAAATGAAACGGAAAGCAGAAAAATAGACTTTTCAACCAATATTAAGGAAAATATAATTGATTCGAAGCCGGGAAACCACTATAATGTTTATAGTGGTTTTTCTTACTTTACAGGAAATTGCTTTCCTGTAAAGCGAAAAAACGCTCCGCGGGGATGCGCACTGCGGCGTATAAGGTAAATGTCGCAAGCGACCGCGCAGGCGCGAGAATGTGCCAAGGCACATTCTTTGTTATACAGAAAATCATAAGAATATAAGAAAGTTGGTGATACTGTGGTTGAATTGGACGCATACCGATACAAATTGGGAACCTATAAGGCTCCACTGCAGGAAGTGAGGGATTCACTTTGACTTAGCAGATAAGTCAAAAAAAATCGAAGAATTGGAACGGGAGATGGAAGCACCAGATTTCTGGAATGATGCAGAAGTGTCCCAGCAGAAGATGAAGGAGTTAAAAAGCTATAAGGATGACGTGGCAGTCTGTGCACAGCTGGAAGAGAAACTTTCCGACATTGAAACACTGATTGCGATGGGAGATGAAGAGAATGATGTTTCCCTGATTCCGGAAATCGAAGAAGAGATAAAGGAATACGAAGAAGCGTTTGAAAAGATTCGGATCAAAACCCTGTTATCCGGAGAATATGATAAAGACAATGCAATTGTATCCTTACATGCAGGAGCAGGCGGAACAGAATCCTGTGACTGGGCATCCATGCTATACCGTATGTATACAAGATGGGCATCCGATAAAGGATTTGCCATTGAAGTACTGGATTCCTTAGATGGAGATGAAGCAGGAATCAAATCCATTACCTTTCAGGTAAACGGAGAAAATGCTTACGGTTATCTGAAATCAGAAAAAGGCGTACACCGTCTGGTGCGGATTTCACCGTTTAATGCGGCAGGAAAGCGTCAGACCTCCTTTGTATCATGTGATGTGATGCCGGATATAGAAGAAGACATTGATATTGAAGTAAAGGATGAAGATATAAGGATTGATACCTACCGTTCCAGCGGAGCCGGTGGACAGCATATCAATAAGACATCTTCAGCAATCCGGATTACCCATTTTCCGACGGGAATTGTAGTAACCTGCCAGAATGAGCGTTCCCAGCACATGAATAAAGACAAGGCAATGCAGATGTTAAAATCCAAGCTGTATTTATTGAAACAGCAGGAAAATGCAGATAAAGCAGCAGATATCCGTGGCGAAGTCACAGAAATTGGCTGGGGAAATCAGATACGCTCCTACGTATTGCAGCCGTATACTATGGTAAAGGATACCAGAACCGGCGTAGAGACGGGAAACACAGATGCAGTATTAGATGGAGATATTGATATTTTCATCAATGGATATTTAAAGTGGCTATCACTGGGCTGTCCGGAGAAGATGGGAGAGTAAGATGGAAAAAGTAATCATACCACTGGTCATTATTCTTGTCATTGTGGGAGTGATAGCAGGCGTGGTTTTCTATGTGAAAAATAAAGTAAGGAAATTCTCACAGGATCTCTTTGGAACAGATTCTTTAGTGGAAGGCTGGAAGAAACAGGAAGAGGAACTGTCTGTCACACCATGTTCCGTATCCGGAATGACAAGATTATTAGAACCACAGATACAGCGGGATTTCCCGGAATTTAACTGGGTGCAGTTTAAAAATAAGGCAGAAGATGCATTGAAATTGTCATTGATGGCAATTTCCGCACATAGTATAGGAAGGGCAGAGAGCCTGTCGGAAGCACTTAAAGAAGAAGTGGCAGCAAGAATTGAGCAGAATCAGACAGCAGGTGTAAATGAGGTATATGAACGTATCCGTGTTCATCAGACTGAGATTGCCAGATATGAAAAACAAAAGGGAAAATGCATTATTACACTACAGAGTGCAGTGGAGCATATTCACTATAAAGAAAAAGACGGAAAACTGATTTCCGGTAAAAAAGATTTGTTAGAACAGACCAAGTACAACATGGAACTGATGTATATCCAGGATGAGAGCAAAGTCAGTGCTGATAAAGGGGTAGGACTTACCTGCCCGCACTGCGGTGCTCCGGTTACATCCCTTGGAGCGAAATACTGTGAGTTCTGTGGCAGTGAAGTAATACCAATCAATATGCAGGTTTGGTCTCTGCAGCATTTTTACGAAGTTACATACCAAAAGGTGTAATGAAAGTATATAACATAAGAAAACAGGAGGTTTGTTATGGGTTTAATTAAAGCAGTAGCACAGGCAGTTGGAGGAAGTTTTGCAGATCAGTGGTTAGAGGTAATCGAGCCGGATGATATGGGAGATCAGACCGTCTTTACCAGAGGTGTGTTGATTCGCTGTGGACAGAATACAAAGGGAACTGATGATACCGTATCTAATGGTTCCATCATCCATGTATATGATAATCAGTTTATGATGTTAGTAGATGGTGGAAAAATCGTAGACTATACAGCAGAGCCGGGATATTACAAAGTAGATAATTCTTCTTTACCATCCCTGTTTAACGGACAGTTAAAGGATACTTTAAAAGATTCCTTCGCACGTATCAAATTTGGTGGTCAGACACCGGATAAACAGAAGGTATTCTTTATAAATCTTCAGGAAATCAAGGGAATCAAATTCGGAACAAGAAATCCGATCAACTATTTTGATAATTTCTACAATGCAGAATTGTTCCTGCGTGCACACGGAACTTATTCCATTAAGATTGTAGACCCGATTCGTTTCTATGCAGAAGCAATTCCAAGAAACAAAGACAGAGTAGAAATCACAGATATCAATGAACAGTATATCTCTGAATTCTTAGAAGCATTACAGACATCCATCAACCAGTTGTCTGCAGATGGTGTCCGCATTTCCTATGTATCATCCAAGGGACGCGAGCTGAGTAAATACATGTCAGAAACTCTTGATGAGGAATGGAACCAGATGCGTGGTATGGAGATTCAGGCAGTAGGTATTGCAAGCATCTCTTACGACGAGGAATCCACTAACCTTATCAATCTGCGCAACAAAGGTGCAATGATGGGTAGTGACCCGAATGTAATGCGTGGTATTGCTGTTGGAAATATTACGGAAGGTATCCGTGATGCAGGTTCTAATGCAGCGGGTGCAATGACCGGATTTATGGGTGTTGGAATGGGAATGAATGCATTCAACAGCAGCATGGACAGCTTAAATCAGATGACTGCAGGCATGCAGCAGAACCAGCAGATGAATAATGGAGCACAGATGGCAGGCGGAGCAGCAGGCGTGCAGCAGGCAGCACCGGCACAGCAGGCAGCAGCACCGGCAGGCAAGGAGTGGACCTGTGAATGCGGAACAACAAATACCGGAAAATTCTGCTGTAACTGTGGAAAACCGGCTCCTGCACCGGCAGTAAAGACAGACTGGACCTGTGAGTGTGGAGCAGTAAATACCGGAAAATTCTGCACTAACTGCGGAAAACCGGCTCCGGCAGCAGACTGGACCTGCGAATGTGGAGCAGTAAATACCGGAAAATTCTGCAGCAATTGTGGAAAACAGAGACCATAAGGGAGGAAGGAGCACTGCATGTCAGTAATTAGTTTTAAGTGCCCGAATTGTGATGGCGAACTGATTTTTGACCCTGCTTCTGGCGCATATAAATGCGAATATTGTGGCTCAAAATTTACACAGGAAGAACTGGATGCCATGAAGCCGGCGGAGGAACAGGAAAAACCTGCCGGCAGCATGGATGGAAGCCAGGCTCCTGAGAATACAGACGGAACACAGGAAGAGAAGAAGACAGAGGAAGAAGCAGTCATTTATACCTGCCCGAGCTGTGGTGCGCAGATTGTAACAGATGCAACCACGGCGGCAACCTTCTGCTATTATTGCCACAATCCGGTAGTGCTTTCCGGAAGATTATCCGGAAACTATATGCCGAATAAGGTCATTCCGTTTGCAATTGACCGTAAAGAAGCAGAAAAACGTTTTATGGAATATGTAGGCAGGAAAAAGTTTATTCCAAAGGCATTTTTCAATAAGAAACAAATTGATAAATTATCCGGTGTATACTTTCCGTTCTGGATTTATGATACCAGGATGAACGGTAATCTTTCGGCAGAGGCAACCCGTGTCCGGGTATGGCGTTCCGGAGATGAAGAATATACCGAGACAAAATTCTATGAAGTAGAACGTGGCGGAGATGTATCTCTTTCCAATCTGGAACTGAATGCATTACAGAAAGCCAACAAAGAGCTGGTAGAGGGTGTACTGCCATATCAGTTTGACAAGATGAAGGATTTCTCCATGGGGTATCTTTCCGGCTTCCAGGCAGAGAAGCGTGATATTGAAAAAGAAGGCGTAGCCGAGGAAGCCAGACGAGAGACAAAGGATTATGCAACCAGGCTCTTGCGGGAAAGCGTATCCGGCTACGACGGTGTGAAGGTACATAACTGCGGATTTTCTAATGGCAGTGAGAACTGGAATTATGTGCTTCTTCCAATCTGGACCATCACCTATCGTGCCAATAACGGCAAGATGTATTACTATTCCATGAATGGACAGACCGGAAAAGTATGTGGAGAACTTCCGGTAGATTATAAGAAGCTGACTCTGGTTAGTGGAATCATATCAGCAGCAGTGCTAGTACTTGGATTGTTAGGAGGGCTGCTGATATGGTAAAGAAAAAGATAATCGTACCATTACTGCTTTTATGCAGTATGTTATTTGCTGTTCCTGTTATGGCATCAGAGCCAAAAGCAGCCTTCGTCTATGATGATGCAGAGCTTTTTGACCAGAGTGAAGCAGATTCCATCAGTGAAAAAATCAGCGATTTTTCCAGTGAGACCGGCTGGGAAATTTATGCATTTACCACAGAGGATGCGCAGGGGTATACTTCCCAGGAGTATGGAGAGAATACCTTTGACCAGTATGCCACCGGCATGGATGGCGTTGCTTTTGTCATTGACATGGATAACCGTGAAATCGCAGTGGTTCATTTTGGAGAAGCAAACCGCTATTATACGGATGAAAGAGTAGAAAGTATTCTGGATGAAGGCTTCAATTATATGGGAGATGCAGAGTATGCAGATGCCATGGAGGCAATGATTGATGAGGCAGAATATTATTACGGACAGGGTGTGCCTTCTGGTCAGTATAATTACGATGAAGAAACCGGGGAATATGATTACTACGAGAAAAATACGCTGACCTGGTTTGAAATCCTGATTACCTTACTGGTGGCATTGGGTATCGGTGGTGCATTCTGTGGAATCACCATTGGAAAATATCGCCTGCATTTTGATAAGTACAAATATGATTATCACAAGAACAGCCATGTAAATCTTACAAACCGTACTGACCGTTTTGTAAATCAGGTAGTAACCCATCGTCATATCCAGAGGGAATCTTCTGGTGGTGGAAGTGGTTCCGGCAGAACAACAGTACATACCGGAGCAGGAGGACGAAGCACCGGAGGCGGAAGCCGTAAATTCTAAGAGCATTCGGATAAGGAAAGCAAATATAAAAATTCGTCAATTTACCCATATGGAATCCGAAAAAGGTTCCATATGGGTACTTTTGTATAAAAAAGAGAAATTTACTTGTAATGGCTGTATATATGTGCTATCATCTTTCTGGTGAGAACAGTTGTGTTTGTACCACAAACAGTCGGAGGGGAATATGGCAGAGAATACGAAGTATTTTGTGTTGAAAGAGAAGGCTGTACCGGAGGTATTGCTGAAAGTAGTGGAAGCGAAACGTCTTTTAGAATCCGGACGTATAACATCTGTACAGGAAGCAGCCGAGCAGGTAGATATCAGCCGGAGTTCATTTTATAAGTATAAAGATGATATTTTTCCATTTCACGACAATGCGAAGGGGAGAACAATTACGATGGTAATCCAGCTGGATGATACGCCGGGATTATTATCAACCGTTTTGAATATTGTGGCAGAGTTTCATGCCAACATATTAACTATCCACCAGTCCATACCGGTAAACGGGATTGCATCCCTGACACTGAGTATTGATATTCTGCCGGAGACAGGAGATTTGTCACAGATGGTAGATAAGATTGAAGGACAGGATGGAATACATTATCTGAAAATATTAGCCAGGGAGTGAAACAACAATGAAAGCAGCAGTAATGGGATATGGAACAATTGGTTCCGGAGTAGTAGAAGTATTAAACATTAATCATGACAGCATTGCAAAACGTGCAGGCGAAGCAATCGAAGTAAAATATGTTTTGGATTTACGGGATTTCCCGGGAGACCCGATTCAGGATAAAATCGTGCATGATTACAAAGTAATTGCAGAAGACCCTGAAATTGGCATGGTAGTTGAGACAATGGGCGGTGTAGAACCAGCATATACTTTTGTCCGTGCCATGTTAGAGGCAGGAAAGCATGTAACAACTTCAAATAAGGCATTAGTAGCAGAGAAAGGTGCAGAACTGATTGCACTTGCCAAAGAGAAAAATGTGAATTTCCTGTTTGAAGCCAGCGTAGGAGGCGGTATCCCGATTATCCGCCCGTTAAATTCCTGCCTGACTGCAGATGTAATCGAAGAGATTACCGGTATTTTAAATGGAACTACCAACTATATGCTTACCAAGATGAGCGTAGAGGGTTCTGAATTTGCAGATGTATTAAAGGATGCACAGGATAAAGGATATGCAGAGAAAGATCCAACTGCCGATGTAGAAGGCTTTGATGCATGCCGTAAGATTGCAATCTTAACTTCTTTAGTATGCGGACAACAGGTAGACTTCAATGACATTCACACGGAAGGAATTACCAAAATCAGTGCAACAGATATCAAATATGCAAAAGCAATGGGTAAAGCCATTAAATTACTGGCAACCAGCCGTAAAGTAGGAGACAGCTATTGTGCAATGGTATCTCCATGTATGCTTCCACAGGAGCATCCATTGTATCCGGTAAATGATGTATTTAATGCAATTTTTGTACATGGTAATGTATTAGGAGATGCAATGTTCTACGGAAGTGGAGCAGGAAAACTTCCAACCGCCAGTGCTGTTGTGGCTGATATGGTTGAAATTGCAAAATTCAAAGACACCAACCTTCCAATGGAATGGAGACCGGAGAAATTAGAGCTTGCAGATTATAAGATGGTAACCAACCGTTTCTTTGTCCGTACCAAAGCAGACGAAGCAGCAGTAAAGAATGCATTCGGAGCAGTTGAGTTTGTTGCAGCAGAAGGTGTAAACGGCGAACTTGGATTTGTAACAGAAGAAATGACAGAAGCAGCATATGAAGAGAAGGCAGCAAAGCTTGCTGATATTCTTCAGATGATTCGTGTAAAATAGTTGCGAAAAACCCTTCTGGAAATTATAATTGTACTAAGGGTATAAATATAATTTCAGGAGGGTATTTTTATGTCAAAATTTATTATGGCGTTAGACGCCGGAACCACCAGCAACCGGTGTATTCTCTTTAATGAAGACGGTGAAATCTGCAGTATGGCACAAAAAGAATTCCGTCAGATGTTTCCAAATCCAGGATGGGTAGAACATGATGCCAATGAGATATGGTCGACGCAGCTTGGGGTAGCAGTAGAGGCAATGTCTAAGATTGGTGCTACGGCAGCAGATATTGCAGCCATTGGAATCACCAACCAGAGAGAGACAGCAATTGTATGGAACAAAGAGACCGGAGAGCCGGTTTATAATGCGATAGTCTGGCAGTGCCGCCGGACCGCTGATATTGCAGATGCGTTAAAGAAAAAGGGGTTGGAAGATTCCTATCGTAAGAAAACAGGATTGATTATTGATGCCTATTTTTCGGCAACGAAAATCAAGTGGATTTTAGATAATGTGAAGGGTGCAAGAAAATTAGCGGAAGAAGGAAAGTTGCTCTTTGGAACGGTAGAGACCTGGCTGATCTGGAAACTGACGAAAGGGGAAGCACATGTAACCGATTATTCCAATGCGTCAAGAACCATGCTTTTTAATATAAACACATTAACCTGGGATAAAGATATTCTGGCAGAGCTTGATATTCCGGAGAGCATGCTGCCAAAGCCGATGCCGTCAAGCTGTGTATATGGTTATACAGACCCGGCATATTTTGGAAGTGCGATACCGATTGCCGGTGCAGCAGGAGACCAGCAGGCAGCTTTGTTCGGACAGACCTGCTTTTCCGAAGGAGAAGCGAAGAATACATATGGTACAGGCTGTTTCCTTTTGATGAATACAGGAGAACGTCCGGTATTTTCAGAAAACGGACTGGTCACCACCATTGCCTGGGGGCTGGATGGCAAAGTAAATTATGCACTGGAAGGCTCTATCTTTGTGGCAGGTGCGGCAATCCAGTGGCTGCGTGATGGTATGCGTCTCATTGACTCCGCATCGGATTCAGAGTATATGGCGACCAAAGTAAAAGGAACTCATGGCTGTTATGTGGTTCCGGCATTTACCGGACTGGGTGCACCATATTGGGATCAGTATGCAAGAGGAACAATTGTAGGAATTACCAGAGGAACCAATAAGAATCATATCATCCGGGCAACTCTGGAATCTATTGCTTATCAGGTGGAAGGAGTTATCTCTGCCATGGAAGCGGATGCTGGAATCGAAATCCGTTCCTTAAATGTAGATGGAGGAGCCAGTGCTAATAATTTCCTGATGCAGTTCCAGTCAGACATGATACAGGCACCGGTCAATCGTCCGGCATGTGTAGAGACAACAGCAAAGGGTGCAGCATATCTGGCAGGACTTGCAGTAGACTACTGGAAGACCAAAGAAGATGTGATAAAGAACCAGCAGATAGAGCGGGTATTCCATCCACAGATGGAAGAGGAAGAGAGACAGAAAAAATTAAAAGGCTGGAAGAAGGCAGTAAAATATGCCTTTGGATGGGCAAAAGATACAGAAGAAGAGGAAGAGGCGTAAGCCACTTCCTCTTCTTCACTTTACAGGAAATTGCTTTCCTGTAAAGTAAAAAACGCTCTGCGAGGATGCGCACTGCGGCGTATAAGGTAGATGTCGCAAGCGACCGCCGCAGGCGCGAGAATGTGCCAAGGCACATTCTTTTTTCTCGTTAAGCGTTCGAAAAAGCTGCCGGTGGCAGCGCCTTATAGGTTTTGATATATAATACCTTATGATATATGCGTCAGCGGCATAAAATCAATCTGAAAGAATAGAAGAGCCGCATTTTTCACAATGAAATTTATAATAATAATAGCCAGTGCAATCCAAAGAAATACTTCCCGGAAATGCATGCCAATACGAAGCCTTCCCTTAGAGAGCCGCTCAATAGTCTGGGAAATCATAAACCAGGTGCAGAGCACAAAGGCATATGGCACAAAGGGATGATAAACCAGTGAGTGCAGGAAATCCCCATGCAGTAAAAAAGCTATCGCTCTGGTGCCGCCGCAGCCGGGACAGTAAAGTCCGGTCAGGCTGTGAAGCACACAGGGGAAAAGATATTTTGAAAGCTGGATATTCGTTGCTTTTATAAAAAGCACCAGCAGAAGAAGTGTGCCTATGATGCACCAGCCGGTGATATATAATCCGTTGTCCATAGCAGTGGACGTTTTTTTCTTTTCCATATAAACCCTCGCAAATCAGTATTCAAACAAAATATAGAATCTGTTGGTAGTATACAATTGTCATAAGGGAAAGTCAAAGTTATTGTGTTTCACCCAAGATATGTGTATAATAAAAAGAGGCACTTTTTTCAGACTTTGGAAGGAGGAGTGGTTTATGCAGATTGATGGATGGAATCCGAAAGACATTGGATATGATACCGGATACAATCATACATATGGGGTCGGAACTGACACAGATGCGAAGAGTACCGGAGCGGCAGATGGCAGCAAAGGCGAATGCCAGACCTGTAAGAACCGGAAATATCAGGATGGTTCCAACGAGAATGTTTCTTTTAAATCAGCTTCCCACATCTCTCCGGAGGCGGCGGGAATCCGTGTGGCAGCCCATGAGGCAGAACATGTTTCCAATGCTTATGCCAAAGCAGCAGAAGGAAATGGTCAGGTGGTATCTGCAAGCGTAACACTTCGTACCGGCGTATGCCCGGAGTGCGGAAGAGTATATGTGGCAGGTGGAGAGACCAATACCACCATTAAGTATCCGAACGAAGCGAACCCATATCAGCAGGAGCGAAAGAGCCAGGATGCGGCAGATCTGACCGGAGCCAGAATCGACACAAGAAAATAAAACAGGAGCATGAGATAGATGAAAAGAAAATCAGCAGAAATAAAACGTATCGCAAGAGAAAATCTTACCGGACATTATGGATTGCCAATGGGAGCCATGGTAGTATCGCAGTTAATCGTAACTTTACCGACCATGTTCTTTTCCTGGAATTTGACTCCGTATTCCGGAAAAATGGAGTGGGCAATTTATTATGTAGCAGCATTTATACTGACATTGCTTGGTGTTGTTTTAAATATAGGAATTCTTCGGATTGCCCTGCGAATGGGAAGAAAGCAGCCATATAAGTTTACCGATATGTTCTATGGATTCAATCATCATCCGGATAAATACATTCTGGCATACCTTTTATTTATGGTTGTAGTATTAGTCCCGATGCTTCCGGCAATCGCAGTCTCTGTTGGAATGTATGTAACTGCCATTTCCGGCAGCATGAAAATCACAGAGGGGATTTTTATTGGCTATGTAGTAGCTATGTGTGTACTTGGAATTGGAGGAGAAGTGATCGCATTTATTCTTTCCTTAAGATATTCCATGCTGTTTTTGATATTACTTGAGGATAATACCAAGGGAATCCGGCAGGCAATGAGGGAAAGTAAAGCGCTGATGCAGGGCAACAAGGGAAGATACTTCTATATCATGTTAAGCTTCCTTGGCTGGTCCTTCCTTGGTCTCCTTTCATTTGGAATCGGCTTCCTGTGGATTGGACCATACTATACACAGACACAGGTGACATTCTATCGTGACATTACAGGAGAATTAGACCGGACAGAAAACCAGACAGACTCATACGGAACACAACAGCAGAATCCGCAGTACAGTACGTGGAGTGCTTCGGTATAAAAATAAGAAAAGAAAAATGCCGGGAAATCAGAATTGGTTTCCCGGCATTTTTCTTTTGCATATATTTACTGGTACATCTGATTCATTTCATTAAACTGCCGCATCAGTTCGTTATAATCAGCGGTATTTCCGTTGGACATCTGGTTGATGAAATCGGCGTTGGTAAACATCATGACAATGACGAAAGTATAAAGTGCAATAGTAAGTACAAGACCGATAATTCCAAGGACGATACCGATTTTGCCGGTGGTGGAAAAAGTCATCTCGCCGCCACGGGAAAGAAGTCCTAAAATAATGGCAAGTGCTCCACAAGGCAGTGCTGCATACAGGCAGCAGAAAGTTACAATGGAGACAATGCCAAGAGCAATGGATGCGGTGGCAAGTCCGGTGGAACGTTTGTCCATGTAATTACGTTGCGGTGCCTGGTTCATATTATATGAATAATTGGGATTTGGTTGATAGCCGTTTGGCTGCTGTTGAAAATCCATAAAAAACCTCCTTGAATCGTGAATAAATCCAGTATACCATTTTCTACCGGAAAAAACAATAAAACCCAAAATCTTCCCTTTTGCAGAAATGCCGGATATGCTATAATGAGCGCAAACGCATCAACAGGAAAGGAAATACAAGATGGATATAACAGCAAAAATTGCCGAAGAACTTGGAATCAGAAAAAATCAGGCACAGGCAGCAATTCAGTTAATTGATGAAGGAAATACCATTCCTTTTATTGCCCGGTATCGAAAAGAAGCAACCGGCGCATTAAATGATGAAATATTACGTAACTTATTTGACCGGCTGACTTATCTTAGAAACTTAGAAGAGAAGAAAGAACAGGTCATTACCAGCATTGAAGAACAGGGCAAGCTGACGGACGAACTGCGGAAACAGATAGAAGAAGCACAGACACTGGTAGTCGTAGATGATTTGTACCGTCCATACCGACCGAAGCGCAGAACCAGAGCAACCATCGCCAAAGAGAAGGGCTTAGAGCCACTGGCCAATGTAATCAGTCTTCAGATGCTTAAGACTCCAATCTTAGAAGAAGCAGCAAAATATATCAACGAAGAAAAAGAAGTTCATACTGCAGAGGAAGCATTAGAAGGTGCCAGGGATATTATTGCAGAGCATATTTCCGATGAAGCAGATTATCGTATCCGCATCCGTGACCTTACCGTAAAACATGGTCGGATTGTATCTGCTGCCAAAGATCCGGAAGCAGAATCTGTTTATGAAATGTATTATGATTTTGATGAGCCGATTGCAAAAATGGCAGGACATCGTACCCTGGCATTGAACCGTGGAGAGGCAGAGAAAATACTGACAGTAAAAGTAGAAGTGCCGGAAGAACAGATTATTCCGTATTTACAGAAAAAGGTAATAACCAAAGATAATGCCATAACCAGACCTGTTTTGGAAGAAGTAATCGAAGACAGCTATAAGCGTCTGATTGCACCGGCAATCGAGCGTGAGATTCGAAGTGACCTTACGGAAAAGGCAGAAGATGGAGCAATCAAAGTTTTCGGAAAAAACTTAGAGCAGCTTCTGATGCAGCCGCCAATTGCAGGACAGGTTGTGCTTGGCTGGGATCCGGCATTCCGTACCGGATGTAAGCTTGCAGTGGTAGATCCGACCGGAAAAGTATTGGATACGACAGTCATTTACCCGACAGCACCACAGAATAAGGTAGAGGAAGCAAAAGTAGTATTAAAGAAACTGATTTCCAAGTATCATATTACACTGATTTCTCTTGGAAATGGAACAGCATCCCGTGAGTCAGAGCAGATTATCGTGGATTTATTAAAAGAGATTCCAGTAAAAGTACAGTATATTATTGTAAATGAAGCAGGTGCTTCCGTATATTCTGCAAGTAAACTTGCAACAGAGGAATTCCCAAACTTTGATGTGGGACAAAGAAGTGCCACTTCCATGGCAAGACGGTTGCAGGATCCGCTGGCAGAGCTGGTTAAAATTGATCCGAAATCCATCGGAGTCGGTCAGTATCAGCATGACATGAACCAGAAAAAATTAAGTGAAGCATTAGGCGGCGTGGTAGAAGACTGCGTAAATAAAGTTGGTGTAGATTTAAACACCGCATCCGTATCCCTGCTGGAATACATTTCCGGTATCAGCAAAGTGATTGCGAAAAATATCGTGGCATACCGGGAAGAAAATGGAAAATTTGCATCCAGAAGCCAGCTTTTGAAAGTGGCAAAATTAGGACCGAAGGCATATGAACAGTGTGCCGGTTTTCTTCGTATTACCGGTGGAAAGAATCCGTTGGATGCAACCGGCGTGCATCCGGAAAGTTATGAAGCAACCAGAAAGCTTTTGGAAAAATTAGGATATTCAGAAGAAGAGATAACCGGTGGCGGATTAACCGGGATTTCAAAGAAGATTTCAGATTATAAGAAACTGGCAGCAGAATTGGAAGTAGGAGAACTTACTTTACGGGATATTGTAAAAGAACTGGAAAAGCCGGCAAGAGATCCGAGGGAAGATATGCCAAAGCCGATTCTGCGGAGTGACGTACTGGAAATGAAGGATTTGACTCCGGGAATGGTATTAAAAGGAACCGTCCGTAATGTCATTGACTTCGGTGCCTTTGTGGACATCGGAGTACATCAGGATGGACTGGTACACATTTCCCAGATGAGCGAACGCTATATCAAACATCCGCTGGAAGTGGTCAGCGTGGGAGATATTGTAGAAGTAAAAGTAATGAGCGTAGACCTTAAGAAACAGAGAATCCAGCTGACTATGAAACTGTAAATAAAAGGTAACAGATAAAATTGGGTATTGACAAGGAAAAAGTGAAGCTCTACAATAAACCCATAGTAATTGAATAGGAAGTCTTCGGGGCAGGGTGATATGCGAAGCATAGATTCCCGACCGACGGTGATTGTGCATGACACATTAGTCCGTGAACTGCAGTATTGCAGTTGATTTGGTGAAAATCCAAAACCGACAGTATAGTCTGGATGGGAGAAGATAAGTGACCATTAAGGTGATTATTTTGCGTGCCCCGGATAGTTTTATCCGGGGCTTTTATGGTACACCAATACTCCGGACATCCCTTGCAAGAGCTAAAAGTAAAGAAAAAAGGAGTAAAAGAAATGAGTACAAACAGTGTAACAACAAACAGCAACGTAAAAACAGGTGTAAATGCAAGATATCTGACGATGACAGCAATGCTTTCAGCCATTGCGTTCATCCTGATGTTCCTTGATTTTGCAGTTCCGTTTATGCCAAACTTCATCAAACTGGATATTTCAGAACTTCCGGCATTGATTGGAGCATTTTCCATGGGACCGGTCAGCGGAATTGTAATCTGCCTGATTAAAAATCTGATTCATCTGACTATTACAACCACAAGTGGTGTTGGAGAATTGTCCAATTTCATTCTTGGAGTAGCGTTTGTGCTTCCGGCAGGACTGATTTACAAATTTAAGAAGAACCGCAAAGGTGCATTAATCGGTTCTTTAGCAGGAGCACTTTTCATGGCAGTATTCAGTGTGGTATCAAACTATTTCCTGGTATATCCGTTCTATACAGCATTTATGCCGGAAGATGCCATTATTGGTGCTTACAATGCAATCGCTTCTGCAGTAGGCGGACATATGGATAATTTATTGGAGTGTCTGGTAGTATTTAATATGCCATTCACCTTCTTAAAAGGTATGATTAGTGTTGGAATTACATTTTTGATTTATAAACATATTTCACCAATCATCAAAGGAACCAACAGCCGTAAGAATTAGACGTCCCTTTTTTGCCCGACACAAAATTGATAAAGAGTTTGTCTATTCCCGAAAATAATGCTATACTTCAATCAGAAAAGTAAGCAGGAGGAAAGACAATGCCAATTGAATTTGATGTAAAAATAACAGCGAACGATATGTACCGGTTTAATATGTATCATATATATACCAGTTTTACCGGAATCTTTTCCATCTTGGCAGCGGTGCTTGGATTTGTAGCCGCAGTGGGAACCTATGGAAAGGTAGATACCATGTATACGGTGCTTTACATCATATTTGGCATTGTCTTTCTTTTTTATTTTCCATTAACCTTGAAAATGCGGGCGGCAAGACAGATTTCCATGTCAGAGGCACTGAAAAGTACACTGCATTATATGTTGGATGATGAAGGTGTCCATGTATCTCTGGGAGAAGAAAATGCCCTGCTGGAGTGGAAACAGATTTATAAAATGGTGTCAACAAAGCATAATGTTCTGATTTACAGCAGCCGCGTGAATGCATATATCCTGCCGATGGAAATTGTAGGCGGACAGTATGCAGCGTTGAAGGAACTGGCAGATAAGAATTTGAAGAAGCACCAGAATTGTATGAAGAAGAGATAGGAAGAAAAGTATATGGTATATGAAACATTTTCGGCAGAAGAAACAGAAAAGTTAGGCGAACAGATTGGACGGGAAGCAAAGCCGGGAGAAGTGTATACATTAATCGGAGATTTGGGAGTAGGAAAAACCGTTTTTACCCAGGGAATAGCCAAGGGTTTGGAGATAACAGAACCTATCTGCAGTCCGACTTTTACTATTGTGCAGGAGTATGAAGAAGGAAGAATGCCATTTTATCATTTTGATGTATACCGGATTGCGGATATTGAGGAAATGGATGAAATCGGCTATGAGGACTATTTTTATGGAAATGGTCTGACCATGATAGAATGGGCAAATCTGATTGAAGAAATTTTACCGGATCATTACCGGCAGATAACAATAGAGAAAGATTTGGAAAAAGGATTTGATTATCGCAGGATAACAATAGAAGAGGTGGAACGATGAAAATATTGGGATTGGACAGCTCCGGACTGGTAGCCAGCGTAGCAGTAGTAGAAGATGATGTGCTGTTGGGAGAATTTACTGTAAATTATAAGAAAACACATTCACAGACCTTGCTGCCAATGTTAGATGAACTTGCGAAAATGATAGAACTGGATTTGGATACATTAGATGCCATTGCAATTGCAGCGGGCCCGGGCTCATTTACCGGACTTCGGATTGGCTCTGCAACAGCAAAAGGATTGGGACTTGCACTGGATAAGCCGTTGATATCCGTACCGACCGTGGATGCACTGGCATACAACCTCTATGGGCATAGAGATATTATCTGTCCATTAATGGATGCCAGAAGAAACCAGACCTATACCGGTTTATATCAGTTTGAAGACGAAAAAATGCAGGTATTGTGCCCACAGTGCGTTGTGGGAATTGATGAGATTGTAGCAAAGATAAATGAAAACAATGCTCCGGTTGTATTTTTGGGAGATGGTGTCCCGGTATTTGCCACTTATATAGAAGAAAACTGTAAAGTGCCATATTCCTTTGCACCGGCACATGTGAATAAGCAGCGTGCCGCAGCTGTTGCAGCTTTAGGAGAAGAATATTACAAAGCAGGTAAATTAGAATCTGCAGAAGAACACAAACCGGAATATCTGCGCCTTTCCCAGGCAGAACGCGAGAGGATGGAACAGCATGGAAATTCGTAGAATGTCAGAGGCAGATGTTTTTGATGTAGCAGCCATAGAGGCAAAAGTCTTTTCGCAGCCATGGAGAGAGCAGGGATTTCGCGATGCTCTTGCCATGAACCATGTGATTTTTCTGGTGGCAGAAGAAGCGGGTTCCATCTTAGGATATTGTGGAATGTATATGGCATTAGATGAAGGCGAGATTACCAATGTGGCAATAAGTGAAGCCTGCAGAAACAGAGGTTATGGGGAACAACTAGTAACAGAACTAATGCAGCAGGGTAGAAAACATGGTATTCGCCGGTATGTTTTAGAGGTAAGGGTATCCAATGAGCCTGCCATTCGCCTGTATCAGAAACTTGGATTCTCTGTACTTGGAACTCGAAAGAATTTTTATGAAAAGCCCTCAGAGGATGCATATATCATGAGCAGGGTCCAGTAATTTCCACTGCAAATTTATTGGAATGGTTCTATAATGAAAGAGAACCACAAGATAAGAGACGGAGGATGCGAAATGGTTTGCAATTGTTGTGGAAAAGAAATCGAAGAACGAAAACAGGATTATATTTATATAGAAAAAGAATGGAATTATTTTTCTGCTAAGGATGGTGTGAAAAGCAAACTGCGTGTATGCGAGTCCTGCTTTGATGCATGGACAAAACAGTTTGTGATACCGCCTTTAATGGAAGAAGTAACAGAAATTGTATAGAGAGCTGAGGAAATAGAATGTTAGATGTCTGTTTATTAGGAACCGGTGGAATGATGCCATTGCCATATCGATGGCTGACTTCACTGATGACAAGATATAATGGCAGCAGTCTGATGATTGACTGTGGCGAAGGAACCCAGATTGCAGTAAAAGAAAAAGGCTGGAGCTTTAAGCCAGTGGATATTATGTGCTTTACACATTACCATGCGGATCATATCAGCGGACTGCCTGGAATTCTTCTTACCATGGGAAATGCAGAACGAACTGAGCCGCTGACGATGATTGGACCAAAGGGATTGGAACGTGTGGTAAATGCACTGCGTGTGATTGCACCGGAACTGCCTTTTGAGATTAAATTTATAGAACTGACGGAACCGGAAGAGACTATAGAATTAAAGGGATATACGATTCATGCTTTCCGGGTGAACCATAATGTTACCTGCTACGGCTATACCTTGGAGATCCCAAGGGCTGGAAGATTTTCAGTGGAACATGCATTAGAACGGCAGATACCGCAGAAATACTGGAGCCGCCTGCAAAAAGGTGAAATTATTGAAGAAGAGGACAAGACCTATCTGCCGGAAATGGTATTAGGCCCGCCAAGAAAAGGCATCAAGCTGACATATTGTACTGATACCCGCCCGACGGAGAGCATTGCAAAAAATGCCAAAGATTCCGATTTATTTATCTGTGAAGGTATGTATGCAGAAAAAGAGAAACTTGCAAAAGCGAAACAATATAAACATATGACTTTTTATGAAGCAGCACATCTTGCCAAGGATGCCGGGGTGAAAGAAATGTGGCTTACCCACTTCAGCCCGTCCCTTGTAAGGGGCGAAGACTATATGGATGTTGTAAGGAAGATATATCCGAATGCATATTTAGGCAAAGATGGAAAGAGTGTTACACTGGATTTTGAGGAGGCGTAAACATGAAGAAACGTACAGCAGGCATAATTAAGACAGTTATTATAGGTGTGATTTGCGTTGGAATTGTGGCCGGATTTTATTATTATCTGACAAACCGCTCACCAAGAAGTGTGGAAACAACAGGAGAAACAGATGAGATAACCTCTGTTTTAAGTAAAAATTTAGAGAAGGATTATCCGGCGTCACCTCGTGCTGTAATCAAATATTATAATAGGATTCTGCTCTGCCTTTATAATGAAACTTATGATGATGAGCAGTACCAGAGGCTGTTGGAGAAGATGCGTGCACTGATGGATGAAGAGTTATTGGAAAACAATCCGCAGGATACATTTTCAACCCAGATGCAGAATGACATTGCGGCTTATAAAGCAGAAAGTAAGATTATAGCAACAGCATCTGTCTGCGATACAGATGAAGTGGCTTATAAGAAAGTAGAGGGAAGTGATTGTGCCTATGTGACGGCATCTTATTTCCTGCGCTCTACCAAGGCATATAACCGGGCTAACCAGGAATATGTGCTGCGTAAGGATGAGAATGGGGACTGGAAAATATTAGGATTTGTGGCACTGGAAGGAGACAATGGTGATGCAGAAAAATAAAGGAGATATTGCAATTCTTGCAATAGAAAGTTCCTGCGATGAGACTGCGGCAGCAGTTGTAGTAAATGGAAGGGATGTGAGATCGAATATCATTTCATCCCAGATTGCATTACATACCTTATATGGAGGTGTGGTTCCGGAAATTGCATCCCGTAAACATATTGAGAAAATTAATCAGGTAATAACAGAAGCAATGCAGGAAGCGCAGGCAGACTGGGCAGATATAGACGCAATCGGTGTAACTTATGGACCGGGATTAGTGGGTGCCCTCCTGGTTGGTGTGGCAGAAGCAAAAGCAATCAGTTATGCAAGAAATATTCCACTGGTAGGTGTGCATCATATTGAGGGACACATCAGCGCAAATTATATTGAAAATAAAGAGTTAGAGCCACCATTTTTATGTCTTGTGGTATCCGGCGGTCATACACATCTGGTAAAAGTACTGGATTATGGAAAATATGAGATACTTGGAAGAACCAGGGATGATGCAGCAGGTGAAGCCTTTGATAAAGTGGCGAGAGCAATCGGATTAGGCTATCCGGGTGGACCAAAGATTGAAAAAGTAGCACATGAAGGAAATCCTCATGCTGTGGAATTCCCAAGACCGAAGATTGCAGATGGGGAGTATGACTTCAGCTTCAGTGGCTTAAAGTCTGCTGTTTTAAACCATCTGAACAGCTGTAAAATGAAAGGTATTGAGATTGTGCAGGCGGATATTGCAGCATCTTTCCAGAAAGCGGTTATTGATGTGCTGGTGGGAAATGCCATGCATGCCATTGAAAAATATCAGATTGATAAATTTGCTATTGCGGGCGGAGTGGCTTCTAATGGAACCTTAAGAGGAGCAATGGAAGAAGAGTGCCGGAAGAGAAATGTGGCATTTTATCATCCGTCGCCGATTCTCTGTACCGATAATGCAGCAATGATAGGTGCAGCAGCATATTATGATTACCGGGCGGGAATCCGTTCCGGACTTGATTTGAATGCAGTACCAAACTTAAAATTAGGAGAACGTTAATGGCAAAGTATACAGCAATCGTGCTTTCTGCGGGAAAAGGAAGCCGCATGGGAAGCTCTGTCCATAAGCAGTATCTGCTTCTTTGTGGGAGGCCGGTGATTTATTATACCCTTAAGGCATTTGAAGAAAGCCCGGTAGATGAAATCGTACTGGTAACCGGTGAAGGAGAAGAGGAATACTGCCGGAAAGAAATTGTAGAAAAATATAAATTGCATAAAGTAACGAAGATAGTAAAGGGTGGTAAGGAACGTTACCACTCTGTTTTTCAGGGCTTAAGTGCGTGTGAACATACGGATTATGTACTGATTCATGATGGGGCACGCCCGTTTATCGAACAGGAAGTCATCCGACATACAATGGATGAAGTGCAGAAAAAACATGCATGTATTGCAGCTGTGCCGGTGAAGGATACCATAAAAAAGGTAGATGAAAACGGAAAAGTAGAGGATACCCCACCAAGAAAAAGCCTTTATACGGTACAGACACCACAGGCATTTTCCTATTCCCTGATTTATGATTCTTATCAGAAGATGATAGCGGATGGAAGAGAAGATGTTACAGATGATGCAATGGTAGTGGAGGCGTATGGAAAAGTTCCGGTATATGTAATAGATGGTAGCTATCGCAACTTTAAGATTACAACACCGGAAGATTTGGAAATGGCGGAGTTTATGCTGAATGCAGGAAATCCTGGTAAAGGTGTATGTTCATAGAAAATAAACCATCCGGCATCAGTGGGAAATCAAATGGATATATTTTGAAATTTTGAAAAAATGAAAATAATTGTTGACATGCTATCTATTTGATGATAGAATCATTTTTGCGCTGATTTGAAGCGTATCAATATGGAGAGATATCGAAGTGGTCATAACGAGGCGGTCTTGAAAACCGTTTGTCCGCAAGGGCGCGTGGGTTCGAATCCCACTCTCTCCGCTTCCAACTTAATAATTGGAAACTGATTCGGAGAAGTACCCAAGCTGGCCGAAGGGACACCCCTGGAAAGGGTGCAGGTCGTTAACAGCGGCGCGAGGGTTCAAATCCCTCCTTCTCCGCTCGCTTGTGAGATGATTATGCGGACGTTCGACAATGGATTTTACGACTGTAAAAAATAAGTCAAAAAAAGTAAAAAAAGTTGTTGACAAAGAGAAAGTCCTGTGATAATATAAACAAGCTGACCGGTGAGAACAAAGCAAAAGAGTTCGCAGAACTGGTCAAGAACCTTGATAACTGAACAGTGAAATAACCTTGAAAGATTTTGAGAAAAACGTAATCAAAAGATTACAAAATCATTCAGGACAGCATCTCTATTTAATAGAAGAATGCGACCTAAAACAGTAAAC